>ERZ894229.1169-NODE-1169-length-12908-cov-10.3183_pt1 | contig 12908 bp, 14 predicted proteins | sample MGYA00380295_ERZ894229 | MGnify/ENA primary metagenome ERZ894229 (study PRJEB32331, sample SAMN06328479) | human gut metagenome | biome: human gut microbiome; feature: stool | host: Homo sapiens | collected 2014-09-17 ... | reverse complement strand
TGATGTGTCCTGGCGGCTCATGGACGCCCAGTATTGGGCAGGCTCCCGAAGGCTGGCACGAAGGCAGCGGATTTTCGTCGTGGCGGATTTTGGAGGCAGACGTGCCGCAGACATACTATTTAAGCCCCGTCCAATGCTCCCACTTCCTCCGCCTTGCGGAGAGGGCGGGCGGGCCGCCGCCGAAGGAGATCGAACAGCTTCTTTTGAAACAGGGCGGCAGATACCAGTCATCCACCCCTTTCAGTGCTTCCGTATGCGGGGAGCGGCAAAAAGGCAGGAAGAAACGGCCTTCCGAAACAGCTTCGGATTACCAACTGACCCTTTTCCCACTCTTTTAGCCAGTGATGTAACGCCCTTTGCCTTCTGGTATGAGGGCGACCCGGAGGGCGGCTGTATCCGTTTTCTGACGGAAACAGAAAGTGAACGGCTGATGGGGCTGCCGGAGGGCTGGACAAAGTACGGGGCGGACGGCATGGAGATCCGGCCTCTGCAACGCTACAAGGCGCTGGGAAATGCGATTGCCCTCCCTTGTGCCGATTACATTATGGCCGGGATCTATGAGGTGCTGGCTGACCGGGCCGGAAAGGAGGAATAAGCCCATGTTTGAAGCCTATATAACCAATACAGCCCTGTACCCCTTAATGGGGATCGAGGTAGGGACAACGGTACATTTCCCCACGACGACACAGGAGTTGCAGGCCGCCCTTGCCAAAATCGGGATAGACGGGAAACGGTACAGCGAAGTGTTCTTTACCAGCTTTGACAGCGATGTGCTGGGGCTCTACGATCATCTCTACGAATGTGAGAACATCGACGAGCTGAACGAGCTGGGCCACGCTCTGCTGGAAGTACGGGATAAGGGCGGACTGGAAACCTTTGAAGCCGCTCTTGTCTTGGGAAACCACACACGGAGCGTGAAGGATTTGATAAACCTGACGCAGAACCTTGACCTTTACCGCTTTTACCCGGATATTTCTGATGATGAAGGGCTGGGCCGTCTGTACGCCGACGAGCTTGGGACCATCGACATACCGGAGCACATTCAGAACTACTTCGATTATGAAGCATACGGACGGGATGTGCGTATCAACAGGGCGGCGTATTCGCTCCCGGTGGGTATGTGTCGGTAGTCCCGGAGGGCTTCAAGGAGTATTATCACGGGCCGCAGGACATCCCGCCGGAACACCGGATATTTGCCTATCCCGAAAAGGCCGAGCCTGTCCACTCCATTCTCGCTGCACTCAAACGGTTTCAAGAAGCCCCGCCCGCTCCGAAAAAGGACAAGGCGGAGCCTTCCCATGAAGAACGGTAAGACTTCGGGCCAGCATGGCCCGAAGCATGAAGGAGGTGCATACCATCAACTATTACCCTATCAATGAAGGGGCCGCCCGCCGGGCAAAAGAAATGAACAGCTTTTCCGACTACAAGGAAGGGAGCGCAACGGCGGAATACCGGGCAATGGTGGACAAGGCCGCCGCCATAGCGGAAAAGCAGAAATCCCGGGTGGACCCCATGTACCATGAGAAGATCGACCATCTGTTAGACACCTACGCCCGCAAGCTGGCCGAAAACATGAACCAGGGCTTTGCCATTGACGCAAGGGTTCCCTCTGTGATGATCGCCGGACCTGCCAATTTCCCGGTGGGAAAGAAGGAAAAACAGAACCGTGCCCGGGACAGCAACATGGAGGAATGGCGGTATATTCAAGGGCTGCTGGATAAGATACGCAGTACCGGCATGGGCGGGATCAGCGCCGATGACCCGGCAGCGATTGAAAAGCTCCAGAAGAAGCTGGACGGGCTGGAACGCTCCCAGCTCATTATGAAGGAGGTCAACGCCTATTACCGCAAGCATGGCAAGCTGGACGGCTGTGCGCTGCTGTCGCCGGACCAGATTGAAAAGCTGAAAGCAAGCATGGCGGCAAGTTGGCGAAGCGACCCGAGGCCCTTTGAAAGTTACCAGCTTACCAACAACAATGCGGAGATCCGCCGGGTAAAGGCCCGTATCGAACAGCTTTCCAAACAGGCACAGCAGGAATTTTCCGGCTGGGAGTTCGATGGAGGCCGTGTGGAGATGAACCGGGAGGACAACCGCTTGCAGGTATTCTTTGATGGAAAGCCTGACGCAGACACCCGGGCCGAGCTGAAAAGCAGTGGTTTCCGCTGGGCTCCCAGCGTGGGCGCATGGCAGAGGCAGCTCACGGACAACGCCATCCGGGCGGCTGACCGTCTGGAATGTATCAAGCCGCTGTCCGGCGAAAAGCCCTCCCAGCTTCAAAAGAAGCCCTCTATTTTGCAGACCATGCGGGAACAGGGCGAAAAAGTCCAGACGGAGCCGGAAAAGAAAGCTCCGTCCGGCAGGGATGCCGAGCGGTAAGCCTCGGGCCACATTGGCCCGAGGTTTTCTGTTCCCCGAGATTGTACGGGGGCCTCCCGGATAGCGGGAACCCCGACGGAAAGGAGGTTTTATGCAGGAAGAAGTAAACCAAAAAACGGTTGCCCTTTCGATCAGGACAACGAAGCTCACGGGAAAAGTGCTGGCTGCCGCTCTTGGGAAGGTAGCGCGGGCGCTGCAAAAGCACCACCGGAAGGCGCTGACCCCGCAGGGACGCCAGAGCGTGAAAAAGCTGATGAACCACTATGGCGGCAAAAGCGCCATGCCCTATGTGGGAGCCCCAAAGGATTTTGACCGGATTGCGAAGGAGTTCCATGTGGACTACGCTTTCCATAAACTGAGCCCCGGTCATTACCTGCTGTTCTTCAAAGCCAATCAGGCGGATGCCATCACAGCGGCCTTCCAGAAGTACAGCGCAAAGGTGTTGAACAAAGAGCAGGACAATGCTTCCATCCTCGGTCAGCTTCGGAAATTCACGGAGCAGATCAGGACACAGGCAAAGGAAAAGCAGCGGACCAGAGAGGCGGTGAAGGACGGACGTTGAGTGACAAGATCAGAAAATATGTGCTCCCAAACCTGCCGTACCTCTTTGTGTTCTGGTTCTTCTCCAAAATCGGGACGGCCTACCGGATTGCCCCCGGCACAGACTTCGGGACAAAGCTCATGGGGATGCTCGATACCTTCCCCAAAGCCTTTGAAACCTACTGGCCGGGGCTTGGCGGTATTGACCTGCTGGTGGGCCTTGCCGGTGCGGCTGGGGTGTATCTGCTGATACAGTCAAAGATCAGGCAGGCGAAAAAATTCCGGCGGGATGCAGAGTACGGCACCGCCCGCTTTGGAACAAAGGAGGATATAAAGCCGTTTGTAGACCCTAAATTTCAGAACAATGTCATTCTGACCGGGACGGAGTTCCTTACCATGAACACCCGTCCGAAGATACCCGCCAATGCCCGGAACCTAAACGCCTGTGTCATCGGCTCGTCCGGTTCGGGCAAGACAAGGTTCTGGCTGACCCCGCAGCTCCTTCAAGCCCATTCCTCGTATGTGGTGGTAGACCCGAAGGGCGGCACCCTCGACCAGTGCGGGCGGTTTCTGCAACGGGAGAAATACAGGGTGCGGGTGTTCAACAGTATCGACTTTTCAAAATCCATGCACTACAATCCGCTGGCCTATATCAAGACGGAAAGCGATGTTTTGAAATTCGTTACCGCCCTGATCGCCAACACCAAAGGCGACGGCAAGGAGGGCGACGAGTTCTGGACCAAAGCCGAAACCCTCTTGTACTGCGCCCTTGTGGCCTACATCGTGTTTGAGGGGCCGGAGGAAGAACGCAACATGAATACGCTGGTGGAAATGATAAACAGCATGGAAGTCCGGGAGGATGACGAAACCTTCAAAAACGGTGCGACCCTAATTGCAGTGTAAAACTCCCGTAGTAGGGTGACACCACTGCAAACCTGATAAGAGGTGCTAAGGAGGTGAAAAGCGGCACACTCTTGTAGGTAATTGATATGACTGGAGGCGGCATGGAAGCCAAATATTCCATGTATCCGACCTCGACTAATACTCCTGCCGGCTGTCTGGTAACAGGCAGTCGCGAAGCATAGGTGAAGGCGGGGACACTGCTGGTGACAGCACACCCCGGGTTCCACTGCATATGGATTCAACATTCCGCATTTGCTAAAGCTTCGTTATGAACCCTATCCTGCTCTGCTGTGCAGAGAGGACGGAATAATAAATCTACCTCACGTGATTTCGTTTTGTCACTATGGGGGATGGCGTTATGGCCGCCATAGAATACGTGTAAAACGTATCGGGGAGACCCAGGTTTACGGAGCAGAGGAAGTCCTAAGTGCAGTATTAAGGCAGTCATATTGATAAGGGCGAACTGCCCGACGTTTAGGAATAACCGGGGACGGCCCGCACTGAAAGGGTAAGGCCAGAAAGGTTATGAACGGGTAGTCAGCGGGGCCATAGTAGCGTAGATATCCTGTCAAGAAACAGGGAGTAGCGAAGGGCCTTAGTCTTGCTTTGAATAATAAAACAATATTTCCGATTCGCCTGATTAGACGCAAGAGACTATTCGTTACGGAAATGAGGCGACAACCTATGAAGAACCAAAGAAAAGTAATTGAGTACCAATAACATCTATTTTGTGGACATGGAAAAGCGGTTTGAAGATTTCCAGAATAACAGAATTGACCTACGGGCACTCCACGTCATGGTTTATGACACTGATAACGTAGCCCTTGCACTGCGTCAATTAAGCAAAAGTCCGGGAAGAATGGCACTGGGGCCGGATAAAACAAACATCAAAACTCTGGAACCCTACTCTATTCAGGAACTTGCGGAGATTGTGAAAGACCGTCTGACAAACAAAAGAATGGATTATGTACGGAGAACGTACATACCGAAAAGCAATGGGAAGAAGCGGCCTCTTGGGATTTGCTCCATTTGGGATAAGCTGGTTGAAAAATGTATTCAACTGGTGGTGGAACCCTATTGTGAAACAAAATTTGTAGAGAGTTCATTCGGATTCCGGGAACAGGTCAGCACTCACAATGCGCTGGCAAAGGTGAAAAGCCAATGTCAGACAATGCCCTATGTCCTGTCCGTGGATATGAAAGATTTCTTCGGAACCATAGACCCGGATATAGCATACCGGGAACTGTGGCATATCGGGATAAAAGACCAGATAATCCTCAACTATATCTACCGTTTCATTAAAAAGGGATACTATGAGGATTCCTGTAAAGTGGAGAATCCGAAAGGCTCTCCACAAGGTTCGATTTTGGGGCCGTTAATCAGTAATGTATATCTACATCGATTTGATGTATGGCTCCGTGACCAGGGTGATTGCTGGCATGACAAAAGCGTTGCAAAGTTTCACAACTATGCGAACAAGCGACGCAACCTCGCACTCACAAATCTAAAAGTTGGGATTCATGTGAGGTATGCTGATGACATTCTGGTATTGTGCAAGGATTATGAGGACGCTGTGAAATTCAAATACAGTGTTACGAATTACCTGACACGGAACATGAAGCTGGAAATCAACGAGGATAAGACAAGAATATATGACCTTACCCGGGAAAAGATGAAGTATCTGGGATATGACTTCTATGCCTATAAAAAGCAGACGAAGAACCCACAGCAAAAGGGGAAGCTGATGGTGACAAATGAGCTTCCAAAAAGCAAAGAGGACGTGATTGTTAAGAAATGCAGGGAACTGCTGCATGACATCAGGCGCAATCCGTCATTTGAAACAATACACGCATGGAATGCCTATGTGGTGGGAGTCCACAACTACTATAAAGGCATGTCTCTGTTTTGTTTGAGCTTTAGAAAAATAGGTTGGCGAATCAAAGAATTGTTTTATCACACAATGAGCAGAGATGTTAAATTCATAAAAGACCAAGCTTACAAGGATAACTTTCAGGGCGGAGAATACCGCTCATGGGGAAAGCGTGGCTATTACTGCTTCCATCAGTTCCCGGTCATTGAGATTCAATGGGCCAGTTGGGACAATAAACTGATAGCTGCAGGAAAGGGCAAGGTAATCCGTAAAAATCCTTATGCCTACGGCGAAAAGAAGCACAATCCCGGTGTATCAATGAAGGATATCAGCTACTTAGTCAACACTTCAAAATACATCAAAAACAGCCGGTTAGCCATGTTCAGAATCAGTAAATACAGTTCCATGAAAGGTGTCAGCTATCTGTCGGGAAATTTTGTCCCCGTAGACGAATACCACTGCCACCATATCAAACCACTTAGCAAAGGCGGAACAAATGATTTTAAAAACCTCTGTGTGCTTTCAAAAATGGAACATACGATACTGCACAGCAGTACCCCGGAGCGGCTTTATTCCATTTTTCCCAGAAAGATACGGAGAATAAAAGCACTTATTGATTCCTTGCAAAGAGATTGATTGTGAATATGTCGTTTGCTTGTTGAGCAAGAGACCCCTTTGGAATGGGGGAATCTTCACAAAGTAAGAGGGTACGCCGGATGCGCTGAAAGGTGCCCGTCCGGTGTGGGCCGGGGGAAAAGGCCGAGACGAAAGTCAGAGCCTTACCTATCGGTATCGGTGGACTATATGTTTGACGGGCTGGAACGCCGCAGCCCCCAGCACTTCGCCGTGAGGCAGTATAAGAAATACAAGCTCGCCAGCGGCAAGACAGCCAAAAGCATTTTGATTTCCTGCGGTGCAAGGCTGGCTCCTTTTGATATTCCCCAACTACGGGAGATCATGTCTTATGACGAGCTGGAGCTTGATAAGCTGGGGGATGAAAAATCGGCGCTGTTCTTTCTTATCAGCGACACGGATACCACCTACAACTTTTTGGTTGCCCTCGCTTTTTCGCAGATGTTCAACCTTCTGTGTGAACGGGCTGACAACACCTATGGCGGGCGTCTGCCCTACCATGTGCGGGTGCTGTGGGACGAGGCTGCCAACACCGGGCAGGTGCCGGGGCTGGAAAAGATCGTGGCAGTCATCCGCTCACGGGAGATCAGCCTGACGCTCTTTTATCAGGCTATGAGCCAGTGCAAGGCGCTGTACAAAGACCATTCCGAAACCATCATGGGAAACATGGACAGTATCGTGTTCCTCGGAGGCCGGGAGGCTTCCACCCTAAAGGATATTTCGGAAAACTGGCTGGGCAAGGCCACCATCTCCATGCAGACCGAGGGCCGAAGCCGTGGACAGTCTGAAAGTTACAGCCAGAATATGCAGCGGCTTGGCCGGGAGCTGATGACCACCAGCGAGATCACCACCATGCCCGGGGATAAATGTATCTTGCAGCTTAGGGGGCTCCCGCCCTTCCTGTCCCCGAAGTATGACTTGAAAAAGCACCCGAATTACAAGTACACAGCCGAATTTGATAAAAAGAAAAACGCCTTCCGCTTGGAAAGCCTGTTCCGCCACCGGCCATTGAGACTAAAGCCAGAGGACGAATACACGGTGTACGAAGTGGAAAGCTCCGACACGGACGAAGAAGCTGACCTGTTGAATTTCGATGATCTGGACAGCGACGAGTTTGTGTAACTTCGGGCCATGTTGACCCGAAGCGCCGCCGATGTGGGCGGCTTTTTTTGTACCCAAAACCATCAAACAAACAAAATGGAGGAACGTATATGGAATTTTTCAATCAGGCAATCGACATTCTCAAAATTCTGGTCATGGCTCTTGGCGCCGGTCTGGCGGTATGGGGCGTCATCAACCTTCTGGAGGGTTACGGGTCGGACAATCCTGCGGCAAAATCACAGGGCATTAAGCAGCTCATGGCTGGCGGAGGTGTCGTTCTGATCGGCCTTCAGCTTATCCCTCTGCTGTCCGGCCTGTTCAGCTAAGTGTCACCCGTTGTCCCTTTTTCCAGAAAAGGAGCTGATGTATGGACTTTATCATCGACGCAATCGTTGAATGGCTGAAAGGTCTGCTCGTCGATGGTATCATGGGAAATCTGGAAGGCCTTTTCGATAACGTCAATCAGAGCGTTGGCGAGATCGCCACACAGGTAGGCACGACCCCGGCGGACTGGAACGCCGGGGTCTTTTCCATGATACGACAGATCTCCGAAACTGCCATTCTGCCAATCGCCGGGGTCATCCTCACTTTTGTTATGACCTATGAACTGATACAGATGCTCATAGAACGCAACAACCTCCATGAAATTGACACATGGATGTTTTTTAAGTGGGTGTTCAAAACCTTTGTGGCTGTGATGATCCTGACGAATACCTTCAATATCGTGCTGGCGGTCTTTGATGTGAGCCAGCATGTGATACAGCAGTCAGCGGGCATTATCCAGAACGGGACAGAGATCACGCCGGATGTGCTGGACAGTCTGCGGACAGAACTTGAAGCGATGGAGTTAGGCCCTCTGTTCGGACTCTGGCTCCAGTCCTTCCTGATCCAGCTTACCATGATTGCCTTAAACATCGTGATCTTCGTTATCGTATATGGCCGTATGATTGAAATTTATTTACTCACAAGTTTAGCGCCTATCCCGTTTGCCACCGTCCCCAACAGGGAAACCGGGCACATGGGGCAGAACTATTTCCGCTCCCTCTTTGCGGTGGGCTTTCAAGGTCTATTGATCTTGGTCTGTGTCGCCATCTATGCGGTGCTGATCCAGAGTATCGCCACCGACGGCGACCCCATCGGGGCGATCTGGGGCTGCGTGGGATATACGGTGCTGCTGTGTTTTACCTTATTCAAAACAGGCAGTCTTGCAAAATCCATCTTCGGCTGCCATTAAGAGACTTCGGGCCATGATGACCCGAAGCGGAAAGGAGGATCATGCCGAAAGAAAAATTTTCGATAATCTATGCAGATCCACCGTGGCGGTATGAGCAGAAAAACAGGCAGGGATCAGCAGAGCTTCATTATCCCACTATGAGTATTGAAGAAATCTGTTCCCTTCCAGTGGCCGACTTGGCTGCAAAAGACAGCGTTTTGTTTCTGTGGGCAACATTCCCACAACTGCCGGAAGCCTTAAAGGTCATTAAAGCATGGGGCTTTTCTTATCGTTCTGTGGCTTTTGTATGGATAAAGAGGAACCGACGCTCCTACTCATGGTTTTACGGTCTGGGGTATTGGACCAGAGGCAATGCAGAAATTTGTCTTTTAGCAGTAAAAGGACATCCGAAGCGTAAGTCTGCCGGTGTTCATCAGCTTATTGTTTCCCCGATAGAGCGCCACAGTAAAAAGCCGGACGAGGCCAGGCGGAAAATTGTAGAACTGATGGGCGATATACCACGAGTGGAATTGTTCGCCAGAGAAAAAAAGCCCGGATGGGACGTGTGGGGAAACGAAGTTGAAAGCACTGTAAACTTGTAACAGCTTCGGGCCATGCTGACCCGAAGCGGAAAGGAGAAATCCATGCAGGAAAAAACTGTGGGCGGAACACCAGCCGCCCCTATAAAGCCGGATGTAAGCGTGCGGGTCATCGAACCTGTGAAAAACCTCATGGGCTTTGCCAGCGTGAAATTCAATGACTGCTTTGTGGTGGAAAATCTGAAAATCGTACAGGGCAGCAAGGGCCTCTTTCTTGGGATGCCCAGCCAGCCGGACGGCAAAGGCGGCTATCGGGATATGGCCTACCCTGTCACAAAGGAGTTCCGGGAACAGCTCAACACCGCTGTTCTGCAAGCCTATGAGGCAAAGCTGGAACAGATGGCGGAGCGCGGCTCTGTGGGGCGTGCGTCCATCAGCGACCAACTCAAAACCGGAAAAGCGGCTGCCGAACAGGCAAAGGCAGAGCGGCCTCCGAAGGAAAAGCCCAGCCGCAGTGCAGAGCGTTGACCTCGGGCCATGCTGGCCCGAAGCAGAAAGGAGGCGGGAACCATGCCACGCAAACGGACGGGCTATGACGCGGTCTGCTATTACGACGGAAAACTGCTGGGCCGCTGTACCAAAGCGGACAGCGACGCCTATACCCTGTTGATGAACGCCTGCGGCGGGGAGGCCGCCCGTGTCCTTCGGGAATATGCCTATTTTTCCCCGGAACTGAAAGCCATCTTGGAAAAGGCGGCGCTCATGCAGGCGGACCGGAGCCGGACGGGCGGAATGTTCCATGCGCCGAAAAGCTCCCCGTGGGGCGAGGTGCAGAGCTGTGAAACCCTCTGTCCAGGGGTGTTTCTGGTATCTACCGCCAGCCACGGCGGAACGATGGTGGCAAATGAGGTAGCCGCCGTCCTCTCCCCAGCGGCCAAAAAGTGCGGCTTCAAGGATAAGGGCTATATCTGCTATGAGGAGGACGCACAGGAAAGTGTGGTGCTCCGGGAGCTGCTGGACAAAAAACTGTGGAACATCCCTGACCGCATTAAGGACAAAGAGCAGTTTGAAGAAAACCTCAATCAGTCCATCCGGCAGTATAACCCCGAATACTGGCGGGCAAGGCAGAGCGGACGAGAAGCCGTCGAAACTGCCCGCAGCACAGCCCCAGCCAAAGAGGTCGCAAGATAACCTCGGGCCATGTTGGCCCGAAGCAGTAAAGGAGGTGTACCCAAATGGCCTATGTGCCAGTACCAAAAGACCTTTCCAAAATCAAAACAAAGCTGGCCTTCAATCTGACGAAGCGCCAGCTTGTTTGTTTTTCCGGCGCAGCGGCGGTGGGGCTCCCGGCCTACCTGCTTTCCCGTGACAGTATCGGGAACAGCGCCGCCATGTTCCTGATGATCGGCCTCATGCTCCCGTTCTTCTTTCTGGCTATGTATGAACGGGACGGCCTGCCATTGGAAAAAGTGCTGAAAAACATCATCCGCACCCGGTTCCTCTATCCCCGGGTGCGGCCTTACAAAACCGAAAACTTCTATGCGCTGCTTAGCGCCAGAAAGGAGGCGCAGCCGATTGCGAAATAGCAGAAGGGCCGGAAAGCCCGCAGGCAGAAAGCCTGAAAAGCAGGGCCTTACCGGCCTGTTCACGAAAGGAAAGAACATTCCCACCACCGCCCAGCAGACCCTCCCTTACCGGGAAATGTACCGGGACGGGGTGTGCCGGGTAGCGGATCGCTATTACACCAAAACCATTGAATACGAGGACATCAACTACCAGCTCGCACAGTCCGAAGATCAGGCGGCCATCTTTGACGGGTGGAGCGCCTGCCTCAACTACTTTGACAGCAGCCTTCCGTTCCAGCTTTCCTTCCTCAACCACCGAAGCCGCCCGGGCAGCCGGTACAGCGTGAACATCCCCATGCAGGACGATGATTACAACAGCGTCCGGTGTGAGTATGTGGAAATGCTGGAAAACCAGATCGCCAAAAGCAACAACGGCATTGTCCGCACAAAGCTCCTGACCTTCGGCGTGAATGTGGACGACCTTTCCACCGCCAGGGCAAGGCTGGAACGTGTAGAGGCGGACATTTGCGGGAACTTCAAAAAGCTGGGCGTCAAGTGCCGCTCCCTTTCAGGGCTGGAACGGCTGGAGCTTCTTCACGGGCAGCTCCACCCCGGCAGCGGCTCCCCCTTCCGGTTTTCATGGGATATGATCCCCAAAACCGGGCTTTCCACCAAAGACTTTATCGCCCCGGACAGCTTCGATTTCCGTTTCAGCCGACTGTTCCGGGTGGGGACGACTTGGGGCGCTGCCTCCTACTTGCAGATTTTGGCCTCGGAGCTCTCGGACAAGCTGCTGGCGGAGCTTTTGGAAATGGATGCGGAAATGACCATCACCCTCCATATCCAGACTGTCGATCAGGCCGCCGCCGTAAAATCCATCAAGGCCAAAGTCTCCGACATTGACAAGATGAAGGTGGAGGAACAAAAGAAGGCAGCCCGGTCAGGGTACGACATGGACATACTTCCGCCCGACCTCGTAACATACAGCAACGACGCAAAGACCCTTCTGGAAGATTTACAGAGCCGGAATGAAAGAATGTTCCTGCTGACCTTCCTTGTGGTAAACATGGCCCCGACCCGCCGGGAGCTGGACAATGACCTGTTCACGGTGTCGGGTATCGTCCAGAAATACAACTGCACCTTGAAGCGGCTGGACTTCCAGCAGGAGGACGGTTTTCTTTCCAGCCTTCCGCTGGGCCATAACGGCATTGAGATCAAGCGCGGCATGACGACCAGCTCCACGGCCATTTTCGTTCCCTTTATGACGCAGGAGCTCCGCATGGATGGCGAAGCCGTCTATTACGGGCTCAACGCACTTTCCCATAACGTCATCATGGCAAACCGGAAAAAGCTCAAAAACCCCAACGGCCTGTTCCTCGGCGTGCCGGGCTCCGGCAAATCCTTTGCCGCAAAGCGAGAGCTTGTGAACGTGTTCCTTGCCACCCGTGACCGGATCATTGTGGTTGACCCGATGGGCGAATACTCGCCCCTTATCAAGCGGCTGGGCGGACAGGTCATCGAGATCGCCCCGGACAGCCCCCACCACATCAATCCGATGGACATTGATTTGAGCTTCGACGAGGAAAACCCGATGGCGCTGAAAGCCGACTTTATCCTGTCGCTGATGGAGCTGATCGTCGGCGGCAAGGACGGCTTACAGCCGGTGGAGCGTACCGTCATTGACCGATGTGTGCGCCAGATGTACCGGGAACACTTGCAAAACCCGGAAACAAGCAAAATGCCGACCCTCCAAACGCTATATGACCTGCTCTGTTCCCAGCCGGAGGGCGAGGCGGTGCGGCTGGCAACGGCCCTTGAAATTTATGTGTCGGGTTCCCTTAACGTGTTCAACCATGAAACCAATGTGGACTTAAACCGCCGTCTGGTATGCCTTGACTTAAAAAAGCTGGGGGCCGGGCTTCGGACGATTGCCATGCTCATTATGCAGGACTTGGTAAACTCGCAGGTGTCCATGAATTTCCTGCGCGGTATCGCTACATGGTGCTACTTCGACGAATTTCATGTGCTGCTCCGTGACCGTCTGACGGCAAGCTATTGTGTGGCGATCTGGAAAATGCTGCGGAAAAAAGGGTGCGTTCCCAGTGCTTTAACGCAGAACGTGAAGGTGCGCCCAGATAGGGCGTTGTGCAAAGCAGTTTAAGGTACTG
>ERZ894229.1168-NODE-1168-length-12911-cov-8.05445_pt1 | contig 12911 bp, 17 predicted proteins | sample MGYA00380295_ERZ894229 | MGnify/ENA primary metagenome ERZ894229 (study PRJEB32331, sample SAMN06328479) | human gut metagenome | biome: human gut microbiome; feature: stool | host: Homo sapiens | collected 2014-09-17 ... | reverse complement strand
CACCTCATATTTCCGCCCTTTGCCGACCCTGACGATCCTGTCCAGGACCAGGCGGCGCGGGACATGGGCCTGCGCCTGGTGGAGGCTTGCCAGCAGGTCAACGTGTACGGCTCTACCTGGACCGAGGGAATGTGGGCGGAGATCCACCACGCAGAGAAGCTGGGCATCCCTGTCATGACGGACCAGAAGCAGCTGGGAAGAACACAGCCCCGGCCCAAGCGGGGGCGGGCCAGATAGGAGGCGACCGTGGCAGAGATCAAGCGAATTACGACAGAAGACCTGCGGCGCATGGATGGACAGGAGGGCCTGATCCTCCAGGGCTGCGGCGGCGACCTCCAAGAGTGGGTGGACGGGATCAACGACCTTCTGACGGAGGCGTGCATCCTGCTGGATGGCAGCCGGTTTGAAAGTGTCTCTGTGTTTCAGCATCAGGAGCTGACCAACCTGCTGTTCTCCTTTGACGGCGTCAAGCTGGATGTGGGGAAGCTGGCCATGTGGCGCCTGCAGACCCATGGACAATTCGGAGGCACCTGGCTGAGTGACTACGTTCCCAATCAGTTGGGCGGGTATCACCTGGAAGATCCGAAGCAGAGAAAGCCCTCCATGCGCTTGGAGGGTCAGGACGGGAACATTTTCAACATCCTGGGGCGGGCTTCCCGCCTGCTGAAGGGCGCCGGCCAAAAGGGCCAGGCGGATGAGATGTTCCGCCGTGTCACCAGCTCCGGCAGCTATGAGGAGGCACTCCACATCATCAGCGAATATGTGGACACCGAGCTGTCCATCCATACGCCTCCTCCCAAATCCCATCAAAAGAAGAAAGGAAGATCTGCCCATGAACGATAACCCCAAGTGGAAAATCATCCAGGGCGATGCCCTGCAGCTGCTCCCTAATTTTGCCCCCGGAACCTTTGACGCCGTCATCACCGATCCGCCCTATGCCTCCGGGGGGCGCACCCAGGCGGAGAAGAATAAATCCACTGCCAAGAAGTATTCCAGCATGGGCGACCACGCGCCACCGCCCTTTGACGGGGACTCCAAGGACCAGCGGTCCTGGACCCGCTGGGCGGCGGAGTGGCTCAGTGACGCCCGGAAGCTCTGCAAGCCCGGCGCCCCGGTGTGTATGTTCATCGACTGGCGCCAACTCCCCGCCGCCAGTGACGCCCTCCAGTGGGCGGGATGGATCTGGCGGGGCACTGCGGTCTGGGACAAGGGCAACAGCCGGCCCCAGAAGGGCCGGTTCCGGCAGCAGGCGGAGTACATTGTCTGGGGCTCCAACGGCGATATGCCCATCAACCGCCCGGTGCCCTGCCTCCCCGGTGTGTTCAAGTACGGCAATCCCCAGAACCGCATCCACCTGACGGAGAAGCCCCTCCAGCTCATGCGGGACATCGTGAAGATCACCGAGCCGGGGGGCCATATCCTGGACCCGTTTGCCGGCAGCGGCACCACCGTGCTGGCCGCCGTGCTGGAGGGCTACACCGCTACCGGCATCGAGGTCACAGACGAGTACGCAAGGCTGGCCAGGGAGCGGATCGCGCGGGAGCTGGAGCCGTGTGCGTGAATTGCGGGGACTGTCTGGGAAAAAGAGTGGATAGGCCGTCAACGGTGCGGTATCCTGTAGGCAATCCCACAAGATGGAGGTGAAATAGATGAGAGTTGACATGACATTTGACCAACGGAAAGTGGAACAGCAGGGTTACACCTTGGACGCTGTGCGGCAGACGGTCCAAAAGAGCTTCGCGGCTCATGGCCTGCGCTGTGTCCAGGACGGCCCTGTGCTTACCTGCACCGACTGCGGCGGCGCGGATGACTTCGCTAATCTGTGGGCGGTCATCATGGCGCTGCTGCGGACAGAGTGGTTCCCCGCCATGGCCTCCTCCTGCGTTTGGCAGGATGACAACGGCGACCGTGAGGATCTGCTGGCCCAGGTGGGAAAGCTCCAGGGCCGGAGGTGACCTGATATGGCGAACAGTGGAAGCCAGAAGCAGATCTCCTTCGACCTGCGCCAAGAATCACTCAAACGATACTATCCGCAAAACCCAACCCAAGCCTACCATGACATCCGCCGGTTTATGGAGAGCCACGGCTTTGAGCACCGGCAGTCCTCCGTATATGTCTCCCTGGACAAGCTGACGACCTTGGATGTGGTAAGTCTGACGGAGCAGCTGGCAATGGCGCTCCCCTGGCTGAGCCGATGTGTTAATGAAATCGACGTGGCCAATATCGGGGCGCAGCACAGCTTGAAGAAGGTGCTGGAGAATGCCTCCCGTCCCCTGTCTGTGGAGCTGGAGGGATTTCCTCTGGAGGCGGCCGCTCCGCAGCCGGCACGTCCCAGGCCTGTTCATGCAAGGAAAAGGCTGCCTGCAAGGGAGAGGTGACCCACCTGTGGTGTGAGGCTGTTTGTGTCCCGTTTCCCCTTGCGTAAATGTGCGGGGGCCGATATAATGAGGAAGAATGGAGGGAACAGTGTATGGAGAAAGGCTATGTATTGCGGCTGTATGACACCGACCTTCTGTCCTTCACCCTGTCCGAGCGGGGCATCGAGGGCCTGAAAGCGCAGATCCACAGCGTCAATGAAGAAGCTCGGGCACTGTTCCCCCTGGACCTGGAGCTGGCGGACGACGGGCTGGTGAAATGGCTGCAGCGGCGGGTGATCCCCAAGAACCGCGCCTATGTGGCGGAGATCCTGAAAACCTTCGGCCTGAGCGTCAACGATACCAAGGGCATCATCGACGTGTGTAAGGGCCTGTCCCTGAACGACAGCTATTGGGTGGTGCCCCAGGGCTTTACCGGGACATTTGCCCAGTACAATCTATATGAGAACCGTTTCTCTGAGATCCTGTCCCTGGTGGCCTACACCGGCATCGGACAGAGCGACGCGGCCTTCACCACTTCGCCGGAGCTGACCACCAACGGGATGCTTCCCAAGGCATGGCGATTTATCGAGGGTGAGGGCATCTATCTGTATAAAGGCGGGACCTTCGGCGCGGCCAACACCGGGAATGAGCCATACAGCGAGTTTTACGCCAGCCAGGTCGCCCAGGCCATGGGTCTGGACGCTGTGGCCTACGAGCTGGAAAACTGGAAGGGCATCCTGGCCTCCCGGTGCAAGCTGTTCACGGATATTGACACCTCTTATATCCCCATTGGCCGGATTGTGCGGGAGGGCGGTCTGAAAGCCTGCCTGGAGTATTACCGACAGCTTGGACCGGAAGCCTATGAGCAGGTCAGGAGTATGCTGGTGTTCGATGCTGTGATCTACAATGAGGACCGGCACTTCGGCAACTTCGGCGTCCTGCGGGACAACCACACCGGGAAGGTCACCGGCGCGGCGCCTGTGTTTGACAACGGGATGTCCCTGTTCAACTTCGCCATGCCGGAGGATTTCCAGGACCTGGACGCCTACGCCAAGACCCGCGGAACGGCCTACGGCGTCAGCTTCGAGAGTGTCTGCCAGGAGGTCATGGGCCCCGTCCAGGTCCGGCAACTGCGGAAGCTCATCGGCTTCACCTTCCGCCGTCATCCCCGGCTGAACTGGCCGGAGTACCGCCTGGAGGCCACTGAACGCCACCTGCAGAAGCGGGTGCGCCAGTTCCTGGATATGATACCGAAGTTGGATCGGAAACAACCCAAGAAGCACGTACAACAGGAGAGATAAGTACATGGTTTGATCTTCGCACTGTTGCGCAAAATCGATGTATATCCAGGCCGAAAATTATGAGATCAAACGGCACATTGTCTGCGGATTTAGATGGATAACCGCACTCTCCTATGGTATATTGGGGTCAGGAACATAGAGGAGGAAAGGAGAACATCGCACATGGATCAGAAAGAAATCGAGGCACTGATCGCGGCAGGCGGCGCCCCCTGTGAGATTTGCGGAGGCCGGATGCTGAAAGTGGATGGCTGCACATGGCCTGGAGTATATTCCAGAGGTAAGTATTATAAGCGGGTCAAGTATGGCGATGAGGACTTTGTGTGGCCGGATGAGCGGTGCCATGACTGCGGCGCGAAGCTGGGGCACTACCATCACGCCAACTGCGATGTGGAGCAGTGCCCAGTATGTGGCGGACAGCTGATCGGCTGCAATTGTGAAATCGAATACACGAATGATAGCCCCGCGGAAGCGCAATGAATCAAATCGGTCGCTCTATAGGGTGTGATGCATTCACAAACGGAGAAATAATGGAATATGGAATCTAAAATCTTTTTAATTTTTTTGGACAATATGGATGCTGGCTGCCAGTTTGTCGGATATGTGCGGAGTGAGGAGGCAGCGGAGAAAGTGTGTGAGGAACTCAATGCTACTACGCCGTGGGACTTTCGTTCTTCCGATTATCAATATCTCGAATTAGACTGCCTGGAACATGAATGATGAGGTGTTTGAAAAATGCCGTCATTCCTGAACGGGAGGCGAATCAAGAGATCAGAGGGGAGAATCGTGGATGACCGGCCATTTTGTTGAGGAACTGATCCACCGTTTTGAAGTGGAACAGCAGAAAAACGACCGCAGTGGCATCTATGCGCTGACTCAGCGGATGATGGCTTACAACTCCAATAAGATCGAGGGAAGCACGCTGACAGAGAAACAGACGGCATCCCTCTTCGACACCGGGACGCTGAGCTCTGAGAATGCCGTGATCCGTGCGAAAGACGTGGAGGAAATGACAGGGCATTTCCTGATGTTCAACGAGATGTTGAAAACATACGATCTGCCCCTTTCTCATGAGCTTATCAAGCGGTATCACTATAAGCTGAAGAGCGGTGTTTTTGAGGATCTCGCCAATGGATATCCCGTTGGAGAATATAAAAACAGGAGAAACATGGTCTCGGATATTGTCACGGCCCTGCCGGAAGAGGTGGAAGGACGGATGACAGAGTTGCTGGAGTGGTATCATGCGATCCCTCAGCATACGCTTGGAGACCTGGCAAAATTTCATGCAGACTTTGAGGCGATCCATCCATTCCAGGATGGAAACGGCAGGACCGGGCGGATCATCCTGTTCAAAGAGTGCCCGAAAAATGGCATCGTTCCCTTCATCATCCGGGACGACAGAAAAGTGGAGTATTACCACGCCCTGAATGCGGCGCAGACAAAGGGAGCCTATGGGGCGTTGGAACAGTTCTTCTTGGAAGAACAGGCGGAATATAAAGCATTGGCGGAAGGGTTTGTGGTGCCGATTGAGCGCACTCCAGATCGGAAGCAAAGAAATCACGACCAAGAACGATAACCGCATGGCATGGTGCAATGTATTTGCACCATGCCATTTTTCTATGGGGGCAAATACATTGCACCTGAAAGGAGGCGAAGCCTTGACAGCTCCTATCCAGACGGCGAGATTTGTCTGCAAAGCGGAACGTGTTCGGGAGCTGACGGATACCCTGCCCCATATGGCCCGGCAATCTCCCTTCCATGTGGTCAAGGTCATCGAGCTGACCCAGGCACAGTACCAGCACTATGCCGCTCACTTGGGAGAGAAAGCTCCATTTATCACGGCGAATCGGGCTCTGATGGGAACGGATGCGCACGGTGTGATCCGCTGCCTGCTGATAACAGTTCGGAGCCGGAGAGACGGTATGCTCATAGACGCCCAAGGCTATGACTATGCCCGCTACTCAGCCTATATCCGGGACAAATCGCGCCTTAGCCTGCGGGATATTCCGGTGGAGCACTACAACCTGAAGCTGCGGGAGCACCAGAAGGGACGGGACAGATGACCCGCCCTTTTCTCTTGCAGAAGAACGCATCACTAAAAGATCATTCAATCAATCTACCGCTTAGAGACGGCCCCAGCGGGGCCGCGCCCCCTCGCCGCCTCTGGCGGTGAGGGCGCGCAAGCATAGCGCGGATGTACATCCGCGCGCTTGCAGGGGGGCATCCCCCTGACCCCAATGCCGCCTGCGGGCGGACACACCACGGCCATATCAAGATGAGCGACCGGCTCATCCGGGAGCTGATGGGACTGGGATGACCTCAATACCACAGCCCATCGGTGCTGACAGCGGACTCGCCGCTGGCCCTGGCCTGCCGCACCCGGCTGGCCAGCTCGTGCGCTGCGGCCTGCTCTGCAAGCCGTTCATCCAGCCACCCATAGACCTTCCGAGCGGCGGTGACCACCCAGGACAGGGCGGTTAGGCCCACCAGGGCAAAGAAAATGCCGTCTGCCAGCGCGGTATTGGCCTGATACCAGCTGTGGAACACCGTGAGCATCCCCAGCGCGTATAAAAGCGGAGTCCCCAGCCGGAGCCGGATCGCCAGCCGGAGCAGCATAGGCAGGAGGAACAGTCCTGCCCCAAGGAACAAGTACAGCATTGCCACGACCTCCCTCGTCTGGTTTGTGGCATAATACCATACGCCGACAGACCTGCGTGTACCTGTACCATCTTAAAGATTGCAGGGAAAATGTTATTAAAATTTACTTAAATCGACGAACTGAACCACCAAAAAGGGATATACCGTGCGTTTAAAGCATGGTGTATCCCTTTTTATGTCGGTGTATGTATGAAGCAAAATAGCACGGATTACGATCTCATTCATGTTCCGCGCTATTGCTCGTCCGGAAGATATTCAGTGATGTCATTCAGCGTGCAGGCCAAAATTTTGTGGAGGGCTTCCAACGTGTTTGTGAATACAGATTCGTTGGTTTTTAAGCGGCGAATGGTGGAACTGCTGATTTCGCCCTTGACCTGCAATGTATATGTTGTTGCCCCGCGCTCTTTCATAGTTCTCCAAAGCGGTTTATCGGAGATCATAGCAGCCCCCCTCCCTATGCATATCTCCATTATTGCCTATATTGAAGATGCAGCGTTATAGGCAATATTACCCATAACATTTTGGGAGGAAACGGGATGGACTATACTATGTTGGAATCAAAAAGTTGCTTCTTTATCGGCCATCGTGATGCCAATGCGGAGATCTATTCTTCTCTCTTGGCTGAAGTCGAGCGTCATGTGACGGAATACGGCATCACGGATTTCTTTGTGGGCCATTACGGCAGTTTCGACCACATGGCGGCGCAGGCAGTCAAGGAAATGAAAGAGAGGCATCCCGAAATGTATCTGATGCTGGTGCTGCCTTATCACCTCGCCATTCGTACCATCGAAACGCCGAAATGCTTCGACGGCACATATTACCCTTGGGAGGACGAGCGCATCCCTAAATGCCTTTCTATCATCAATACCAACCAGCACATATTGGATACCTGTGACTATCTCATCGCCTATGCGTGGCACTACCTTGGAGGCTCCGGCCAGATTGTGGAGTACGCACGTAAACGAGAAGCAAAGGAATTGATCCGTGTGACCAATCTGGCGGCAAAGCCCAGCAGCATATAATTGGTCGAAAAAGTTGCGAAAATACCCAACAGATACTCTGTGCATTTCAGCCGTTTTTGACTTCAATTTCGAGGAGGGTAATCTGTCGGATGTTAAAGCATCTCAAATCATTGGAAATACTGAGTTTTTCACAAGCAGGAAATCTTTTTTCCCTTTCGCCTTACTACTGTGTAGGGGTACCAGATTGCCATCAAAACTCTTGAGTCGTTGTTCTTGATTTTTCCTCGAATTATGGTATAATATGTCTAACAGATATTCTCTTCTGTAACTTTTCAACAATTGGAGGATGCATGATGAAGACTTTGGTGTTCGAAGAGGTAACTGAGAACGAACTGTTCGCTGATTATACCGCTGGTTGCTCTGGAGATAGATCTGATTGCTGCACCAGAGTATGTACGCGTGATAATTATGTATCCACTGAAGCCGAATGGGGCAAATTCCTTGAGGTCGAAGGCGGAGTTATCCAGTACTAAACTATTTTATACGGGAGCAAGGGGGTGGCGCTACCATAGTGGGTGTGCCACCCCCTCTGATTTTGAATATGAAAATTGATGTAGTAGAGTTGCAGATAAGGAAGTCCCATACCATAAATATTCCCGGTGCCGACAGAAAAATCTATGGGGTTGAGTCTGCTGGGCCCATTTTTTGCCAGTCGATTGGCGATTGCAATATCGAGTATGTTGCTATGCTATCATTGGATAGCACAAATAAGGCAATCAATTATTTTACGATTTCGATGGGTGGAATCAATTCGGCAAAAGTTTCTCTATCTCAACTATTTAGAGCGGCGCTTCTTTCTAATGCTTCGAAGATTATCGTAGCGCATAATCACCCAAGCGGTGTTTTATCTATAACAAACGAAGATATTGAAATGACTAAAAAAATTGCATTTCTCGCAAAATGTTTTGATATAGAACTGATAGATTCTTTGGTCATTTCAGGCGATAACGCAATTTCAATACGAGAATATAGTGGAGAAATGAAGCATGAATAGTAGGACTATTTTTAAAGTTAAAGATTCAGTAGATCTTTTTCTAAGTAATGAAAAGTATATAATGGCTTATTTCATGAACACGCGGCAAAGAAAAAGCTTTCGAGTAAATGATGATATGCTGCGCCTTTTTGAACTTATCGACGGAGAAAAAGACGTTCAAACATTGCAAAATATCATGCATGATGATTTTGAGATCGATCCTGAATGCACTTCTAACATCCTTACAGCGCTTTTAAAAAGCAAAATCATAACAGAAGTTGTCAAGGAACAAAATATCCTACCAGATAGCGTAGTAAGCAGATATTCGCGCCAGATAAACTATTTCTCTGAATTTTTAGAAGGAGAAATAGATGGTATCAAAGCTCAAAAGAAGATTATGGACACCCACGTTCTTGTCTTTGGTTGCGGTGCTATAGGCGGGAATATAGCCATGGAACTTGCTATGGCCGGTATTGGCTATATTTCGCTCTATGATTATGATATTGTAGAAGAATCGGATATTTCACGACATATTTTTTACCGAGGTAAGTATTTAGGTCAACCAAAGACAGATGCTCTCAAAGCTGAATTGAAAGCTGTTAATTCTGAAATACAGGTTGTTACATTCAACGATAGTATGAAACCGACTTCGGATATTGAAGAGATTATTAAAACAGCTGACTTCATAGTTAATACATTGGATGAACCTTATATTGGATACACCGCGTCAAAGATATCCAGAATATGCGTAAAACATAAGAAGCCGCATTTTATTGCAGGAGGGTTTGATGCACATCTTTCTAGTACCGGCGAATTAATCATTCCATATGTAACCCCCTGCGTCGAATGCTATGCAGATCATTTTAAAGTTGCATTAGAAGGGTGGAAACCCCAAAAGCATCCTGTTAAAAGTCGTTACACAGAAATAGGCGGATTAGCCAGTGCATCGCTATTTTCTTCCTCTTATGCGTGTATTGAAATTTTAAAATATATTGCTGGGTTAACAAAAATGGAGGAAGATTATAAAATCAGGGGTGAGTTTTTATTTTATGATATGAGCCTTACGTATCTTGATGTAAATAAAAATCCTCGATGTCCTATATGTGGAGGTATATTTGAAAATGGGACCTAAACTTAATTCATCAGTTTCTGTTGTTAAGCTAAATGATCATATCCTGGAATTTTTCAAAACAAACACCAGACAGCAGGTAAGAATAAAAGTTCAGGATGATAGCATATTGAAACTTGTAATCAGTCTTGATGGTAAAAAAGATATTGATCAGATAGCGAAAGAGCAAGACATAAATCCTAGTGAATTGCGAATCTTACTTGATTTCTTGCAGAGCAAAGGTATATTAGACAATGTTGAGCCTAAAAGCGATTTTTTTTGCTATGAAAAATATCGAAGGGTTATACATTTCCTCTCTGAATACTCTGTATCTCATGACCATTTGCTAGAAATGTGGAAGAACATTAATTCTGCAACCGTTATGATTGTTGGGCTTGGTGCAGTCGGAACATGGGTAGCGTGCAATCTTGCAGAAACTGGCGTTGGAAGACTTGTTCTCATGGATGGTGACATTGTAGATGTTACAAATCTCCATCGACAATATGGTTTCCGTGAAGAAGATATTGGAAAATATAAGATTGATGCTCTCGAACAGAGACTACACGAATACTCAAAAGATATCCAAATTATAAAGATTCCGAGATATCTTGAGGGCAACACTCTAGACGATATAGGGGAACTGGGAATTAACCTTATAATTAATTGTGCCGACAAGCCAAATGTAGATACAACTTCTCTTTGGATCGGCGAATATTGTATGCGTCACAATATTCCTCACATTATAGGTGGGGGGTATAATATGCATCTGTCCTTGATTGGGCAAACTGTTTTACCTGGTAAAACCGCCTGCGTAAAATGTTTTCAGAAGCATTTAGAGGAAGAAAACAATATCGACACTTCCGTAGTGAAAAAACTGGCAGTAAAGAACAGAAAAGTCGGTAGTTTTGCTCCTATGTGTTCGTTGATTGCTAGCATGGTGGGGATGGAGGCAGTTAAAGTACTAGCCAAATATATAGAGCCATCAAATGTTAATAGACGCGGGGAATTTGATATCTACACAATGGATATCAGATATAAACCATATGAAAAGAGGGATGACTGTGAATGGTGCGGAGAACATGGAAAATATTGTAGTGCATAATGCATCCGAAAACAATTTGAAAAATATTACCATAAAACTCCCTATTAATAAGTTCACTTGTATAACAGGCCCTTCTGGATGCGGAAAATCGTCTTTAGTTTATGATACGATATATGCTGAAAGCCAAAGAAGTTTTTTGGAAAGTATGTCGGGAAATCTTTTTGGGCAGAAACTAATGGATAAGCCAGCTGTAGATTCTATTGAAAATCTACGACCGGCATTAAATGTGTCCCAAACTTATTATAATGTTAATCCTAGATCTACAGTCGGAACTATTACTGATATTTCATACTATTTAAGAACACTGTATGCATTTCTTTATAATCAGTCACACTTTAAAAGCGTTGACATGAATTATTTTTCCCCCAATAATCCTACATCATGTTGTCCGTTATGCCACGGTTTGGGTGAAGAATATGTTATTGATGAAAATGCATTGATGCCTAATCCTACAAAAAGCCTTTCTTCTGGTGGCATCACTTATTATAAGGGTTCAAAAACCTCTATGGAGTTTAAACTATTAAATGCGATCTGCCTACACTTTGGTATAGATATCGAAAAAAAGGTTGGGGATCTAACGGAAGCAGAACGGCAACAACTTCTTTACAGACGCGATATTTTAGAAATTCCGTTACGTTTCAAATCACCAAACGGAAAATATCGTCAGAAAACGATTAAGTCTAAAGGAGCATTTTGTGAACTACAGGAAAAACTACAGGATATTGATACCCCGTCAACATTTTTAAATATTTCAAAGTATTTAAAAAAAAATACCTGTTCATGTTGCGGGGGATTAAAGCTAAAAAAAGATATCCTTAATATTCGTATTTCTGGCTATAATATTGGAGAATTAGAGCAAATCTCGCTAGTGCAGTTATCTCAATGGTTAAATAGTGTATACATGGAGTACGAATTTACAGAATATTCTAGTCAGACTTCACATTTATTGAATGAAGTTCGAACCCGGGTAAAAAACCTAATTGATTTAAACCTCGAGTATATAAGCATCGGACGAAGTATTCCGACTCTATCAGGCGGAGAACTGCAACGAGTCCGCATTGCAAATCAGCTTGATTGTAGTCTGTCTGGATTGATTTACATATTGGACGAGCCTTGTAAGGGGCTACACTACCGCAATGTTTCATCCGTGGTAAATGCGACTAAACGTCTAGTAGAGAAGGGAAATACTGTATTAGCTATTGAGCATAATCAACAGTATATTTCTGCTGCTGAGAGAATAATTGAACTTGGGCCAACAGGAGGTCCAACTGGTGGATATATCATCAGTGAACATCAAGGTGGATCTGTATATCATCCTAAAGTCAACTTCAAAAATAATGTAGAACCGGCAACAGATTGTATATCGTTTATAGGCATCAACTATCACAATTTAAACAATATTGATATATCCTTCCCACTTGGGAAAATCACATGCATTACCGGTGTTTCAGGTTCCGGGAAAAGTTCGGTTACTGAGGTTGTTGAGAAAATCTGTTCAAACAAAAATTACACATACTGTAAAGAATATTTTAACACCTCAAAAATCAAACGGGTTATGCGTGTAAACCAGCAACCTATCGGCAAGACACCACGTTCAACAGTTGTGTCATATTTGGGGATATATGATACGATACGAGAGATATTCTCTAAAACAGATCGAGCAAAAGAACTCAATCTTGTAGTTTCAGATTTTAGCATGAATACTGCAGGAGGGAGATGTGAGTGCTGCCAGGGAACAGGCAAGCAAAAAATAGAACTAACATATCTGCCCGAGACATACATCATATGTCCGGAATGCAAAGGATATCGCTTCAATAAAGATGTGTTATCGGTAAAGTATAACGGGTATAGTATTAATGATGTCCTTAATATTCCTATATCTAAACTGATAGATGTTTTTGCTGATAATGAATCTATCTCTAGCGTTCTACAATGTGTAATAGAGATTGGACTGGGTTATTTGTCATTAGGGCAAATGTCGATGAGTTTATCCGGTGGAGAAGCTCAGAGAATCAAACTTGCTAAGAGTCTCAGTATAAAGGCAAGAGGCAGTGGGCTATATATTTTAGATGAGCCAACATCTGGACTTAATGATATGGACATTCAAAAATTAGAGCACATCCTCAACAGACTAGTAAAAAATGGCGAAACCATTTTAATTATCGAACACAATTTGGAGTTTATTACTAGAATTGCAGATTATTTAGTCGACTTGGGTTGTGTGGCCGGTGATAACGGTGGCAAAACTGTAATTGCAGGTAATCCAAAAGAAGTAATTTTAAACAAAAAATCTTCGTGGAATTTCTTGAGTGCACTAATTCCGAATGATAACTAAAGAGAGAGATAGAGCCAAGGCAGTAATGCTTTGGTTCTATCTCTTTGTATATTTGTAT
>ERZ894229.1164-NODE-1164-length-12971-cov-10.0114_pt1 | contig 12971 bp, 11 predicted proteins | sample MGYA00380295_ERZ894229 | MGnify/ENA primary metagenome ERZ894229 (study PRJEB32331, sample SAMN06328479) | human gut metagenome | biome: human gut microbiome; feature: stool | host: Homo sapiens | collected 2014-09-17 ... | reverse complement strand
GTAACATATCTCTTTATCCAAGTTATCAAGATTAAAACACGAAATAAGATCCATCTTCCCTTGTAACTCATATACTACATGTCCATATAAAAGAGAAATTTCATCCCTGTAAATTTTTTGGAAAACATCCCTCAATACAAAGTTATTATAAAAGGTATCGCCTGCATTTATGAATATAATCCATTCACCTTTCGCATATTCGACAGCCTGATTCATTGCATCATAAATACCGCTATCCTTCTTAACAATATGTCGTATTGTAATTATATTTTGTTTATATAAATCACAGTATTTATCTATAATCTTATTGGTCTGATCTGTGGAGCCACCGTCTTTAAGTATAAATTCAAAATCACAACCAATTTGTCCCATTACAGATTTAATTGTTTTTTCTATATCACTTTCTGCGTTATAGCAAACAGTTATTACAGAAACTTTTATATTTTCCATTTCTACCTCAGATACTTACTTATAAATTCTTTTCTATAATGCAAAACCCACCTGCCCATGCAGTAAACTATCTCTGGAGAAACTGCTATGCATAAACCAACCAAGCGTTCTGGGGCTCTCTTCAACTTTATTCTAAAACTATAGAGTATATTTTTTCTGGAAATCTGGCATAACTCCCGAAAAAAACTTTTATTCTTATATCGTGCAAAAATTGCCTGAAGCATAGTCCAGACACATGTCCTTATACATCTAAAAGATACGCAATTTCTTATATACTGGTTTTCATCTTTTGTCATCTCGTTCAAAACTGTAACCGCTGACAAACCACTAATTTCACTGTCTAACTTACTTTTTCCGTGATAAACATTTTGTAACGCTGACGTAGGATTCTTACGATAATTATATAAAGGCATCGGTATATAGATATATGTATGACATTCTTTCAAATACCTGATCAAAAAAACCATATCTTCACCGATTTTTATATCACTTTGGAATTTGATTCCATTGTCTCTGATATAATCCATTTTAAAAATTTTATTCCAACAGGACGATTGAATATATCCCGTACAAAGCATATGGTAAAACAAAAATTCTCTGCTGATTTCCCCCATTTCTGACAAAATTTGAGGATAAACTTTATCCGCATCAATTCGATTATATCCACTTATCACAATATCTGACTCTGCAATTTTTTTGATGAAACATTCTATATAATTTCTCTCTATAAAATCATCAGCATCAATAAAACATACATAATCTCCTATTGAAATGTCCAATCCTTTATTCCTGGCTTCCGATACACCTCCGTTTTGAACAAGCCGTACTAATTTTATTCGATTGTCTCTCTCTTTCCACCTGCAGCACTTTTGATATGAACTGTCGTTCGAACAATCATCTACAATTATAATATCTAAAAAAGAGTATGTTTGATTAACAATACTATCCAAACAGATATCAATATATTTTTCGCAATTATGTACAGGAACAACAACGGATACAATTTTTTTCTTCATATCAGCTCTATCTTTCCTTAAAATAAATGAAAAGATTCCCTCATATATTTATATCAAAATAGTCTTTGGACAGTCTCTACCATTCGCTCCCAGTCGAACCGGTACGCTTCCTTCTTCACATTCTCCCCGAATTCTTCTTCCTTATCTTCCACAAAATACCTCACCACCGCGTCTGCAAAGGCATCCGGATTCTCCGGCTCCACCACGTACCCGGTTTTTCCGTTCTCTACCACATCCGGAAGTCCCCCAACATTCGTCACCACAACCGGCTTTTCAAAACCATAGGCGATCTGAACAATGCCGCTCTGGGTGGCGCTGACATAGGGAAGCACCACCAGATCGCAGGCAGCGAAGTATTTCTCGATCCCCCTGTCTGGGATATAGCCATCGCAGACCGTGACCACGTCCTTCACACGATTTTCTTCCATAATCTTCTCATAGGCTTCCCGATTCTGTACGTTGCCAAAGTCTCCCACCACAAACAGCCGAATATTCTCACATTCCTTCCGGATGCGCGGAAGAGCATGGATCAGGTATTTCAATCCCTTGTATTCCCGCACAAAGCCAAAGAACAGGAGTACCTTTTCTTCCATAGGAATCAGCAGAAGCTGTCTGGCTTTTTCCTTCGACATATTTTCAAACTTAAACGCGTTATAGGTGGGGTGCACCGCCTGTTCAAATCTCGCGCCGGGCAGAATTGAGGTCAGATCCTCTGCATCCTTTCCGGACTGTACGATAAAAGCATCTCCTCTTTTCAGAACCATCCTCGTCAGCTTTCTGTCAAAAGGGAAACGTTCATGAGGAAACACATTATGGCAGATAAAAAGGATTTTTCTTTTTCCCAGAAGTCTGGTCAGCACCAAATAGCACGGTGCAAAATAAGGATGCCACCATTGTACGATAATCAGGTCAGGATTCAGTTTTCTTATCCTTCCTGCCGTTCTAATCCAGTTTAAAGGATTCGCCGTATGAACCCAGAACCGGGTATCCTTTACCCGAAAGCTGTCGTTGGTATAGTCCTTCTGTTCCTTTTTATACAGAAATTTCGGATACTGAAACCGGTAGCTCACCATGAAGGTCTGATATTTTTTTGTCAGAGCACGGTACATGAGCCCGGTGTAATGGGAAATTCCTCCTTTATAAGGATAGACTGGCCCGATCAGAACGATCCTTTTTATCTCATCACTCATTTGTTCCTTTTTCCCCCTTTTCCCCCATGCTTTTTTTCTGTATCCTTTTTATCCTCTGTCTTCGCGCTCTTCACTGCAGATATCACGCCGGTCAGGAACACCGCTACGATCAGGACAATAATAATAATCTGCCAGATTCTGGAACGCTGTGCGGCCTTTCTCTGTGCCTCAAGAGACTCTACAAAGGCCGCTCCCTCTTCTTCCACCCTTTGCATCTCCTCGTCCAAGGCCTCCTGATCCACTTCTGTGGACGCCGTTGCCGACACCATAGGGACATACGCAGTCTTTCCCTGATAGAAAATCTCATACCAGCCACCTGTCTCTCCGATCACAAACAACTGCGACCCGGCAGGCAGTTCCATGACCACCACCGCATCCTCCTCCGGATTCTCTCTCGCCTGCGTGTCTTCTGTCAGCATCAGCAACCTCCCTGCCATGTTTGCTTCCGCCGCAGCGCTCTCGTCTATGACCTGCGCCTCCACCGTGGCGGCCTCGTCCGCGGTCTGAGATTCCTTCTCCATTGCTGACACTGCTACCGTTTCTTCTGCAGCTTTCGCGCTCTTTGCATTCGCAATGACAGGAGAAAAGCATCCTGCTAGAATCAGGGCAGATACAAGCCCTGTCAGTATTTTTCTATTTCCATTTCTTTTCATTTTTCCCCAACCAGCCTTTCTTCTCCGTTTACTGTGGAGTCAAAATACAGAATATCCCTGCCCCAATCCTTCTTTTCCCTTGTTTCCGGTGCGATTCTGTCGTATTCCATCCGTTTCACATGGTACTGCACATCTTGAAGAATTTTCCGGTTTGCTGCAATCACGTCCGCTACCAGTCCGATCATGAATGTCAGAAAGCCGATGATAATCAGGGCGCAGGCAAGAATCAGGGACTGAATATGCCCTCCACCTGCTCCGTTTGCGAAATAGACCAGAAACCGCACGCCGATGCCAAGGCCGACCGCTATGCTTGGAATCGCCAGCAGGGTAAAACACATCAGGGGCTTATACATCATAAAAGCACGAAGAATGGTAAGAATCGATTTCTTCACATAACCCCAGATACTCTTAAACAGTCTGGAAGGTCTAAGTTCCGCATTAGTATGGATCGGCACGCTGGTGATGGCAATTTTCTCTCGTCCTGCCTGAACGATGGTTTCCAGCGTATAGGTGTAGTCATTCACCACATTCATTCGCATGGCGGCCTCTCTGGAAAAGGCCCGGAAGCCGCTGGGCGCATCCGGGATGTCCGTATGCGACGCTTTCCGCACCACCCAGCTTCCAAAATGCTGGAGCTTTTTTTTCACATAGGAAAAATGCTCTGTATCGTCAATGGGACGTTCTCCGATCACCATATCCGCTTCTCCGTCCAGAATCGGCTGAATCAGCGCAGCAATGTCGTCTCCGCAGTATTGATTATCCGCATCCGTATTGACGATGATATCTGCACCGCATCTCAGACATCCATCAAGCCCGGCGACGAATCCCTTTGCCAGCCCTTTGTTCTGCTTGAAATTCACCACATGATGAACACCCCACCTCTTTGCCACCTCCACGGTGTTATCATGACTGCCATCGTTGATGATGAGGTATTCAATTTCATCCACCCCGTCCAGCTTTCTGGGCAGATCATTCAGCGCCACCTCCAGGGTTTCCGCCTCGTTATAGCATGGGATCTGGATAATCAGCTTCATAATAACCGTTCCCCTTTCCTCATTCGTTATAAAACAGACTCAAATGGCCTGACGTCCAGCTTTTTTCATACAGCTTTCCGAGCTCCTCTTCCAGCCCGCTCATATGCTGTACAATCACTTTATCCTCCGGTTTCAGTTCTTCTAGATCAATTTCCTCTTCCCGGGCATCCCAAATCTCCACCCGGATATCTCTGAGCCGGAACTGCACCTGCTCGATATAGGGAGTATCTCCTTCATAAATGTGGATCACGCGGTCCGGCCCGTTTCCGTCCAGATGCTCAAGCACCTTGTCCGCCATGATCACATCCCCATATCCGTAGGAATTTCCAATATAAAGATAATGCTGGCTGGCATTCATTCCCAGCATCACCTGAATAAACAGCACAAGCACGAGAAGCCATTCCAGCCGCTTCTGTTTTCTTACCATTACAACGACCGCCGTAACAACCAGCATCAGCACACAGCCAAAACAGAGCGTCTTCCAGAGGAAGGAAACCGGATGAAGATTTTCATCCTCAAGCAGATAACTCATCCCCACCATGAAATAGCCATGTACATTCGTCATCATCGCCCGCTGTGCGATCCATGCACTGCTTACGGTGAACAGGCTCATCAGGCCTGCGCATATCCCAGTGCCCAGCCATCCCCTCCGGCTTGTAAGAAGACGTTCCAGACCGGCTGCTGTCAGAATCGGGACAACCAGTTCATCGTAACGGCCGTGAACAAAGAGATCCAGCCGCCTGTTCCCAACGTCAGCGCTTCCGATCGTATAAAAAACAGTGACAAGAATCTGTGCCAGCACGGAAAGGAACAGAAACAGCCAGAAGAAATCTACTCCGCTTATTTCTGTTTCCCGTTTCCACAGCCGCTTCAACACGCGAAAGGCATTCTTTCCAATCCCCCATAGTCCCCAGTATGCCAGGCCAAAGGTGGAAACTCCCAGATAAAGAAGCTTCGCCGCTGTTCCTGCCAGAAAAGCTCTGATCCCATCCGGGCTGAAAATATAGAAAACCTTTTCCCACTGTCCGGAATAATCGTTATAGCTCATCGTCTCTGCGGACGCCTTATAGTACAGCCGCTGTATAACACCGTTTTTTATCAAAAACGCTGCCACAAACAAAAGCGCCAGAAAAATGCAGGCCAGCGCAATGCTCCGTTTCTGTTTTCCATTCTGTTTCTGAAACAGTAAAGTCAGAAGAGTCAGCGCACCGGCTGCCAGAGTACCGACGCAGCGCATATGTAATGTATACAGATAAACGAGCGCCACCGCCAGAAAACAGGCGGAAACCGCTCCGGGTTTTTCAAGAAATCGATAAAACAGCGCACTGACCAGCAGGAAAGTAAACAAAAGCATCGCCTCGGTCATCGTACACTGCATATAAAAAATCCATGGCGGACAGATCACTGCTATGGTGCTGAGCAAAACAGCCTTCTTCTCCTTCAGTTCCGGGAAAAGACGTTTTATCAGCCAGAGCATCAGACACAGTCCAGCGCCCATGAACAAAACATTCAAAAATACAGCTGTCCGGTAAGCCAGGATGGAATCCTTTACCAGCCACAGAACCGGAAGAAGAATCAACGAATATCCAAACGAGTAATAAGATCCCAGGGATGATGTCTGCGACCAGTCCCATCCCAGAAGTTCTGCCGCAGGAGCCCAGTAACCGAATTCATCCGGAAAAACCGAGAATCCAAACAGTCCCATCACACCGTACTGTCCCAGGCAGAAGCATAAAAAAAGCGCCGCGGCAAGATAATATTTTTCACTTTTTTTTCTGAACGTATCCAGCATTTTTTCAGCCTTTTCAAACATACTGGGAAACAGCAGTTTCTCTGTCTCCCAGTATGTTCCTGCGATATGCCTCCATTCCGAAAGCAATCGTCTTTCCTATGTATGTTTCCTGTGCGCAATTAAGCTGCCGGATATGCAACCAGAGCATAAGCGCCAAGTCCGCCTGTCGTTGCGAAGGTAACCGTGTTGGGATCCAGATCCTGATCCAGAAGAATTTCAACTGCTCCGCCAGGACGTACGCAGATCATTGCATAAGCATAGCCTGCACGGATTGCATCGCGCGGAATTCCAAATACCATAGTAATCGGAGCGCCGCCCTGAGCCAGAAGTTCAAAATTTCCACCAGCCAGCTTGCCCAGCTCCATATTTACAGTAGCCACAACCGTTCCGCCAATCGCACCTGCCGCAGCGTCGATACTTGCCAGAGCCGCCGGGCTGTTATCTTCGGTGATGTCATAAATACGAACATAGGGCTGTTCGCCTGCTTCCAGCGCATAATTTGCAGCAATGGTATCCCTTGCGGTCATAACCACCGTTCCGGGAACCGTCTGAGACATGTAAGCGCCTCTGATGGTAGTTGTAAGCGTGGTTCCATTCACTGTAACGCTGCTGGTTACGGGAATTTCTGCCGCTTCAGTGGTGGAAACAGACGTGCTGGACGCTGTCGTTGTTGTTCCTGAAGCGCTGTTTCCGGATACCGGCCTGCTGCTCGTGCTGCTGGCGCTCACGCCCACAACAGGAGCCATTACCAGGCTCAGAGCCAGTGCTGCTGCCAGCACCTTTTTCATGGACTTGCTCTTGATCATTGTAGATTCCTCCTTGCATCTAAAGCATTTGTTTTTTATATTCATTCGGAAAAGTTCCGAAAAGAATATCTATAGTATTTATATTTCATTCTCTTTGTGCCTATAGTATATATTTCAAACAAAATAAAGTCAAGATATCTTCCGATATTTATCCATGAAAAAACCCTCGTTTTATGTAGTCATCTGACCAACAGAACCGCTGTTCTTCCATTTGTACTCATCTCATTTTCTGTCTACTACTTTTTGATACTATTGATATTATAATTTATTTTTTTAATATTTATAGTATCTATATATTTTAAAAAAAGGTCAATAGTATGTTGAAATAAATCTTCTGTATTTATAGTGTATATTTATAGTGTTTTGTCATTCAGCAAGCACTATATTTACAGAAAAATGAAATGAGGGTGGGACCGTTTTCAAAGCAAAGGGAGCCAGTTAAAATATGGAAGACATCAGCAAGATTATCGGGCGCAGGATCCGGGGTTTCCGCAAGCAGAAGAAGCTGAGCCAGGAGGCTCTCGCGGAGAAATGTGATCTGCACCCTACATATATCGGACAGCTGGAACGGGGAGAAAAGAATCCTACAGTAGAAAGTGTTATGAAAATTGCAATCGGCCTCGGTATTCCAATTGAGCAGCTTTTTTCGAACATTTCCTGCAGCGAGCAGGTGGCAGAAAATTACATTCCTGACAGAATTTCCTACCTGCTCTCCGATCTTCAACCGCAGGAGCAGCAAATTATTTATGATCTCATTCTTACCGCGCTGAAATTGAAGGGATAAAACATGCGCCTTCAGGCATATTACAAATAAGGCCCGCCATACCGGAGCATTATCGGCATGGCGGGCCTGTTTTCTATAACAATATTATTTTGTTCAGGCAAACGGATTCTCGGAAGGGTACAGCATCCCCTTCGGCTGGTTGAAGTTGATTTCATCCAGCTCCACGCCGATGTACTTGAACACCTCGTACAGAGCTTTTCCATAATGACCGAAGGCCACGGCGCCGTGGTGAGGATAGTTCTTCTCGATGAGCACATGGCGGTAGAAACGTCCCATCTCCGGAATGGCGAAAATACCGATGCCGCCAAAGGAACGGGTTGCAACGGGAAGCACCTCGCCCTGCGCGATATACGCACGAAGCTTGCTGTCAGACGTGCTCTGCAGGCGGTAGAAGGTGATGGGACCCGGAACAATGTCTCCCTCCAGGGTACCCTGGGTCACTTCTTCAGGCAGGCTTCTCGCCATGATGAACTGATACTTCATCTCGCAGAAGGAAAGCTTGCTGGAAGGCGTATTGCCGCAGTGGAAGCCCATGAAGGTATCCTTCTGGGTGTAGTTGTACTTTCCGGCAATCTCGGACTGGTACATATCCGCAGGAACGGTGTTGTTGATATCAAGCAGGGTCACCGCATCCTGGCTTACGACGGTTCCGATGAACTCACTCAGCGCACCGTAGATATCCACCTCGCAGGATACCGGAATGCCGCGCCTGGTCAGACGGCTGTTCACATAGCAGGGTACGCAGCCGAACTGGGTCTGGAATGCGGGCCAGCATTTTCCGGCAACAACTACGTGTTCCCTGCTGCCCTTATGCTCCTCGATCCAGTCGAGCAGGGTGAGCTCATACTGAGCCAGCCTGGAAAGGATTTCCGGCTTTTTGTTTCCGGCGCCAAGCTCCGCTTCCATATCCGCAACCACGGAAGGGATTCTCTCGTCTCCCGCATGATTGTTGAAGGCCTCAAACAGATCCAGCTCAGAATTTTCCTCGATCTCAACGCCCAGGTTGAAGAGCTGCTTGATGGGCGCGTTGCAGGCCATGAAATCTCTCGGACGGGGACCGAAGGAAATGATCTTCAGGCTGTGAAGACCGATGACCGCTCTGGCGATGGGAGCGAAATCAGCGATCATATCCGCGCATTCCTCCGCCGTTCCCACAGGATATTCCGGAATATAGGCCTTCAGATTTCTCAGTTTCAGGTTGTAGCTTGCGTTCAGCACGCCGCAGTAGGCGTCTCCTCTGCCGCCCACCAGGTTGTCTCCGGTCTCCTCCGCCGCGGCAACCACCATGGCGGGGCCGTCAAACTCCTTAATCAGCAGGGTTTCGGGCGTTTCCGGTCCGAAGTTTCCAAGGTAAACCACGATCGCGTTGCAGCCCGCAGCCTTCACATCCGCGAGGGCCTTCCTCATATCGATTTCATTCTCGATGCAGACAGGGCACTCATACAGTCCCTCTCCATACTTCTTTGCATAGGCTGCGACTACAGCTTTTCTTCTGGACACAGACAGGTCCATGGGAAAGCAGTCGCGGCTCACCGCAACGATGGCAATTTTTTCTTTCGGCATGTTGTTCATAATTTTTTCCTTTCTGCGGCTCTGCGGCCGCCCTCCGTTGATATTTTTTCGGCTCAGCGCTCCAGGTCCTTCACGCAGAGATTCTCTCCCTTCAGACCAAGATGGCTGCCTTCGGGAAGTCCTCCTTCCGGATGGCCGATCAGCCACTTGTTCTTCGCGGTCAGCAGCCGGTCCTCTCCTCCCGCATAGTGATTCTCATCCAGCGTCTGATTGGTCCCGTCCGGAAGCACAATCGCACAGCGGAAGCCCTCATCCGAAGCATTGCAGGGTGCATAGTGCAGGCTGGTGGCATACAGCTCCACACCGACGCCTGCAGGCAGAAGGAATGCCTCCACCTTCGCGGTGTCATAGGTATCCCCCTCTTCGATATCCTGCTGCTGTCCCAGAAGCAGGATCAGATCGTTTGCCGCCACATCGATCTCTGAAGACCTGTGGTATTCCAGCGCGTTCAGATAAACATTGCTTCCGTTGCAGTAACCGATCTGAATGGGCATTTCCCCATAAGCCACATCCTGAAGCGCCTGGTAAACCGGAAGCGCTTCCAGCTGCTCCACGCTTGGCTCATACACCACTTCCTGCGGACAGGGCGTCTTCTTCAGTTCCTCCACCAGCTCCGAAAAGTCCACGTTTTCCACAACTTTTCCGTACTTTTTAAAAGCCGGATCCGTTACCTTTTGCAGTTTCATTCTTACCTCTTTTCCTGCTGCCGTCAGGCAGCATTTAAATCACAAAAGAAGCGCATAAGGGCTTCTTCTTCCCTTAAAATACAAGCTGGTCAAACAGCTGTCTGCATGCCGGATAAATCTGTTTAAACTGCTGATATCTGGCCTCATACTTCGCAGCGAGAGACACATCCGGCACCTCCACGCCGGCCGGCTTCACCAGCTTTTCCGCCGCTTCCTCCACACTTGCAAACGCGCCGCAGCCCACCGCAGCCAGAATCGCGCCGCCAAGTCCCGGGCCTTCCTCGCTTTCGATCTGCTCCACCGGAATATTCAGGACGTTTGCCATGATTTTTCTCCAGAGCGGGCTCTTCGCTCCGCCTCCGCAGATGCGCGTCTTCTCGATCTGAATTCCCAGAGACCTTGCCACCTCAAAGGAATCCCGCAGGGCAAAGGCCACACCCTCCAGCACCGCCTGGGTCATATCCGCACGGGTGGTGTCCATGGTCATGCCGATGAAGGTTCCCCTGGCGTTCGGATTGTTGTGCGGGGAACGTTCTCCCATCAGATAGGGCAGGAAGAATACACGATTCTCTCCCAGTTCTCCTATGGCCGCCTGCTCCGCCCCGTAATCAGAGGTTCCAAGGATATCGTCCATCCACCACTTATTGCAGGATGCGGCGCTCAGCATACATCCCATCAGATGCCAGCTTCCGTCCGCGTGCGCAAAGGCGTGGAGCGCATTGTTTTCATCCACACAGAAATGCTCCGACGAAATGAAAATCGTTCCGCTGGTTCCCAGGGAAATGTTGCATTTTCCTTCCCCTACGGTTCCTGTGCCGACCGCAGCCGCCGCGTTATCTCCGGCACCGGCGATCACTTTCACGCCTTCCGGCAGATCCAGCTCCTGCGCGACCTGCGGCAGCAGCGTTCCCACCACCTCATAACTCTCATACACCTTCGCCAGCTGCTCCGGACGCACGCCGCAGATCTCACACATTTCCTTCGACCAACAGCGGTTCTTCACATCAAACAACAGCATGCCGGATGCGTCGGACACATCGGTACAATGCACTCCGGAAAGCCTGTAGGCCAGATAATCCTTGGGCAGCATGATCTTTGAAATCGCCGCGAAATGCTCCGGCTCATGCTTCTTCACCCACAAAAGCTTCGGCGCGGTAAATCCCGCAAAGGCGATATTTCCTGTATATTCGGAAAGCTTTTCCTTCCCGATCACCTGATTCAGATAATCCGTTTCCTCTCCGGTTCTCCCGTCATTCCACAAAATGGCCGGACGGATGACTCGGTCTTCCTCATCAAGAATCACCAGCCCGTGCATCTGCCCTCCGAAGCTGATGCCCTCCACTTTGGACCGGTCACAGTTCTCAAGCAGCTCCTTCAGCCCTGCCATCGTCTGCTCATACCAGTCCTCCGGTCGCTGCTCCGACCAGCCCGGCTGAGGGAAAAACAGGGGATATTCCTTCGATACCACCCGGTGGACAGTTCCCTTTTCATCCATCAGAAGCAGCTTGACCGCCGAGGTTCCCAGATCCACTCCTATGTACAGCATGCTGTGCCTCCCTTCCCTTTTCCCTGTCGTATCATCTCGTGCTCGTGCACGTTATCTTTATCATAATTGATTTTCAATAAAAAATCAATCCGCTTTTGCATTTTCCCAAATAATCTATTTTTTTCAATATTTCAGCGCTTTTCTTGCTTTTTATTTCCTTTTTTCACCGTCTGTTCAGCATTTTGCGAAAGTCTGAAGTGCACGGACACATCTACAGACGGTTTCAAATTGACTTTACGTCCGGTTTATGCTACGGTAAACAAAAGAATGCTGCTTTCACAGAAACTTCCTTAATACAAAGCAGCGGTGGGGAGGTGTTGGATTGGCTACCATCAAAGAAATTGCAGAACTGGCCGGTGTTTCCAGGGGTACCGTGGACCGGGTTCTCAACAACCGGGGCGCGGTCAGCGAGCAGACCGCCCGCAAGGTGCTGGACATCGCTAAGGCACTCCAGTACCGCCCCAACCGGGCCGGTATCGTCCTTGCTGCCCAGAAAAGAAATTTGAAAATCGGCGTTATCCTCTTCGACAATGGGAATCCCTTTTTCGACGAGGTGCTTTCAGGCGTGCAGAAAAAGGCCCGGGAACTGGAAGAATACAACTGCAGTGTCTCCATCTCCCGCGTCGGTTTCGATCTGAACGCCCAGCTGTCCGCCATAGAAGAAATGGCAGCAGACGGTGCGTCCGGCATCATCCTCACCCCCTGCAACGATCCCGCCGTCCGCGATAAGATCAATGAGCTGGATGCCAGGGGCATTCCCGTTATCACCACCAATACGGATATTAAAAATTCCGCCCGTCTGGCCTATGTGGGCTGCGATTTCTACCGCTCCGGTCAGACTGCTGCCGGCCTCATGCACCTGATCGGGAAGCCCCCTGTCCGCACCGGCATCATCACAGGCTCCTCCCGCGTGCTCTGCCACTCCGACCGGATCGCCGGTTTTCAGGACCGGATCCGTTCCCACTATCCGGACATCCGGATTCTGGATACCAGAGAAAACAGCGACGATGAATTTGAAAGCTACGCAAACACCCTGGCCATGCTTCGGGATCATCCCGATCTCAACGCTCTTTATTTTGCCGCCGGCGGCGTTTACGGCGGCTGCCGCGCCATCCTGGCCTCCGGCCGCAGGGATCTCACCGTCATCTCCTGTGACAAGGTTCCCACAACCAGGGAAATGCTCTTAAACGGCGTCATCGACGCCACCATCTGTCAGCAGCCCTCCATCCAGGGAAGCCTTCCCCTCGAGCTTCTCTTCACCTACCTCGCCACCGGCCAGAAGCCCGCCCACGAATACAACTACACCACAGTAGATATACGGATACGGGAAAATGTCTAACTAGGAGCCATGCGTCCCGAAAAACAAAACCCCGACGTGAGCTTGCTCACAGGAGGGGTTCTGTTTTTCGGGACATACGGCGACAGCCGCAGCGAGAGGGCGC
>ERZ894229.1163-NODE-1163-length-12986-cov-11.9513_pt1 | contig 12986 bp, 10 predicted proteins | sample MGYA00380295_ERZ894229 | MGnify/ENA primary metagenome ERZ894229 (study PRJEB32331, sample SAMN06328479) | human gut metagenome | biome: human gut microbiome; feature: stool | host: Homo sapiens | collected 2014-09-17 ... | reverse complement strand
GGCGGAGGCCATCCTGGAGCTGAACCGGAGGCTGGAGCCGCATAAGGAGAAGGGGAATTTTCTGCCCTTTGCGCAGCTGCTTGCCCTGCTTCGAGAGTATCCGGTGCTGGTGGGCGCGGGCCATCCGTTCCGGGGAATGGAAGAGGGGACGGGAAACATCGCGCGCCTTCCCGCTTCGCTGCTTACGGGCTTTGATTTCGTTGACCTGAACGGAAAGGATCTGGCGGAGGACGCGGAGAAAACCATAGAACGGACAAAAGAATTCGGAAGGAAGCTGGGAAAGCCGGTGGTCACGGGAAGCGATACCCATCAGGCATTTCAGTACGGCTGCGTGCATACGGATTTTTCAGCCGATTTCTGTACATTCTCCCGGCTGAAGGAGGAAATGGACGCTGGAGCCTATACGATCCATATCGAAGCCACTCTGCCCTTCCAGGTGCGGACGGCTTCCGTGCTGAAAAAGGCGCTGAAGCAGATTCACAGTCTGGGCGGGGATTATGTGCAGGTGCTGGTATCGGAGTGATAACTGAAATACCAAAAGACAGAGAGGCCAAACCCGGATGGGGATGGCCTTTTCTGTAACGTCAACCAGGAAGCTCCCGGTAGTATTCCTGCTTCAGCGCATGAAGCCGTTCCAGCGGCTCTACCGCTTTGTCTCCCATCGCGGCGGCCACCTGGACGATTAGCGCGTCGATGACGGCCATGGGAGCGGTCATGGAATGATATTCTTCCGGTTCGCCCCGGTAGATGAGCAGGCTGATATTGGCCTTGGAGGTTTCCGCAGCATAGACCCGGCTGCTGAACAGAATGCTTTTACAGCCGATCTGCCTGGCATGGGACAGAAGCACGCTGTCCTCCCGCGGCAGCTTCTGAAAGCCGAAGCAGATGACCAGGTCCCTGTCGGAAAGACGGTTCAGGTCTTCAAACAGCTCCGTTCCGCCGGAGGGCATGAGAAACACATCCTTCCCAAAGCGGTTCAGACGGAAATGAAGGAGCTGGGCCAGACAGCAGGAAGCCCCCTTCCCGTGCAGAAAAATCCGGTGCGCGGAAGCGATCAGCCCGGCGGCCTGCTCAAAGGCGGCCCGATCGATCAGCTCCAGCGTTTTCTGCAGACAGATCTGCTGCTGGGAAAGGAAGGCATACAGCCCGTCCTCCTTCCGATTCTGAAGGGAGCCCTGCAGCTTTTGGGCAGGTCCTGCTCCGCTGAGAGCTCCGGTCACGGCGGCCTTCAGCCCTTTATAGTCCGGGTATCCCGCATGTTTCGCCAGACGGGAAAGGGAGGCATCGGAGATGCCAAGCCTTTCCGCAAGCTGGGAAATGGAAGCGGTCAGGAACACACCGGGGTTTTTGCAGATAAAATCAATGATTTCCTGTTCGGTTCTGGTGTAGGTGACGGTCTGATGAAAAAAAATATCGGAAAACATGAAATCTCCTTATTATAAGTCGAGCCGGATTGAGCTGTGCGCAATCATTATACCGTGTACGCAGGGAAGAAAGCGCTGCCGCAGGCGGCATTTTCTTCACAAGTCACGGGTTGCAGGTATAATCCCCGCGGAGCGGGGCGGCACGACGTAGTCGTGCCGGATTGAGCTGTGCGCAATCATTATACCATCGTGACGCCCCAAAAACCATCTCAGGCAGAGTGTGTCGTGTAAATTCTTTGTAAAAGTACCCCAAAGTGCATACCGGCATCAGCGCAAAGGAAAACTATAATTCAGATATCTCATCTTTGACACGTAATTAATTGAAAATCCCGGAAATTATCGAATCAATGTTTTATGAAATGTTACATTTATCATGAGCAGCCTTAACGCCGCAAGGCGACGGGTGTGAATGAGGGGGTGGCTGTGAATAGTAATGTTCAGACAGAATATCTGGAAAGACAGAAGAATGGTATTGAAACCCACGAACCGGGATGATAAAATACAGCTAAGCATAAAATTCTGTAAGCCGTTCGGCAACTGGCGGATTCCCCGCCGCATGTCTATTCTGACATTCCATTCAGAAGCTCTATGCTTGATTCCAGAACAAATGCAACCAAAAGAACAGGCGGGAGCGGACGAAGGGAGTGCCGTACCCGCCGCACAGGCGAAGATTTTCCTTTTTAATAAAAATCAGAAAAGGAAGCCTTCGCAGAAACGGAGGTACGATGAACGAAGAACTGCATGCCAACAGGAAGCATAAGGACACGGTATTCCGGATGCTCTACAGCGACAAAAGGGCTATTCTGGAACTGTACAACGCCCTGAACGGGACGGACTATCAGAATCCGGATGACCTGACGATTACCACGCTGGAAAACGCGGTCTACATGTCCATGAAGAACGACGTATCCTTTCTTCTGGACGAAAGGATGACCCTGTACGAGCACCAGTCCACGTGGAATCCGAACATGCCCCTGCGCGATCTGCTTTATATTGCACGGCTTATGGAAAAGAATGTGGATAAGGATTTACTGTACCTGTCCGAACCGGTAAAGATTCCGGCGCCTCATTTTGTGGTGTTCTATAACGGTGCAAAGGAGGCACCTGAGGACGTCACTCTGAGGCTGTCAGATGCCTTTATTCAGAAGGAGGAGGAACCGGAGCTGGAATTGAAGGTCCGGTATCTGAACATCAATCAGGGATATAATCAGGAACTGATGGAAAGGTGCAGAACTCTGCGGGAATACAGCGAATTCGTGGCCCGGATCAGGAAATACACGGGCGGTAAAACAGCAGTTGGGGAAGCGGTAGACAGGGCCGTGACGGAATGCATTGCGGAAGGGATTCTTGCAGACTTTTTACAAGGTCAGAGAGCGGAGGTGATTGCCATGTCGATTTTCGAGTATAACGAAGAGGAGGTAATGAGAAAGCTCAGAAAGGGAGAGCAGGAGATTGGGGAAAAAAGAGGAGAAGTAAAAGGAGAAATAAAAGGAGAAATAAAAGGAGAAATAAAAGGCAGGGCTAAAGGTTTTGCCAGATCCTGCTTATTTGTACTGGAAAGTCATGGGGCTGTGCCGGAATGGCTGAAAAAGCGGATTACGGAGGAAACGGCCCCGGAGCTTGTGGAAACATGGATGAAGGCTGCAGTGACGACGGCTTCAATAGAAGACTTCCTGGAAAAAACAGGCCTGAAGGTCCCGGAAAATAAATGATCTCTTTCCCCAAAGAATACTGTCAAATCAAAAACAGCGTATTCATGTCTTTCAAAGCGGAATGAATACGCTGTTCCTTTCTGAAAAAATTCTGAGGAACCATAAGAGATTCCGGCAGCATGAATTTCTCTTTCCACATCTACAGCTGCAGCTCCATGTGCTCCAGGGCGTATTGGAGAGCGATGCAGATCAGCTCGTTTCTGGAACGGTTGGTTCTGGCGGAAAGCTCGTTGTATTTATCCTGAAGCGTTTTATCAATCCGGATCGTCATGGTGACGGCTTTGTCTTCTTTTGGGGTGATGATGAGTTTTTCCATAATGTAACAGGATGTCCTTTCATTGATGTACTTATTATATAATCTATAAATGAAAGAAATCTATAACACAATATGAAACTAAAAGTGAATACAAAGTGAGCTGATTCGCTTATGTCAGATCCTTAATTTCCATATGTTCTAAAGCATACTGAAGCGCCATGGAAATAAGTTCGTTTCTGGAGCGATTGGTTTTGGCTGCCAGATCGTTATATTTATCCTGTAATGATTTATCAATTCTGATTGTCATTGTAATTGTTTTACTTTCTTTAGGTGTAATTACCAGTTTATCCATAATACATTTTGCCTCCGCTTTGAGTTCATTATAGATTCGTATCAGCATCAGCATCAATAACACAAAAAAGATATTGAAAGTGATTGAAATTTGTGTTATATTATGGCAACATGACCTTATTGGAGCTAAAAAAGAGGTGGCAACTGTTAACATTTACCATACATAACAAAAAGGGAGGCGCAAAATGGATGGATTTTGCACAGGAACCAGGGCCGGATGGGAAAAATATGAAGGGAATCCGGTTCTGGGAGGCAGATATGGGGTCTGCTTTGACATCTGCGTTCTGGAAAAGGACGGAGGCTACCGGATGTACTTCAGCTGGAGAACCAGAAAAAGCATCGCGGTTACGGACAGCAGGGACGGATTCTCCTGGTCAGAGCCGGAAATCTGCATTGCTCCGAGGCCCACGCCGCAGGGATGGGAGGATGATCTGAACCGCCCGGCGGTTGTTTACCGGGACGGACTTTACCACATGTGGTATACCGGACAGTTTCATCCGGGAAATGCGGACGGAACCTCACACATTTTTTATGCGACGAGCGAAGACGGCGTCCATTTTCAGAGAAAACAGGATGATCCGGTTCTGCTTCCGGAAGAAGACTGGGAGAAGTCCTCTCTCATGTGTCCTGACGTGATGTGGGAGGAAGAGGAAGGACTGTACAAAATGTGGTATTCGGGTGGAGAGCAGTATGAACCGAACGCCATCGGCTATGCGGTGAGCCGGGATGGAATCCACTGGGAAAAGGCGGAGAAAAATCCTGTTTTTCAGGCGGAACCGGCACATCTCTGGGAAAGACATAAGGCAGCCGGCTGCCATGTGGTAAAAGAGAACGGCTCTTATCTGATGTTCTATATTGGCTATCAGAATGAGGATTATGCGCAGATCGGCATGGCAAGATCCAGAGATGGAGTAACGGGCTGGGAGCGCCATCCGGAGAATCCGATCATCGCGCCCGATCCGGGACGCTGGGATGGGGAAGCCTGTTATAAGCCCTTTGTGATTTACGACGGGGAGAAATGGCTCCTCTGGTACAACGGACGGCAGGGGGCCGTGGAACAGATCGGCGTCGCGGTGCACAGAGGACGCGATCTGGGTTTTGAAAAAAGCAGATAGAGGGGGGAACAAAAGTGGGAGGGAGGTTTAACAGAGAAAACTGGCGGGAATACATTCGCAGATTTAACGAAAATGACGAAGAAACGACTGTTCAGGCCGTTCCCAATGAAAAGGCAGAGGAATGGGTCGAACGGGAGGTGCCTTATTTCGATTGCCCGGATCCGGTGCTGGAGGAAACCTGGTATTTTCGCTGGTGGGTGTTCCGAAAGCATATCAAAGATACCGGACGGGGCCGGATTATCACGGAATTTCTTCCCCGGGTGCCCTGGGCGGGGCCGTATAATTCCATCAACGGAGCCAACGGGCATCACATTGCGGAGGCGAGGTGGCTGAAGCAGGATAGAAGCCTTGTCCGGGAGTATCTTGCATTCTGGCTTCTGGGAGAGGGGCAGGAGACCTCTTATTCTTCCTGGCTGGCAGATACCGTTTATCAGTATGCACTGGTTTCCGGGGAAGAAGCGCTGGCCGTGGATTTTCTGCCGGAACTGGTTTCCTTTTACGAATCGGTGGAAGCTTCCAATCTGACAAAATACGGTCTGTTCTGGTCCTATGACGACAGGGACGCGATGGAGCTTTCCATCAGCGGAAGCGGACTGCGTCCTACGCTGAACAGTTATATGTATGGAAACGCGGCGGCGATTGCCGTCATCGCGGGATGGGCAGAAAAAGAAGATATCAGAGAGCTTTACAATCGGAAAGCAAACTACCTGAGAGACAAAATTATAAAAGTATTATGGGATGAAAAACAAAAATTTTTTAAGGTAATTCCGCAGAATAAAAGAAATGATGAGATCAAGGAATTCTGTTTTGAACGGTTTGCGGAGGGACGGAATGTGATGGAAGAGATCGGTTATATTCCCTGGAGCTTTTCCATTCCGGATGAACGGCATGATGCAGCGTGGAGCTATCTGAAGCGGGAGGACTGCTTCCGGGCGCCCTGGGGAATTACGACAGCACAGCGCAGCTCTCCCCTGTACCGAAATACCCGTTCGCCGCATGAATGCCAGTGGAACGGCCCGGTATGGCCCTTTGCAACCACCCAGACGCTGAATGGCATGATCCGGCTCCTGCAGGAAAGGGAACCGGAAACCGTGAATAAAGAGGATTTTTATGAACAGCTGTCTCTGTATGCGCATAGCCACTACCGGATGACAGAGGATGGAAAAAGGCTGAACTGGCTGGATGAAAATATGGACCCGGAAACGGGAGTCTGGCTTGCGAGGGAAATTCTAAAGGGATGGGGATGGCCGGAAGAGAAAGGAGGGTATGAGAGAGGCAAGGATTACAACCATTCCGCGTTCTGTGATCTGGTGATCAGGGGAATCTGCGGGGTGTGTCCGCAGGAAGGGAAAAGCCTGATCATAAATCCGCTCCTTCCTGAAGGGAAATGGGACTTTTTTTCGCTGGAGGATCTGCCATATAAGGGACGCAGGATCACCATCGCATACGACAGGGACGGTTCCCGGTATGGAAGGAGAAAAGGGTTCTGGGTGGAGGCGGACGGCGAAGTTCTGGCCGGACGGCCGGAGCCTGGAAAACTGAAGATTGCATTGTAGAAAAAGAAATCAGAAAAAGAAGAAGCCGGGGCTGTTATGGCTTCGGATGGAGGGAAAAAATGAGGAAGAAAAGCATAGAAAAGATGGGAAGCAGAATCATCGGTCTGGTATTGACAGCAGCGCTTCTTGCGGGCTGTTCCGGAGGCGGCGCATCAGAAGAGACTTCCGCGTCGTCGGAGCAGGCGGCTGCGGCGGAAACGACAGACGGTTCTGTGCAGAGCACAGCGGAAAGTGAAACGGGCGGCGCGGCTTCGGCATCCGGAGACGCTTACACGCTTCCGATCGGGGACGGGGAAACGGATAACCTGACGGTGGCCTGTCTGGAGGGCTGGTACACGGCGGTATCCATCAACGACAACCTGGAAATCTGGCAGGAAATTGAGAACAGGACAGGCGTGAAAATCAACTGGGAGGCAAGCGCGGATTACGATACGGTCATGCAGCCGAGAATTGCTGCGGGAAGCGATCTGCCGGATATTTTTGTAGTGCCGCCGTCCATGACCAATACTGGAGTATATAATCTGGCGCATGAGGGACTGATCCAGCCTCTGGATGATCTGATCAGTCAGTATGCGCCGGATATCCAGAGGGTTCTGGATGAAGACCCGGAACTGAAAAATCTGTTGACTGCACCGGACGGACATATCTATACCATTGCGGACACGCCAAAGTATGTGAACGACATGGTGGTTGCCAATGCACTTTTTATACGCCAGGATTGGATGGATACGCTTGGACTGGAGCAGCCTGAGACCATTGAGGACTGGTATGAGGTTCTGACCGCGTTTAAGAATGAGGATCCGAACGGCAATGGAATCCAGGATGAGATTCCGCTGAGCGGCATTGATCTTGCCAGCGGGCTGTTCAGTTATCTTTTGTCCGCCTATGATCTGCCTGCGGGTGTGGGCCCCTGGTGGTATGATGAGAACGGAGAGGTGTTCTGTGTTTATACGACGGAAGAATATAAGAATTTTGTGACGGAGATGAACCGTTGGTACGCAGAAGGGCTGATCGATATGGAACTTACGAGAGATGAAGCGAACTTCCAGGCTCTGTGCGCTACCAATACGGTGGGAGCTTTTTCCCATCTTTCAGAAAGAGAGACGCAGTATAATAACCTGCTCGCCACATCCGGCTATCCGGAGGCGGTTCATTCACTGATCCATCATCCTGCCGGAACGAAGGAGGTACAGGTGGTGAAGCGCGACCCTACCTGGAACCATTATGCAATCCCTGCCTCCAGCGATAAGGCGGAACTGGCAGTTAAATGGATGAATTTTGTCTGGGGAAGCGACGAGGGCGTTACCTTGACTGAGTGGGGAATTGAGGGAAAGACCTGGGAGGAAGTGGATGGTAAAAAGCAGTATACGGATTTTGTATTGAATAATCCGGATGGCCTGGATCCCTATAACGCGCTCAGAAGCCTTGGCGCGAGCAATACCATTCTGGTGCGGACACCCGCGGAATCCTATGTGGCGCTGAACGGTCAGGGAAACGCGATTCCCTATGCGGAAAGCACCAATATGATAGAGCCCTTCCCCAACATGATGTCCACGGCGGAGGAGCAGGATATTCTGGACATGTACAGTACGGATTTCGATACCTACTGCTCGGAAAGCATTCTGAGCTTCATTACGGGGGCGACGGATCTGGGAGAATGGCAGTCCTTTGTGGATACCTTAAACAATATCGGGCTGGAAGAACTGAGAACGGTGAAGCAGGCCCAGTATGACCGTTCAAGGGGGGCGTAAGCCATGAAAAGAAAGGCATTCTGGAAAAGTCTGCGCAGAGACCGCCAGCTTGTGTTCATGCTGATACCGGTGGTGATTTTCTTCGCGGTGTTTTCCTACTATCCTCTGTATGGAATCCTGATCGCTTTCAAGGACTATTCCATCAGCAGGGGGATTCTGGGAAGCCCATGGGCCGGGCTGCGGTATTTCAGACAGTTTTTTTCCAGCCCCTATTTCGGCAGACTTCTGCGCAATACGGTTCTGATCAGCGTATACAGCCTGCTGTGGGGCTTCCCGATTCCGATTCTCTTCGCGCTGCTTTTGAACGAGTTTAAGGATGGAAAGTTTAAACGGGTAATCCAGACGGTATCCTACCTGCCGCACTTCATTTCTCTGGTTGTGATCTGCGGAATTCTGATCGATATTTTTTCCCCGCAGGGCGGAGTGGTAAATTCCCTTCTTTACAGCCTGACAGGAAAACGGATCAATTTTTTCGGAGAACCGGAATGGTTCCGCACCATGTACGTGGGAAGCGGCGTCTGGCAGGAATTCGGCTGGAACAGCATCATTTATCTCGCGGCAATCACAGGTATCAATCCGGACCTGTACGAGGCCGCGAGAATCGACGGGGCCGGACGGCTCAGACAGATCTGGCACGTTACGCTGCCGGGCATCAAGCCCACCATCCTGACACTGCTGATCCTGAATCTGGGAAATATCATGAGTGTGGGATATGAAAAAATCATCCTGCTTTACAGTCCGACTACCTATGAGACGGCGGATGTGATTTCCACTTATGTATACCGGACAGGACTGTTAAGCCAGCAGTACAGCTATGCAGGCGCGGTCGGACTGTTCAATTCCGCAATTAACATCGCCATCCTGGTACTGTGCAATTTTGCGGGGAAGAAGCTGTTCGGAGTCGGAATCTGGTAAATGTGAAGCTTGAAAAAATATGGCCGGAGCCGGAACGTTTCCGGCTCCGGCATGGGAGCAGATGTGAATGAGACAGAAAAAAATAAGCGCGCTGGCGGTCAGAGGAATTCTGGCCGCAGTGCTCATCATCGCCGGGATTCTCTGCGTGTATCCTTTTCTATACGTATTTTCCATGTCAATCAGCGCCCCGGAGCATGTGATCCGCAAAGACGTGACGTTTCTTCCGAAAGGTTTTTCCCTGGAAGGATATAAGCTGGTATTTGAAAACCCTACCGTGTGGAGATCCTATCGGAACACCATTCTGTATACGGTGTTTGGGACCGCTTTGAACATGGTGCTGACCGTTTTGGCCGCCTATCCGCTTTCACGGGAAAAATTTGTCCTGAGACGGCCGGTCTCCATTCTGATTACGATCACCATGTATGTCAGCGGAGGAATGATTCCATTTTTCATCGTTGTTACCAATCTGGGGCTGTACAATACGCCGCTGGCGGTGATTCTTCCCTTTGCGGTGAGCGCCTGGAATATCATTATCGCAAGGAGCTTTTATGAAGAAATTCCGGAGGCGCTGGCGGAAGCGGCGCAGATTGACGGGGCGAGCCATCTGACGGTTCTTGTGAAAATCATGCTGCCGCTTTCCAAACCGATCCTGTCCGTCCTGCTTTTGTATTATGCAGTAGGCCACTGGAACAACTATTTCTGGCCCATGGTGCTTGTGCCGAACCCGCAGTATCAGCCGCTCCAGGTCTTTCTGCGGAGTCTTCTGATTCTCAAGCAGGATGTGGGAGGGGCGAGCGCGCAGATCGGCATCAGCAGGACGGCACAGATGGAACAGCTGAAATATGCAGCGATTATCGTATCGGTTCTGCCGATTCTGTTTATTTATCCATTTATTCAGAAATACTTTGTAAAGGGCGTATCGGTGGGAGCGGTAAAAGAATAACTGGGATTTAGGGCTGCAGCGCAGAAGGCATCAAAGCGCTGCAGCCCTGTTTGCTGCCGGATCATATGAGCGTACTTTCCAGCAGCCTGAAGCCTTTTCCTTTCAGGTTATTTCCTGGGCATCCTCTTTCTCTGGAAGAACTTCACCGCCTCCACAATGGGAATCACAAGCGCGCCCAGGAGAATGGCGATGAGGTATTCATTCAGTTCCACGCTGGTGAACTCGAACGCAGCGGCGAGGAAAGGAACCTCGCAGACCAGAGTGGTGGCCAGGAAGGAGCCGACGGCGGCGATGAGAAGCATCCGGTTCCGGGAACCGAGCCGGAAGATGCTTTCCCGCTGGGAGCGCATATTCAGGCTGTGGAAGATCTCCGCCATGGAAAGGGTCAGGAAGGCCATGGTGGTGCCGTGAGGGCTGTTGGTGATTTCCCAGACGCCGCTTTCCATGTAGTGACCGATAAAATAAGAAAGCAGAGTGAGTATCGTCACCAGAACGCCCTGGTAGGCGATGTCAAAGCCCATGCCGTCTGCAAAGATACCGGCCTTCGCATTTCTGGGTTTTCTGCGCATGATATCCGGCTCCGCCTTTTCCGTTCCAAGCGCCAGGGCAGGGAAGCAGTCCGTAACCAAGTTGACCCAGAGGAGATGAACCGGCTGCAGGATGGTAAAGCCCATCAGGGTGGCAAAGAAGATGCTGAGTACCTCGCTCATGTTGGAGCCGAGCAGGAACTGGATGGCCTTGCGGATGTTGTCATAGATCCGGCGGCCCTCCTCCACTGCACCCACGATGGTGGCAAAGTTATCGTCGGCCAGAACCATGTCGGCCACGTTTTTGGTAACGTCCGTGCCGGTGATGCCCATGCCGACGCCGATGTCCGCCGCCTTGATGGAAGGAGCGTCGTTGACGCCGTCACCGGTCATTGCGGTGACACAGCCCGCCTTTTTCCATGCGTTTACGATGCGGGTTTTATGTTCCGGCTGAACGCGGGCGTAGACGCTGATGGAACGGAACTGTTTTTCAAATGTTTCATCGCTCATATCCGAAAGCTCGGAACCGGTGATGGCGCGGGTGTCCTCCGTGAGGATGCCGAGTTCCCTGGCAATGGCGGCAGCGGTGTCGATGTGATCGCCCGTAATCATGATGGGACGGATGCCCGCCTGACGGCATTCCACAATAGCGTCTTTTACCTCCGGGCGGACAGGATCGATCATGCCGCACAGGCCGGTAAAGCAGAGCTGCTGCTCCAGATACTCCGGCTCACAGCTTTCCGGCTGGGCGCTCCAGCGGCGCTCCGCGCAGGCCAGGACGCGCAGGGCCCTGTCGGCCATGTTTTTATTGGCGGAAAGAATTTCCTGTCTGTAAGCGTCGGTCATGGGAACAGGGCTGCCATTTTTCAGGTAGAAGGTGCATTTCTGGATGACCACATCCGGCGCGCCCTTGGTGTACTGGATATATCCGCTGTCCGTTCTGTGTACGGTGGACATCATTTTCCGGCCGGAATCGAAGGGGGCTTCGCCGCAGCGGGGAAGCTCTGCCTTCAGCTCAGGCTTTGCGCGGCCTGTTTTTGCGGCCCAGGAAACCAGCGCCGCTTCCGTGGGCTCTCCGGTCACGGTTCCGTCCGCATTCTGCTCCGCGTCGCTGCAGAGCGCCATGGCGGACGCAATGCGTGTTTCATCCTCTCCGAAGAAGTCCACCACGGTCATTTTGTTCTGGGTCAGGGTTCCCGTCTTGTCGGAGCAGATAATCTGAGCGCAGCCCAGGGTTTCCACAGCGGTCAGCCGGCGGATGATGGCGTTGCGCTTCGACATGTTGGTCACGCCGATGGAAAGAACCACGGTGACTACGGCGGCAAGGCCTTCCGGGATGGCCGCTACGGCGAGGGAAACGGCGATCATGAAGGAGTCAAGGGCGAGGGCGAGGTCAAGGCGTCCGGCCCGGATGATCTGGACGGCGAAAACCACCACGCAGATGGCCAGCACGATCCAGGTCAGGATGCGGGAAAGCTGGCTGAGTTTTCTCTGCAGGGGCGTCTGGCCCTCCTGCGCCTGTTCCAGCGCGTCGGCAATTTTTCCCATTTCCGTCTGCATTCCGGTGGCAGTGACCACAGCGCGTCCACGACCATAAACCACGGTGCTTCCCATGTAGACCATATTTTTCCGGTCGCCAAGCGGGACGTCCTTCTGGCCGTCTGAAAGCTTCAGCATATCAATGAATTTGGTGACAGGAACGGATTCTCCCGTAAGAGCCGCTTCCTCCACCTTGAGACTTGCGCTCTCCAGAATACGGGCGTCAGCGGGAACGGCATCGCCCGCTTCCAGAAGGATGATATCGCCCTTTACCAGATCCTCGCTGGGGATGGTCTGAATCTGACCGCCCCGCAGGACGCGGGAGGTGGCGGCGGACATTTCCTGCAGCGCCTCAATTGCCTTTTCCGCTTTGCTTTCCTGATATACGCCGAGGATGGCATTGATGACGACCACGGCAAGAATGATGATCACGTCCGCAAAGCTGTCGTTTTCCACAGCCGCCAGCACGCCGCTGACTGCAGCGGCTGCCAGCAGGATGAGGATCATCGGATCCGCAAGCTGTTCCAGAAATCTCCGGAAGAGGGATTTCCCCTTCGCAGCGGCAAGACGGTTTTTCCCGTCCTGCTCCAGCCGTCTTTCGGCTTCCGCCTGGCGCAGTCCGTCGTCGGAAGCCGAAAGCTCCTTCAGAACCAGTTCTTTTTCTTCGCAATAATATTTCATGGTACCTCCTTTGCCGCCTGAAGACGGCGTATGAATATAAAAAGTGCGCGCCGAGTGCGATTGCCGTCAGGCAATAGTTTCATTTTGCACGAGTGCGCATATGAAAAAGAATCCCGCTTGCGGGATTCTCCCGGCAATCAAAGATTGCCTGCGCGGCGGGGCGCGTAAGCGACATCTTCCATTCCGCCGCAGTGCGATCCACCGGAGGTTTTTATA
>ERZ894229.1160-NODE-1160-length-13056-cov-10.3255_pt1 | contig 13056 bp, 10 predicted proteins | sample MGYA00380295_ERZ894229 | MGnify/ENA primary metagenome ERZ894229 (study PRJEB32331, sample SAMN06328479) | human gut metagenome | biome: human gut microbiome; feature: stool | host: Homo sapiens | collected 2014-09-17 ... | reverse complement strand
ATTCATTTCGGAAACTCTATGCTGATTTTCAATTCCCAATGCTGTAACCCATAGAAAAACGGCAGGAGTGAAGAAAGAGGATGCTGCGGGAATACAGCGAATTTGTGGCCCGCATCAGACGGTATGCGGCAGGAGAGACAGCGATTGAAGAGGCAGTGGACAGGGCGGTAACGGAATGTATCGCGGAAGGAATTCTGGCGGATTTCCTGAGAAGCCAGAGAGCGGAGTCAGTGATACTGGCGCTGGAAATGAGAGGGCATGTATCGGAACAGCTGAGAGAGCGTATTTTTGAGGAAAGAGACGTTTCCCTTTTGGAAGACTGGCTGAGATTGGCGATTGAGGCGGATACAATAGAAGCCTTTATGGAAAAAGCGGAAATGAAGAAAATCTGAAACAGTAGAGAAGGCAATCAGATTGTGGATAGTACAACCTGAAACACGAACAGGAGGAAACTATGGTATACTACATCGACCCCCAAAACGGCAGTGACAGCAACGCCGGAACAATCCCGGAAATGCCCTGGTGTACCATCACAGGGCGCGTCTTCGAGCCAGGCGATCAGGTCCTGTTCAGACGGGGAAGTGTGATCCGGAAGGCGCTGAGGCTTCCCGGAGGTTCTAGGGAGGGTGTCATTACGTATGGCGCATACGGGGATGGACCTGATCCGGTGGTGAACCCTTCTGTGAACGCGGGAAAGAAAGAACAGTGGACGGAGGAAAGGCCTGGAATCTGGCGTTTTGCGGGATCCCTTCCCGGCGAAATGTGTAACATTGTTTTCAATGACGGCGCATCCTTCGGAAATCTGCGATGGTCGCAGGAGGAGCTGAAAAAGCCGGGAGAGTGGTATTACACCCTGCTCGGGCACAGTATGAACGAAGGGGAATGGGAACGATGGGGGAAGGGAACGCTGTATCTGGCCTGTGACCGTAACCCGGCGGACGCCTGGGAGCAGATTGAACTGGTGCACTGGGGCGACCGCATGGCGGTGGAGGCAGAACCATATGTGGTGATTGAAAATTTCACCTTTGAAAAAAGCGGCGTGCACGGCTTCAGCGCCACACGCGTTCATCATGTTGTCATCCGACACTGCACCTTCCGCTGCATCGGAGGCGGCGTGTTTGACCGGAAAACAAAGGTGCGTCTGGGAAATGCCGTGGAGTTCTGGAACGGCGCCTGTGACTGCACGGTGGAGCACTGCGTTTTTTCGGATATCTATGATTCCGGCGTAACCCATCAGGGGACGTATCCGGAAAGCCAGGTTCCTGCGCGCATCAGTTTCTGCAATAATCTGTTTCTGCGCTGCGGCATGGCTGCATACGAATGGCGCGGCCCGGCCTCCCGGGACATCGTTTTTGAAAACAACATCTGCCTGTACCCGGGCGGCCCCCTGTCCAGGCAGGGAGAGAATCGCAGACGGCGGACGGAAAATGAGCGTTTCAATCCCATGACCGGTGTATCGGTGCTGATCTGGCGGCTGGAACAGGAGATAGAGCCGGGAGAAATTTACTGCACCATCCGAAACAATGTGTTCGGGCAGGCGCCAAATGATGGAGGGGCCATTTCATCCGGTGTGGATGAGGCGCACATGCGCCGGTTTGTAATTGAGGACAACCTCTATTGTCAGGCGGACGGCGGGACACTGATCCGGATGGGGACGGCTCCCGATCCGGAGAATACAGGAAAAACCTGGTCGGCAGAGCAGTTCGCGCAGTACCAACAGGAGACCGGATTTGACAAAGACAGCCGGATTCTGGACAGCGGCCTGTTTCATGGTTAGTCAGTCATGGCCCGGCAGAGAGGTATTCAGCTATCCATATACCCGCCCTTCATCGGCGACACTGCCAGGGAGGCGAAATGCTTCAACGCTCCTTTTTCATATCTGTTTTTCGGAGGCGTCCAGGCTGCTTTTCTCCGGCGGAGAATCTCGGTGATCTGAGATTCTTCCATCCGCTGCCCCTTTACGCCGATGAGGCGGAGGATACGTTTTTCAATATCCAGCTCGATCAGATCCCCATCCTCCACCAGCGCGATGGGGCCGCCTTCCGCAGCCTCCGGAGAAATATGCCCCACTGCAGGGCCTTTGGATGCGCCGGAGAAGCGTCCGTCTGTCAGCAGGGCGATGGTAGAAGCAAGGAGCGGATCGGAAGCGATGGCTTCCGTGGTGTAGAACATTTCCGGCATACCGCTTCCCTTCGGGCCCTCATAGCGGATGATGACCGCGTCGCCGGGCTGAATTTTGTGGGTGAGCACCGCGTTCAGGGCATCCTCCTCACAGTCGAAGGGGCGGGCGGTGAGTACGGCGGAAAACATTTCCTTCGGCACCACCGTGTGTTTGACCACTGCGCCGTCCGGAGCCAGATTGCCCTTCAGAACAGCCACGCTGCCGTTTGTACCGAAGGGATGGTCGAAGGGCCGGATCACATCTTCTTTTTTCAGGCCGTAATCGGCAAGGCGTTTCTGCCGTTCTTCGTAAAAGCCGTTCTTCCTGAGCTCTTCCAGATTTTCTCCGAGGGTCTTTCCGGTTACGGTCATCACATCCAGATGCAGCATGCTGCGGATTTCCTCCATCACCGCCGGAACGCCGCCCGCATAGGAGAAGAACTGGGCGGGCCACTTTCCGGCAGGACGGATGTTCAACAGGTAATGAGCGCCCCGATGGAGCCGGTCGAAGCTGTCCGCGTCCAGCCGGATTCCAAATTCATGGGCGATGGCGGGAAGGTGCAGAAGCGAATTGGTGGAGCCGGAAATCGCCGCATGTACCATCACCGCATTTTCAAAGGACGCTTCTGTGACGATATCAGAGGGTGCAAGTCCCATCCGGGCCAGGCGTACCGCCTGCCTGCCTGCAGCATCTGCAGCTTCCCGCAGGCCGTTTTCCGCAGCGGGCAGGAGTGCGGTTCCGGGAAGCGCAAGTCCCAGCGCCTCCGCCATGATCTGCATGGTGGAGGCGGTTCCCATGAAGGAGCAGGAACCGCAGGAGGGACAGGCGTGCGTCTGGTAGAAACGGAACTGTTCCTCGCTGATCTCCCCGCGTTCGTACATGGCGCTGTAGGCTCCGATCTGTTCCAGGGTCAGAAGATCCGGCCCCGCATTCATGACGCCGCCGGGAAGGACGACGCAGGGGATATTGATCCGGCCCGCCGCCATCAGATGCGCCGGCATGCTTTTGTCGCAGCCTGCGATATAAACCGCTCCGTCGAAGGGCGTGGCGCAGGCGTGAATCTCGATCATATTCGCCATCATGTCCCGGGAGGGCAGAGAATAGTTCATCCCGTCATGCCCCTGTGCTTCACCATCGCAGATGTCCGTGCAGAAATATCTCGCCCCGAATCCCCCTTCCCGGGCTGCTCCCTCTTTGGCCTTTTCCGCAAGCTCCAGCAGATGGACGCTGCCCGGGTGGCTGTCTCCGAAGGAGCTTTCGATGAGAATCTGCGGCTTTGCCAGATCCTCCCGTTTCCACCCTGTTCCCAGCCGGAGCGGATCCAGCTCCGGCGCCTGTTTTCTTAATTTCTGACTTCTCATGTTTCCCTCCATTTTCATTTCCCTCCATGCCGAAGCGTTGCTGAGGCCCGCGCGCCGAACCTCCGGTTCGGCGCTGCGATAACGGGATTTGCGACGCTTCGGCGCAAATCCGGATTGAAAAATAAGCCATCGGGCTTATTTTTCAATCTTCCCTCTCTTCCTTTTGCTTTTGCTGTTGCAGACAGGTTACAGTCTTGAGAAAATTATAGGACGGCGGGAGGATGGATTCAAGAAAAACATTGCAAGGTATCCGGGTATCTGCGGGAAGCGGTGGTACAGCAGGAAGCGTATGTGGTACAATGATGTCGCATGTAAAACAATGGCCGCGCACAAAGGGACCTGTCCGAAGGAAGAGGTGCGGCAAAACAGAGCAGGTACAGGGAGGATGGAAAACATGAAAAACAGCGTTGCGGTTTATCATTCGCTGCCGGAAGAAGCCAGGAAAATCCGGGAAGAGGTCTTTGTCCGGGAACAGGGCTTTCAGGAAGAATTTGATGAAATTGATGGATATGCCGTTCATCTGGTTCTGTTCTGTGACGGGACGCCTGCGGCAGTCTGCCGTTTCTATACGCAGAAAGAGGAGGGAGGATATGTGTTTGGCAGGCTTGCGGTCCGTAAGGCATACCGGGGAAGAAGCCTGGGGGCCCTTCTGCTGGCGGAGGCTGAGCGGGAGATCAAAAAAGCGGGAGGCAGAACCGTGCGCCTTCATGCCCAGAGGCAGGCACAGCCCTTTTATGAAAAACAGGGCTATGCGGCGTACGGGGAGACGGATTTTGATGAGGGCTGTCCCCATGTGTGGATGGAAAAACGGCTGGCGCCCTGAAAAAGATCAGGATGGCAGGTCTTTGAGAACGCGGATGGAGGACGCGGGTTCTCCGGCTGTCAGGCCGGAGTGCTTCCGGAACCTGGCTGGGGAGAGGCCTGTCCGTTCCCGAAAGGTCTTAATGAAATAGCTCTGGTCCTGAAAGCCGCATTCCGTGCAGATATCCAGAAGGGGCAGATCGGTTTCCAGAAGGAGCTTCCGGGCTTTCTGGACACGAAGCGCAATGGTATACTGCATGGGGGAGGTCCCGATGGTACGCTGAAAGCACCGCAGGCATTCCCGGCGGCTTAAAAAGGCGCTCGCGGCGATCTGCTGCACCTGAAGCGGTTCCGTATAATGTTCCTGAATGAAGGAAAGCATGAGACGGATGCGGTCCATGTCCGCCTGACGGAGAAGACTGCCATCCGCGGCATCTGTCGCTTTTGCCATATTCTGCGCAAGAAGCAGAAGCACCTCTGAAAGCGCGGAACGCACATGGAACTCATAGCCAAAGGGCTTTTCTGTCAACAGGAGAAAGGTTCTCCCGGCGTGGGAGAGGAGAGCGGACTGCCATGCCGCCTCCCCGGTCAGGAGCGCGTGAGAGAAGGAGGGCGCAAGAAGGAGCGGTTTCAGATATTTTTCCCAATAGACGCTTTCCTGTGTTCCGTATACCAGAGCCGGATGGAAAAGCACGTTCGGCATCTGTGCCGGGCCCGCGTCTGAGCCGGAATAGGAGTGGGGAATGCGCCGGTTGATGAAAACGCCCTCTCCCTCGTGCAGCACAAAGGAGTGCGCGTGAATGAAAACAGTGACGCTTCCCTGCGTGACCCAGGCAATTTCCAGCTCATCATGCCAGTGCCAGGGAAAGGAGTCCTCCGAATTCTGATAATGGTCCAGATAACCGGCGCATGGAAATCCCGCTTCTCCGTGCCGGATGTTTTCTTTTTTTACCTCATATAGAAAGCCGGCAGACTGCTTTTTCGGAACCGGCCTGTCCGTGTTTTCTTTCTTCTGATTTTCCATTTCCCGTGTTTTCCTTCCAGTTATCCCGGACAGCGGAACATTCTGTCGTGAAATGTAAATCCGGGCGCTTTTGTCATATTATAAGCCCTTTTTCTGATAGAATCAATCGTCCGGGTCTGATATAACAGAAAAGATTCTGTTCCTGCGTATCGGCTCGGACGGTCCGGAGCGGATGTGCATACGGAAAGATGAAGTTGAATCAGACATAAGGAGAGGCAGCCATGCTGAAAACAATCAGAAACAACTACCAACATACCGTTTACGCCTGTTTCATCGGATACGTGGTACAGGCTATCGTCAACAATTTCGCGCCCCTGCTGTTTGTGACGCTGGGAGGACAGTACGGGATCAGCATGAATCAGATTTCCGTGATCATTTCCGTCAATTTCGGCGTGCAGCTTGCGGTGGATCTTTTATCGCCTCTGTTCATCGACCGGATCGGATATAAGGCGAGTGCCATTCTGGCGCATCTATTTTCCGCCGCGGGCCTTCTGTTGTTTTCGTCCCTGCCCGAATGGCTGGGAAATCCCTTCGCAGGGCTTCTGATCTCAGTCATGGTCTATGCGGTGGGAGGGGGCCTTCTGGAGGTGCTTATCAGCCCCATCGTGGAGGCCTGTCCCACGGAGCGCAAGGAAGCGGCCATGAGCCTGCTGCATTCCTTTTACTGCTGGGGACATGCGGGCGTGGTGGCAGTTTCCACTCTGTTTTTTGCTCTGGCGGGAGTATCTAACTGGAGAGTGATGGCCTGCCTGTGGACGGTGATTCCGGTGCTGAACCTGATTTACTTCTGCCTGGTGCCGGTACCCTTTCTGGAAGCCTCCGGCGAGGAGAGCAGGGGAACCGGACTGCTCCGCAACGGCCTGTTCTGGCTGATGGTCCTTCTGATGCTCTGCGCGGGCGCCTGTGAGCAGGCGGTGAGCCAGTGGGCATCTACCTTTGCGGAAAAGGGACTGGGCGTGACAAAAACCGTGGGCGATCTGGCAGGCCCGCTCACCTTCGCGATCCTGATGGGAGCGGCCAGAGTGCTTTACGCAAAATGCAGCGACCGGGTGGAGATCACGAAGTATATGACGGCCAGCGGCATTCTCTGCCTGTTTTCTTACCTGCTGATCGCTTTTGCGCCCGTTCCGGCGCTGGGGCTGATCGGCTGCGGTCTGTGCGGTTTCTCCGTGGGTGTGCTCTGGCCGGGGACCTTCAGTCTGGCCGCCAAACGGATCAGGGGCGGTACGACCATGTTTGCCTGGTTCGCGCTTGCCGGCGATCTGGGCTGCATGAGCGGGCCCGGACTGGTGGGCTGGGCGGCTGGACGTGCGGGAGACAACCTGCAGGCAGGCATCTTTACGGCAGTCGTCTTCCCGGTCCTTCTTCTCATCGGCCTTGCAATCGCCGGAAAAACCGGCAAAAGTAAATAAATCAGTGTAAAACATTTCGGCATGGAGGGAAAAGAGATGACACACACAAACAGCGAACTGCAGACGCGCCAGCAGCTGTGGTATGACAGACCGGCGGTTTACTGGGAGGAGGCCCTGCCGCTGGGAAACGGAAGGCTGGGGGCAATGCTGTATTCCGGCGTTGCAGAGGATACGATCCTTCTGAATGAGGACACGCTCTGGTCCGGTTATCCGAAGGATGCGGGAATCGGCGGGGTGGTTTCCCACTATCACAGGGCCAGAGACCTGGCGCTTGCGGGAAAATATCAGGAATCACAGGAAGAGATTGAAAGCCACCTGCTGGGAGAATTTACGGATGCCTATCTTCCGGCCGGCCGTCTTCGGCTTCTGTTTTCGGATTTCCGGGAAAAACCGGTGGATTATGTGAGAAGTCTGAATCTGAAAACGGCGGAACTGGCCTCCTCCTTTACGGCGTCGGACTGCGGCATGCGGGTGAAAAAGGAAGCCTTTCTTTCTGCGCCGGAGCAGGCTCTTTTCCTGAAAATCAGCACGGAGAATGCGGACGGGGCGGCACGAGGAGATGCGGAGGTCCGGAATGCCGGGACAGGCATTTCCTTCCGTATCCTGCTGGACAGCCAGTTGAAGTCCGTCTGCAGCGCAGAGGGCAGCCGGCTCATTTTATCCGGTATTGCGCCTTCCTATGATGCGCCGAGCTATCTGGAAGAGGAAAATCCGGTGATCTATGAGGAAGACCCTGCCAGAAAAGGGATGCGCTTCTGCATCATGCTGTCCGTGGAAACAAAGGGGGGAAGCGTCCGGGCGGACGGAGAGGCTCTGGTTGTGGACCGCGCAGAAGAAGCGGTGATCCGGCTCTGCATCCGGACCAGCTTTAACGGCTTTGACAGACAGCCCTTTATGGATGGAAAGGATGAAACAGCGGACTGCCGGAAGGATCTGAAACAGGCAGAAGCGGTTTCCTTTGTGGAAGCAGAACGCAGACACCGGGAGGATTATGGGGCCCTGTTTGACCGGGTAGACCTGACGCTGGGAACAAAAGGAGAAGAGGCAGAAGACGGCGGGGAGCAGTGCCGGGAGGAACTTCCCACCGATGAGCGCCTGCGCCGTTTTTCTCCGGGGGGACAGAAGGATATTGGGCTGTGCGAACTGCTCTTTCATTATGGAAGATATCTGCTGATCTCCGGTTCCAGGCCCGGGACCCAGCCGGCCAACCTGCAGGGCATCTGGAACGCGCAGCTGCGCGCGCCCTGGAGTTCGAATTTTACCGTAAATATCAATACCGAAATGAACTACTGGCCTGCGGAAAACTGCGGCCTGCCGGAGCTTCATGAGCCGTTGTTTGACATGATCCGGGAGGTTTCCGTGACAGGAGAGAAAACGGCGGAGGAGATTTACGGAGCGAAAGGCTTCGTTTCCCACCACAACGTGGACCTCTGGCGGCTTTCCACCCCTGTGGGACGAAAGGGGAAGGGGACGGCCGGATACGCCTTCTGGCCCATGTCCTCGGGCTGGCTGTGCAGACATCTGTTTGAGCATTACGAGTACGGGCTGGACGAGACATTCCTGAAAAACACCGCATGGCCTCTCATCCGGAAGGCGGCGGAGTTCTATAACGATGTGCTCACGGAAAACCGGGAAGGCTGGCTGGTTTTCGCTCCTTCCACCTCTCCGGAAAATACTTATATCAAAGACGGAGCGCGCGGGGTGATCGCGGAGTCCACGGCGATGACCATGTCCATCATCCGCGAGGTATTTGAGGAATGCATCAAAAGCGCCCGGATTCTGGGAGAAGAGGACGCATTCACAAAGGAGCTGGAAGAAAAGCTTCCCCGCTTAAAGCCCCTGCAGATCGGCGCCGACGGAAGGGTGCTGGAATGGAATGAGGAACTTGCGGAGGCGGAACCGGGACACCGCCACATTTCCCATGTTTATGCCCTGTATCCGGGAAATATGGCAGACTGTGACCGTACGCCGCAGCTTGCGGAAGCGTTTCGAAAGACGATGGAAAAGAGGGGAGACGAAGGTACCGGATGGAGCCTTGGATGGAAGGTAAACGTCTGGGCCAGACTTCAGGACGGGGATCATGCCTTCCGGGTGCTGGCACAACAGCTCCGCTTCGTTCCCGCTTCCACCGTTCCTGCGGGAGAACAGTCTGCAGAAACGGAAAACAGCGATAACTTCAATTACCGCAATGGCGGTGGCACCTATCCAAACCTGTTCGATGCTCATCCGCCCTTCCAGATCGACGGAAATTTCGGTACCACAGCCGGAATCGCGGAAATGCTCCTGCAGAGCACGCCGGAGGAAATCCGGCTCCTGCCCGCTCTGCCTTCCCTGTTTGCGGACGGAACTGTCCGGGGCCTTCGCGCGAAGGGGCGCGTTACGGTCAGTCTGGAATGGGAAGACGGCAGGCTGAAGACGGCAGTGCTTTCCACCGACCGTACCCAGGAGAGAACCATTATCTGCCAGGGACAAAGGGAGCGGGTGAGACTGGAGGCCGGGAAGCCGTTCGTATATGATCAGCAGAAATAAGAATGTGTGATGAAATGAGGCTGCCGAAAAATACAGTAGCAAATGGAGAAAAACATGAAGCGTGTACAGGAAAAAGAAAAATATTGGGAAGAACGGTTAAACATTAATATCAGAGAGGAATTTTACATTTATCTGTATTTATGTGAAGGGGTAACAGTAAAAAAGAAGATGCTTCCCATGGAAAAGCAGTTTCAAACATATAAAAACTGGAAAGAGCATATTATAAATATTCTGGAAAAAGTACCGTTAGACGAGCTGGAGGAATTTTGGCGTTATCTGAACTACAGGAAAAGGGTAATGGCATCAAACCATGCTATAATTGATAATTTCTTATATCCGGTTGTTGTTGGATTTTTAAGCGCCTATCTGCTTGAATTTGTGGTAAAGGCAGGAAAATGGAGCGAGTTGAATGGAATCGCAGATGTGATAGGAAATATTTGTGGAATTCTTCTCTTTATTTTTCTTCTTTCCATTTTCCTTAGATATATTATGAATTTGCTTCGCTCAGAATGGAATAAAGCGAATCAGGAAAAGTGTTTTTACGAGGATTTTATGGAAATTGTAGACGGAATCAAAAAAAGAAAATCCTGATACGTTTTCTGATGCTATCGGATTTCTCCTATCCTTCCAAAGGATTGTCCTGCAGCGCGCTGCTGGTTATTCGCCAACAAAGCGCTGCGGGACGTTTTTTATTCAATAGGAAATTTCATTTCCTATTGAATAAAAAACGACGTTGATGCGCACTCGCGCGCAAGGTAGATGTTGCCTGAAGGCAACCGCGCTCGGCGCGAGTGTGCGCCTTGGCGCACACTTTTTTATCTGGAAGGTGCACGTCATTTGAAAATATGAATCACCCCTCTGTCGTTCAGATTCTTCAGAAGCGACAGCGTAATCGGGAAACCGAACAGCCCGATGATGCCGAACAGGTTCAGGCCCGCCAGCATGCTGGCCAGCGTCACCACCGGATGCAGGCCCACCTGATGCCCCACGATTTTGGGCTCGATGATGTTGCGGATTACAGTGATGACCAGATACAGGATCAGCAGACCGAAGCCCCGGAAAAAATCACCCGTGATCAGGGACAGGATCGCCCAGGGAATCATGATGCCTCCGGTGCCGAGCACGGGCAGGATATCAAAAATGGCGATACATCCCGCGATCAGGAGGGCGTTGGGAACCTTGAGAATCGTCAGGCCGATGGAAATCTCGGTGAAGGTGATGAACAGGATCAACGCATAGGAAAGGATGCATTTGATCAGCGTTCCGCAGACATATTCCCGGATTTCAAACACAACTCTGCGGCCGCCCTCCGGAAACTGCCGCAAGATGAACTCCGTAATCTTCGGATAGTCGATGGTCATGAAAAAGGTCACAATGATGGTAATGACCAGATTCAGAAACGTGCCGGGAACGGAGGTTGCCAGTGAGGAAATGGCGCTGATGGCGCGGACGGAAGCGCTGGATACGAAGCTTCCAAGCGAGCCGATTACATCCTGTGAAATATCTTCAATAACGGCGACCGCCGAAGGATCCAGCGCGGACAGAGTTACTTCAAGCTGAGAAAACAGATCCTCAAGCATTGGAAGCAGCGTAGTGCCGTAGAAGGAGGGCAGCGCTCCAATCCCCTGTTTGATCGAGGCGAAAACGCGGAAGCCCAGAAAAGTGATCAGGGCCCCTGCTGCAACAAAAAACAAAGCCGTCAGCAGAATGGCCGGAAGCGCTCTCGGAACGCGCAGCCTTTTTTCCAGCCACCGGATCGGCCAGTTCAAAAGAAAGGCAATGACAAAGCCGAATACAAAAGGAGCAAAAAAAGGAAGCGCATACTTCAGACAGATATAAATGATGGCGATGATAATCACCCAAAAAGCGAAACGGATCAGAAAGGTTTTCTGTTTTTCGAGATTCATAAATCGTTTACCGCAGCATAATGACTGCCGTTGCTGCAGTATCCTCCTTCCAAGAGTGTAAATGTTTTCCGAAGGACAGTCAATACAGGGATATGATATTTAATGCAAATTTAATAAAAATAAAACAGAAATCAAACGTTTTGTAAACAATAATTGACAATCCGGAAACATGCGGCTTATGATAAAAGCATCTGATTTGCAGCCTGAAACGGGTATGGGCATAGCGGAGATAATCCCGGGAAAAGCCGGGAAGGAAGGCGGGGAGGCAGCGATGAAGCTTGTGATTCTGACGGAAAATACGGTGAATAAGAGAGGACTTCTGGCGGAGCACGGTCTGTCCGTTCTGGTGGAAGCGGCGGGACGGCGGATCCTGTTTGACACGGGCCAGAGCGGCGTATATCTGCAGAATGCGCAGAAGCTGAAGATGGATTTGAGCGGCCTGGACGGCATCGTGTTAAGCCATGGTCATTACGATCACAGCGGGGGATTATCGGGCTTTCCGCAAGAACAGCTCCCGCCTGTTTTTGTGCGGGAAAGGGCCTTTGAGGAGAAGCTGACCGGCAGCAGGGAGCGGGGGACATACCGGGAAATCGGAATCCCCTGGCGCAGAAAGAAGGGCTGCGAAGAAGGGAAGCCGGAGACGGCAGACTGTGAGAATGATGGCTGCGATATCCGGAGTCTGCTTCAGGAAAGAGGACTTCTGTATCTGACCGGAGAGAGGGAGGAAATCTTTCCGGATATCTGGACCCTGGGCGGAATCCAGGCTGTGGTGCCTGAAGAGCCCCTGCCGGATCAGTTTTTTGTGCGGAAGGCGGACGGCCTTGTTCAGGATTACATGGAGGACGAACAGCTTCTGGTGATCCGCACGCCGGAAGGGCTTGCCGTATTTGCCGGCTGCGCCCACATGGGAATCCTCAACTGTCTGGAACGGGTGAAGGAAGCGTTCCCGCATGAGCGGCTGTGGCTTCTTCTTGCGGGCATGCATCTGAGAGGCTGCGGAGAAAGGCGGCTGTCCGCCACGGTGGAAGGACTGCGCCGCTGTGATTTCAGATGGATCATCCCCCTGCACTGTACCGGAATCGAAGCGATTGTGCGGATGCGGGAGACGTTTGGAGAAAAATGCCTTCCGGGAGAGGCGGGAAGGGTGATTTCTCTGTGAGTTCTGACGGATTCCGAAGCGGGGAGAAGCGGATTGCGGGATAGGCATCGTAAATTTTTCCTAAAAGTGGGTTGACAGAAGGCGCGTTTTGCGATATCTTATTGCTAACAGAAAACCCCAAACCTGTGAGAAAGAGTAGTAAGCATCAGTGAATATCTCAGAGAGCCGCGGATGGTGGGAATGCGGTATAGGAGCTTTTGCCGAATGGACTTTTGAGGCCGGCCCGAATCAAGTAGGCGTCGGCGGGTAACCGGACCCGTTATCAGCCCGGCGTGCATAATAGTGCATGCATACGCAGAGTATGACAAGAGTGGACGTTACGTCAATTTGAGTGGTACCGCGATAATAACGAAAGTTTATTACCGTCTCAAATCCTGAAGAACAGGGTTTGAGGCGTTTTTTTATACGATAGGAAATTTCATTTCCTATCGTATAAAAACCTCCGGTGGATCGCACTGCGGCGGAATGGAAGATGTCGCTTACGCGACCCGCCGCAGGCGGAGAATCCCGCAAGCGGGATTCTTTTTCATGGCGTTCCACTCTGACTCCGCCTCATCCTGCAGGTTACCATTTCATCTATTAGGTAATTGTTAAATGTAAATCATCCCGATTGTGGATAACTTCTCTCTATATAAGGAGAGAAAAGCCGGTCAATCTTCAGAATTGTTTCTGAATTGACATAGATCATCAGATTTTGGGCGT
>ERZ894229.1159-NODE-1159-length-13060-cov-8.91596_pt1 | contig 13060 bp, 7 predicted proteins | sample MGYA00380295_ERZ894229 | MGnify/ENA primary metagenome ERZ894229 (study PRJEB32331, sample SAMN06328479) | human gut metagenome | biome: human gut microbiome; feature: stool | host: Homo sapiens | collected 2014-09-17 ... | reverse complement strand
TCAGGTTAATTTCACAAGATCTGTACATATCATCAGAGAGTTTCTAAGAAAAAAAGGTGGAAAGAATCCACCTGTAGAGCATCTGATAGCTAAAGAGATCCTGCCGATCCGTCCTGGCAGAAAATACAAGCGACATGTCAGGCCAAAGACTGTCGTATACTTTAACTATAGATATAACTAACATAGTTTATTATATACCTTGACAGATGTAGTTTCAAGACTACACTTTTTTAGCTTGAATAAATATTAAAAACCAGGAAAAATATATTTTCATATAATTCCTGGTTAAATATTGTCATCTTAACTTAATGACATTGAATTTAATTAGCTTTTTTCTGTACGATAAATAGTGAATTTAACATCAATTGTAACATTTAAATTTTGTAATGTTTCTAAAACATGACGTTTTTCTTTTTTGATATGGTAATAATGTGGTGTCATTTTAAGAAGATTTAAAGCATCTTCACGATTATCGATTTTTATTTGTTGTACAAGATCATAACTTTCCACTTTTTCTAAATCTAGTCTAATATATTTATCACTCTTAACTTTAATTTCATCATAAATTAAATGCTTGATTTCAATTAAATGATTAGGATTAGCAGTAACGTGGATTACATAGCCACCAGGTTTTAATGTTCTTTTTAATTCATCAAGATTAACTACGGTAAATAATGCAGTAATAAAATCTAAAGAATGATCAATGATTGGTAAATTTTTACTATTACCAACTAACCAATATACTTCTTTTGTATATTTAGTTGCCATATTTATTGCTTCTTTTGAAATATCTAAGCCATAAATATTATCTTTCTTAAATGCTTCTTTTAAACTTTTTGTATAATATCCTTCACCACAACCTAAATCTAGAATATCTAAAGAGTTATTATTACGATATTTTTTAATACAATTAATTACATTTTCTAGGATGATATCATAATAACCTTTTGTTAGATATGCTTTTCTTGCAATAAGACTTTCTTTACTATCACCTGGGTTATTTGTTGCTTTATCAGGATTTAAAAGTAAATTTAGATATTTACTTTTAGCAATATCATAACAATGATTATTTTCACATTTATATGAATTATTTACTTGTACGATTGGTTTATGACATTTTGGACATGCTAATTTATGCATAATTTCACCTCGAAGCTATTATAACATAAATATAAAATATGGTATAATATTATCTTGAAAGAGATAATATTAATATAAAATTAGTTTTTTATTTATGATATGTAATTTTAAGGCGGATAAGGAGATGTTTATGGAGATAAAGATAGAACCGGCTAAAAAAGAAGATGCCAGAAGACTACTTGACATTTATACACCTTACATTTTAAATACTGCAATTACATTTGAATATACTATTCCTACAGTAGAAGAGTTTGAACAAAGAATTGAAAATACGCTAATTAAATATCCGTATCTAGTGGCTAAAAAAGATGATTTAATTGTAGGGTATGCTTATACCTCAGCATTTAAAAATCGAGCAGCATATGATTGGGCTGTTGAAACATCTATTTATATTGATATGAACTATCGTGGCTTAGGAATTGGTAAATTGTTGTATGATGAATTAGAAAAGATAACTAAGTTACAAAATATTTTAAATATGAATGCTTGTATTGCTATTCCTGATGAGGGAAGTGTTATTTTTCATAAGAAAATGGGTTATTTAGAAGTTGCTTATTTTCATCAATGTGGTTATAAGTTTGATAAGTGGTATGATATGATATGGATGGAAAAAATAGTTGGAGAACATACTTTAAATCCACCTAAAGTTATCCCTTTTTCATTATTAGATTATTTTAATTAGGAGGTAAAGATGGTTTTTTTTAGAAAGAAGAAACAAGTTGATTTAGATGAGTTATTTAAAGCAAAATACAAAGAGATTAATGAAATTGTTGCAAGTGGGCAACGAGAAATGGATTTGGAAATTCAAATTTCACAATTTGAACTAGCTTATCATAAATATGATGAGTTATTGGAATTGATTGATCAAGGTGTTGATTATGATCGTCAACATTTTGAAATGTTAAAGCAAGATTTAAAGAAACAGATTGATTTGTTAAAGGGATTGAATTATGAAGATTAAAGCATATCATAAAAGTTTTGAATATACTTATACTTTAGGGGTGTTTGAAACCATTGAGTTATTAAAAAATAAGCCTGATTTAGTATTAAGGGTGTATATTAAAAGTAATTCTTATAAAAATAAAGGTATTGGTATTATTGATGATTTATGTAAAAGAAATAAGATTGATTTGATAGAAAGTGATAATACTATTAATAAGTTATCTAAAAAAGATAATTGTTTTGCGATTGCGATTATTAAAAAATACAGTATGGAATTAAAAAATACTAATCATGTTGTATTAGTAAATCCAGGTGATATGGGAAATATGGGAACAATTATTAGAACAATGCTTGGGTTTGGATATAATGATTTAGCGATTATTAGACCTGGAGTAGATGTATTTGATCCTAAGGTTGTTAGAGCATCAATGGGAGCGATATTTAATATTAATTTTGAATATTTTGATACTTTTGATGATTATTTACATAAATATCCTAATAGAGATATTTATCCATTAATGTTAAAAGGGGCAAAGAATATTCATTTAATTGAGCCTAATGATAAAAATTATTCTTTGGTTTTTGGTAATGAAAGCAGTGGATTACCAGATGAGTTTTTAAATTATGGACAAAGTATTTTTATCCCGCATAGTGATAAAATTGATTCATTAAATTTGTCGATGGCTTTGGGGATAACATTGTATCATTTTTCTAAAGATATATTTAAATCAAAGCAAGTTTTAAGATAGTAAAACAAAGTAATCGCTTACTATGAGTAAAATTAAAGAAAATAGACAAAAATCTAAATGATACTATGGAAATTTGATTTAAATAATAGTATTATATATGTGATAAAAGAAAAGGAGAAATATTATGGGATTAGTATCAGCAACAGAAATGTTAAATAAAGCAAAAGAAGGACATTATGCAGTTGGTCAATTTAACATTAATAACTTAGAATGGACAAAATCTATTCTTTTAACTGCAGAAGAATTAAAGGCACCAGTAATTTTAGGAGTATCTGAAGGTGCTGCTAAATATATGACTGGATTTAAAACTGTTTCAGCTATGGTAGCTGCAATGGTTGATTCTTTAGGAATTACTGTACCAGTAGCTTTACACTTAGATCATGGTAGCTATGATGGAGCTAAAGCTGCATTAGAAGCAGGATTCTCTTCAATCATGTTTGATGGGTCTCATTATTCAATTGAAGAAAACTTAGAAAAAACTAAAGAAATGGTTGAATTATGCCATGCAAAAGGTGTTTCTATTGAAGCTGAAGTTGGATCTATCGGTGGAGAAGAAGATGGTGTTATTGGTAAAGGTGAAGTTGCCGATCCAAAAGAATGTAGAATGATTGCTGATTTAGGAGTTGACTTCTTAGCAGCAGGTATCGGAAATATTCATGGTAAATATCCTGAAAATTGGGCAGGTTTAGATTTTGATGCATTAGATGCAATTCAACAAGAAACTGGAAAATTACCTTTAGTATTACATGGTGGAACTGGAATTCCTGAAGAAATGATTAAAAAAGCTATTAATTTAGGTGTTTCTAAAATCAATGTAAATACTGAATGTCAATTATATTTCCAAGAAGCTACAAGAAAATATATTGAAGCTGGAAAAGATTTAGAAGGTAAAGGATTCGATCCTCGTAAATTATTAGCTCCTGGAGCAGAAGCAATTAAACAATGTGTTAAAGAAAAAATGGAAATCTTTGGATGCATTGGTAAAGCATAATTAAATTATTATTTAAGGAATCTCGATTAGAGATTCTTTTTTTCTTTATAAAGTATTTGTTTATTCTACAAAATATTTAAATAATTAGTGTATATATTAATAAAGTGATGATATTAATAAATCCTGTAATACTTTTATAACTATAATTATGTGAAATTATAAAAAATATTTTACTATTTTAATTGTTTAAAAATACAAATTTAGGTTGTTTTTAACAATAAATTAATATATAGTAGTAGCAGAGATTAAAAATAGAAGGAGGACTAAGATGAGTGAAGTAATTGCTATTGAGGGTGGAAATAAATTAAATGGAACTGTAGTTATAAGTGGTGCAAAGAATGCAACGGTTGCACTTATACCCGCAATTGTCTTAGCAGATAGTCCTGTAACTGTATATGGTGTGCCAAATATTTCTGATGTTGATGCATTAGGAGTGTTATTAAAAGAATTAAATTGTAAGGTTGAAAAAAATGAAGATATATTAGTAGTTGATCCTACTAATTTAGAAAATATACCATTAGTAGGTGAAGCAGTTGATAAATTAAGAGCTTCTTATTATTTTATGGGAGCATTATTAGGTAAATGCAAAAAAGTTACGATGAAGATGCCAGGTGGTTGTTTTTTAGGCCCACGTCCTATAGATTTACATATTAAAGGATTTGAGGCTTTAGGCGCTAAAGTTGATTATAGTAATGATGGAACATATACGATAGAAGCTAAGCGATTAGTAGGAAATAAAATATATTTAGATTTTGCTTCAGTAGGAGCGACAATTAATATTTTACTTGCTGCTGTTAAAGCTGAAGGTAAAACAACAATTGAAAATGCTGCTAAAGAACCAGAAATAATTGATGTAGTAAACTTACTTACAAAAATGGGAGCAAAAATTCGTGGAGCTGGTACGGATACTATTACAATTGAAGGTGTTGAAAAATTAAATGGTTGTAATCACGAAATAATTCCCGATCGTATTGAAGCCGGAACATTTTTGATAATTGCTGCAGCTGCTGGTGAAAAAGTAATTGTGCAAAATGTTATTCCTCAACATTTAGAAGCTGTAACATCTAAATTAAAAGAAATTGGTGTTAAAATGGATATTGTTGGTGATAGTATAATTGTTCATGGCGGAATAGAAAATTTAAAGCCAGTTGATATAAGAACGCAAGTATATCCAGGCTTTGCAACAGATTTACAACAACCTCTAACTACTTTATTGACACAGTGTCAAGGTGAATCACAAGTTGTTGAAACAATTTATCCAGAACGTTTTGGACATTGTTATCAGTTAAATTCAATGGGAGCTAATATTATTCAAGAAGAAGCGATGTGTTTTGTAAATGGGCCAACTCCATTGCACGGTACAAGAGTTTATGCAACTGATTTAAGATGTGGTGCTGCTTTGATCGTTGCAGGATTAATGGCAAAAGGAGTTACAGAAATTGGTAATGTTTATCATATTGATCGTGGATATGATAATATTGATCATAAACTTGTTTCTTTAGGAGCAGTTATTACTCGTCGTCAAGTTGAGGATTAGTATTTAATGTAAATATTTATAAAAATAGTGATACTTTTGGTTAAGTGTCACTTTTTTTGTGTTGATTTTTACTAATGATTGTAAAATTTTACTAATAATTTAATGATATAATAAAAGCAAGGAGGAGGAAAAATGAAAAAGATAGGGAAAATTTTTTTGTCTACCTTATTATGTTTGAGCATGCTTGTAGTACCAAACTATAAAGTAATGGCTCAAGAAAATGGTAGAATCACAAATATTAGCGCTAGTGGTAAAAGCAGTAGTAATCATGAAGCTAATTTGGCAATTGATGGAAATAAGGATACTTATTATATGACGCCAGCTTCTAATACGATGCAAGATCATTATCGTAATATTGATTTAAATTTAGATGGGATATATGAACTTTCTAAAATTGTTATTTATAACAACGAAGGCTCATATAATCATTATCAGATTTATACATCTAGTGATGGTGTTAATTATGATAAAGTTGCTTATAAATCTGATGATAAAATGGCTAGCGATACAGGGGATGAATATACTTTAGATGTCAATGCTAGTCATGTAAGAATTAATTTAAGTTATAATTCAAATCAAATGGAAGGAAATTTGGCTGAAGTAGAATTATATGGCTCTAAAGTTGGCGAGTTAAATGATAAAATTGAAAAAATAGAAGTAGCTGATTTTGAAGATACAAAATGGGCCAAAGAGTATGAAAAATTTTCTACTGATGAAAATTATGCTAATGATAAAACAATTAAAGAAATGTCTGCTTTAGTTGGACGTGTTATTGGAGAAAAATGGCAAGATTCATTTGTATTTGAAATAAGAGAAGCAAATGATGGTAAAGATGTTTTTGAAATTGAAAATGGTGAAAATGGAAAAATCGTTATTCGTGGAAATGATGGAGTTTCGATGGCATCAGCTTTCAATTATTATTTAAGATATTATTGTAATGTTGATTATAATCCACTTTTTGCTTCGCAATTAAAGATGCCAGAAACATTACCACAATTAAATAGTAAAATTGTAAAAGAGACACAGTACGATTATCGTTATGCTTTAAATTTCTGTACATATTCATATACAATGGCATTTTGGAATTGGGATGAATATGAGGCATTTTTAGATTGGGCAGCAATGTCTGGAATTAATACAATGTTAGATATTGTAGGGCAAGAAGAAGTAATTCGACGTACTTTAAGTGCATATGGATATAGCGATGAAGAAATAAAAGAATATATTGCAGGTCCGGGATATTTTGCATGGTTCTATATGCAAAATATGACTAGCTATGGTGGAAAATTACCTAATAATTGGTTTGAAGAACGTGTTGAATTAGCTAGAAAGATGCATGATAGAATGCAAACATATGGAATTACACCTGTATTAAGTGGATTTTCAGGGCAAGTGCCAACTAATTTTAAAGATAAATACCAAGATGTACAATATGTAGCACAAGGTAGTTGGTGTGGTTATGAAAGACCTGATATGTTAAGAACATATGTTGATAATGGTGGAACAGATTATTTTTCACAAATGGCTGATGTTTTCTATAAAGCACAGCGTGATATCTTTGGTGATGTAACAAATATTTATGCAGTTGATCCATTCCATGAAGGTGGAAAAATTGGGGATATGAATTATACTAAAGTGTATGAAACAGTTCAAAAGAAAATGATGGAAAATGATGAAGATGCAATTTGGTTAATTCAAGAATGGTCAGGAAGTATAGCTAGTAATCCAAGTAAATTAACTAATTTGGATAAAGAACATGTAATTGTTTTAGATTTATTTTCTGAAGTAAGTCCAAGAAATTCAGCATTAGAAGCTGCTGATACACCATGGATTTGGAATATGCTTCATAACTTTGGGGGACGTATGGGATTAGATGCAAATCCTGAAAAAGTTTCACAAAATATTCCTAATACATATCAAAATAGTGAACATATGGTAGGAATTGGAATGACTCCAGAAGCAATTGAAAATTCACCAATGGCTTATGAATTACTTTGGGATATGACTTGGACAAAAGATCCAATTGATTTTCGTCAATGGTGCCAAGATTATGCTAAACGTATATATGGAGGAACTAACGAAGATATTGAAGAAGTTTGGAATATTTTATTAGATACTGGATATAATCGAAAAGATAATTACTATCAAGGAGCGCCTGAGTCAGTAATTAATGCTCGTCCAACAACAAACTTTACATCAGCTTCTTCTTGGGGACATAGTACAATTAATTATGATAAAGAAGAACTAGAACGCGCTGTTTATTTAATGGCAAAAAATTATGATGAGTTTAAAGATAGTCCAGCATTTATTTATGATTTATCTGATATTACTAGACAATTGATTTCTAATTCAGCTCAAGAATATCATAAAGCTATGGTAAATGCTTATCAAGCAGGGAATCTTAGTGAATTTGAAGTTTTATCTGATAAATTTTTAGAAATGATTTTATTACAAGATCAAATTTTATCAACTAATAGTGACTTTTTAGTTGGTAAATGGATAGAACAAGCAAGAACAATGATCGAAGATAGTGATGATTGGACAAAAGACTTATTTGAATTTAATGCCCGTGATTTAATTACAACATGGGGTGGTTTGAAAAATGCCAATGGTGGCGGTTTAAGAGATTATTCAAATCGTCAATGGGCTGGTCTTACAAAAGATTATTATTATCCAAGATGGCAAAAATGGATCAATGATGTTAAAGAAGCAATGAAAAATAACACTGCTGTTCCTTCTACTGATTGGTTTTTAATGGAATGGGAGTGGGCAAATTTAAAATCTGATGAAGGTAATGAATATAGTATTGAAGCTTCAAATTTGGCTTTAGATGAATTAGCAATGAAAGCTTATAATGAATATTCAATATCAAGCTTGGAAAATTTAGTGGGAAATGTTGAAGAAAAGGAAAATATTGCATTAGGAAAAAAAGTTAGTGCGTCAATAAATAATGTACCTACTAATCCAACAGATAATTTAACAGATGGTAATAAAGAAACTACTTGGATAGGTGAAAGCAATGTTTCTAGTTTTGATTTAACAGTGGATTTAGAAGCTGAATCAAGTATTGATGGAATGGAAATATCATTAAAACAAATAGCAGGTGGTTTTCCATATACATATAAAGTAGAAGTTTTTAGTGAAAATCAATGGAATGTTGTTGCTCAAAATGATGATGGAGAAATAACAAGTCAAACATTAATAGATTATAAAGGTATTGCAAGTAAAGTAAGATTTACATTTAATACTACTGATACCTCAATTATTCCTGAAGTTGCTGAACTTGCAATTTATGGTAAAGTTGAAAAACAACCAAATTATAAAAATATTGCAGTAGGTGCACCAGTAACTACTCCAGAGGGAACAACTACAAAAATTACAGATGACGATCCTAGTACATTGTGGGTAAGAAATGGAGATAAGTATCCAGCATTATTAACATTGGATTTAGGTAAAGAAGAATATGTAGATGTTCTAGAATTATATTTTGAAAAACCTGGATTAAGATATCAATATGATGTTGTAATTGAAGATGGTAATGGAAACAAAACAACACTTCAAGATAAAAGTGATAATACTGAAGATTTAGCAGGAATGTATAGATTACCAGTAAATCAAAAAGTACAGAAAGTATATGTTAATTTAATGGCAAGAGCATCAGGAGGAGAATTCTATTTAGCATGGCCAGCTTTAGCTGAAATTAAGTTATTACAAGAAACTGAAATTGAATTTGAATATCAAAATATTGCTTATGGAAAACCAGGGCATGTAATTAATCAAAATTCATATGATAGTAGTAAATTAACTGATGGATCAACTATTGGTTTAGAAAATGTAGGACATGATGATTTCCCTACTACTTTCCAAGTTGATTTAGGTAGTGAACAGTTTATTGAAGAAGTAAAGATTTATTTTGAAAAACCAGGAATTAGATTTAAGTTTAAAGTTGAAGTAGAAGACTTAGCTGGAAATAAAACAGTAATTTTGGATAAAACAGATAATGTTGATGATTTAGATGCATCATATACTATTGATGCTAAAGTAAATGGTGCTAAGGTTAATGTAGTTATTGTGGGAAGAGCTCCTGGTGGTGAATTTTATTTAGCTTCACCAGCAATGACTGAAATAGAAGTTTTCGCTAAACCAGAAACAATTACTAATGATAGTAAAGTTAGTGGAAATATGTCTTTAACTGATGAACAAAAATCAGCTTTAATTGATAATGATAATGCTACTAGTGTTGAATTTAATTCAAATGAAGAAAAAGAACTTATTTTTGAATTTGATAAATTAGTTGATATTTATGCTTATGAATTATATAAGTTAAGTGATGAAGCACTTCAATATAAAGTGGAATATTTATCAAGTGATAATAATTGGGAAGTTTTAAGTGATGAAAGTAATAATTTAGATAATAGTAGTAAATATGTAGGAGAGTTTGATGCCGTTTTAACAAATAAAGTACGTTTGACTATATTTAATAATAGTTGTAATATAAGCGGATTTAATGTATATCGTTATGATCCAACTATTGAATTAGAATCATATATTGGTAATATCGAAAATAAAGTATCTAAAGTTGAAATTGGTGAATACGCTGGAAATTATTCTTTAGAAGCTAAACAAGTATTAGATGATAAGATTTCTAAAACAAGAGAATTGATTGATAGTGATATTAATTCATTAGAAGTTAAACAACAGCAAGAGGAATTAAATAAGGCATATAATGAGTTTTTAAGATCATATATTAGCATTGATCGAACTGCATTATTAGTAGAATTAACTGAAGTAAATGAATTATTAAAATTAGATAGCTTAAAAGATAATGTTTTATTAAATGAAGCTTATGTAAATGCTAAAAATGTTTATGATACATATAAAGTAACTCAAGTAGAATTAGATAATAGTACAAAGTTATTAAAAGAAGCAAAAGATGAAGCACTATTACTTATTTCTAAACAAGAAATTTATCAAGAACAATTAGCAATTGCAAAAGAATTAATTGAGACTACAGAAATCGGTGAATATAATGGAAATGTTAGTCAAGAAACAATGGATGTATTTAAAAATACAATTGGTAACATTGAAAAGGAATATGCTGATGCAATTACTGCTGATGATGTAGAAAAGATTATTAATAGTTTAAAAGAAGCTATTGAAACATTTAATGATAATATTATTGTAGTTGATAAGACAGAATTAAAAGCTATAATTGATGACGCGACTAATTTAAATGAAAATGACTATACTAAAGAATCATGGAATGCAATGCAAGAAGTATTGATGGAAGCAAAAACTGTTTTGGAAACTGAAAAAGTAACAAATAAACAAGTTGAAGATGCTAAAAATAATTTATTGAAAGCAATTGATGATTTAGTAAAAGTAAAGGTTGATAAAACAGCATTAAAGATTGCAGTAGACCTAGCTAATGCACTTACTGATGAAGATTTAGCTAATGTTGTACCAGTAGTAGCTAATGAATTCAAAGCAGCTAGAGATGAAGCAAATGCAGTTTATAACAATGTTAGTGCTACTCAAGATGAAGTAAACAATGCATTTGATAGACTTGCTAGTGCAATGCAAAAACTAGAATTTTTCAAAGGAGATAAAAAAGCATTAAAAGCATTTATTGATGATGTTACAGGATTAGATGCAACTAAATATACTCAAACTACATGGACACAATTTGATAGTGCATTAACAGTAGCAAATGATGTATATGGTGATGTAAATGCAATGCAAGAAGAAGTAAATGAAGCATATACTAATTTAGTAACAGCATTCTTGAACTTAAGATTAATTCCTGATAAGAGTTTATTAGAAGAATTAATCAATCAAGCAAGTGGATTAAATAGTGCAAACTATACAAAAGCATCATTTGATGAATTAACAAAAGCATTAAATGAAGCAAAAGTAGTATTTGAAAATCCAAATGCATCGCAAGTTGAAGTAGATAATGCAAAAGATGTTCTAGCCAAAGCTCTAGCAGGATTACAAACAGTAACAGCTGATAATACAGTAAATAAAGGTGATACAACTGTAAGTGTAAAAACAGGAGATGAAAGCTTAGCTGGAATGTTTGCAGGTCTTGCATTATTAAGTGTAGCTGGATATACAGTACTTAGAAAAAAAGAAGATTAACAACTAAATAAGAGATTTTGGTGTTCTAAATTAGACACTTTAATGAAAATAGTTCTAAAATATTAAGGGGAATATTGATTATAAATCAGTATTCTCTTTAATATATCTGTCAACTTTGTAAAGAAAAGTGTATAAGTAATTTTATTTTATTATGAAATTATTCATATAAAAATCTATAATCAATTTAAACATCGATAGGCCAGATGAAAATCTGGCCTTTTAACTACTTTCAGACAAATAATGGCGGATTTTTTCATTAAAATGATCTTCAATCATTAATTAATTTAATACATAAGTTAGTTTTTAATGTGTCCACCAATCCTTTGTTATCTAATTCTTTGATTTTGCCTATCTATTGTTGCATCTTGATTTCATCATTAATGTTTTTCACATTCATCTTGGATTCTCCTTATAGTTATTTTTGGACTTCTAATGACTATAATTATGGAGCTTAGTTTTATAAATTGAAATACTGTATATTATTTTGCACGTACAATTTATGTAAAAAAAATTACAAAAATTATAACTTTAAAAAAACTGGATTTATTATTATCATTATTATTAAGTAAGTACTTACATTTTTTTATTGGAAGGAGGAATTTAAAAGAAGAATTTTAATTATATTAAATGAAGGTAACACAGATAATAGGGAAAGGAGAGGAAAAATGAAACTGTTTAAGAGAAAATTATTTTCAATTACATTGAGTTTTTTATTAGGTGGAACAGCTATTGTAAGTGATTATTCTACAATGCTTTTAGCTAAGGAACCGGATACTGGAAGTAATGAAGAAGTAATATTATGGCAAGAAAGTTTTGAAGAAAATCAAGATGATTTTGTCAATTCATTAGTTGATGAGCAAAAAGGAAGTAAAAATGTAAATCGAATTAAGGATGAAGAAACAATTGAAGGTAATGTTATGCAGCTTGTTAATGGAAGTTCATTTGAAGCATCAAAACAGCATAATAATACTGAAATAGTTGATTGTTTATTTGATGGAAGTACTGATTCTAAATATTTAAGTAATGCTAATGTTCCTAGTGTTGATAATCCAATTTGGGTAAAATTTGCTTTAACACAAAGTATTACAATTAATCGCTATCAAATTGCTAGTGCAAATGATTCTCCAGAGAGAGATCCTGAATCTTGGAAACTATATGGCTCTGTCGATGGTGAAGTTTATGAGTTAATAGATGAACAAAATGGAATTGTGTTTAATGAGCGTTTTGAAAGAAAAACTTTTGAAATTGCTAATCCTAAAAAATATCAATATTTTCGTTTAGATATTATAAAAAATCATGGTGATAATGGAATGACACAATTTTCAGAATTTGCTTTAGGTAGTGATGAGGAATTACCACCAGAAGTTGAGCAAAAAGGAATGACAACTAAAATTGTTGGAGGGCCAATTTCGCCTTGGGTAGGAGCTAGCGGTGTTGGCTATAGTGGAAAAAAATCATTAGAAGTTAGTGGAATACACTATGGTAAAGAACGAGGATATTCATATAATAAATTATATGATTTAAAAGATCAAAATATCGTGATTACTAATGATACTAAAT
>ERZ894229.1156-NODE-1156-length-13105-cov-12.8845_pt1 | contig 13105 bp, 9 predicted proteins | sample MGYA00380295_ERZ894229 | MGnify/ENA primary metagenome ERZ894229 (study PRJEB32331, sample SAMN06328479) | human gut metagenome | biome: human gut microbiome; feature: stool | host: Homo sapiens | collected 2014-09-17 ... | reverse complement strand
CGGCCAGCAGCAGCGTGTGGCAATTGCGAGAGCCCTCGCCAGCAAGCCCTCCATTATCCTGGCGGACGAGCCCACCGGAAATCTGGACACCCGCACCAGCGACGACGTGATCGGACTTCTGAAAATGACCAGCCGGGAATTTCACCAGACCATCGTCATGATCACCCACAATCCGGAGATCGCCCGGATGGCCGACCGGGTCATCCACATCGAAGACGGACATATCGTAGGAAGCACAGACTAAATAAGGAGAAATCATGAAAACCGTTTCTGAAAACAAAGAGTTTCATCCGATCCGGGTGCTGGGGAGCCGCACCTTTCGGAATAACAGAGGGCGGAATCTGGCCGCCATTCTCGCCATCATTCTGACCACGCTGATGTTCACCACCCTGTTCACCCTGGCCCAAAGCCTGAACCGGAATATGATCGAAATGACCTTCCGCCAGACCGGAAGCGACACCCAGGCTTCCATCCGCGGCATCACCGAAGAGCAGGCGGCGCAGATCGCCGCCCATCCGGATGTGGCGGGAACCGGAGAAAGCATCGTTCTCGGTCTCGCGGAAAATACCGCCCTCGCCGGAATGTCGGTGGAGATCCGCTGGGCGGACGACAGCTATGCCGCCCACTCCTTTTCCGCTCCCACCACGGGCCGGATGCCCCAGGCGGCGGATGAAGTTGCGCTGGACATCGTCACCCTGGACCGTCTGGGAATTCCCCACAAGCTGGGGCAGGCGGTCACACTGGAGTGGCGCAAAACTCCCACTTCCGATGAAAAAATCTATTCCACTTTCACTCTCGTCGGCTTCTGGGAAGGAAATGAGTCCTCCTACTCCCATTTGGCATGGGTGAGCCGGGAATATGCCGACGCCATGACAGGGGATGCCGGAGACAACACCGGAAATGATCCGGAGAATCCCTATCTGGGGCTCCGCATGCTCCAGATCAGCCTCTATACGGATCAGAACATCGAGGGCGTCATGGACGGCATCCTCGCGGACACCGGGCTGACCGGGCTGGAATACAGCGTGAATCTCGCCTACAGCCCGGAAATGAACGCCGCCGCCTTTCAGGAAAGCCTTCCCATGTATCTGGGCATGGCGCTGGTGTTCGTCGCGGGATACCTGATCATCTATAATATTTTTCAGATCAGCGTCACCGCAGACATTCAGTTCTACGGCAGGCTGAAAACCCTGGGCGCTTCCACGCGCCAGATCCGAAAACTCCTATACGAACAGGCGGACCGCCTCTGCCTGGCGGGCATTCCCGCAGGCCTGCTTTTGGGCTGGCTTCTGGGCATGGTGTTGGTTCCCGTGCTCATGGGGACGGCGGAGCAGTCCTCCGTTTCCGCAAGTCCGGTCATTTTCATCGGTTCCGCCCTGTTCTCCTGGCTCACCGTGCTGATCTCCTGCCTGCGTCCCGCCCGGATTGCCGCCAGGATCTCCCCGGTGGAAGCGCTTCGCATGAACGATGCGGACGGTACCGTGCCTTCCGGCAGCTCCCGGAAAACGTCTTCTGCCCGCTCCCGGAAAGCCCTTTCGCCCCGCTCTCAAAAAGCGCGCAGACACCGTCCCGGAAACGCGTCCCTGTTCTCCATGGCACTCGCCAATCTGGGCCGGAACAAAAAGCGCACCGTCACCGTGGTCTGCTCTTTGACCCTCGGTCTGGTGCTTTTAAGCTGCTTCTACGCGCAGAACGCAGCCTTTGATATGGAAAAATATCTGGCTGATCTGACCCTGGCGGACTTCGAGCTGTCCGAAGCCACCAGCGAGGATTATTTCAACGGCTACGATCCGCATGGTGCCACCCTTTCCTCCGATCTGGTCAGCCGGGCGGAATCCCTGGACGGGCTGGAGGAAACCGGTCATCTCTACTCCGCGCAGGTGGACTGGGAGATGACGAAGGATACCATTCAGAATCTGGCCGCCTTCTACACCGAAGACCGGCTCGCCGACTGGGAAACCTACGATTCTGCAGGCGCAGACCAGCTTCGTGATGCTCTGGACAGTGGAATGGCTTCTGCCATCCTCCTGGGACTGGATGGCATTCCGCTGAATACCATCACCCAGGATGGCTGTATCATGGCCGGTTCCTACGACGCACAGGAATTTTCCACAGGCAGCTATGTTCTTGCCGTCGGCCCCAGTGTGGAGCCGGGAACGATTCCGGACACAATTCCCGCTCCCACGCCTGGAACGGAGGTAACCCTGAACGGACAAAGCTACACGGTGATGGCCGTCGTCTATCCCCTGAATCCGGTAACCGCCGGCGCTTCCCAGCAGAACGCCGCAGGCCGGTTTGAAATGCAGTTCATCCTGCCCGCCGACGTGTTCCGGGCCCAGTGGCCGGACCACACCTTAAGAAAGCTGTTTCTCAACGTGGACGACGCGCATCTGGAGGAAGCACAGGCATTTCTGGATTCCTACACGGAAACGGTGAACCCCGGCCTGCCCGTGGTCTCCCGGCAGAGCATGGCCAGCCAGTACGAGGCGGAAACCCGCTCCTCCGCCGTTACGGGCAGCGCCATCAGCATCGTCATCGCCCTGGTCGGCATCCTCAACTTCGTCAACTCCATGGTCACGGCCATCGTTTCCCGCAGACGGGAATTCGCTGTCATCCAGTCCATCGGCATGACGAAAAAGCAGCTTCGCCGGATGCTGGTAAATGAGGGCCTCTGCTATGCCGTCATCACCCTGGCGGCCTCCTACCTGCTCGGCTCCCTTGCCGTCGGAATCGGCGTGCGCGCCATGGTGGCAGGAGGCTTCACCACCTTCCGCTTCACCCTGCTGCCCCTCCTTATCTGCACGCCCATCCTCCTGCTGTTTGCGGTGCTGATTCCCTGCATCTGCTTCCGGAATCTGGAAAAGCACAGCATCGTTGAAAGGCTGCGTATGGAATAGAATCAGGACTGTGAATGGTAACCCTGCCAGCTGCTTTTTTAATACCATACCGCCTATAATATTGACTTTTACTGCCGACTCTGCCATAATATTTTCCATACTGCGGCGTTGACAGGCGCTGTCTTTGGGGATGCGGGGAGATGCTTTACAAAAATTCGGGATACGTCCGGTATGCGGACGGTTTTGGGTCTGACATGGAACCGGCCATACGGTTCATTCATACATGTGTTGTTCGGGATAGGAGTGGGTAAACTTATCTTGGGCAGCATTTTTTTCGGCCTTTTATGTATTCTGATCAACCCCATGCGGGCACCTGTCCGCCCGCAGGAAAGGAACGGTCATGGAGCGTTTCAGAGGAAAATATCGTCATGAACAGAAGTTTCTGGTGGACGAAAGGGACATTGCCCTCATTACTGCCAGAATCCGTCCATTGATGGAACCGGACGCCTTTCATCCGGAGGGCGCTTACCGCATCCGAAGCGTCTATTTTGACGACTGGCAGGACCTGGCCCTGCGCCAGAATCTGAGCGGTGTCTCTCCGCGCAGCAAATTCCGGATCCGGATTTATAATGAAAGCATGGATGCCATCCATCTGGAACAGAAAATCAAATCCCACGACCTCACACGAAAAAAGAGCTGTCCGCTCACCGAAGCGGAATGCCTCTGCCTGCTCCGCGGAAGACCGGTACGCCTGTCAGGCGGGGACCGGCCGCTGCTCACACTTTTGCAGACGGAAATGCTCCTGCACCGGCTTCTGCCGAAGACCATCGTGGAGTATGAACGGACCGCCTATACCTGTAAGAAAGGAAACGTCCGCGTCACCTTTGACCGGAACCTGGCTTCCTCCGGATATGTGCTCCGCTTTCCGGACCGCGCGCTGCCCAAAAGGCCCGTCATGGCCGCCGGATGGCATATCATGGAGGTAAAATATGACGAATTCCTTCCAGGCTTCATCCGAAGCGCGCTGGACACAGGAAAGCTGGAACGGATCACCTTTTCCAAATATGTGCTCTGCAGAAGCCATGCGCTGAGCGGAGCTGTACGGAAGGAGGGCCCTCTCTCCGCTTTCAAGGGCTGATAAACGTCTCATCAACGAATGAATAAAAAGAAAGGTGTTTTTCAAATGAGCTTCCAAGATATCATCAAAAACTCCATTCTGGAAACGATGGAAAACAACACGCTGTCCACAGCTTCCATCTGCATCACGCTTGGCATCGCAATCCTGTTCTGCATTTACATCTACGCGGTCTACTATCTGTCGCAGAAAAAGAGCTTTTACAACAAGCAGTTCAACATCGTGCTCGGCGTTCTGCCCATCATAACGGCAGGCATCATCCTGGCGATGCAGTCGAATCTGGTCATTTCCCTCGGTATGGTGGGCGCGCTGTCCATCGTCCGCTTCCGTACCGCCGTCAAGGAACCGAAGGATATGCTTTTCCTTTTCTGGTCCATCGGCATCGGAATCATTCTCGGCGCGCGCAACTATGAGCTCGCCCTGCTCATTTCCATCGTTGTAACCATCCTTCTCTTCCTTCTCGAACTGGTCCCGGAAGGCCGCGCAAGCGTCCTTCTGGTTGTCAACATGGACGGGGAAGGCAAAGAGGACGAGCTTCTGCCATCCGTGCAGAAGCTGACGCAAAGCTATAAGGTCAAATCCCGCAACCGTACCATGGACGGCACGGATTTCATCATCGAATGCCGGACCCGGCAGGAGGGGGAGCTTCTCGACGCGGTTTCCGCACTCTCCCACGTACTCAGTGCTTCTGTCATCGCCCGTGACGGAGAGGCGGTTTATTAAAGGAACAGGAAAATGGATAAAAACAAGAAAGTCATGGGGCTGTTTCTGCTTCTCGGTATCTTTCTCCTGTTTTGTTTCAGCGCCCTGAAGCAGTCGCATACCGTATATATCAGCATACGCTCCGGCGACGGGGAGGTTCCCGTCATCACAGCCCAGCTCACCAGCGGAGAAACCTCCATTTCCATAGACGCCTGGTGCTCTGATACGGGGGAATATTATCTTTTTCTTCCCTCCTGGGCTGAAGGCCGTCTCATCCAGACGGAGGGCTCAGGACTGCAGACGGTTTCCGGGGAAGGCAGCAAATCTTTTTCTCTTCCCATCCTTTCCTCCGGACAGAGCTTCCGGCTCGAAGGCGGGCAGACGCTCACCATTCTGACCGGTTCTCAGATCCCTTCCGTCTATCTTACGCTGAAACATGACCTCTCCCACATCAGCTCGGACCAAGAACAGTCTGACTCCGGCCAGGCGCTCATCTTAAGCGGCGACGGGGAAACCGTCTATGGCGGAGGTCTGGAGAAAATCAAAGGGCGTGGAAACACAAGCTGGGAACAGGAGAAAAAACCGTATAACATCACGTTGCAGGATTCCGTCACTCTTTCCGGCATGACCGGGCAGACGACGGATTATTCCCTGGTCTCTTCCAGCGATCTCACCTTTCTCAGGAACCGTATTTCCAATGAAATGGGAGAACTTGCAGGAACCGGCAGCATGGCCTGCATCCGGGTCAATCTGTACATCAACAACAGTTTTGAGGGCGTATATGAGCTGTACCAGCGGATCACCCCGGAAAACATGAACCTCACGGACCTGGAAGAGCTGACCGAACAGGCCAATCCTCTGCGAAGTGAAGAAAGCCTGAACCAGCTCACCACCGGACTGACCCTTGACGACTGGAACCAGTCCATCACCGGTAAATGGTGGGATTATGAAAACAATCCGGAAAACATCACCGGAGGCTATATTCTGGAGGCGGACAACGCCATGCGTTATTCGGGTGAGGCCAGCGGCTTCATTCTGGAAAGCGGCGCCTACATGGTCGCCAAATCCCCTGCATACCTTTCCGAAGCGCAGTATCAGTACATCTCCTCCTATGTGCAGGAATGTGAAAACGTCATGCGTGAAAGCGTGGGACTTGACGACTATCAGGTCCTTTCCGCATACATTGACATCCCCAGCTTTGTGGGCAAATATCTGGTGGAAGAGGTGAGCAAAAACATCGACTGCTCCTCCACCAGCCAGTATTTTTACAAGGATCAGGACGGCCTGCTTCATGCCGGCCCCGTCTGGGATTATGACTGGGCCTACGGGGTGGAACGCATCCAGGAAGAAATCGACTACATGGATCCCACCGGCTTTTCCGCCCGGGATATTCCCGGGAGCCTGATCTGGTGGCAGCTTCTGTATTATAACAACGCTTTCTATCAGGATGTGGTCAGTCTGTATGAAAGCGTCCTGTATCCCTGGCTGAATGAGCTTGTGGAAACCGGCCTGACCCAATGGGCGCAGGAGCTTTCCGCCAGTGCGGTCATGGACTATCTGCGCTGGGGCCGTGTGAACAATGACAGCCAGGAGACATCCCTTTCCCCGGCCGCCCTTACCGAAGCGGCGCGTCAGGCCTATATGGACCAGGTGGAACAGGTCCGTTCCTTCCTGGCGGCAAGGAAGGAATTCCTGTACGGGGAATGGGCGGGCTGAGTCTGGTCTTGTATATTTTTCCAGTCCTGTAGTATAATAATTTTCGTCAGATAAATGCCAGGCCCGCCGCCGGGTCAGAAAGGGATTTTTATGCTGTTTAATTCGTTCGGCTACGCCGTTTTTCTGCCCGTTGTGTTCCTTTTGTACTGGGCCGTTCCCAGAAAATGGCGCTGGGTGCCGCTACTTGCTTCCAGCTATTTTTTCTATGCTTCCTGGGGACCGGAATACATTCTCGTTCTCCTTCTCACCACCCTGATTTCCTATTACGCGGCTCTGCAAATGGAACGCGCAGGAAAACATCGTGACAAGGCTCCGGACAGCAGAAAGGGCCGGAAGGCGGCTTCCTCGGCTAAAATCGTCCTCGTCCTGTCCGTTCTGTTCTGCGCGGGCCTTCTGTTTTTCTTTAAATACCTGAATTTCTTTTCCGAAAATGTGGCCGCGCTGCTACAGCGGTTTTCCATTCCCATGCAGCCCTTTACCCTGAAGCTCGCGCTTCCCATCGGAATTTCCTTTTACCTGTTTCAGACGATCAGCTATCTGGCTGACGTGTATAAGGGGAAAATCCCCGCGGAACGCCATTTCGGAATCTATGCGGTATATATCTCCTTTTTCCCCAAGGTCATGCAGGGCCCCATTGAACGCGGCGCTTCCCTGCTTCCCCAACTTCATAAGCCACGGCGTTTTCACTACAAAGAGGCGTCCTACAGCCTGAAGCTGATGGCCTGGGGCTTTTTCAAAAAGCTGGTGCTGGCTGACGGGCTTTCCATCTACGTCAGCCAGGTCTACGGGAATCTTTCCTCCTATACCGGGTTTTCTCTCATGCTGGCCACATTTTTTTACGCGATTCAGCTTTACTGCGACTTTTCAGGGTATACGGACATCGCCCTCGGCTCCGCCGGCATCCTGGGGATACGCCTGTCTCCCAACTTCCGTTCCCCCTATTTTGCGTCCTCCATCAAGGATTTCTGGGGAAGATGGCACATGTCCCTCTCCAGCTGGCTGAGAGACTACATCTATATCCCGCTGGGAGGCAACCGGGTGGGCCGTATCCGTCATGCTCTTAATATCATGATCACCTTCCTGGTCAGCGGCCTGTGGCACGGTGCAAGCTGGAATTACGTGCTCTGGGGAGGCATCCACGGCGCGCTTCAGGTCATAGAGGGCTTTTTCCCATGGAACAAAAAAGGCTCCCGGTTCCAGACTGACCGGAAGCTGCACGCCCTGCTGAGTATCGTTACCGTTCCGGTGACCTTCCTTCTGGTCTGTTTCGCCTGGATCTTTTTCCGGGCTGCAACCTTTCAGGATGCGCTCTACGTGATCCGGAACATGTTCACGGGCATCGGCTCTCCCTACACCTATATCCACGACTGTGCGGTTCAGATGGGGATCACCTTCACCAATCTGATGTTCCACTGCCTGCCCCTGATTCCGCTGTTTCTGTTTGATCTGGTCTCCCTGAAGACCGATGTGATCGCCCTGATTTCCAGACAGCGCTTTTTCATCCGCTGGCCGGTATATATCCTGCTTTTACTCGTTATCCTGCTTTTTTCCGAGAAAGGAGTAACCACAGAATTCATTTACATGCAATTCTGACAGACTGAAAAACGCCCATGAAAAAATTTATCGTAAAAAGTGTTCTTGCCGTATGCATCACTTTCTGCTGTCTGTTCTATCTGGATATGATGTACGAACAGAAGGTAAGCACCGGCATGTCGGAAGTCAATGTATTCAATTTTGTTCCGCACAATATTCAGCTTGCCAACGTGGGCAGTTCTCACGGTCAGTGTGCCTTCAGCTGGGACGCTCTGGCGGCTGAACGCGGCTATGAGACCTTCAATTTTGCCCTCACCAGCCAGTCCTTCCTGTATGATTACTCCCTGATCAACATGCATAAGGATGATTTTGCGGATGGCAGCATTCTCTTCATCCCGGTCTCCTACTTCTCCTTCAATGAGGAGGCCACGGACCCGGCAGATCAGGAAGCCATCAGCGTCCGCTATTACCGGATTCTGTCCCCCCAGTACAATCCGGATTACAGCCTGTATAAGGATCTGGTCACAGTACGTTTCCCGGTTCTTTCCGCCGGGGAAGAGATTTTTGAGCTGTTCAAGCCGCCTGTCATTTTTCCTTCCCTGTCTGAAAACAAGAAAAACATCACCTATGCGGCGGAAGCGGGGATGGCAGATGCGGCGGCAGAGGCCGCGGCAGAAGCCGGGACGGCGACTGTGCCGGACACGGCAGCCGGCGTTTCCGGCTCCTCTGCGGAAAATCCCCCGGAAGGCAGTTTGGATGCGGCAGGAGACGGCGCCGCCGCATCAGACGCGGCAGAATCCGGTACGCCGGAAGAAATCTACGGCGCTGAAACGGTTGCGGAATTTGAAGCGAGAGGGCTTGCGAGATATCAGCGGCATTTTGAAAATAAGGACGAGTATTTTGAAGAAGATAAGAAACAGAATCTGATTGATCTGATCACGCTCTGCAAAGAGAACAACATCACGCCGGTTCTGATTACAACGCCGTTTACGGTTTACTACAACCAGTATGTATCCGCGGATTTCCTGTATGAGTTCTATTCCGTGATCAACGAGATTGCGCTGGAATATGGGGTGAGCTATTATGATTATTCCCATGACGAAAGGTTTCAGACCAATCTGAAATACTTTGGAGACGCGGATCATTTGAATCCGGACGGGGCGGTTTACTTTACCGGGCTGCTGACGGAAGAGGTGGCGGAGCTGAAGGCTTATCTGGAGACGCATTGAGGGGGCGGAATGTATTTCTCCAAATTGCAGAAAGGGAGCCCGTCCGGAAAGAGCAAATTCTTTCCGGGCGGGCCCTTTTCTGTCATCCTTATCATCAATAATAAATGGAATTTCCGGATACCTCGCCCGGCTTTCCGTACTTCAGACAGCTGGCCACCGCCTTCGCATACAGCGCTCTTCCGGCCTCTGTCAGATGCACGCCGTCTTCCAGATACTCTTCCGCCGTATAGATATTGATTCCCATCGTGGTATACGCATCGATATACAGCGTATTTTCCGTCTCCGATACATTTCTGCAGGCGTTCGCGTAATCGGTCAGAGTTCCGTTTCCATAATCCTTCATATTGCTGTCCGTCACCATATATCCGTCTTCATAGAACTGACAGTAGGTGGGAGAAATGAGAAGAATCTGGGCATTGGGGCTGGCATTCCTCAAAAGGGCAATTGCATTTCGAAGTGCTCCGGCATAACCGTGCGCGTCATAGGTATCTCCATCCTTCACGGCAATCGGCGCTCCTGCGAAATAATCGTTCAGTCCATAAGCCACAATATAGAAATCCACCGTGCTCGGGTCCACATTACGGATCACGCCGCCTGCCGGATATCCTTCCAGGAATTCCGGGCTGACCAGATCACACAGCACATAACACATCCCTGTCAGAGAGGTGGAATCCCAGGTATCGTAATTCACATCGGACTCACCCTCCTTCAGGGAAGCCCGCGTTCCGCCGATGGCACAGTTGTAAACATTCGCGTTCATATAAGCAGCCACCTGCGCCGCGATTCCCGTATCCCCTCTGTCCATGTCCCAGATACTGTCTCCCAGAACAACGATATTCAGTTCATCCTCTACAGGGACTTCCTCTGTCTGTGTCTCCTGCTCCCCTTCCGGAGTCTGTTCCGTATTCTCCTGTGCCGTTTCCGAGGATGCCTGACCTTCCGTGTACTGATGCAGCTGATTTCTTAAAGCCTCATTTTCCGCCTGAAGCTCCGCGATCTGTTCCTGAAGCTCCGCAATCGTGCCCGCGTCCGCGCTCTGGTTCTCCGTTGATCCGCCGCTCACGGAAGACTGAGATTCCGTAATATCTGTCTCCGAGCAGGCTGAAAGAATCATGGACACTGCGAGAAGCAATGCCAGTAAAAGTCCTGTTTTCCTATTCTGCCATTTCATATTCTTCCTCCTGTTTAGGGTGAATCAGAAAATCTTCCCTTTATCGAGTCCAGTATATTCCAAAGCGCCGGGACATGCAATGGACTTCATAAAATCTTAATCTGATTGCTCTTATTTTTTCCACTTTTTTCTTTATTTATCCCGCTCTTCTTTTCCGTTCCGGATCTCATACAGCCTCATTTCAAAATCCCGCCGCTCCTTCACGCCCAGATTATGCAAAATCAGGCCGGAAAAGACGGACTGGATCGCCGCCAGCTCCACAAAGCCGCAGACGATCAGAGTCGGGAACTTGTCCACCATTCCGGTCTCCAGAAAGGCGATCAGCACCGGTACGAAAAATACCGCTGAAATCACCGTAAGCACAACCGCCAGCCCCGCGAAAAACGCAAGCGGCTTGTACTGGCGGAACATCCGCATGATGGTTCCCAGCACCCGGATTCCGTCCGAATAGGTATTCAGCTTGGATTCGCTTCCCTCCGGCCGGTCCCTGTAATCCACCACCACATTGTCCACCTGCATGTTGTTGTACACCGCGTGGATGGTCATCTCCGTCTCGATCTCAAAGCCCTTGGACAGCACGGGAAAGCTCTTTACGAACTGATAGCTGAAGGCCCGGTATCCGGTCATGATGTCCTGAATCTCGGAATGGAACAGCAGATTGATGCTCTTTTTCACCAGGCTGTTTCCCATGTTGTGGAAGGGACGCTTATTTTCCTCATAATAGGTGGATGACAGCCGGTCTCCCACCACCATGTCGGAATTTTCCAGAAGAACCTTGTCCGCCATCTGCCCGGCGCACTCCAGCGGATAGGTATCGTCCGCGTCCACCATGATATAACACTGCGCGTCGATCTCACGGAACATTCGCCGGATCACGTTTCCCTTTCCCTGCTTTCTCTCCCTGCGCACCACCGCTCCGGCTTTTGTGGCAAGTTCTACCGACCGGTCGGTGGAATTGTTGTCATACACATAAATAACCGCTTCCGGAAGCGCCTTCTTCGCGTCCGTTACCACCTTTTCAATGGTCTTCTCCTCATTGTAGCAGGGTATCAGCACCGCAATTTTGTCCATCTTCTTTTCTCCCTTTTATTTCCTCACGTAGACGCCCCGGGCCGTGCGGACACGGCTTCCGTCCAGTACGTGAACTAGAACCCCTGATAAATAAATTCCGCCGCGCTGTAGTCCGGCCCGTAATTTCCCAGCAGAATCACATAAAAAAGCAGCGCGTACCAGATCAGCCACCTCACAGGCAGCCGCTTTCTGCCAATCCTCTCCCGCACGGAGCCCTTTTCCTGCAGCAGGGATACCGCGAGCAGTATGAAAAGCGATACCGCCGCGATAGTGAATTCTACCCAGTCAAGCCCCAGCGTAAAAATCGATCCGTCAACGAGAATGCCCGGATTGAAAACGGATACCGCTCCGCGGAGCATGGAGCAGGCCGCGCCCACGCTGTCCGCGCGGAAGAACACAAACCCGATATTCACCAGGAAAAAGGTGCGAAGCATGCGCAGAGCGTCCACCCATTTCGCCTTCGGGTTTATACCAAGCTTCGCCATGCCCTTTGCGTACACGGGCTCCAGAAGCTCCCCGCAGACAATGTAGGCCCAGTGCAGAAGGCCGGAGCCGATCACATACTTCCAGTCCCCGCCGTGCCAGACGCCGACGGCAAACCACAGAAGGAACATTCCGGCAAAGGTGGTGAGCTGCTTTCCTCTCTTTTTTCCGAATCTGGCCCGGAGCTTCTTTCCCAGCTTCGTAAACAGGCCGGAACGTAAAATCGGATAGAACACGTACTCCTTCATCCACACGCCCAGCGTGATATGCCATCTGCGCCAGTACTCGGAAATGGTCCTTGAAAAAAACGGACGCTCAAAGTTTTCCGGCAGCTTCAGGCCAAAGGTCTGCGCGATTCCCAGCGAAATGTCCATCCCGCCGGAGAAATTGGTATAAAGCTGGAACGCGAAGGCAACCGTTCCGATCCAGATATAAAGCCCCTGGTACTGTGTATCATTCCCGTAAACGGTATCCACAATCAGTCCCATGCGCTCGGAAATAACCAGAACCTTGAAAAATCCCCACAGCATCCGCTGCATTCCCCGCGTCACCTGCACATAGTCAAAGGGATGCGGCTCAAAGAACTGATTTCCATCCTCCCGGAACCTGAGAATCGGCCCGGAAAGCATACAGGGAAAAAACATCCCGTAGAGAGCAAGCCTTCCAGGATTCTTCAACGGTTCCGCGATTTCAAAATACACGTCCACCACATAGCCGATCAGCGTGAGGGAATAATAGGAAATCCCCAGCGGCACCAGCCAGTTCAGGCCATGTAACAGTTCTCCCTCCCGGAAAAGAGAGGTGATTCCATTTACCGTATTGATTCCGAAATTAATATATTTCAGCAAAAATAAAGCGCCCACATTGACGACGATCACGCCGATGAGCGCCGCCCTTCGCATCCGCTCCGGGTTCTTTCCCCGCTCCTTCAGCGCGTCCGCATGCTCACGGACCCAGACCATCCGCCGGATGCCCGCATAACAGACCAGCACCGCAGCCAGCGGATAAAAGATCAGAAACCCATTGTCCGAAAAAAGATAATAAAGGATACTGGCCAGGAGGAGAATCCCCCACTGGCCTTTCTTCGGCACAATGTAATAGATGAGCAGAACAAGCGCGTAGAAAAGCAGAAAATAAAAGGATGTGATGCTCAACGTTCCGGTTTCCTTTCCATCAGTCGATCTGGCTTAAAATGATATCCACCATCTCTCCCACGTTCTTCATGGAA
>ERZ894229.1146-NODE-1146-length-13231-cov-9.57187_pt1 | contig 13231 bp, 10 predicted proteins | sample MGYA00380295_ERZ894229 | MGnify/ENA primary metagenome ERZ894229 (study PRJEB32331, sample SAMN06328479) | human gut metagenome | biome: human gut microbiome; feature: stool | host: Homo sapiens | collected 2014-09-17 ... | reverse complement strand
ATGGTAAAGGGAGGGCAGACCGTCCCATTCCCCGGCCAGAAGTTCTAACTGCCTGTCTGTGAAAAACAGTTGGAAACGGGGGTCCTGTATCAGGGATTTCAGCCATGCTTTCTGGAGGTTCGTGAGAGGGAGCGCAGGAACAGCATGGCCCAGACGGGACGTAAAGGTATGTTTGTCCTGTTCTTCCAGAAGGGCCCATGTGCTGTCCGTCAGTTTAGGGATGATGGACAGGGCGCTTTCCTGGAAACCGTAAGCGCGGCATATATCCTCCATATCCTGCCTGGTTATGGGGCTGTGACCTGCTTCATCCAGTATGTGGCGGACCACATTGTAATAACAGCTGTATATTTTGTGAAATAATTCCATGGTATCCTACTCCTCATTCCCGCAGTACATCTCATACATCTTCTCCCAATCCCGGGTTACCTTGGCTATAGAAAAAATATTTGTGCCCTGTATGTCCATGATACGGCCTGTAAAGGTTTTGACCCAGGACAGCATTTCATTGGTATCGAAAAATGTACCTGTGTAGAGAAACTGGTTCTCACGTATCTTCATAATTTCCCCGCCCCTTCCTTCACGGTAAAGACGGTTCAGGATGTAGGGTTCCTTTTCCTCGTCTATATAGAGCTTGATGCAGACCTCCTCCATACGGCTTGTACCGCTTCCAAAGGACACGCCCCAGCATTTCTCCTTATTCTTTTCCAAATCACGGAGTACTTCCTCATAAAATGCACATGGCTCCAGAAGGGTCACCCGGGTAATGGAGTCCAGGCGGGAGTTGCTGAAGCGGCGGCGCTCCGGCAGATACAGGCACAGATACCTGCGCCCGGTCTGGGTGCTGACAAATATCTTCAGGGGCACTCCTGACAGGATGGAAACCTGTCCGCTGCGGCTGCTTTTGTTCTCAAACCGAATCATGCGTTTCTCACGGACAGCGGTCAGTATGTCGGCCAGTATGCCGTCCTCCAGTGTATGTACGATAAAATGGTGCTTGAACTGGAACAGGTCATTACATTCATCCTGACGGTCCAGGATGGTGCTGCCTATGCAGCCAAAGGGGGCGGCTTCCTGGAAGTATTTCACGGCTGTCATGAGGCACTGCCACAGGTTCTGTTCCCCTTCCTCAGTTCCATCCGGTTCCATGTCACCGGAATTTACACACTGCGGTTCTGTTTCCATGGGCATGAGGGGAGCTAGCGCATAGGACAGGGTCTTGCCGGCCTTATGGGATACCAGTATACCGAGGGTTTCGTATTCCTTCAGCTTCAGGCGCACGGTCTGGGTGTCGAAAACCACCCCGTAGTTGTGGGATATAAGGTCGGTCACTGTGTTGGATGACATGCCCTCCGGACAGTCCCATAAAAGGTCCAGGATGAAGAAATGGAGCATCAGGTCGTTGTCTGTAAAGCTTTTGGACTTCCAGGCAGCGTACAGGGGATTCTGGGGAATGGTCTTGCTGTCCACATTGATGTAGACATGCTTTCCCTTGGAGGTGTAATCGGACTTTGTATACCGGGAGAGCCAGCTCTCAATACGCCGGCGCTCATTGTCGTAGGTTCTGGCGCTCTTTTCGCTGAAATCATTTCTTACCTTGAACCCATATACGTAAAACTGGCGCATATAGTCCCGGATGCGGTCAAAATTCTTGATTAGTTCCTGGAATTCAGCCATATATGTCCCCTCCTGTCCGTGGATTTCCGACTGTTTTATCTATCATTTTAATGTAATGTTCTATTTTGTCAAGCTGACACACCTGTTCTTACAGCATACGTTCAATTTAAACGTTAGTATAGATATTATAGTAAATAATGGAAGTTCGCAACTTTTTTTAAATGATAACCATGTTAAAATTGAGTATTATAAGCATGTAGTTAAGATACATACGCAAATATATGAACGGTAAGACAGATTACCACGGCGCCGGCAGGGCGGGATTCATCCCAATCATCCATTGACGGCGTACAGAGTGAAGAAGAAAGGATGTAAGATATATGTTTGTGATGTATGAAAAAGAAAAGATGAAGGTTCCTGTAAGGGTATGGCTGAAGGAACGAGAGGATTTGGAAGGAAGCTGTCTGGAACAGGCATATCATCTTTCACAGCTGCCTTTCCTTCATAAGTGGGTCAGTCTGATGCCGGATACACACGCCGGAATGGGAATGCCCATTGGAGGTGTTATTGCAGCAGACGGCGTGGTGATTCCCAATGCAGTGGGTGTGGACATCGGCTGCGGTATGGCTTATACCGAGACCAACATTAAGGTGGCTGATATCAGGGAGGTTATCACGGGCAACGGCTCCCTCCTCCAGGCTGTCATAGGTGATATCATGCGCAACGTGCCGGTGGGATTTGCACACCATAAGACCATGATGCCCAGCTATACCATGGACGGTGCTTTGGAGGAAATGGACCGGTATGAGGAGGATGGGGAGCTCTTAGGACAGCTGGAGGCGGGATATTACCAAATTGGTACGCTGGGAGGCGGGAATCATTTCATTGAGCTCCAGGAGGATGACGACGGTTATCTGGCTGTAATGATTCACTCGGGAAGCCGTCACTTCGGAAAGTCTGTCTGCGATTACTTCCACTATAAGGCAAGACAGCTAAACCAGAAATGGTTCAGCGCTGTGCCCGATGAATACAGGCTGGCCTTCCTGCCGGTGGATACCAGAGAGGGCAAACAATACCTTAACTGGATGCAGCTTTCCATGGATTTTGCCAAAGAGAACAGGGAAAAGATGATGTTAGCCGTGAAGGCCATTCTGGAAAAATGGATTGGAAAGTATACCGAACTTTCACTGGAGTTTTCCCACGACATAAACTGCCACCACAATTACGCTTCCTTTGAAAACCACTATGGGAAGGATGTGTGGGTCCACAGGAAGGGCGCTGTCAGCGCTCAGAACGGAGAATTAGCCGTTATTCCGGGGGCCATGGGTTCTTACAGCTATGTGGTCATGGGAAAGGGAAACCAGGAGAGCTTCTGCTCTTCATCCCATGGAGCCGGGCGGCAGTATTCAAGAAAAGGTGCCATGGCGGCATTTTCCTGTGAGGAAGTCATTCTGGATTTACAGAAACAGGGTGTGATTCTGGGTAAAAAGGGAAAGGCCGATGTGGCGGAGGAGAGCCGGTTTGCCTATAAGAATATTGAGGAGGTCATGGATAACCAGCAGGATCTGGTGGTGCCTGTAAAGCGCCTTAAGACAATAGGCGTGGTGAAAGGATAGAAGGCCGCGGCAGTATGCCGGGGCCGGGGAAAAACAAGCAGGCGCCCGTCAGAGGGACGGGAGGCCTGCTCTACATAAATATCGGCAGTTTGCCTTAAGAGGCGGAGTTTACTTCCTGGGACTCCCCGGTGCCCGGCCTGTGGTTCAAGGGTATGCCGGCAATCTGCAGTTTTTTAGGATGATGTGTCGCGGGTTCGACTCCCGCCGTGTATGATAACACGTAGCTAAGTGGGTATAGCAATCATTAAAAATGATGACATAACCAAATGTCTCCAGGAAGGAGAAGGGATGCCTTCGCTCCTGCCGAACCTGTTTAAAACAGGGAAAGGCAGTTCTTCTGCGGCCCAGCGCGGCTGCGGATACCGCACAAAATGGGCCGGGCCAGAAATACGGTCAATCCGGATAGGCCGGATGATAAAGTGTTTCCCGTTCGGATGGAGCCTGTACGGAATGCGTGTCAGCGCATTACGGATCGGATCCGGGTAGGGCCGTAACGCCCAGCCCTTCCAGGATGTGCTTAAGCAGAAGCCCGCAGCAGGAGGATGGAGCCGGGCATCCGCCTTTTCCATCAAACAAATTTTACAGATTCATAATAATGAGGGATTCAGATATGATGATAAAGAAATATATAATCAAAGAGCAGGAATGCGGCTACCTGATGAAGGACGGCCGGTTCGTAGAACTGCTGACAGCAGGCAGGTATTCTTACCTGAACATGTTGGGATATGAGGTACAGACAGTGCCTATGACAGGGGAAGTCAAAACGTGCGGAATACCGGAGGAAATCCTCATGAAGGATGAAAAGTTTGCCTCCAGGGTAGTGAAGGCAGTGCTGCCGGACGAGTGCATAGCTCTCCGGTTTGTGAATAAGGCGTACAGGGAAGTAATCACAAAGCCTGAGACATTGTACTGGAATGTATTTGAGAAAAATGAATTCCGGCTCATCGACATAACACAGCCTTATATGGAGGATACCCTTCCCCGGATGTATATGGATCTGATGCCATCCAAGTACTATAAGAAAATAGTTATAAAGGACGGAGAGACAGGTCTTTTGTATTTTGACAACCGCTATGAAAAGAAACTGGACACAGGTACCTATTACTTCTGGAATTACGGAAGGGAGGTTACCTGCAAAATTTTCAACATGAAGATCCAGCAGCTTGACATCTCCGGCCAGGAAATCCTTACCGCAGATAAGGTGGCTGTGCGGTTAAATATAATCTGCAATTACCGGATTACCAATCCGGAGAAGCTGGTTCAGACCGTAGAGGGGGTGGCTTCCCAGCTCTATACCTATGTCCAGCTGAAACTGCGGGAATATGTGGGGCGGTACAGGCTGGATGAGCTCCTGGAACAGAAGGAGGAAATCGGAAGGTTTGTGCTGGATAAGCTAAAGGAGTATCAGGAGGAATACTGCGTGGAGATAACCGGAGCAGGTATCAAGGACATTATCCTTCCGGGAGAGATAAGGGAAATCATGAATACCGTGCTGATGGCAGAAAAAAAGGCCCAGGCCAATGTCATCATGCGGCGGGAGGAAGTGGCTTCCACCAGAAGCCTTTTGAACACTGCCAGGCTTATGGATGAAAACCGCACCCTGTTCAAGCTGAAGGAGATGGAGTATCTGGAGAAGATCTGCGACAAGGTGGGCAATATATCCCTTAACGGCGGTAAAGGCGTGCTGGAGCAGCTGGCAGAGCTGGCCGGGGTGCAGGATTAACGGTATACAGGGATAATGGTGTACAGGAATGAGAATGCCGGGTTAATTTAAAAATAATGCAAATTTGCCCAGGTCCATATGCTATAGTACTGACATAAGAGAACGGAGGCCTCCCCGGCCTCCCTCCATAAGCGCCGGTATGCAAATGGCTGAAGCAAGCGGTCTGTAAAACCGTGACCCAGGTGGTGAACATTGTTGGCTCGAATCCAACCCGGCGCATCAGGACTGTTAACAGACAGGTTCCGGGCGCGCCCGTACCAGGATAAGGTATGGGCGCACAATCAGCAGATGTGGCAGAGTGGTCGAATGCGGCTCCCCGCTAAGGAGCAGGCCGGCAGTAACCGGTCCGGAGGTCCGAATCCTCCCATCTGCGTTGACAAATTTGGAAGAAAAAGTGTATACTCATAATCGGAAGGAGAGCATTATGGCAGAAGCAGTGTTTATAAAGGTAAGGTTATATAGTTATGGGAAGTCCGGTGCCGGCAGTTATTCATGCTATGGCAGCGGACGGATTGGTGTAACTGAAAACAGGAACTGCCAAAGCCCGGGATAAGACGAAACGATTCATAAATACGTTTTATGAACTTTTAGCGAACATGGTACAAAGGGCCCCAGGCAGGCCCTTTTTTGATGCGGAAAGCGAGGAAGATTCACATGCATCAGACCATGTTTCCATTATTGATTGTTAATATCCTGGAGAATCATGCCACAAAGGAAAGACCCCTTTCCGTTACGGAGATAACAGAGTTTGTCAACAGGGAGTTCGGACCCTTTGCCATGGAAAAGGCACAGCTTATGAACCGGTCCACGGTGACGCGGATTCTGGATGCCATGGAGTTCTGGACCGAGGAAGGAAACCTGCTTAATTTTAAGGTGACGCAGTGCGGTTCAGAGAATAAGAAGCTGTTCTGTCTGGAGCGGCCAAAGGAGTGAAGTGGAGTTCCGGACCGATTTCAGGTGGTAAATGATGAAACATCCGGTAAAACCGCGGAAAATCCGGCTGCAGTGATTTTGAAAATCGGTTTACATACTTCTTGACTTTAACATATTAACTTGTTATACTTTTCCTAAAGTGTGTGCCGGACCCACTGCCGGCACAGCATCCCCACACTTCACAAACAAAAATCCAGGAGGTCGATTGAAATGTCATACGTTGATGAGATTTATGAGAGAGTAGTAGCACAGAACCCGGGTGAGCCGGAGTTTCATCAGGCTGTCAAGGAAGTACTGGATTCCTTAAAGCTGGTCATTGATGCCAATGAGGAAAAATACCGCAGGGAAGGTATTCTTGAACGTTTCACGGAGCCGGAAAGAATTGTATCTTTCAGGGTACCGTGGGTAGATGACAATGGAGCTGTCCAGGTGAACAAGGGATACAGGATCCAGTTCAACAGCGCCATTGGACCATATAAGGGCGGCCTGCGTTTCCATCCATCTGTAAACCAGAGCATCCTCAAGTTTCTCGGTTTTGAGCAGACACTTAAAAACTCCCTGACAGGCCTTCCCATGGGCGGAGGCAAGGGCGGTTCCAACTTCGATCCCAAAGGCAAATCAGACCGCGAGGTCATGGCTTTCTGCCAGAGCTTCATGACAGAGCTGTACCGCCACATTGGCAAGGATACGGATATCCCGGCCGGAGATATCGGTGTAGGCGGCAGGGAAGTGGGATACCTCTTTGGACAGTATAAGAGAATCACAGGATTGTATGAGGGAGTACTTACAGGCAAGGGACTTACCTTCGGCGGTTCCCTGGCCAGGACACAGGCAACCGGATATGGCCTGGTATACATTCTGGATGAGATGTTAAAGCACAACGGCAAGGATATGGCAGGCAAAACCATCGTTGTATCCGGTTCCGGCAATGTGGCCATCTACGCAACTGAGAAGGCACAGCAGCTGGGAGCAAAGGTAGTGGCTTTAAGCGATTCCAACGGTTATATCTATGACAAGGACGGCATTCAGCTGGATATTGTGAAGGAAATCAAGGAAGTACGCAGAGGACGTATCAAGGAGTATGTGGAAGAGGTCCCAACCGCAGTGTATACAGAGGGAAGAGGAATCTGGAGCATCCCATGTGATATCGCTCTTCCCTGCGCAACCCAGAATGAGCTGAATCTGGAAGATGCCCAGACACTTCTCGCCAACGGATGCTTTGCAGTGGCAGAGGGCGCTAACATGCCGTCCACCAGGGAAGCCACAGATTTGTTTGTGGAGAAGAAGATTCTCTTTATGCCGGGTAAGGCTGCCAATGCAGGCGGCGTGGCAACTTCCGGACTGGAGCAGAGCCAGAACGCCTTAAGAATGTCATGGTCCTTTGAGGAAGTGGACGATAAGCTTCACACCATCATGGTAAATATTTTTGCAAAGGTATCAGAGGCAGCAGAGCGTTACCAGGTTGCGGGCAACTATGTGGCTGGTGCTAATATCGCCGGATTTGAGAAGGTGGTTGAGGCTATGCTGGGACAGGGCATCGTGTAGTCTGCACTGTATCGCGCAGACGGAATATATAATGTGCGGATTGGATCCCGCAGTCAGGCCATATTGGCTTGTCTGCGGGACTTTTTTACTTTTTTTGGAATGTGGGTATGGAAAAGAGACAGGTCAGGTCTGGTTTATCTTGAAAATCAACAGAAACTGGAAATAATGCATAAAAAACATAGTTTTTACTTTTGTATATTGAATATTTTTAAAACTTGTGTTAATATAATGCTAATACAGATTGTTGACAATCCACAATCCACAATTTACAATCATCAATATATGAAAGGTGAAGAGGAAAAAAAGATGGAAGCACTTATTACACGTACCGAAGGCCTGATATTCGTGATTTTAATCATGGTAGCATTTGCGCTTTGGTTACAGAGATTCAAAGCATTTAAGTCACTGGGGCCGGTTTTGACAGTAGTGGTATTGGGAATTATTCTTTCTAACACCCATGTGGTGCCGATTTCACATGATTTTTACAGTGCATTGTCTACATACTGCGTGACGCCCGCCATATCTATCTGCCTGCTCAGCATGAATATGCGTGAGCTGAAGAAGCTGAACAGGGAGCCGGTTATTGCTTTGGTATCTGCTATTTTTTCCGTATGTTTTATTGCCATCATACTGGGATTATTCTTTGCCCCAAGGATTACTGAGGGCTGGAAGTGCGCCGGCATGTTTGTAGGCACCTACACAGGCGGAACACCTAACCTGACAGCTATCGCAACCGGTCTGGACTGTTCAAGAGAAACCCTTGCGGCAGCCAATGCAGCTGACTACGTGGTGTCCACCCCCTTAATGGTATTTCTGTTCGCGGCTCCGGCTATCTTAAAGGCGTCCAAACGCTGGAACAAGCTGTGGCCTTACCAGTTTACAAAAGAGGAGCTGGACGACGGAGAGGACGAGCCTCTGATGTCCGATAAGAGATGGTCTATCCGGGATATTGCATGGCTTTTGACCATTGGTTTCGGTGTTTCCTTTGTATGTACTGTGATTGCACAGTCCATTTTTCCGGATACCTTCTGGAAAGCGGGAAGGCTGCTGATTCTTACCACGGTATCCATTGGCCTGGCACAGTTAAAGCCTGTCCAGAAGCTGCGCGGAAATCTTGACCTGGGTCTGTTTATTTCCCTGACCTTCCTTGCAACCATTGGATTTGCTGTGGATTTACAGCAGTTTATCGGTTCCGCGCTAATGATGACACTGTATGTACTGTTTATGCTGATTGGATGTATCGTACTGCACCTTATTATCTGCCGCATATTTAAGATTAAGTATGAATATGTAATCCTGTCCATGGTGGGATGTATTGTAGACGGGCCAACCTCATCCCTGACCGCGGCGGGCGCAGACTGGAAATCCCTGATTAACGTCGGCTTAATCATGGGTGTAATAGCCGGAGCCTGCGGAAACTATGTGGGCATCTTTGTATCCTATGTCATCAAGGGTATATGCGGCCTGTAAACATGATGAAAGGCGAAAGCCTCAGACAAACTCCGGCGCTTGTGATCCAAGGTGCCGGAGTTTTGCCATTTTTTCAGACAATATGTTTACCGTGGGATTTTCTTATGATACTATTATTTTGTGACAGAATACACTGGAATTGTTGTGGGATTATGAAAAGGAATTGCTTTTATGGGAAAATTAACGTATCAGACACTGCGTGAAAATGTGGTGGACGTCATTCGTATGAAAATATTCAACCACGAGCTGGCGCCGGGAATGAGAATTATTGAACAGGATATTTCGGACGAACTTGGGGTGAGCCGCGGGCCGATCCGGGAGGCTTTAAGACAGCTGGAACAGGAAGGCCTGGTGGAATATGTGAGAAATGTGGGGTGTTCGGTGAAAAATATCACCCTGGAGGACATTTACGAGATTTATCTGCTGAGGGCCACCTATGAGATTTTGGCAGTAAAGCTGTGCAGGGGAGTGTTTTCAGAGACTGCCTTTGCCGAGATGGATGCTGCATTGGAATCCATGAAGGACTTAAAGGAAACGGATTATAACAAATCCATTGCCTGTGATAACATGCTTCATGAGGCCATCATACGCTCCACCGGCTTACCGCGGCTGATTAAGGGATGGACGGACTTAAACTATGGAAATGCCATCAATTATTATGCGGGCAACCCTGACAGCCGGGCCATGATAGAACGCCAGTACCCCATCCACAAGGAACTGGTGGACGTGTGCCGCACCGGAAATACGGAGGAAATATGCAGGGCCATATCAAACCATTATATGAAGACCATCAGACGGCGGCTGAAGGAGCAGGGTATGCCGGAAGACCATTTTAAGTTTTCAATTGATGTGATTGATGGCTGGGTGTGAGGCTGGGAGAGAAGATTGGACAGCCGCAGAAAACAGAAGAGAGGGAGAATCCTGATGACGGTTTGAGAAGTACCTGTCATCAGGATTTTTTTGTGGAACAATAAGAAGGTGTATTCTGCCATGTGATTTGGTAAACCATGTTGTTGTGAATAGTGACATGGGATCCGGGTGAAACAGGGAAAATAAGGCACAATTATGTATAAAATAATTGCGCATCACAGGAATGAGCATCATATTGCACAAAATATGGGCCCTATTTGAATTGAAATACACATGTCCGGCCTTTATAATGCAGGTATGGAGAAGATACATGAGCGCGCGTGTAACTTTAATATTAATTAATGAGGAGTACCAAATCATGACGGGAGATATTGTATACAAGGACCTGATTCAGCTGGATTTGGATGTGAGAAACACAGACGAATTATTTGAAGTAATGTCCGGGCGGCTTATGGAATTGGGATATGTGACAGGGGATTTTCTTGAAAGCATAAAGGAAAGAGAGAAGGAATATCCCACGGCCCTTCCCATAGAGCCATATGCAGTGGCTATACCCCATACAGACCCGGAATGCATTAAGAATGCATTTATTGCCTGTATCCGCCTGAAGGAACCGATTCCATGGAGGGAGATGGCTGCCAACGAGGTAGTCCATATGGTGCGGTTTGTATTTCTGCTTGGTTTTAAGCAGGAGGCGGTGGGGGATGCCCATGTGGAACTGCTTCAGATACTGGTAAACAATTGCCAGAGACCTGATTTTATGGAAAGGCTGAGGCAGGCTGCTAATATAGAAGCATATTTTAATCTGGTATTATCAATGGAAGGTATAGGGTGAACATATGAAGAGAATTATAGTTGCATGTGCAAATGGAGTTGCCACGTCACAGGCTGTTGCCAGTAAGGTAAACCGTCTGCTTAAAGAGAGAAAGGTGGACGCGGTGGTGGACGCGGTTAATATCAAGTCCCTGGACAGGGATATAAAAGACTGTGTGGCTTATATAACCATCACAAAGACGGTAAAGGAATATCCGGTACCTGTTATCAACGGAATCGCGTTCCTGACAGGGGTCAGGCAGGAAGATGAACTGAAAAAGCTCATTGATGCGGTCAACAAAAGCTGATAGGGAGAAGGAGGGGAAAGTATGCAGGTATTAACAAATGTTGTTAATTTCTTTTTGGGATTAGGGGCTCCCATATTTGTACCGATTATAATGATTGCCGGCAGTATAATGGTGGGGATGAAGATAAAGGACGCGATTTCATCCGGCATCACACTTGGTGTGGCATTTACGGGCATGAATCTTCTCATATCCTTTATGAAGGACAGCATAACCCCGGCCGCCCAGGCCATCATGACCTCTACGGGAATCTCGCTGCCCATTGTTGACGGCGGATGGAGCACCATGGCTACCATATCATGGGCATGGCCCTATGCATTTCTCATGTTTCCGCTTTTGATAGCAGTCAATGTAGTGATGATACTTCTCAACAAGACAAATACCATCAACGCAGATTTATGGAATGTATGGCTTAAGATATTTACGGCAGTTGCCGTGGTATCCATTACTCATAGTGTGATTCTGGCCTTTGTGATTGCGGCGGTTCAGATTATACTGGAACTTAAATCTTCGGACGCACATCAGCACCGAATTGAAAAGCTTACAGGAATTCCGGGTGTGTCCGTGACCCATGCTACGTTATTCTTTGGAGCTATTTTATACCCGATTGCCCTTGTTTTAAGAAAAATTCCGGGACTTAACAGGGAATTTGACACGGATATGTTAAAAGACAAGGTTGGTATTTTTGCGGAAAACCATGTGATGGGATTTATATTAGGCTGCCTGTTTGGAATTCTCGCAAAGTATTCCCTGGCCCAGATTCTTACCACAGGAATCAAGGCTGCAGCTGCCATGACGCTGTTCCCGGTGGTGGCCAAATATTTCATGCAGGCCTTGTCTCCCATTTCTGAGGCGGTCAGCGCTTTCATGAATAAAAAGTTTGAAGGAAAGACTCTGATTGTAGGTCTGGACTGGCCTATCCTTGGCGGCTGTAATGAGATATGGCTGGCTATCCTTTGGAGCATACCGTTTATGCTGATTTATTCCATGGTGCTGCCGGGCAATGAAATCCTTCCCTTTGCAGGTCTTATGAGCGCATCCCTGGCATTGCCGGCGTTTCTGGTGACAAGAGGAAACCTGCTTCAAATGTCTATCCTCTGCGTCATCGGCGCTCCGGTGTTCCTGTGGGTGGGGACTGCCTTTGCTCCATTCATGACAGAGTTAGCCATCGCAACAGGCAGTATTGACCTTCAGGCGGGAGAGCTGATCAGCAACAGCCTGATTAATGGTCCTGTATTTACATATTCTATTTCCCATCTGTTTATGTTTTTAAAAGGTAATTTCATGCCTTTGATTATATTTGCAGTCTGGCTGGCAGGGTTTATTTTATATTACCGTGATTTAATGCGTGAGGCCAGGGAAGACGCGGCTCTGGAGGCTGGGAATGCCAAGGCGGGACAGTAAGCAATCGAATTGACGAGGTGATATCGTGTATCTGGATAGCAGAAGTTATATGATTTTTCAGGAGATTGTAGATAATTCATCAGCTACAGGCAAGGGGCTGGAGGAAAAGTTCCATCTTACGAGAAAGCAGCTCAGCTATAGCTTTGACAAAATCAATGACTATCTTAGGGATAACGGCCATCCGGAGATTAAGCGGCTGAAGACCGGGTACTTTATGGTGCCCGGTCCGGTGGCTGAGCATTATTCCGCCAAAGAAGCAGCAATCACCAAGTCCTCCTATACCTATTCGGACGAGGAGCGGGCATATTGGATTGAGCTACGGCTGCTCTGCCACGAGGATGAGCTTTCCACCTATCATTTTACAGAGGAGCTTCAAATCAGTAAAAACACGCTGCTCAGTGACTTCAAGAAGGTACAGGAACGGGTAAACAGATTCAGTTTGGAGCTGGCATATAACAGGAAGGAAGGGTACCGCCTTTACGGAAGTGAATATCACAAAAGAGAGCTTTTGACACATGCCCTCAGAAAGCTTCTGAACATGCCGGGCGGTGAGGAGAACCTGAACCATATATACGGAATCAGGGAGGAAGGGGTAAAGGAGCTCAGGGCAAATATCGAGGAGATAGAAAATAAGCTTCAGCTTCAATTTACAGATGAACGTCTGAAGGAGCTTCTGTATATTTTTTATTTTACACTGATTCGGATTAAAAATGAAAAGACCGTGGAAGCCATGGACCGGTACCGCCTGGTAACCACCACCAAAGAATATTCCGTGGTGGCTGCCTTTGCAGATAAGTACAGGATAAAGGATGAAAATGAGATCGTAAATTTTGCAGTTCAGATACAAATTTCAAAGGTCCATAACAGGGTCTATGAAGATATAGGGAATCTGGAGCTGCTCAGGGACGCGGGCATGCACATGCTGGAACGTTTTGAGT
>ERZ894229.1144-NODE-1144-length-13294-cov-6.59136_pt1 | contig 13294 bp, 6 predicted proteins | sample MGYA00380295_ERZ894229 | MGnify/ENA primary metagenome ERZ894229 (study PRJEB32331, sample SAMN06328479) | human gut metagenome | biome: human gut microbiome; feature: stool | host: Homo sapiens | collected 2014-09-17 ... | reverse complement strand
GGAGACTATGTTGTTGTTCTTGATTCGGTTTAAATGTTTTTCCCACTTTGTTTTCGTAGTAATCACTTATCTCACGAAGCTCATCTCGTTTAAAGTAACGCAAATGATTTGGATCCATATAAACTTGTCCGTTTGGGCAAATCCTTACTGGGAATCCTTCTTTTTTCATAATGTTTATTTTTTTTACAATGGAAGCAGACAATTTTGTAATAGACTTCCCATTCTCATTTCTGGTGGGTATGGGCGCAGTTGGAGCCACTACCACTTTACCTTTGTCTAAGCTATACCCTGTTGATTGTACAATTTGACGTGAGGTATCCGAAATCTGGCCTGAATTCTCCATTTCTGTATCCAAGGTGTTCTGCAATACCTCCTTAACCCTTTCCGTGTCCTGCAGTGTCTGAAGCTTTACTTCGATATGTGCATTTCCTTCTAAATCAAAAGATATTTCCCTGCTTCTTTCTTTTTCCGCTCCTTCTACATCTTTTGTTAAAATATTAAGTACATTTCTTTCGTAGTTCTCTACTTCTTCTCTTGTAGCTCCTCCCATGGTTAGTGATACAGATGAAAGATTTTTAATATCGATAGTATGAACATTATTGAAATAAGCTCCATTCATTTCTGCCCCTGCAAAATCCACATGGTCCAATATTGTATTACTAAAAGTCATTCTTCTTAAATTTACTTTCATAAAATTGGAGGACTCCAAATTACTTTCCTGAATTTTACAGCCGTATATGTTAGCATTGGTAAAGTCTGCTTTCTGTGCTAGAACGTCAAAAAAATCAGCGTTTAGTGTACACTCTTGTAGATTGGCATTTGACAATTTACTACTTCTTATATCGCAGCTTATAAGCCGGCTTCCCTGCCAACTTGCGCTACTTGCATCCACTTCATTAAAGATGCACTGCGACATCAATGCGCGAATTGCTGCATTTTGCAATTCACAATTTTTAAAATAAACAGTGTCAAATACATGATTATTTTCATAAGAATCTAAACGTTCTACATATACATGCAGCCCTTGACAGCTACAGTCTTCAATCTGTATATCTTTCAGTGAGCATTCTAAAATATGTAAGTCTCGCATATTGCAATCTTCGAAATTTCCCTTTTCTATCACCATATTGCTAAAAGTGCTATTGCTCACTGCATAAGGTGGGTAGAAATTACAAGACTCACACGATAGAACCCTGAAGGCGCCAGACTGAAATCGGCCATGAAAATCGGCATTATCAAAACGGACAGACGATAAATCAAATCTATCAAAAGATGAATTCTCGAATGTAGCAGAAGAAAAATTAACGTTGCTGCCATAAACATCATGAAATGTACAATGAGCAAAACTACTTTTTTCAAAATTACAATCACTCAAATCCTTATTTTCGATATAAATATCCTCAAATTTCATGTTGGAAAAATCATGATGTCCACCCTGATATAACTTTTCAAAATCTATTTGCGTTAACTTTAGCATCTCTTCCTCCGTTCCTACTGCTCAACCATTACTCCATCTGCCCCGAAGTAATACCGATTGTACTTCCAGTTCTGCCAAGTATCTTTTAACATGTAGCCGTTTGTATCAAAAAAGAACCAATCTCCATTATCCTGAATCCAATTGTTTTGTACATACACCCCATCTTCATAATAATATTTCCATCCGTTTTCATCTGAAAACCATCCTTGTTTCACCTCTTCCGATGAAATGCTATCATTTAATTGAATCGTTGAAGACTCCACTGCTTTTCCTTTTTTCCCACTCGGCGCGATTGGGTAGACTTTATACGTATAATTTCCTGGTTCCGTCATCAAAGGGGACAAGTCAAAACACGTGCTTCCTGTCTCATGTAATGCACCAATTCTTTTAGCATTACGATACAACATAATTCCATAAGAGGATGCATTTGCTGCACCTTCCCAATGCGCCATTTTTCCCGTAAATGAAGCGTACTCGATCCGTCCTATATAATCTTGCAGTCCCGGAAGCTCTATCGTTAGTATAAGCGTAGAACCATTATCTTTCCGAACTGCCTTTGTACAGACAGCCTCTATTCCACTCAATTTAATGTCTTTTTGCTCCATTATGTTAAAGCTATAATCATCTTCCGCACATAATTCAATTTCGCAAGTAGCTAATCCATTTTCTTGATTCTGGACAGCTTCATCTTGTCTTGCTCCTGGTCCTTCTCCAATATCAAAATAGCCTCCTGTAATTTCTGTATTAACCACTTCATATTTATCACTTTTTGACATTACATCCAGCTCTGGTTCAGAATCTTCACCAATGTCTTCTACACGTATCTGTATTTTTACGCTTTTTATCTTTGTGGCCGCCCACGCTGAGGAAGGTGGAGTCAGCATTGTTGAGAAGCTTATAGCCAATATCAACGATGCAATTTTATATCTCATTCTCATTGCGGAACCTCCCCCCTGACGGTACGGGTGATAACGCTTTCCCAAATGTAATCGCTTCCTGGCCCGTTATTTCCTTCCATTTTTCCTGCATTTTGAAATAATTATTTTGTCCACGTCGTAGGCTTGTACTAGATTGTTTCCATAATGTAATCATTCTTGATTCCATAGTTTTTTCTACATCTTCCGGATTAACCGGAGTAATCCACAAGGCAATTTCAGACTGCACATTTCCCCCTTTGCCCATATTAATCATCCTCGGATCAAAACTATTATGAAATCTTAATTCTGCTTTCCATCCGTCTTCTATTGTTATGGCTGCCTGATATGTAAGCACATTGCCAAGTGGATCGTGAACCGGCGACTTAATTTCCCATTGATGCGCACGAATGAAATCCATTGTTTCTTTCTCTGTCACCGTATCTGTTTTAATATGGTCCAAAAACTCTTGAACATTGTATTCTTTTACATCCTCTGGTGCCGGGCAATTCGTGCAACTTTTATGATTATCTGCTATGGTTATAGCCCGTTTATCTGCTAACTCAAAGATCTCCATATAGTTGTCCTTAATTCGAGAATACCGCTCCGTCATCCTGTTATCCAACATGGGGATGTTAGTTTCTGCTCCAATTTGCATAAGCTGCTCGTATGAAAGATATTCCCGACGGATATCCATGCCATTATGTATTTTCTCGCTCATTTCCCGACTTAAAAAGTCATCCGGTAGCTTTGTTAAACCTTTGCTATTTACAAAATATGCCTGATATTCTTCCTGCTCCTTTTCTATGACAATGACATCACCGATACTAATACTCGTGCCGTAGTAATTTGCTGGTCGAATAGTATCTTCGTTAAACTCTTCATAAATTATATCTAAAAGCTGCCTCTGCTCTTCGGCTTCTTTCGGAATCGTCTCATTACGAACAAAAATCAATTCATAATTTTCACAGGAAGGTTTCTTTCCACATATCATCTTTAGTAAATTCATATCCATAAACCTTCTGTTTTGATTTTCCGCCCCTTCTCTTAACTGAAGGATTGCAATTTTAGAATCTGTCGGTATACATGTTGCCTCATACGTTTGGTTATTGCTGGCTCGTTCGGCTTCATTTGTTTGGCTGCTTCTGACTTGTTCGGCTTCATCCATTGGGTTATTTGGGGCTTTTGGACTATCTTGCGTCTTCTGAAATACCCGATCCGGCCTCATATTTTCTTTTGGATTTTTTTCTCTTATACTGCTTTGTGTTTTATTAGTAACCTGATTGGGCATTGAATGGTTTATCGTTTTCGCATCATTCACCACCAGCTCATTTGCAACTTCCTTCGTGCTTTGCCTTACCTTCTGATATTCAGCTTCGGTAATGATCCCACCATGATATTCCAGCAAATTACTAGCCTGTTCAGCATCTCGAATTGCTTCCAATAGGGCTTCTGGCTTGTCCTGGATAGATGAGATCCAGCTTTGGACATAGGCCATATGATTTTGCATATCCTGATCTGTAAAAGAGACAGAAGTCAATTCTTCCTGGACATGCTGAGCCATAAATGCGGCCGTTATCTCAGCGACTAACTCTTCCTTTGCATAATCTAAATAAGTATCCCGATTTAACCGAGATTCTACTCCCGTTGCATGAGCTTCTTCATGTAATGCGGCTGCATTATATTCATAAGCATTGGCGAATTGCTCTGGATACGGCATATATATCGTGTCTTCCGGCAAACTGTAATACGGATTCTCTACACTCTTGTGAACAATGGGAACTTTCATATTTTCTGATATTTTTTCCACCAACTGTGATATTTCGATTTTTTTCTTCTCATTTGATTGTAGTTGAGGTATTCCCTCTATATCCTCCGCATTAAAAACATAATAGTATCGAGCCTTAACTCCCATCTTATCACTCGTTGTTCTTGCCCTAAATTCTTCCCACGATATTGACTGCCTCTTTTTATAATCCCATGGATACCAGTATTCAACCTGCAGGCCTTTAGAGCCCTTCTTTATGCGCCAGCCATTGTCATTTATTTGCTTAAATGTCGCAAAACGTAAATCTTCATACCCTCTTTTCTTCGCTTCCATAAGCAAGTATAGAAAATTAATCCCACGGTATTTTGCTCCAGTGACTGCATTTTTGGGCATACATAAACTGTTAGCCCATCCTTTACGCCACGCAAGGGGATCTGCCTTTAGGGTTTTGATAAACATTTTAGCAATTTTTTTTCTAAATTCTTCCGTCTTCTGATCCATCTTCGTTTTCCTCCTCGTTCGAAATTTGCTCCTGTTCTTCTTTTGTCAATGTCTCTTGATCTATAAAAATGATTGTATTTTTATCCATTGTGGTTTTCTCCTTTAGTTTTTAATAAACTCTGCAATAGCTGGAAAAAGCATTTCCAACTGATGAAACACATCCGCATATACATACTGCAGCATGGCGCGGCTGTCTGGCTGAACGAGCGCCACCAATCCGTTCCATGCCAGTAAGATAAGCAGGACTATAAAAAATTTCCGTAGGATTGCACCCAAAACCTTACACAAAGAGGTAACAATATGTTCTTTTTTTACTTCAACTACTTTTTTATCGCTTTTAACTCCATACTTCTTTCTTAGGGCCGCCTGTTCTTCAGCCACCTTGCGTTCTTTTATCACACGGGCCTGAAGGATTGGCTTAAATGCACGGCTCATGATGGTCCCCCGGCATTCAGCAAATCAGAATATGCCTTATTTGATATTCCAGTATACTCAAATGGTTCCGGTGCATAATTCGCAAAATACACCCTACTGCTTCGGTTGTATTTCCGATGACCTTCTGTATAATCAAACATTGCTCCGACATCTTCCTGAGCAGCGGCATCAACAAAAGATATGATGAAACTTACGTCGTCAAATTCCGGTTGCTTTAAAATTTCGTATGTAAAAAACACCTCGTTCGGTTTTACACCTCCCACAAATATCTTAATGTCCTGCTCAATGTAAGATGGCTCATTAAAGCCTGACTGATAATCCCCATAATCTTTCACAATATAATCGTATTCCTTTTTCGTTAAGCCCTTTATGTGTTTAGCATCATATAATTCAACATGTTCAAATTTGATATGTCCGTCTTCGATGCGTTCTATATCTTCGTATGTATTTTGCAAATTTTGTATGTAATTATTGGAATTCATTTCAACGTAGCAAGCCTTGTTCCCCATTAATTGTAGATACTGAATTAACTGGATTGCCTGGGTGGTGGTGCCGATATGTGGCTGCGTCCCTGCAATCGCAATTGTTCTTGTTACCATTTTCCTTCCTCCGTCTCATCTTCTTCATCGTCTCCGATTATCTCCGGTTCTTCTTCCCCCTTTTCTTTTTTGCCTAACACATATAAAATAATTGTGATTATCAGCAGTAACAGAAGCAGGAAAATCCCCAATGTGGCAATCGGATGCTTTAAAATCCAATCTAATAACCAGTCCAAAAAGGATTTTGGCTGTACAACGTCTGACTCTTCTTCATATGTCGCAATCGCCTTGACTTTGTAGATGGTTCCTGTTGCAGTTCCTTCTTTTACGTAGGTACAACGGTAGTATTGGCCATCAACAGCCGGCAGCATGATATCACCGCCATATGTGACGGTTACTTCTGTCATTTTTCGTTTTCCATAGGCAACAGCATCCCGAAACATCATGCCGCCTTCGTCGTATTCTTCACCGGCCCAAACGATTTCCTTCACCTGATAATATTCTTCTGGTAAAGCCAGATACTCTAGCAGTTCGTCCGCATAATCAATCAAAGCCGCTCCTCTGGGTACCAAAACATCACCCAATAAAAACGCCTCTGCGTCATAATCAGCAATGGTAATCGGAAAGGAAAAATTATCGTCCCAATAGCTCTCTCCGGTTATAGTACGGATTGCCGGCAACTTTTCCTGAAGCTCAATTCCTGTATCTTCGTCCCGTACCGTTACAGTTCCTTCTGCCGGCAAATTATCAATATACTCGACTTGATAGGTAATATCTGTTTCTGCGTACTTACTTCTCCCATCCGCTTTTCCTGTTAGCAGCTCTGATTTCTGTAATTCGTATATGCCGTCTTCTTTCTCTACTCGTTGCTCTGGCATATGTTTCTCTGGTTCGTCAATAAATATCTCTGAAGTATAGGTATAGCTTTCTCCAGCTGTTTCGATGGTATCAACTATTTCCGTTGTCACACGGGTGAGGCCGTATAATACTCCATCTTTTTCATATGCATTTTCAAACTGGCCGTTTCCCGAATCATCCTTGTCGGCTGTTTCATAAGTTTTTTCAATTTGTATCGTGCCGGCCGCATAGGCCAGGCTGACCTTTCCTGTCCCTCCGAAGAGGGACAGGACGGCCAGCACGCACCAAGCACTGCCTAACCTTAATCTTTCTTTACTCATTTTCTTTCTTACCATTCTTTTTCCTCCTCCAAAGGAGAATTACAATTGCCGTACTTCCTGCGGCTATGCAAAGAAGCAAAGCCAATCCATGACTATAATCCCCAAGTCTGGGAATGCCTCTAAGCCAGTTCCCAGGCCCTCGAAGTTTCAACTGGCCTTTTCCTCTCAGGTTGCTGCCATATTCGGCAATAATACGGCCGATTTTTTCAACCTCTTTGCTGTTATAGATCACCGTATTTCCGATCACCTCTCCTTGTTCTGATACCACAAATACAATCGGAGATGAATTCAGTTGGTATCCGTCCGGAGCCTTTGTTTCGATCAATGTGTAGCGGCCGGCCGAGAGAGCCGCAAAGCGATATACACCGTTTTCATCCGTTATGCCTTGATAGCACAGAGTACTGCTCTCATCGTATATTTCAAAATGGGCCCCTGCTAAGCGTTCTTTTGTGTCAGCATCCTCCTTTCGGATTTCAATTTCAGGTTGTTTCCAGTTTGGTAAACTTACATCCCCCGCAATCTCTCCAGAACCGGTTACTGTAAAAGTAAGAATCTTATCCGAAAGTAAATATCCGTCCGGAGCCTTTGTTTCTCTTACGGTATAAGTACCAGCCTTTGGCCTGGTGATAGTAGCCCGTCCATCGCTTCCCGTTCGAATCGTCGCATACACAGTTCCATCGGAACGATAGATAGTAAATTCTGCGCCGGCCAATGCGGTAAATGTTACTCCATCATATTTTTTGAAACTTAATTTTGGAGTGTCCTTATCACCGCCTGGCTGAACCGGTTTATCCGGTTTCTTCAAATCTTTCATCAAAATTCTAACGATTTGTTCCCTTTCGGGAATAGTAAAGGTCACTGGCTCTGAAAGCTCAAAGCCATAAGGGGCTTCTATTTCAATTGCTTGATATTCCTCTCCCACTTTTAAAATACCAGTAACTTCTTCCGCTTCAGTTCCGCTCACGAATTCATATACTATCTGGTTATCTTTATCGCGGATCTGGATATGTGCTCCACTAATTTGACCATAATCGGTTTTTCCATTCTCCGACAAACCATGTTTTTCAATCATTAATGTAGTGGGACGATCAAACATTTCCACCCTATCAACTCTGCCGTCAAGAGATACCGTAAATTCAATCGTCTCTGCAAAGGCGTAACCGTCAGGAGCTGTCTTTTCGATCAAACTATATGTTTCTCCTGCTATCAATTTTCCCTGTATTACATGAGAAGTTCCATCCGAAACCCAGGACTCAATCAGCTTTCCGTCTTTGTCCCGGATCTCCAATTCTGCTCCTGGCAGCTCCTTCTCCCCAGTTATGTCAAACTTCGAAATTTCAATGCGGGTGGGCTTGTCCTCCATTTGTACCCGATCAATCGTTCCGTCTTCTGATACCGTAAATTCAATCGTCTCTGCAAAGGCGTAACCGTCAGGAGGTAGTTCCTCCGTTAGGAAATATGTCTCACCAGGTTCAAGTACCGCAATCAACTCATGCGGTGTCCCATCAGATACCCACCGTTCGATTTCTTTACCGTCCGAGTCTGTCAGAACCATATTGGCACCTGCAAGCTCTTGTCCGCCTGTAATGTCCGTTTTACTGAACACTACATGGGTCGGTTTGTCTTTGATATCAACACCATTTACGGATGCATTTTCATTCAAAGTGAAAGAGAGCTTATCTGTTACATCTTCACCATCGGAATATACAGTCGTCTCAGTTAAGTGATAGGTTCCTCCTTTTTTGAATATTTCACGAATAGAAAAATCATTTTTCCGGTACAGGATTAATGCGCTGACTCCCTGCTTTCCGGTTATTCCTTCCAATCCGCGAGATGTACTGTCATATTCTACTTCTTGCGGTATCACCTTGTAGTTTGTACCCCAGGCCATGCCTGAGATAGTGATATATTCTCCTCCCTTCAAACTGATTTGTTCCCCGCTCTTAATGCGGCCTTCTTTGGAACCGGTATACTGACAGTACCCCTTTAAGGGGGCTCCCGATGCATCGGTTAGAAGGATTTCATAATCACATTCCATTTTCCGCAGTTCTTCCGATGCTGTTCCACTCACCCGTGTAGCAATTGTCAGACTCCCTTCTGATGCAACTGGGTTCAGGCAGGAGTAATCGTTAGTGCCAATTGAAGCAAGTGAGAGTATTTCTGTCTCCGCTTGCTCGGAAACTGCCGCCGTGACAGTGATAGTTCCTCTTTCTTCCGGCTCCACGGCCGGAACCACCCAGGTAACAATTCCATTCATTTCCCGGCCGCCTGCAGATGAATTTGCCGGCATAAATTCCAACTGTGAGTCCAGCCTTACTGCAATTCGGATGTCTTTCTCCGCTTTGCCATTATTCCGATACTCAATGTTATATTTCACAATGCTTCCGGGCATCACGGCTGCACCGTACCGGCCGTTCGCAGAGACTACTTCGATCCCTTGCTGTTCTTCAAATTCCGGGTTTTCAACCGTATGGCTATAGCCGCCGTGATTTGCGTTTTTTACTGACCATTCTTCTATCAGGTCCCCGGCACTATCTGTCAACGACCGTTTTGTATCTTCAATCGCTCTCCTGTCGATGCTGTAGATTCCATTTTCATTAAAATGCATGCGGAAAATGGTTCTTTCACTGGTCATTGTGTTTCCGTCTGTATATTTTGTCATCTCTTTTTCTTCATACCGATGTCCCTCAACAAGTCCATCTGCCTCTGTCAATTCCGCTTTACCTTCCGGAACCAGAATTATTTTTCCGGTGTCTAAATCGGTCATCTGTACAACAATTTCTCTGGCCCGTCTTCCTTCCACGGTAATTGATTCCACCGCATCTATGTAGCTGTTCGAGGTCTTGTATTTCACGATATTCAAGTTATCCGTTATATTTACAATGCGCCGGCCGTCCTCTGAAATCGTGAAGAGCATGGGCTGCGCTTTGGTATACCCTTCCGGCGCTTTTTCCTCCTTCAGCATATATACCTGTCCCGCACTCAGTTTTCCCACAATCCGATGGGCGGTTCCGTCCGTCGTCCAGGTCTCCAGTGCGTCTCCAGTTTCTACATAGACACCCTGTTCCACCCTGGTTCGATATACGGCTAACTCAGCCCCTTTTACATAGGCACCGTTATTAAAGTCTGTTTTCGTGATAACAATTTCCGTCGGTTTATCTTGCACAGTCAAGCTGTATTTCAGTTCATTCAGTACATTGCTATCCTCAAAACTGAATTTATATTTTGTAAGATTGAGCTGATAAGTATCCGGTGGAATAACTTCTCGTACAAAATAGTGGTATGGTTGCCATTTACCATCTGTACCCGTTGTCCCCGTAGCGATCAGATTGCTTTCCGCCTGTCCGTTTTCATCCGTAATCAAGTAAAAACTCTCTTCTGTCTCCTGATTGACGATCTCAAATTTAGCACCGGCTAATTTTTCTTCCTCCTTTTTTTCATCTACTTTCTCAATCCGGACTTTTCCCATTTTCAGATGATTGACTGCTTTGACAACAGAAGACGAATCTGCCGTAATTTCTATTTTCTGCGGCTCCATCTTGATGTAACCTGCAGGTGCTTTCAACTCGACCAGATAATAGGTTCCGTAAGGGATTGGACTGATATAGTGCGGTTTTAATTCGCCGGCAAGGAATCCGTCTGGAATCAAATTATTTTGGTAATCTTCCATCGTATATCTTCCTTCGGCCCCTGATATCCACGATTCAATTAAGTGTGCGACATCCATCGTCAAGTTCCCTTCCGAATCAGCCTTATATAGCGCAAGCTCCGCCCCTTCAATCGTTACCCCGTTTTCACCTTCCTTCGTAACATAAATATACTTTGGTTCATTTTCTAAACCGTAGAGCTGTATATCGGCGGTCTCTTCAATCACAATCGCCTTTGGTTCAGCTGCGGCAAATCCGGCCGGCACCCGTTTTTCGACCAAAACATAATAGCCACGGTGATCATTCCCATTGATAGGGAGATAATCGATCCGATGACGACCCTCGACCGTATCATAGCTAACCCCCTTATCCAGCTCCCTATAATTAAATTTGTAATCAAATACAGTCCCATACCGGCCGTCCGGAAGCAAATTTTTTGTTGTCTGAATCAATGCCCGTTTGCCATTTCCCATATCCCATAGCTGCCGGACAGACTCTTTCTTGTCTGTCTCTTCAGAGGACAGGCGACGCGCGGCTCCCTGGCTCCACGTAAACTGCTGGAAGCCCGTTTCGTATTCTCCGTACATTGACTCATATTCTGCCCGAAAACTGCCGGTTCCTTCTGTATACGCCTTACAATCATCCGTCTCCCACTGTACGATCAATTTACTTTCATCGTGTTTTGGCACTCCGTTTTCAGTCACAATTCCATTTCCACTCTCGTTTATGACCGCTTCATACAATGCCAATTCAGCTGATGTCTCGTTTGGCAATGGGAATTTTTTCCCTTCCTCCTCTCTGTATTTGAAAATTTCAATTTTGGTATGGTCGTTCGGTAAAACAAAATACTGAAGTTCTTCATCTTCCCGGATTGTAACCTCCATAGAAGAAGGGACATAGCCGGCCGGAACGTCGGTTTCTTCTAAGATGTAGTAACCGGCCGGAATCGCTTCCAGATACTCCGGAGCTGTTCCTACAGTCCATTCAGCGGTATACTGCTGTTTCTGATTGTCGTTCCCCAGCACAGACCATTGTGCCGGCGAATTCTCCGCCTTTTCGAATACATATCCTGATGGATGCTGCTCCATGTTGTCTGTCTTGATACGTTTTGCCCGATACAGGGCCAATTTGGCTCCGATAACGCTGTCAAACGAATAACTGACTTTATCTTCCATTCGTGTTTCTACTTCCTCTAACACCTGATCTCGGTCAAGCACTTTCAATCGGTATGCTGCCGGTGCATCGGCTTTCTCAAAGTATCCGCTAATCGGGTGATCTGTGACTTTTGCTGTCTGTACTTCTGCGTTGTCCCGCACCGTCACACCGACCGGCATTGCTTTACAATACCCTTCCGGTGCCTGTAATTCCTCCATGATGTAGTTTCCGGCCGGAACCCTCTTAAGCACATCCACTTGTCCATTTGTCATTCCATTCTGGAACGGATCATTCGGAGCCTCTTCACCAGTTGTCCAGGTATTCTCGATAATGTAGCTTTCTCCCTGGCGGTGATAGAGAGGCCGGTCATCTGCCGCGTCCTCCGGATTGGCACCGATATCCGCCAATCCTATATTCGTGTCAATTCTCCATGCATTATCATTAAAGTCTTTCAGCTTATCATCATATCGGTATCGAATGTAATCGCCGTCCCGGTCATAGACTGGGCTTCCTTTTTGATAGGTTTCCTCTGATTTTTGGTAATAATCCGGTTGCCCATGCTCATCCAGAACTGGATTCATCTTCTTTTCAAAATTCCCCTCTTCTGTTGTTCCAATTGTCCACTCATCTTCAGTATCGGCATCCATCGTAGCAATCCGGCCGGTTGTAATTTTCTCTCTGGCAGTGATATTCCCGTACTTGTCCCGGGATATCTTCACCGGCCATACCAGAATCTTCCCGGTAGGTTCCTCCACTACATAAGCCATTCCGGTGTAGGGGTGAACCTGGCTGTCCCGGTTCCCTTCAGAGTCTAAATGATACAGTTTCGTTCCTTCCGGAACTTGATCAAACACGCGCTCTTTCGCGTTGTAATGTAATTTTTCATAATCCGGGCTGATGATTTCCAGCACCGGCGTCCCATTTTTCAGGGCAAAGAGCGATCTGCCGTTTTTGGCCTGTATTTTCTTTCCCTCTTTATCAAAACCATACAGTACCCCCTTTTCAGTCTGAAGGACGGTAAGGCCTCCCAGGTCATAAAACAGGATATCCGTGTCCTCTCGCTCCACTGTCTTGTATGTCCAGGTGCCGGTTCCTGTGTCATCTTCCTGATCATCAAAAGTATAGTTCTGATAATCATTCAAGCCGTCGCCAGCCGCATCTGTTTTATCCAAGACAAATCTGAGCCTTGTTCCGGCAAATCCTTTCTGAACATAGATATTGCTTACATTTCCATACCGGTCCCGCTCCACATTTACGCCGTCAAACTGATAATCCTCGCTGTCTCCGTTTTGCTTCACCTCAATCGCATCATACAAGGTCATCACCGCCCCCGGCAGATAACGGTTTGTATCATCAGCCGTCTCTAACGGTTTCTCCAACTGAGCTTTTCCGGTGAAAACACCATCCTCATAAATAATTTCGATCACTTCGCCAGCAGCCTGTTTCTTTTTCAAGGCATCAAGGAAGCCCTTTTTCCAACCATATCCCAGATAGGTTCCGGAGGCATTATAAGCTAATTCCAGATTTTCCAAGCCGTACTGGCCTTTTAACTCTGTGATGCTGCCCTCCAGGCGTCCATTCAATTCGTAAGATACCGTTGTTTCATCGGGTTTTGCTTTTGTCACCTCCAAACGAATCGGCGTATTATTGAAATAGATTCTCGCTACATCGCCTTTATCC
>ERZ894229.1139-NODE-1139-length-13338-cov-6.78853_pt1 | contig 13338 bp, 10 predicted proteins | sample MGYA00380295_ERZ894229 | MGnify/ENA primary metagenome ERZ894229 (study PRJEB32331, sample SAMN06328479) | human gut metagenome | biome: human gut microbiome; feature: stool | host: Homo sapiens | collected 2014-09-17 ... | reverse complement strand
CCGGTGAAGATTGATCGGGCGCACCAGCTGGTGGCGGGCAAACGCCAGTTATTCCGTGAGATGCTGGCGCTGGGCTGTCAGTTTATTTCCCCCAGCCAGCATGTGGCTGACGCTTTCAATAGCCTGTACGGTCCAGGGCGTTGCCGGATTATCAATAACGGTATTGATATGGCAACCGAAGCGATTCTGGCGGATCTGCCTCCGGTGCGCGAAACCCAGGGTAAGCCGAAAATCGCGGTGGTGGCGCATGACCTGCGTTACGACGGCAAAACTAACCAGCAACTGGTGCGTGAGATGATGGCGCTGGGCGACAAAATCGAACTGCATACCTTTGGTAAGTTCTCGCCGTTCACCGCTGGCAACGTGGTTAATCACGGCTTTGAAACTGACAAGCGCAAGTTGATGAGCGCGCTCAATCAGATGGATGCGCTGGTGTTCAGTTCTCGCGTCGATAACTACCCGCTGATTTTGTGTGAGGCGCTATCGATTGGCGTGCCGGTGATTGCCACCCATAGCGACGCGGCGCGGGAAGTGTTGCAAAAATCCGGCGGTAAAACCGTCAGCGAAGAAGACGTGCTGCAACTGGTGCAGTTAAGCAAACCGGAAATCGCGCAGGCGATATTTGGTACCACGCTGGCTGAGTTCAGCCAACGCAGCCGCGCGGCCTACAGTGGACAACAGATGCTGGAGGAGTATGTCAACTTCTATCAGAATCTGTAGCTACCTGTTGTTGCCGCTGATTTATCTGCTGGTTAACGTCAAAATCGCCCAGCTTGGCGAAAGTTTCCCCATCACTATCGTCACTTTTTTACCTGTCTTGTTACTGCTGTTTTTAGAGCGCATCAGCGTTAAAAAATTGATGATTGCCTTAGGGGTTGGCGCGGGGCTCACGGCGTTCAACTATCTGTTTGGTCAGTCGTTGGATGCCAGTAAATACGTCACTTCAACCATGCTGTTTGTCTATATTGTGATCATTATTGGCATGGTGTGGAGTATTCGCTTTAAAACGATTTCGCCACACAACCATCGCAAGATATTACGTTTCTTTTATCTGGTGGTCGGGCTGGTGGTGGCGCTGGCGGCGGTGGAGATGGCGCAAATTATCCTCACCGGTGGCAGCAGTATTATGGAGTCGATTTCGAAATATCTGATTTATAGCAACAGCTATGTACTGAATTTCATTAAATTCGGCGGCAAGCGCACGACAGCACTTTATTTCGAACCGGCATTTTTCGCTCTGGCATTAATCTCAATTTGGCTCAGCATCAAACAGTTTGGTATCAAAACGCCTAAAACCGATGCTATGATTCTCGCAGGGATAATATTATCCGGATCGTTTTCAGGGGTTATGACCTTTATCCTGTTTTATTTGCTGGAGTGGGCATTCCAATATCTGAATAAAGAGGCGATTAAGAAAAAGTTACCGTTAGCATTGATTTCTCTGGCTGTATTCCTGGTTGGTGTGGTAATCGCGTTTCCTTATATTTCCACCCGTCTGGGCGATTTAGGTACGGAAGGATCGTCATCGTATTATCGTATTGTCGGTCCGCTGGTGATGGTCGGTTATTCTTTGACCCATATTGACGGTGTAGTCAGATTTGGCTCACTTTATGAATATGTCGCATCATTCGGAATATTTAACGGTGCGGATGTCGGAAAAACCATAGACAATGGTTTGTATCTGCTGATTATTTATTTTTCCTGGTTCTCGGTGTTTTTATCGCTGTGGTACATGGGGAAAGTGATAAAAATGATGATCAACGCTTTTGGTGATAACCGCAATTTTCGCGTGCAATTATATCTTTTTACTCCGGTATCGCTGTTTTTTACCGGTTCGATATTTAGCCCGGAATATGCATTTTTAATCGTCTGTCCGTTTATTTTGCGAAAAGCGTTAAATATTACGAGGTAAGAATAAGAACATGTTGCTTAGCATAATCACTGTCGCGTTTCGTAACCTCGAAGGGATAGTCAAAACACATGCCTCGCTGGCGCATCTGGCGCAGGCGGAAGATATCAGCTTCGAATGGATTGTTGTCGATGGCGGCTCCAATGACGGCACCCGTGAGTATCTGGAAAATCTCAATGGTATCTATAACCTACGCTTTGTCAGCGAGCCAGATAACGGTATCTACGACGCCATGAACAAGGGCATTGTGATGGCACAAGGCAAGTTCGCGTTGTTTCTCAACTCGGGCGATATTTTTCATCAGGATGCCGCAAATTTTGTCCGTAAGTTAAAAATGCAAAAAGATAACATGATGATCACCGGCGATGCGCTGCTGGATTTTGGCGACGGGCATAAAATTAAACGTAGCGCCAAACCGGGTTGGTATATTTATCACAGCCTGCCCGCCAGCCATCAGGCGATATTTTTCCCGGTATCCGGCTTGAAAAAATGGCGTTATGACCTGGAATATAAAGTTTCTTCTGATTACGCGCTGGCAGCCAAAATGTATAAAGCAGGTTATGCATTTAAAAAACTCAATGGCCTGGTGTCTGAATTTTCTATGGGTGGGGTATCTACCACCAATAATATGGAATTGTGTGCTGACGCCAAAAAAGTCCAACGGCAAATATTACATGTGCCTGGCTTCTGGGCAGAATTATCCTGGCATTTACGCCAACGTACTACCTCAAAGACGAAAGCCTTATATAACAAAAGCTGAATATAAGGGAAAACGATGCAAGATTTAAGCGGTTTCTCGGTGCCGAAAGGGTTCCGGGGCGGCAACGCTATTAAAGTGCAATTGTGGTGGGCAGTACAGGCAACATTATTTGCCTGGTCGCCACAAGTATTGTATCGCTGGCGGGCATTTTTATTACGTTTATTCGGCGCAAAAATAGGTAAAAACGTAGTTATTCGTCCGTCAGTAAAAATTACCTATCCGTGGAAATTAACCTTAGGTGATTACGCGTGGGTCGGCGATGAGGTCAATTTATATACCCTCGGTGAAATAACCATTGGCGCACATTCGGTGATATCGCAAAAAAGTTATTTATGCACCGGTAGCCACGACCATGCAAGTCAACATTTCACCATTAACGCCACGCCTATTGTGATTGGCGAGAAATGCTGGCTGGCAACCGATGTCTTTGTTGCCCCTGGCGTCACGATCGGCGACGGCACCGTCGTGGGTGCGCGAAGCAGTGTTTTTAAATCGCTTCCGGCAAATGTGGTTTGCCGGGGGAACCCCGCAGTGGTGATACGCAAACGCGTTGAAACTGAATAAATTCAAAAAATACAGAGGAATAAGACATGTCAAAAGTCGCTCTCATCACCGGTGTAACCGGGCAAGACGGTTCTTACCTGGCAGAGTTTCTGCTGGAAAAAGGTTACGAGGTGCATGGTATTAAGCGTCGTGCATCGTCATTCAACACCGAGCGCGTGGATCACATTTATCAGGATCCGCACACCTGCAACCCGAAATTCCATCTGCATTATGGCGACCTGAGTGATACCTCCAACCTGACGCGTATTTTGCGTGAAGTGCAGCCGGATGAAGTGTACAACCTGGGCGCAATGAGCCACGTTGCGGTTTCTTTTGAGTCACCGGAATATACCGCAGACGTCGATGCGATGGGTACGCTACGCCTGCTGGAGGCGATCCGCTTCCTCGGTCTGGAAAAGAAAACCCGTTTTTATCAGGCTTCCACCTCTGAACTGTACGGTCTGGTGCAGGAAATTCCGCAGAAAGAGACCACGCCGTTCTACCCGCGATCTCCGTATGCGGTCGCCAAACTGTACGCCTACTGGATCACCGTTAACTACCGCGAATCCTACGGCATGTACGCCTGTAACGGTATTCTCTTTAACCATGAATCCCCGCGCCGCGGCGAAACCTTCGTTACCCGCAAAATCACCCGCGCAATCGCCAACATCGCCCAGGGGCTGGAGTCGTGCCTGTACCTCGGCAATATGGATTCCCTGCGTGACTGGGGCCATGCCAAAGACTACGTAAAAATGCAGTGGATGATGCTGCAACAGGAACAGCCGGAAGATTTTGTTATCGCTACCGGCGTTCAGTACTCCGTACGTCAGTTCGTGGAAATGGCGGCAGCACAGCTGGGCATCAAACTGCGCTTTGAAGGCACGGGCGTTGAAGAGAAGGGCATTGTGGTTTCCGTCACCGGGCATGACGCGCCGGGCGTTAAACCGGGTGATGTGATTATCGCCGTTGACCCGCGTTACTTCCGTCCGGCTGAAGTTGAAACGCTGCTCGGCGACCCGACCAAAGCGCACGAAAAACTGGGCTGGAAACCGGAAATCACCCTCAGAGAGATGGTGTCTGAAATGGTGGCTAATGACCTCGAAGCGGCGAAAAAACACTCTCTGCTGAAATCTCACGGCTACGACGTGGCGATCGCGCTGGAGTCATAAGCATGAGTAAACAACGCATTTTTATTGCTGGCCATCGCGGGATGGTCGGTTCTGCCATAAAGCGACAGCTCGAACAGCGCGGTAATGTGGAGCTGGTATTACGCACCCGCGACGAGCTGAACCTGCTGGACAGCCGCGCCGTGCATGATTTCTTTGCCAGCGAACGTATTGACCAGGTCTATCTGGCGGCGGCGAAAGTGGGCGGCATTGTTGCCAACAACACCTATCCGGCGGATTTCATCTACCAGAACATGATGATTGAGAGCAACATCATTCACGCCGCGCATCAGAACGACGTGAACAAACTGCTGTTTCTCGGATCGTCCTGTATCTACCCGAAACTGGCAAAACAGCCGATGGCAGAAAGCGAGTTATTGCAGGGTACGCTGGAGCCGACCAACGAGCCTTATGCCATTGCCAAAATCGCCGGGATCAAACTGTGCGAATCTTACAACCGCCAGTATGGACGCGATTACCGCTCGGTCATGCCGACCAACCTGTACGGGCCACACGACAACTTCCATCCGAGTAATTCGCATGTGATCCCTGCATTGCTGCGTCGCTTCCACGAGTCGACGGCACAGAATGCGCCGGACGTGGTGGTGTGGGGCAGCGGTACACCGATGCGCGAATTTCTGCATGTCGATGATATGGCGGCGGCAAGCATTCATGTGATGGAGCTGGCGCACGAAGTCTGGCTGGAGAACACCCAGCCGATGCTGTCGCACATTAACGTCGGCACGGGCGTTGACTGCACTATCCGCGAGCTTGCGCAAACCATCGCCAAAGTGGTGGGTTACAAAGGTCGGGTGGTTTTTGATGCCAGTAAACCGGATGGCACGCCGCGCAAACTGCTGGATGTGACGCGCCTGCATCAGCTTGGCTGGTATCACGAAATCTCACTGGAAGCGGGGCTTGCCAGCACTTACCAGTGGTTCCTTGAGAATCAAGACCGCTTTCGGGGGTAATGATGTTTTTACGTCAGGAAGACTTTGCCACGGTAGTGCGCTCCACACCGCTTGTCTCTCTCGACTTTATTGTCGAGAACAGTCGCGGCGAGTTTCTGCTTGGCAAAAGAACCAACCGCCCGGCGCAGGGTTACTGGTTTGTGCCGGGAGGGCGCGTGCAGAAAGACGAAATGCTGGAAGCCGCATTTGAGCGGCTGACGATGGCGGAACTGGGGCTGCGTCTGCCGATAACAGCAGGCCAGTTTTACGGTGTCTGGCAGCACTTTTATGACGACAACTTCTCCGGCACGGATTTCACCACTCACTATGTGGTGCTCGGTTTTCGCTTCAGAGTAGCGGAAGAAGAGCTGTTACTGCCGGATGAGCAGCATGACGATTACCGCTGGCTGACGCCGGACGCACTGCTCGCCAGTGACAATGTTCACGCTAACAGCCGCGCCTATTTTCTCGCTGAGAAGCGTGCCGGAGTACCCGGATTATGAAAATACTGGTCTACGGCATTAACTACTCGCCGGAGTTAACCGGCATCGGCAAATACACCGGCGAGATGGTGGAATGGCTTGCGGCACAAGGTCATGAGGTGCGGGTTATTACCGCACCGCCTTACTACCCGCAATGGCAGGTGGGCGAGAACTATTCCGCCTGGCGGTACAAACGAGAAGAGGGGGCCGCCACGGTGTGGCGCTGCCCGCTGTACGTGCCAAAACAGCCAAGCACCCTGAAACGCCTGTTACATCTCGGCAGTTTTGCCGCCAGCAGTTTTTTCCCGTTGATGGCGCAACGTCGCTGGAAGCCGGATCGCATTATCGGCGTAGTGCCAACGCTGTTTTGCACGCCGGGAATGCGCCTGCTGGCGAAGCTCTCTGGTGCGCGTACCGTGCTGCATATTCAGGATTACGAAGTGGACGCCATGCTGGGGCTGGGCCTTGCCGGAAAAGGCAAAGGCGGCAAAGTGGCACAGCTGGCAACGGCGTTCGAACGTAGCGGACTGCATAACGTCGATAACGTCTCCACGATTTCGCGTTCAATGATGAATAAAGCCATCGAAAAAGGCGTGGCGGCGGAAAACGTCATCTTCTTCCCCAACTGGTCGGAAATTGCCCGTTTTCAGCATGTTGCAGATGCCGATGTTGACGCCCTTCGTAACCAGCTTGACCTGCCGGATAACAAAAAAATCATTCTTTACTCCGGCAATATTGGTGAAAAGCAGGGGCTGGAAAACGTTATTGAAGCTGCCGATCGTCTGCGCGATGAACCGCTGATTTTTGCCATTGTCGGGCAGGGCGGCGGCAAAGCGCGGCTGGAAAAAATGGCGCAGCAGCGTGGACTGCGCAACATGCAATTTTTCCCGCTGCAATCGTATGACGCTTTACCCGCACTGCTGAAGATGGGCGATTGCCATCTGGTGGTGCAAAAACGCGGCGCGGCAGATGCCGTATTGCCGTCGAAACTGACCAATATTCTGGCGGTAGGCGGTAACGCGGTGATTACCGCAGAGGCCCACACAGAACTGGGGCAGCTTTGCGAAACCTTTCCGGGCATTGCGGTTTGCGTTGAACCGGAATCGGTTGAGGCGCTGGTGGCGGGGATTCGTCAGGCGCTCCTGCTGCCCAAACACAACACGGTGGCACGTGAATATGCCGAACGCACGCTCGATAAAGAGAACGTGTTACGTCAATTTATAAATGATATTCGGGGATAATTATGGCGCAGTCGAAACTCTATCCAGTTGTGATGGCAGGTGGCTCCGGTAGCCGCTTATGGCCGCTTTCCCGCGTACTTTATCCCAAGCAGTTTTTATGCCTGAAAGGCGATCTCACCATGCTGCAAACCACCATCTGCCGCCTGAACGGCGTGGAGTGCGAAAGCCCGGTGGTGATTTGCAATGAGCAGCACCGCTTTATTGTCGCGGAACAGCTGCGCCAACTGAACAAACTCACCGAGAACATTATTCTGGAACCTGCAGGGCGTAACACTGCACCTGCCATTGCGCTGGCGGCGCTGGCGGCAAAACGTCATAGCCCGGAGAGCGACCCGTTAATGCTGGTATTGGCGGCGGATCATGTGATTGCCGATGAAGACGCGTTCCGTGCCGCCGTGCGTAATGCCATGCCGTATGCCGAAGCGGGCAAGCTGGTGACCTTCGGCATTGTGCCGGATCTACCTGAAACCGGATATGGCTATATTCGTCGCGGTGAAGTATCTGCGGGTGAGCAGGATACGGTGGCCTTTGAAGTGGCGCAGTTTGTCGAAAAACCGAATCTGGAAACCGCGCAGGCCTATGTGGCAAGCGGCGAATATTACTGGAACAGCGGCATGTTCCTGTTCCGCGCCGGACGCTATCTCGAAGAACTGAAAAAATATCGCCCGGATATTCTCGACGCCTGTGAACAAGCGATGAGCGCCGTCGATCCGGATCTCGATTTTATTCGCGTGGATGAAGAAGCGTTTCTGGCCTGCCCGGAAGAGTCGGTGGATTACGCGGTCATGGAACGTACGGCAGATGCCGTTGTGGTGCCGATGGATGCGGGCTGGAGCGATGTCGGTTCCTGGTCTTCATTATGGGAAATCAGCGCCCACACCGCCGAGGGCAACGTTTGCCACGGTGATGTGATTAATCACAAAACTGAAAACAGCTATGTGTACGCCGAATCTGGCCTGGTCACCACCGTCGGGGTGAAAGATCTGGTAGTGGTGCAGACCAAAGATGCGGTGCTGATTGCCGACCGTAACGCGGTGCAGGATGTGAAAAAAGTGGTCGAGCAGATCAAAGCCGACGGTCGCCATGAGCATCGGGTGCATCGCGAAGTGTATCGTCCGTGGGGCAAATATGACTCTATTGATGCGGGCGACCGCTACCAGGTGAAACGCATCACCGTGAAACCGGGCGAGGGCTTGTCGGTACAGATGCATCATCACCGCGCGGAACACTGGGTGGTTGTCGCAGGAACGGCAAAAGTCACTATTGACGGTGATATCAAACTGCTTGGTGAAAACGAGTCCATTTATATTCCGCTGGGGGCGACGCACTGCCTGGAAAACCCGGGGAAAATTCCGCTCGATTTAATTGAAGTGCGCTCCGGGTCTTACCTCGAAGAGGATGATGTGGTGCGCTTCGCGGATCGCTACGGACGGGTGTAGCAGTTGAATAATCAACCGGATTAATTCTCCGGTAAATAACGACAAAAACAAAATTGGCCGTTTCGGTCAGGGCCAACTATTGCCTGAAAAAGGGTAACGATATGAAAAAATTAACCTGCTTTAAAGCCTATGATATTCGCGGAAAATTAGGCGAAGAACTGAATGAAGATATTGCCTGGCGCATTGGTCGTGCCTATGGCGAATTTCTCAAACCGAAAACCATTGTTTTAGGCGGTGATGTCCGCCTCACCAGCGAAACCTTAAAACTGGCGCTGGCGAAAGGTTTACAGGATGCGGGCGTCGATGTGCTGGATATCGGCATGTCCGGCACCGAAGAGATCTATTTCGCCACGTTCCATCTCGGCGTGGATGGCGGCATTGAAGTTACCGCCAGCCATAATCCGATGGATTATAACGGCATGAAGCTGGTGCGCGAAGGGGCTCGCCCGATCAGCGGTGATACCGGACTGCGCGACGTCCAGCGTCTGGCTGAAGCCAACGACTTTCCTCCCGTCGATGAAACCAAACGCGGTCGCTATCAGCAAATCAACCTGCGTGACGCTTACGTTGATCATCTGTTCGGTTATATCAACGTCAAAATGCTTACGCCGCTGAAGCTGGTGATCAACTCCGGGAACGGCGCGGCGGGTCCGGTGGTGGACGCCATCGAAGCCCGCTTTAAAGCCCTCGGCGCACCCGTGGAATTGATCAAAGTACACAACACGCCGGACGGCAATTTCCCCAACGGTATTCCTAACCCGCTACTGCCGGAATGCCGCGACGACACCCGCAATGAGGTCATCAAACACGGCGCGGATATGGGCATTGCTTTTGATGGCGATTTTGACCGCTGCTTCCTGTTTGACGAAAAAGGGCAGTTTATCGAGGGCTACTACATTGTCGGCCTGCTGGCAGAAGCGTTCCTCGAAAAAAATCCCGGTGCGAAGATCATCCACGATCCGCGTCTCTCCTGGAACACCATCGATGTGGTGACTGCCGCAGGCGGCACCCCGGTAATGTCGAAAACCGGACACGCCTTTATTAAAGAACGTATGCGCAAGGAAGACGCCATCTACGGTGGCGAAATGAGCGCCCACCACTATTTCCGTGATTTCGCTTACTGCGACAGCGGCATGATCCCGTGGCTGCTGGTGGCCGAACTGGTGTGTCTGAAAGGAAAAACGCTGGGCGAACTGGTGCGCGACCGGATGGCGGCGTTTCCGGCAAGCGGTGAGATCAACCGCAAACTGGCGCAACCCGTTGAGGCGATTAACCGCGTGGAACAGCATTTTAGCCGTGAGGCGCTGGCGGTGGATCGCACCGATGGCATCAGTATGACCTTTGCCGACTGGCGTTTTAACCTGCGCTCCTCCAACACCGAACCGGTGGTGCGGTTGAATGTGGAATCGCGCGGTAATGTGCCGCTGATGGAAGCGCGAACGCGAACTCTGCTGACGTTGCTGAACGAGTAATGTCGGATCTTCCCTTACCCCATTGCGGGTAAGGGGCTAATAACAGGAACAACGATGACAAATCTAAAAAAGCGCGAGCGAGCGAAAACCAATGCATCGTTAATCTCTATGGTGCAACGCTTTTCAGATATCACCATCATGTTTGCCGGACTATGGCTGGTTTGCGAAGTCAGCGGACTGTCATTCCTCTACATGCACCTGTTGGTGGCGCTGATTACGCTGGTGGTGTTCCAGATGCTGGGCGGCATCACCGATTTTTATCGCTCATGGCGCGGTGTTCGGGCAGAGACAGAATTTGCCCTGCTGCTTCAAAACTGGACCTTAAGCGTGATTTTCAGCGCCGGACTGGTGGCGTTCAACAATGATTTCGATACGCAACTGAAAATCTGGCTGGCGTGGTATGGGCTGACCAGCATCGGACTGGTGGTTTGCCGTTCATGTATTCGCATTGGGGCGGGCTGGCTGCGTAATCATGGCTATAACAAGCGTATGGTCGCGGTGGCGGGGGATTTAGCCGCCGGACAAATGCTGATGGAGAGCTTCCGTAATCAGCCGTGGTTAGGGTTTGAAGTGGTGGGTGTCTATCACGATCCGAAACCGGGCGGCGTTTCTAACGACTGGGCGGGCAATCTGCAACAGCTGGTCGAGGATGCGAAAGCGGGCAAGATTCATAACGTCTATATCGCGATGCAGATGTGCGACGGCGCGCGAGTGAAAAAACTGGTCCATCAACTGGCGGACACCACCTGTTCGGTGCTGCTGATCCCCGACGTCTTTACCTTCAACATTCTCCATTCACGTCTCGAAGAGATGAACGGCGTTCCGGTGGTGCCGCTGTACGACACGCCGCTTTCCGGGGTTAACCGCCTGCTCAAACGTGCGGAAGATATTGTGCTGGCAACGCTTATCCTGCTGCTGATCTCCCCGGTGCTGTGCTGCATTGCGCTGGCGGTGAAACTCAGTTCACCTGGGCCGGTTATTTTCCGCCAGACTCGCTACGGCATGGACGGCAAGCCGATCAAAGTGTGGAAGTTCCGTTCCATGAAAGTGATGGAGAACGACAAAGTGGTGACCCAGGCGACGCAGAACGATCCGCGCGTCACCAAAGTGGGGAACTTTCTGCGCCGCACCTCGTTGGATGAACTGCCGCAGTTTATTAATGTGCTGACCGGGGGGATGTCGATTGTCGGTCCGCGTCCGCATGCGGTGGCGCATAACGAACAGTATCGCCAGCTCATTGAAGGCTACATGCTGCGCCATAAGGTGAAACCGGGCATTACCGGCTGGGCGCAGATTAACGGCTGGCGCGGCGAAACCGACACGCTGGAGAAAATGGAAAAACGCGTCGAGTTCGACCTTGAGTACATCCGCGAATGGAGCGTCTGGTTCGATATCAAAATCGTTTTCCTGACGGTGTTCAAGGGCTTCGTTAACAAAGCGGCATATTGATATGAGCTTACGTGAAAAAACCATCAGCGGCGCGAAGTGGTCGGCGATTGCCACGGTGATCATCATCGGCCTCGGGTTGGTGCAGATGACCGTGCTGGCGCGGATTATCGACAACCACCAGTTCGGCCTGCTGACTGTGTCGCTGGTGATCATCGCGCTGGCAGATACGCTTTCTGACTTCGGTATTGCTAACTCGATTATTCAGCGAAAAGAAATCAGCCACCTTGAACTCACCACGTTGTACTGGCTGAACGTCGGGCTGGGGCTTGTGGTGTGTGTGGCGGTGTTTTTGTTGAGTGATCTCATCGGCGACGTGCTGAATAACCCGGACCTGGCACCGTTGATTAAAACATTGTCGCTGGCGTTTGTGGTGATCCCCCACGGGCAACAGTTCCGCGCGTTGATGCAGAAGGAGCTGGAGTTCAACAAAATCGGCATGATCGAAACCAGTGCGGTGCTGGCGGGCTTCACTTTTACGGTGGTTAGCGCCCATTTCTGGCCGCTGGCGATGACCGCGATCCTCGGTTATCTGGTCAATAGTGCGGTAAGAACGCTGCTGTTTGGCTACTTTGGCCGCAAAATTTATCGCCCTGGTCTGCAGTTCTCGCTGGCGTCGGTGGCACCGAACTTACGCTTTGGTGCCTGGCTGACGGCGGACAGCATCATCAACTATCTCAACACCAACCTTTCAACGCTGGTGCTGGCACGTATTCTCGGCGCGGGTGTGGCAGGGGGATACAACCTGGCGTACAACGTGGCCGTTGTGCCGCCGATGAAGCTGAACCCAATCATCACCCGCGTGTTGTTTCCGGCATTTGCCAAAATTCAGGACGACACCGAAAAGCTGCGCGTCAACTTCTACAAGCTGCTGTCGGTGGTGGGTATTATCAACTTTCCGGCGCTGCTCGGGCTGATGGTGGTGTCGAATAACTTTGTACCGCTGGTCTTTGGTGAGAAGTGGAGCAGCATTATTCCGGTGCTGCAATTGCTGTGTGTGGTGGGGCTGCTGCGCTCAGTGGGTAACCCGATTGGTTCGCTGCTGATGGCGAAAGCGCGGGTCGATATCAGCTTTAAATTCAACGTATTCAAAACCTTTCTGTTTATTCCGGCGATTGTTATTGGTGGGCAGATGGCGGGCGCAATCGGCGTCACGCTTGGCTTCCTGCTAGTGCAGATTATCAACACCATTCTGAGCTATTTCGTGATGATTAAACCGGTGCTCGGTTCCAGTTATCGCCAGTACATCCTGAGTTTATGGCTGCCGTTTTATCTCTCGCTGCCGACGCTGGTGGTCAGTTATGCGCTGGGCATTGTGCTGAAAGGGCAACTGGCGCTGGGGATGCTGCTGGCGGTGCAAATAGCCGCGGGCGTGCTGGCGTTTGTAGTGATGATTGTGCTGTCGCGCCATCCGCTGGTAGTGGAAGTGAAGCGTCAGTTTTGTCGCAGCGAAAAAATGAAAATGCTTTTACGGGCGGGGTGAATGGTTGTTTTAGGCTACGGCAATAAAAACAACAACATAACCTCACCTGGCATCAAATTTATGAGGAAAAAATGAAATTACTTATTCTGGGTAACCACACTTGCGGCAACCGCGGCGACAGCGCCATCCTGCGCGGCTTACTTGATGCCATCAACATCCTCAATCCACACGCCGAAGTGGACGTAATGAGCCGCTATCCGGTCAGTTCTTCCTGGCTGCTCAACCGCCCGGTGATGGGCGATCCGCTGTTCCTGCAAATGAAACAACACAACAGCGCGGCGGGCGTTGTCGGGCGCGTTAAAAAAGTCCTCCGTCGCCGCTATCAGCACCAGGTATTGCTCTCACGCGTCACCGACACTGGCAAGCTGCGTAATATCGCGATAGCCCAGGGATTCACTGACTTCGTGCGCCTGCTGTCAGGTTACGACGCCATTATTCAGGTCGGCG
>ERZ894229.1132-NODE-1132-length-13520-cov-13.9454_pt1 | contig 13520 bp, 10 predicted proteins | sample MGYA00380295_ERZ894229 | MGnify/ENA primary metagenome ERZ894229 (study PRJEB32331, sample SAMN06328479) | human gut metagenome | biome: human gut microbiome; feature: stool | host: Homo sapiens | collected 2014-09-17 ... | reverse complement strand
ATCACGGCCTTATAGGCCGCTCGTCATGCCACCCCTCTTAGGGGTGGTCATGACTATGAAATGATGATCTTTATTCTTCTTCCGACTGATTTTCTGTTTGTTCGGTTTCTGGAAGAATCTCGGCGCGCAGTTTTGCAATGCGGCGTTCTTCGGTCATCAATACGGTAAATTCAACATTTCCGATGCGGACGGAAGGATGTTCGTTCTTGGCTGGGATGCGGTCAAGAGTGTCGGTAATCAGGCCGCTGAGGGTATCATAATCTTCTTCCGAGTCAATGTTGGTTCCGAGCAGTTCCTCAACATCTTCCAGAGACATCGAGCCGTCCAGAGTGAAGACGTTGTCAGAAACTTTCTGATATTCTTCTTCCTCGTGGTCATATTCGTCCTGCATGTTTCCAACGATCGATTCCAGAAGGTCCTCCATGGTAACGATACCGGAGGTTCCGCCGTATTCATCGACGACGATTGCCATCTGCATCTTTTTCTCTTTGAAGGTTTTGAACAGGTCAGCGCAGCGGTTGGATTCCGGCACAAAGATTGCCTTGCGGATAAATGGGGTAATCGGCTGGCTGGACATTTCTTCGGCAGTTTCGGTGATACACTGGAGCATATCCTTGGCATAAACGATGCCGATGATGTTGTCGATATCCTCTTCGTAAACAGGAATACGGGAATAGCCTTCCTTGATTGCAAGCGTGATGACATCCATAACAGTAGCGGTATTTTCAACCGCAGCAACGTCGGTACGATGGGTCATAACGTCTTCGGCAGTAATATCGTCAAACTCAAAGATATTGTCGATCATGTCGGCTTCGTCTTTTTCGATGGAACCTTCCTCGTTGCCGACGTCAACCATCATACGGATTTCCTCTTCGGTGACCTGCTCTGTCTGGCTGGTTGGGTCGATGTGCAGCAGTTTTAAGATAGCGTTGGTGCTGACCGAGAGAAGGGCGACAAGGGGCTTGGCGATGGTGAAGACAAAGCGGACGATGGGCGCGACGGTCAGCGAAACCTTTTCCGGGTTGTGCATGGCGATGCGTTTGGGCACAAGCTCACCGAGAACCAGGTTGAAGTAACCGAGGATCAGGGTGATGACAAACAGCGCGATCGGCTCGGCCATCGAGTAAGGGATAACGGGGGACATCAGCTGAGCGACAGGCTCCGCGAACTGCTCCGCAGCGGAACCGGCGGCCAGAAAGCCCGCCATGGTGACGCCGATCTGGATGGTGGAGAGGAACTTGGAGGGTTCGGTTACCATGCTCAGCAATGTAGCGGCACGTTTGTTTCCATCTTCGGCCATACGTTTGAGTTTGTTGTCGTTAAAGGTGACGATTGCGATCTCACTCATGGCAAAGAATGCGTTGATCAGGATCAATACCAGAAGGATCACAAGGTGAATGATAAGATTGTTACTGTCAGGGTCCATTTTTTTCTCCTTTTTGTTGTAAATAATTTTGAATATTCGGATGCGATGATGAATATACCGACGAAAACATCCACCACACACTTTAATACTATACACAAAGAAAATTTGCCTGTCAATTTTTCTTTTTTGCCTAAAAAGGCGGTGGCGGGCAATCTGGGGTGTTTGCAGTTTGTGATGTGGTCCAAAGTCGTATTTTTTTGCAAAATCAAGCCGTTTCGTCTTTTTTTGGCCTACATTGGCAAACAAACAGACAAAGGAAGGAACAGAATGATGGAAACGTACAAGAAACAGGAAGGATAATGTACATAATGACTAAAGCGTGACAGAACAAAGCAGGGTATGTGGTAAAAGTGTTTAAAAAGAAGTGTGTTAAAAAATGAAGTTGGCACACTTTGTCCCTTTACAATAGAATTAAAAAATGCTAAAATTTAGAATGTAAGTATGTATGATATGTTGCAATACCATCATATAACCATCAAGGAGGAATAATACATCATGGCTAGATCTATGAAAACCATGGACGGCAACAACGCTGCTGCATATGTATCTTATGCATTTACAGAAGTTGCCGGCATCTACCCAATCACCCCTTCCAGCCCAATGGCTGACTATGTAGACCAGTGGTCTGCACAGGGCAAAAAGAACATCTTCGGTTCTACCGTTAAGGTAATGGAGATGCAGTCCGAAGCTGGTGCAGCTGGTACTGTACACGGCTCCCTGAATGCTGGTGCTATGACCACAACATACACCGCTTCCCAGGGTCTTCTGCTGATGATTCCAAATATGTACAAAATCGCTGGTGAGCTGCTCCCTTGCGTATTCCACGTATCTGCAAGAACAGTTGCTTCCCATGCACTGAACATCTTTGGCGATCATTCCGACGTTTATGCTTGCCGTCAGACCGGTTTTGCTATGCTGGCTGAAACCAACCCACAGGAAGTTATGGATCTGGGTGCTGTTGCTCATCTGGCAACCATCAAGAGCCGTGTTCCATTCATCAACTTCTTTGATGGTTTCCGTACCTCCCACGAGATCCAGAAGATCGAGGTTTGGGATTACGAAGACCTGAAAGAAATGTGCGATATGGATGCTGTTGAAGCATTCCGCAAACGTGCTCTGAACCCAGAACACCCAACCATGCGTGGTTCCCATGAAAACGGCGATATCTTCTTCCAGCATCGTGAAGCTTGCAACGAGTACTACAATGCAGTTCCAGCTGTTGTTGAAGAATACATGGGCAAAGTTAACGCTAAACTGGGTACAAACTATCAGCTGTTCAACTACTATGGTGCACCAGATGCTGAACGTGTTATCGTTGCTATGGGCTCCATCTGTGACGTTGCAGAAGAAGTTATCGATTACCTGACCGCTAAGGGCGAAAAAGTTGGTCTTGTTAAAGTAAGACTGTTCCGTCCATTCTCTGCAAAACATCTGCTCGCTGCTATCCCAGAAACCGCTACCAAGATCGCTGTTCTGGACCGTACCAAAGAGCCAGGTGCTTATGCTGAACCTCTCCATCTGGATGTTATGTCTGCAATGAGCGAAGCAGGACGTCAGGCTACCATCATCGGCGGTCGTTACGGTCTGGGCTCCAAAGACACAACTCCAGCAAGCATCTTTGCAGTTTATGAAGAGCTGTCCAAAGAAGCTCCAAAAGCAAGATTTACTCTGGGTATCAACGATGACGTTACTCATCTGTCCCTGGAAGAAAAAGAAGCTCCAAACACCGCTGCAGAAGGCACCATCGAATGCAAATTCTGGGGTCTGGGCGGCGACGGTACTGTTGGTGCAAACAAGAACTCCATCAAGATCATCGGTGACCACACCAATAAATATGTACAGGCATACTTCCAGTATGACTCCAAGAAGACCGGCGGTATCACCATTTCCCATCTGCGTTTTGGTGACAAACCGATCAAGAGCCCATACTACATCAACAAAGCAGACTTTGTTGCTTGCCACAACCCATCCTATGTAACAAAAGGCTACAAGATGGTTCGTGACGTTAAACCAGGCGGCGTATTCCTCATCAACTGCCAGTGGACTCCAGAAGAGCTCAACGAGCATATGCCAGCTGAAGCAAAACGTTACATTGCTAAGAACAACATCCAGCTGTACACCATCAACGCTATCGACAAAGCAATCGAAATCGGTCTGGGCAAACGTACCAACACAATCCTCCAGTCCGCATTCTTCGCTCTGGCTGGCGTTCTTCCAAAAGAAGATGCAATCAACTACATGAAAGATGCAGCTACCCGCAGCTTCTCTAAGAAGGGTGAAGCTATCGTTAAGATGAACCATGACGCTATCGACGCTGGTTTCGACTACTATGTCAAGATCGACGTTCCAGCTGACTGGGCAAATGTAGAAGACAAGAAGGTAGAAGAAGTTCTGCCAGGCAACAACAAGAAACTGATCAACATGGTTCAGACCATCATGGAACCAGTTGCTAAGATGGACGGTGACAGCCTGCCGGTATCTGCTTTCGTTGATCATGCTGATGGTACCTTTGAACAGGGCGCTGCTGCTTACGAAAAACGCGGTGTTGCTGTTATGGTTCCAGTATGGGATGAAACAAAATGTATCCAGTGTAACCGTTGTTCTTATGTCTGCCCACATGCAACCATCCGTCCATTCGCTCTGAGCGAGGAAGAAGTTGCTAACGCTCCAGCAGGCCTGCAGACAGCTAAGATGATCGGTAAAGGTCTGGAAGAATACAGATTCACAATGGCAGTATCTCCTATGGATTGTATGGGATGCGGCGTCTGCGTAGGCGAATGTCCTGCAAAAGAAAAAGCAATCACCATGGTTCCAAGAGAAAGCCAGGAAAGCAAACAGCCAGTATTCGATTACCTGGTTGCTAACGTTTCCAAGAAACCTGGTATGCCAGCAAAAGAAACCGTTAAAGGCAGCCAGTTCGAGAAACCTCTGCTCGAGTTCTCCGGCTCCTGTGCTGGTTGTGCTGAGACAGCTTACGCTCGTCTGATCACTCAGCTGTTCGGTGACAGAATGTACATCTCCAACGCAACAGGTTGTTCCTCTATCTGGGGCGGTCCTGCTGCTACATCTCCATATACCGTTAACGAAAAAGGTCATGGTCCAGCATGGGCTAACTCCCTGTTCGAGGACAACGCTGAGCACGGCTTTGGTATGTACCTCGGTCAGAAAGTAATCCGTGAAAGACTGATCGAAAAAGTTCGTGACGTTGTAGAAAACGGCTCCAACGAAGCTGTTAAAGTTGCTGGTCAGAAATATCTGGATACTGTAAACAACGGCAAAGAAAACCAGGCTGCTACTGAAGAACTCATCGCTGCTCTGGAAGCTTGCGGCTGTGACAAAGCAAAAGAAATTCTGTCCCAGAAAGAATACCTCTCCAAGAAATCTGTTTGGGTATTCGGCGGCGACGGTTGGGCATACGATATCGGCTTCGGCGGCGTAGACCACGTTCTGGCTTCCGGTGAAGATATCAACATCATGGTATTCGATACCGAAGTTTACTCCAACACCGGCGGTCAGGCTTCCAAGGCTTCTCAGATCGGTCAGGTTGCACAGTTCGCTGCAGCTGGTAAAGCAATCGCTAAGAAGAGCCTTGCTGAAATCGCTATGTCCTACGGTTACATCTATGTTGCACAGATCGCTATGGGCGCTGACATGAACCAGACCATCAAAGCAATCGCTGAAGCTGAGGCATATCCAGGTCCATCCCTGATCATCGGCTATGCTCCATGTGAAATGCACTCCATCAAGGGCGGTATGACCAACTGCCAGAAAGAAATGAAACGTGCTGTTGATTGTGGTTACTGGAATATGTTCCGCTTCAACCCAGCTCTGAAGGCAGAAGGCAAGAACCCATTCACTCTGGACAGCAAAGCTCCAACAACCGATTACAAAGAATTCATCCTCGGTGAGGCTCGTTACTCCTCTCTGACCCGTGCATTCCCAGAAAGAGCAGAAGCTCTGTTCGAACAGGCTGCACAGAATTCTCGTGCTCGTTATGAACACCTGGTACGTCTGGGCGAACTGTACGCAGCAAAATAGTTTAAAATAACATCCTCTTTTGTGAGGAGATAAAAAGACTGTTTGATACAGCGGCGAAACAATTTGTTTCGCCGCTGTATTTTATATCAGGGAAAAAGGATGATGATTGTGACACATCAAATTTTGACGTCCCGACTGGAGATTCATCCAATGCAGCCGGAAGAATGGCTGGATGTTCTGGAAATGTTCTTGGATTTTGAAACTTCACCGGAAGCAATCTATGACTATCCTCTGCCGACGACAGAAGAAAAAGCAAAAGAACAGGTAAAGGTTTGGTCGGACAGCGGATATTTTTATTCGGTTTGTCTTAAAGGCAGCAGTGAAGTGATTGGATATCTGTGCTTTTGCGGAGAGCAGCTTCGGGAAATGGGATACAGCTTTAAAAAGAAGTATCAGGGTCAAGGATATGCGCAGGAAGCAGCACAGGAGATGATAGCCCAGATGAAACAAATGGGGGTCAAGAGAATCATTGCGGAGCTTGCACTGAAAAATCTGCCATCCCGTAAGCTGATTGAGCGTTTGGGATTTACCCAAATAGGAACAAAAAAGCATCTGTTCCGAAAAGAAACGGGAGTGGAACAGGTGTGCGGTATTTTTGAAAAGAAATTATAATTGGATATAATAAAACACCCTTCTGTGAGCACAGAAGGGTGTTTTATATTTTTAAAGTAAATTTCGTATTTTGTTTTTTACTTTTTCAAGGTCGGGATCGCACAAAAGCGGCAATACTTCCACCAAACGCTCGGGTGCAAGATCCCACCAGCGAAACTGCATCAGCAGTTCGATCAGTTCGTCATCAAACCGTTTTTTCAGCGGTTTTGCGGGATTTCCTCCTGCGACGGTATAGGGAGGGATATCTTTTACTACAACGGAGCGTGCAGCGATGATAGTTCCATCCCCGATATGAACACCGGGCATGATGACACATTCCCGACCAATCCAGACATCATTGCCGATGACGGTATCTCCTTTGTGCGGGAGTTGGGAAAGGTGAGGAGGGGTGTTTGCTTCCCAGGCACCACCGAATACATTGAATGGATAGGTGGTCACACTGCTGATTCGATGGTTGGCAGGTTCCATGATAAATTGGGTTTTACTTGCAATTGCGCAGAATTTTCCGATAATCAAGCGATCACCGAATTCAGGATAGTTAAACAGGACGTTGTTCTGTTCAAATCCTGTGGGGTCATCTGGATCGTCATAATAGGTATAATCTCCAATTAAGATGTTTGGAGCAGTAACCACATTTTTGATAAAACAAGATGTATGATATTCATTTGGAAAAATGATGTTAGGGTCTGGAATCATCATTTGATTCATAAGAAAAATCCTTTCTTTCTCTGTTTATTTTCACCTCCAAAATAGATTTTATTATGCAGTAGCAACGGCACGTTTTTTGCGGATTTCTTTCATAGGGACACCTCCGAAAGATCTGATTTGTTTTTAGACTAACACACAGAAAAAATAAAATCAAGGAGCAGATTTGGCAGAGAAAAGCTAGAAAGGATATTGAAAGTTATCCTGCGGTATGGTATTCTGAAAAACATGAATTGAAAGCAGAAAGGACAGGGAAAGATGAAAATTTTGGCAGTGGATTTTGGTGATTCCAGAACAGGAATCGCAATCTGTGATAGAGGTGAGCTGCTGGCAAGCCCAGTTTGTGTCATTGAGGAAAAACATTTTCCAACCACCATTCAGAAAACGGCTTCACAGGCAGAAGAACAGGGTGCAGAGCTGATTGTTGTAGGTCATCCGCTCAACATGGATGGCAGTAAAGGTCCAAGGGCGCAGTTGTGCGAGGAGTTTGCAGAAAAATTAAGGGAGCTTGTTTCGGTGCCGGTGGTTTTGTGGGATGAGCGTCAGACCACCGTTTCGGCAATTGGCTTTTTAAACGAAACCAACACCAGAGGAAAAAAACGCAAACAGGTAATTGATGCGGTGGCGGCAACCATTATTCTGGAAAATTATCTGAACTATCGCCGCAACCACAAAGAGGAGGAATAGGATGGGAGCAATGCAGAAACTGGCAGGTTTGATGCGCAGAGCGATTGAGAAGTATGATATGATTCAGCCAGGTGACCGAATTGCAGTGGGAGTCAGCGGCGGTAAAGACTCGGTTGCTCTGCTGGTAGGTCTTGCAAAGTTAAAGGAATATATCGGCATTGACTATGAAATTGTAGCGATTACCCTTGATCCATGTTTTAACGGGGTGGAGACAGACTATTCCCCTATTGCCAAGCTGTGTGAGGAACTGGGGATTCCTTATGTCCTAAAGAGAACCGAAATCGGTCAGATCGTGTTTGATGTAAGAAACGAGAGCAATCCTTGCTCCCTGTGCGCAAGAATGCGTCGCGGTTGTCTGCATGATGCGGCAAAAGAAAACGGCTGCAACAAGATTGCGTTGGGACACCACTACGACGATGCGATTGAGACCTTTATTATGAATCTGTTCCAGGAGGGACGGGTCGGATGCTTCCAGCCGGTAACCTATCTTTCCAGAAAGGATCTGACCATGATTCGCCCGATGGTTATGGCGGAGGAAAGCATGATCTCGGCGGCAGTTCACCATGAAAATCTGCCGGTAGTCAAGAGCAAATGCCCAGCAGACGGAAACACCAACCGCGAAAAAACCAAGGAATGGATCCGCATGATGGACAAAGAAAGCAAGGGCTTTAAAAAGCGTTTATACGGTGCTCTGGAACGTGGACATATATCAGGTTTTTGATAATATATAATATTTATAGATTCTATTTTATATAAGGAAAAAAACTATATAATATTGACAATAAATCTCCTCTGCATTATGATTAGTATAGATGAATAAGAACAATCAGTGAACATGAGGAGGTAAAATGATGAAAAAACTGATATCGTTTCTTTTATCTATCACATTGTGCAGTTCTATGATGACAATTTTTCCTGCTGCTTCTTGGGATTTAAATGAAGAGCAGGCAGTGGAGGGGGACATCAGTTCCTATGTTCAGGTGGAAGAGGTAACCTTCGGGGAACCGGAACCGATTGCTGAACCACTTAACGAAGAAGAATTGTATCAACTTGAATGGGTTGGAGATTTATTTGAAGCAGAAACTGAAACCGATGAAGCTCAACCAATGGCAGATTTGCCGGATTTATTTGTTGCACAATTAGAAATAGAGGCAGGGGAACTAACTTCACCATATCCGGCAGGTTATCCAATGAATTATCATTTTATAGTTGGAAATTATGGAGCAGTTGATGCCTCTGGGGTAGAGATCATTGTAAAATTGGACGGAAAAACAGCAACTTCTCCATTAGCAATAGGAGATGTACCAGCAGGTCGTGCTGGAAATATTGAGTTTCAAGCGCCAGCTATGTCGGCTGGAAGCCATACAATGGAAATCGTGGTAAATCCAAATAAAAAAATAACAGAATCGAATTATAACAATAATACTACAGACGCTACATTTGTTTATGAAGCAAGAATAGAGTTAGTAGCGGTATCTATGGAAACCGAAGATAGGAAAAATCAATATCATATAGATGAGCCGGTTACTTTTGTGATGACGTTTAGCAATGAAGGACCAATTACAGCTACGAAAGCAGAGATAGCATTATTTGGAACGTTTAAAACAGAGGATGGAAGATATGTTAGTTCCCAAATGGGTGAAACAATGACGATACCAGATTTGAAACCAAGACATCAAGTTTCTGCAAAAGTAGATTTGCGTTTTGTAAAACCAACGGAAGATGCCAAAGTTAAATTCACCTTGGATCCCAATAATAAAATAAGAGAATTTTATGAGGACAATAACTCTGCTCAAAAAGAATTTTCTGTTTCCGGTTATGTATATAAATTAGCTGGGGGATTTTTCTCTCAACCGAATTTAACATATAGAATAAGAACATTGACAGATACAAATAAAGAAACTTCTTATTCGACAGAAATAAAAAATGCTATTGAAATGTGGGACAGTAGAATAGACAATATTTCAATTAATGAGGATAATGATCAGAGCTATAGTGCGAATATTTCATTTGATGTAAAAAATTTTCATGATGTCGGCTGGAATGGACTTACAAGCATGGTATCAGGAAGTTGGAATAGTTTATATGATGAGGTATTGATAAGTTTAAATACACTTGATTTTAATTCAATAGAAGATAAATATATTAGGTTAGTAACAGCACATGAGCTTGGACATACACTTGGATTAGATCATGTAAAAGACAAGAGGTGTATTATGTATGCGCAGACAAAACAAGAAGGTGACCCTATCGATGATGGAGTAGAATCAGCTGCCAAGGTTAATCCTTATTTGTTCGATCGTGTAGCTGTAGATGACGTAGAAGGAGTAAAAAAAGCTTATCAAAATAACCTACACAATACAAGTTATAATCAAACTTACCAATTGGAAGAAATACCAAATACTATTGTAGAGTATACATATTCATATAGTGATCTTGAAGAAATGTTGCAAGATGCATCTTTGATAGTAGTAGCAGAGGTGATGGATTCCTATACAGATGATTCTATGAATGTTGTGTTTACTCATTATCCTGTTGAGGTAAAAAAAGTATTAAAAAATGATGCTAATGCGGACTTGAAGGGAATTGACTTCATTTTTACAGGTGGAAAAACAGATAAAATGGAAAATACAGTTCAGGAAACACCTGAACTAGAGAAGGGAAAACAATATCTGTTTATAGCCACAAAAACAAATCAGGATGATCCAAAATCAAAAACATATACACCTCGAGGAGCATATCAAGGTGTTTTTGAACTGGGAACAACAAGCGGGTACAAAAAAGAAGTACAAGAGTATGTGATAAAACCAATGAATCCATACAACGCTATAGAGAAAAGTATGATTGGAAATGATATTTCTGACATTGAAAATTTGATAGCGGATGGGAAGGAAGTATCTTCGAAAAGCAGTAATTTAAATGAAACAACACAAATAGATGACTATAATAAAAGAATGAAAATAGATTATGTTGTTCCGTTTAATACTGTCGAAGAAATGTTGCAGGATGCATCCTTGGCAGTGGTAGCAGAGGTAACAGATTCTTATACAGATGATTCTGAAAATATAGTGTTTACCCATTATCCAGTTGAGGTAAAGAAGGTGATAAAAAATCGGGAGCAGACAGATTTGGAAGAAATCGATTTTGTTTTTACAGGAGGAAAAACGGATCGGATGGAAAGTATTGTCTTGGAAACACCGAAGTTGGAAAAAGGAAAGCAGTACCTGTTTATAACAGGGGCTGAGAATGGAGAGTATAAAACGCATGGAATAGCAGGAGGATACATAGGTGTTTTTGAACTAACGACAGAAAATGGTGGTGAGGAATACACTGTTGTGAAGATGAATCCATACAACCAAGCCTATGAAGAAGAGTTGGAGGGAAAAACGATTTCTGAGGTTGAAAAGATGCTGGCAAGTATCGAATAGTTGCCGTGAGTACGGTATGATTCATTTGTTATTGTAAAATCAAGACTAACAATAACAAAGACCCCCGGGGAAATTCCTCGGGGGTCTTTCTATTACAAGGATAGTTGAGTTTAAAAGAAAAAGGTGATAAAATAAGGCCAAGGAGAATGTTGTCGTTTTTACTTAAAGAAGGGTGAAGAAAGATGAAGGGAAAATACTCAATGTGGATAGGAATAAAATTTCTTGTCATATTTTTAATGCTGGATCAGTTTGTGGTCTGCCATCCGTATAATATTCAGGCAGTTTCTTTTCAGGATATATCAGGGCAGGAATACTATGTTGATGATGCGAGAATGGCACAGGAACTATATCAGCAATTATTGGAATGGCAGGGAGAAAGTAGGGTTGATGGTTTTTATACGTGGTTTGGAAAAGAAAAGGGATATCGAGGGTTGTACACTTATTACAAAGTAGAATACAGAGTGCACTATAAAGGGGGGAGAAGCAAAAAGAGATATGCTTATATCAAGCTGTGCCATATATCTTATTATATAACCGAAGACGGAGAAAAAGGTTGGGCAGATGCTACGGTTGAGTGTTATGATAAGATGATGGAGAAAATAAAACAGTATCAGATATAGAAAAACCCCCGGGGAATTTCCTCGGGGGTTTTTGTTATAAAAAACAAATTCTATCTTAAACAAAGCTTGGAAGAATCCACCGATGCCGCACCGATCTCGTAGCGGATGCCATCGATATCCTTCTGAAACTCTCCATGGCTATCGCCGCCGCAGGTAATAAAAAGCTGGTGCTCCTTACAAAATGCGGTACAGCGGCTGCGGTATTCCTCCGATTGCGCCGGATAGTAGCACTCTACGCCCTGTACGCCTGCCTGAACGGTTTTCAGGAGATTTTCTTCTAAGGTATCATCCAGGGGGAAATAGTTGGAAGGGTGTGCCAGAACGGGATAACCGCCTGCTGCTACAATAGCCTTGCAGGTCTCTTCCATAGAAGGAAAGGCGCTTTTTTCATAGGTGATATGGTAGCGGGAGTAAAGTGCCATCGCAGAATCAAAGTCATGGGCGAGCTTTCGGTCGATAACATAATTGAGCCCCTTCCAGCCGCCGCGGGACGGATGATAGGTGTAGCTGAGATAATCCTGCATGGATACAGGATGAGACAAATCAAAAGGGGAATGTTCGATTGCCTCAATCAGGCGGTCGCTCATCTGGTCGAGCACAGTGCGGGCTTCTTTTAAAAGGATGCGCAGCGGCTCATAGTTTGGGTCGACCTGATACCCGAGGACATGGTAGCTTTTTCCATCGAGGATGCAGTCAATCTCTACTCCAGGAATACAGGTAAGCCCATATTTTTGGGCACACTGCATCGCTTCGGGATAAGCAGAGAGCAGGTTGTGGTCGGTGATGGAAAAACAGGAGATTCCTTTTTCTTTACAGACAATGGCAATCTGTTCGGGTGACCAGGTTCCGTCTGAATGCCAGGAATGAATGTGGAGATCACAGAGCATGACAATTCCCCTTTCTGATCAAGATATTATTTTGGGTCCAGTCGCATGGAGCAAAGGTCGTATGGGGTGGACTGGTAGACGTAGTAGTTAAGCCAGTTGGAGTAGAACAGGTAGGCGTGGCTGCGCCAGGTACGGATTGGTTTTTGTGTCGGGTCATCGTTCTGGAAATAGTGGTAAGGAAGTTCCACATTATCCAGTTTGCCCAGATCACGGAAATATTCTTCCGCTAGTGTATTGGCTTCATATTCTGAGTGGCCAAAGATGAAAATTTGACGGCCGTTATGATTGGATACGATATTGGTTCCTGCAATTGGAGAGGAAGAAAGAATATATAATCCATCAACGGCACGGATTTCTGATTCCTTTACTTCAGTATGGCGGGAATGGGGCATCCAGTAAACCTCATCAAAGCCTCGAAGAAGGGGAACCGTTTTATCGTGCATGGTGTGTGGGAAAACACCGAACATCTTTTTGGGGAGAAGTGTTTTCCGCAGTCCATAATGATAATGTAGAGCTGCCTGGGCACCCCAGCAGATATGCAGGGTGGAGTGAACGTGATATTTGCTCCATTCCATAATCTCACAAAGTTCTGGCCAGTAGGCAACTTCTTCAAATTCCAGATGTTCTACCGGTGCGCCGGTGATAATCATTCCATCGAAGTATTGGTCTTTAATATCAGAAAAGGTTTTATAGAATTTGAGAAGGTGGTCTTGTGGAGTATTCTTTGGATTATGGGTAGCGGTCTGCATCAATTCAACATCCACTTGCAAAGGTGTATTGCTGAGCATTCGAAGAAGCTGGCGCTCTGTATCAATTTTCTTAGGCATTAAATTGAGAATCAAAATGCGCAGAGGACGAATGTCCTGAGAAGATGCACGCTTTTCAGACATAATAAAGATGTTTTCCTGTTCCAGTGTATTCCAGGCAGGAAGGTCGTTTGGAATATTGATCGGCATAATATGAGCCTTCTTTCCGAATTAGTTTTTTTATTACACAGAATATCATTTCGATATTAAAAGGTATTTTACAACAGTTTTGCATAGATTTCAATGAAAGGATGAGTCGAAAACCCGCATAGATAAGGGAAAAAGTGGGGATTTCCCACTTTTTTGAAAAA
>ERZ894229.1118-NODE-1118-length-13737-cov-7.70852_pt1 | contig 13737 bp, 15 predicted proteins | sample MGYA00380295_ERZ894229 | MGnify/ENA primary metagenome ERZ894229 (study PRJEB32331, sample SAMN06328479) | human gut metagenome | biome: human gut microbiome; feature: stool | host: Homo sapiens | collected 2014-09-17 ... | reverse complement strand
GCTTGGACACCAGTAAATAAATCGTCATGCGCATTACCGTAAGCGGCCCATGAATTGTTAAACTGATCACTCCCAACCGAGCCAACCAGCGCGCTCCGGATACTTGGATAATTTTCCCCAAGCCACGCCAAAAAAGGCGTCATCTCGTACGCCTCAGTGAATGAATATTTCCCGTAATTCCAACCAGCGCCATCATTCAGTGGCGGGTGGTAGTATCCGGAATTGCGATCACCCATTTCATATTTGGCAGTGAGTGCCAGGACTTTCACGAAGATGCTATGGTCGCCGGAAGGGCCGCCTGAGCCACTACCATTCGTGTCGATTTTTACACCGTTAACATACAGTTCTTTAACATTCAGACGACCAGTCACTTGCACAATGTCTACAATCATATCAAGTCGATCCTGAATCATCATCAGCTGCTTCATACCAATAATAATTCCTGACCCTTTCCTTGCTGATAGTCCGATAAATCGATTGTTTCCATTAGTTGTAACAAAAATTGAATTTCCTTCTATTTTTTGCCCATCTGGCAAAATAATATCTGGAAATGGATTTCCTAACGTCCCCATAGTTCCGACTTCAGAACCTTCATACCAAAATTTCATTCCATTTTTGGTCAACTGCATAAGACGCATATTTTCATTCCATACTTCAAGTGCTCCTCCGACTAGCTTTAGATAGTCATCGGCAGCATTTTTTAATGATGTTTGAAAAACAGCAGCATCCATCGTTCCAACTTTAATAAAATCAGCGACGATTTCGCCTTTCGATGTCATTGCAATGCCAAACGGTCCGTTTATGCCATTGTCAGAATATCCAAGACCATTCAGATTCCATCGCCAAACTTTCTTAGCAGTTGCAACATCTCTGGTGTCCATGATTAAGATTTCAGACGGACCCTTTTCTGGACGAAAAACAACATGCCCGCCGGAGTTACCAGTGATCCATGCCGTTGCATTGATAATATTTGTAACTAACGTCTCTGTTCGGTTATTGATTTTCTCGGCTAGTTTTTGAGTTTCAGTTTGCGCTTTGGACGTGTACTTCGAAAGGTTGCTCCCGAGTACGATTGATTTATATTTCCCAATCGTTGGAAACCAGACATATTCGACCATTCGCTCCTTTAGGTCCATACCAAGTTTTGCCACATAGACATGAGCCACATCACCAAAATGGAGTTGGGCAAATTGATCATACAAATCTTGATACTCCAGCGTATGCTCCAATGCCACCATATTGATTCTGTGTGTGGCTGTCGGTTCGTGGATTCTATCTTTATCAAATAGCGACTGCCCCCAATCTTTCAGCTCCTCAAGCGTCTTACAATTGGAGTTCTCTCTTTTGGAGATTCGCCGATTGCTATCGTTGACACCGGAAATCTCCAGATATTTATACGTCAAAGGTTCTTTGTCATCATCGTAGTCATTATCTGGAACACCACCGATTAAAAAAAGAGAGTTGACAATCTGCTCGTTGACTTCCGATTCAATTGATTCCAAATTAACTCCAAAGTCAATCCGATAGCCATTATCTGCACCGATTTGTTTGACCAGCTTGATATCGTAATTATCAACATCAAACTCGCCGCCGGTGACGCCAACTAGGTTTTGATTGCCATTGTTACTGCCAACGATAGCATCAATCGGTCCAACTTGTTTAGCTGTAAACTGGTGAGTAGTTGGTACATCTGACAAGTAGCGGAATTTTTGATGAAAGGCCAGTGAACTATGGAGATTAGCCATAATTTGACTACCATTTCCATTGTCGGTAAAGGAATAGTCAATAAAATTCCTATTGGCCATAGCTGCGATAAAGCGACCGTTAAACGATACTGAATCCAAAGTTTTCTTTGGTTCAAAGATTTCAAAGTATTGCCAGGTCCCGTTTTCCGTCAACGCTTTGACAAAGCTCCCGTTTTTGATTAAATCAGCATTTTGACCATCTAAAGAGTAATTTCCATAAAACGAAAACTTATCATTTAACACCCTAGTGATTTCTGGTAAGTCTTTCCAGTCAGTTAGCGCTTCGCCATTCGTGGACAAGTCGTCTGGTAGCTCTTCGTAGATATAAATAAACTCCATTATAGCCACACGCTCCTATTCCACATCTTGCCACTTTTAACTGCACCTGCGATCGTCAACGTATTTTCGCCCGGTTGGATTTTTAGCCAATCGCCTTTTGTAAAAAGCGGTAAACCCTCCTGCATTACTTTCCCGTTTTCGCAATCTACAGTCACCAAGGCAGCCAGACTATTTAAGACGGTGAGTGTTCGACTGCCAATTTTTAGAGTGATATCGCCACCCGTTGACTGGATTTCAAAATAAGGTTTTGCGACTTCTTGCCCGGGGTCAAAAAACTTACGCACTCCATTGGCAAACTCTATCGGCACTTCGCGTACTTTTTTTCTAAATGGCTGACTTCTAAATGTCGCTCCAAACGTATAAAACACACCCCATTCATTTTCAAATTCCATTGGCTTTGACATAGCGCAGATGCAATCCCGATACTTGTCAGCGTCATTATGCGTAATCAACTGACTTCTGCCAGACAGCCATAGTTTGATGTCAGACAAGCGCTCTCGTGGGATAGTGATATCCTCAATTTCGTAATCGTAGGCTTCGTAATCGTCAAATGTCTCATGTAGTTCGCCAGACCGGCCAACTACGCTATAAGTTTCATAGCGCTTATTAGCCGATATTTCCGGGAGTTCTGACTCAATGATGCAATCCATGTCCATGAGAGCATTCCGACCTTTCCAGATAAAATTTGGTTCATCAGGATCCATAAAATCTACACTCGTCACGTCGGCACACCTCCCATATCGTAGATTGCTTGCTTACTTGCTTGCTCCATTTTCCGGTTTAATCGGTCCAGTTCAGACGGATTATTGGCATCCACGTTTCCAAAGTGATTATGCTGCTCCACAGAGATATTTCCTTGTGGACCTTTAGGATTTTTCTTGTCTGGATCTGACAATGGTGTAACTGTTGTTTTTCCATTACCAACATTCAACAATTCTGGACCTGCTTCGCCGACGATGGCTTGTCCATTAATTAGGTGACCACCTTTTGCTAAATACGGTATTTTCCCGATTGAAAAGGACTTCCCACCTACACCTGGAACCCATTTAGGAATCTTGATATTATTCAAACCACCGATAAAGCCGTTAATCAGCCCAATCATGCCATTAATAGGCGCTTTGGCCATTGCAGCAATACCTTCAAAAATACCGCCAAAAATATTTACTACGCCTTTCCACGCTTTCGACCAATTCCCGGTAAATACTCCAGTAATAAAATCAAGAAAACCGTTAAATATTCGCTTTCCAGCACTAGCAAAGTTGTTAAAATTTTGGATAATCCCGCCAAAAACATTTCCAATGAAACCAGCTAAAAATTTGAATACCTGCACACCAATATCACGTATACCACCAAAAAAGGCGTTGACACCATCCCTAAACCACTTGCACTTGTTGTACGCCAAAACGAAACCAGCTATCAGCAATGCTATTCCGGCTATGACCAAAACAAACGGATTGGCGGCAAAGGCGAGCTTCATAGCAGAAAATACAGACTGGAGTGTCCTTATTCCTGTAGCAACTTTTGTCACAGAACCAAGTAACGTCCCGAGGATAACTAAAAACGGACCAATTGCTGCGACCACTGCTGCGACTGTTAAAATCGTTTGTTTCTGACTCTCATCTAACGAGTCAAACCATGTTTTAAATCGTGTTAATGCATCGATTGCCATCTCAAACACTGGCAGTAACGCTACTTGGATACTCTCGCCAACACTAGCCATTGCTAGTTTCGCATTGTTCATTGCTTGGTTAGACTTGTCGATAGGATCCAGGGTTGCCTCAAATGTTTCACCTACAGCACCTCCGCTTTCTCCAGCGACACCAGCTAGATCTTCTAAGTTTAAAGTACCGCGCCGGATAGCGTCTGCCATCCGAGGACCGCCCTTGGTACCAAAAATTTCAGCAGCCGCATTGATAGCTTCCGTCTCGGAGCTGGCGTTGACAATTTTGTCTTGCAATTCTCCTAATCCTTGGGATAACGTTTTGCCGTCTTTTGAATAGGCGACGGTTGCTTTTGACAAGCTACTCAGCGCTGCTCCTGAATCAACCCCAGCTTGTTCAAACTGTCCCATGAGCGTGACGCCTTCCCCAAAACTCAAGCCTAATTGCTTGATTTGTGGAGCGCCATCAATGGCTTTCTGCATTAAATCATCCACAGATTGACCAGTGTTTTGCGATGTTTTAGTCGTTACATCCAAAACGCTGTTTAAATCGTCGTAACTCATGTCATAAGCCTCAATCGCTTGCCTAGCAAAAATAGCAGACTGAGAAACATCTGTATCGTTGATTTCTGCATACTGCAACAGGTAATTCGTGGATTCTTCTAGCTTCTCATCCATAAAGCCAAACTGTGTATTTACTTCCCCGATTGCTTCGCCAACTGTTTGAAGTGGCAAATGAGTATTCGATCCAACATTTTCAAAGGATTGCGAAAGTCTATCAGCGACATCCCCGGTGGCTCCCGTTTTGGTAATGATGGTATCAAGGGCCTCATCCACTTCACTAAATGCAGCTAGTCCGGCCGCACCAATTCCTAAAATCGGTGCAGTGATACCAACGGACATCTTTTCACCAACACCAGAAATTTTCTCGCCAGCTTGTTCAATCTTGCCCAGTTTTTCAGCCGTCTCATCAGACATCTTACCTTGTTCTTTCAAAGCCTCATTGGTGTCCTCTAAAGCTGATTTTAGCTTGTTCTGTCCCGTTTCAGACTCCAACATTTTTTTGTAAAGCTTTTCGGATTGTGCGGAATATTCGCCGGTTTCTTTGACAGATTTCTCATATTCTTCCCGAAGCAACTGGGTTCGCTGTTCAGCCAAAGCTACTTGCTTTTCCAATTTTTTCTTGGTTGCAGTCAGCTTTTCGGTTTGTGTGGCATCTTTATCCATTGCAGACACTTGGTTTTTGTATTCAGTTGCCGCCAGATTCATTTCTTTATTGATGTCTTTAACGGTTTTCGCATAAGATACTTCACCGTTCGTTTTAAAATTTAAAACTACATCAGATTCTTTTCCTGCCATTTTCTACCTCCTTCCTACCACCACGGACTCTTGTCCATTGTGACTGATTTCGGTGGCTCAAAGTCTGTGTTAGCCTCTAGCCACTGGATGTAGGTTTTAAGCCACAAGTTAGGAGTTGCGCCCAAAAAGAAATCCTCACTCCAATTTAAGAGAGTGAGGGCTACATAAATATAAAAGCTCCACGGTGTTCCTACTTCCGTCGGTTGCTTTTCTTTAGATTTCTTTTTGCTTGCACTTTTTGATAGTCTTGTGGCTTCTTCGATTTTTTTAAGTCTTCCACCTGAAATGTTTGGTCTGCAAAGATTTCCATGCACGCGCTATATGCAGACAGCACATCTCCGCTCATGCCCAAAAATTTAAAAATGGTGTCTGGTGTTTCGTCTAGCCCACCGGTTTTTAACATGCCATAAATCAATGCTCGCATAATTTTTAAATCAGCCGGAGAGAGAGTGCTAGATGTCAATTTACCGTCAGCTTTTTTCAGCATGGCATTCATCGCAGATTCAAACTCTGCATAATCGCCATCGTAAATATCCGCAATGTATTCCATTGTTTCCATGGTAAACGAGATTGGAAATTTCGTACCCCTAATCTCTATTTCTCGTACATTGCTAAAGTCGCTTACGTTAATGCCATAATCGGCTAATCGTGCCATTAAGCTTCACCGCCAGCTAGCGTTGCCCATTGCGTTTCAGAAAAAACTGGTTGCGCAATAAATTTTTCAAACAATTCTAATGACCCGTCTGTCCGATTGGAGTCAAAGCTGGCATGCATTACATTGTTGTTTTTCAAACCGATTGCAACAAGGTTCGCTGTCACGTCATCAATCTTCGCTTCTTCTTCGGCGGTGGCGTATTCTTCATCCACAACGTTTGAGAGCTGTGTTTTAGGATACCAAACGGCTTTCTTGCCTCCACCTTCCATGTTCCCAATAAACCCAAAGGCAAAGTAAGGATACTCGCGAGAGTTTGTTTTCCCAAACGTCGCAGCGTTAACAGCTACTAAGCCTTTCAGCTCGTCCATAACTTCAACCGGGATACCTACATGGTCCAATGCGATTTCGTGTTTTGTTTCTCGGCTCACCATTCTAAACATCTTACTAGATGCCCATTTTTCTAATGTAGAGCCATTTCCTTTAATACCTAATTTCGTTGCAATTGGCAACCGCACAATTTCTCCATATACCGGCTCTGTATCTACGCCGTCTGGAGTGGTCATCATTGCGATTAAAATATCGTCTAAACCATCAAAATATAAAACGTCTGTCTTACCCAATGATTATCATCCTTCCTGTAATTTCATAATTTGTTCCGTCATTAGTTCTTCGATTTGCGAGCGATATTGCTCAAAAGTTCCGCTGGCAAAATGTTTCGCTCGTTGATTCGGCGTGCCATTTTCTACAAAGCGCCAGTAAAAAGCTGTATCATCAAATACGACTTTCACTTGGTCTTCTTCCACTACTACTTTCACATGGTCCCTCATGTGCTCCTTTTTTAAGAGTGACCTTGGAATTTGTGGAATTAATTTCTCCGTATAAAAATTAGCAGCATTGGTCAACGACTCAATCGATACCTTTTGTGGATCAGCTCGTAGAATGTTCCCAAGGTAATCCGCCACATCCTTAAATCCGTTAGATTCGGCCATCTTCCACCACCCTAACGTACGTGTAAAAATTAGTAACTGTATCGTCATTCTCGCTACCTTGTGTAGCGTTAAACGGCGAGTACTTAACCCCGTTCACATCAAACGATTTTTGAATAGGTGCTAAGTCGCTTTCTGTCCCTGTTGTAAAAAGCGATACTTGATAGTACGGCATTCGTTTAAATGTCTTCCCGGACACAACCTTTCGGCTCTCGCTAACAAATGAGTAAACGAGATATGGAAAGACTGTGTTTTTGGGAGCTAAGTTTCGGAAAACAGGATACCCAGTTTTCTTCAAAGCATCTCTTAATTGATTAAAATCAATCGACATAGGCTAAACTCAACTCCATTTCTCTAACTTCCGGAAGTACATAAATTCGCGTGATATTAAATTCCACACCGTCAATCAAAATACCATTTGTTTTTTCGCTGATTGTATTATCCCAACGACATTTAATTCGCCGAACAACGTTTGTTTTGGCTTGCTGAGAGAGATATTTTTCTTCGGCTGTAATGCCAATTTCAACAAAGTAAATATCTCGGACTTTCGTGCGGACTTCTTTCGGTCGATCGTATTCATCCACAGTATCGGTTATGGCTTGTAGTTCAGCTTTCCACTTCAGGCTGTTCAGTAGGCTCATCTGTTAGCACCTCCAAACCAAAAATAGGTTCCAATGCTTGCAATGCCTTTCCGAGTTCTTCGGAGGACAAGCGGTGTTCAAACATGACGGTTGCCACCATAATTTCCAAATACTCTTGCGAATAACCGATTTTTTTCAAAACGTAGCGATGGGCAGAGTCCAAATAAAAAGCCAGCATGGAGTCGTCCATGCCGTCTTCTAAACGGATATGCTCTTTAATTGTCGCGAGTAATTCGTTCGGCTTTGCCATCTAACCACCTACCAATTCTAAAAGTTCGGCTTTTGTCATGCTCGATTTATAAGCAATGCCCACATCGTCTAAATAGGCTTTGATTTCAGCTACAGTATTGTCACTAGTCGGCTTTTCTAAGTCGGCTACCCCTAACGATGTAGGGGAAATTACTCCCCCGCTTTAGGTTCTAACAATCCAAAGGCTTTCGTATCAAGTACAGCCCAATCAGTAATCATATAGCCAAGATAAATTGTTTCGCGACTAGTCAAATCTTTTTGAGATTGGATAGACAATGGCTCGTTGGTGTTTTGGACCATTCCGGCTTCACCGTTCGCAAACAAGATTTCTCCATCAGCCAATCCACCGTCCATTACGACAGTATAGCCAAACAATCGACCAACACCGCCGGACGTTGCGTCAGGAATAAACACCGGACGATTTTCGCCATCAACGATATTTGCTAGTTTCAACCAGATCGTGTTGTTGTTCGCATAGATTTTTGCTCCAGAAACGTATGTCGGATGTACTTTTGTCATTAATTGAGTAAGGTTTGTATATGTCGGAATAGTCGCGGCGTCATATTCCACAATTTGAGGAGTAGATACTTCTGCTTTCAACTCTGTTAGCAACCCTTTAGGCTCCCCAGTTCCTGTGCCAGTAAATACTTTAGTACCCAAAGCCACACCGATACGATCCGCAATTTCCTTTTGGATAAATGGCAGGAATTCGGAAATGCTCATCGCATCAAGTTTAAATGATACACGCACCAGTTTTGCTAGTTCAAAGCCGTTCAATTGCACCTCTGCAAAGGTATTCTTTTCGTCTTCGGCAGCTGCACCTTCAGCCACAAATGACGCATCGCCTTGCGTAATTCCAGTATGTTTTTTAAATTTCAAGATGCCTGTTACGTTTAATTTGCGGATAGATCCGTAGAACGGATATTGTTCGCTTACCATTTCCATAATGCCGGCTACGGTTGTTTCTGGGATTAAAATGCCTTGAGTTTTCACTTCGTGTGTATATGCAGCATTATTTACTTTTTCAAAAACCTGTTTGTCATTAGCATTTAAATCACGGTCCAACATAATTTTCGCAAATACTTCTTCATACTTTGATACAGCTACATCTTTTACTTCTTCAACTTTTTTCAAATTTTCCACCTCTTCTGGTTGTTTAATTTCCAGTGCTTTGTCTTCTACTTTCGCTGGTTTCGGTTCTTCAAACACTGCTTTGTTTTCGACTTCCAACTCGTCCATTGCTTTATTGGCTTCATCGATTTTTCCTTCCGCCAATAAATTTTTGATTGTTTCTAAATCCATTACAATTCCTCCTTTAAACTCAAAAAACGCAATCTGGCTTCTGCCAAATCACGCTCTTCCTTTTCTTTCATGCTTTTTAATTTGGTGATAAACGATGTGTTAGCCAAAGTTTCAAAACTTGCTACTAATTGCAGTTCCGTTTCTTCTTCTTTTACTAATCCATCAGCAAATCCATAATCGACTACTTCTTGTGCCGTCATAAATGTTTGGTTAGCCATTAATTCAGATAGGCCTTCTTTATCCAAACCGGTCTTTGCGACATAAGCTTCCAAAATTGTGTTTTCCACAGTTGATAGCAATTGTGCCGCTTGCTCCATATCCTTCTTTTCACCACTTACTTCCGCAAGAGTTGGATTGTGGATCATAAACGTAGCGACTGGACTAATCAGCACTTCGTCAAACGCACAAGTAATCAATGTTCCGATACTTGCTACCAACCCGCTGATTTTAAGTGTGGTTTTGCCAGAATAGTTTTTGATGATGTCGTATATTTCTTGACCAGCGAAAACCGAGCCACCGTTAGTTGTCATGGTAACTTCCACATCTTCGCCGTTTAAATTCTCCAACGCTTGCTGGACTTTAGCTGGATAGATGGAGTCTAAATCAAACCAATCAAACAGCTTGCCAGTTGTGTTTGATACCACGTCACCCTTGATTTGTATCTTCTTCATCTGCTTCCTCCTTTCCTTTGTTTTGGTCTAATCGGTCAGTGTCTTTCCGCAGTAAACGCATGTCTCCGCCTTCGACTGGTTCCAATCCAAGTGCAATCGTCCGATATTCGTTGACAGTCATTACACCACGGTCTAGCCAACCGACCATTTGCAACTTGGTCTGCATACTAGCAAACTGCAAGTTGTTAGACTCGAACATAATTTCGTGCCCCAAAGCTCGTTCTCGACGCGTAAAAAAAGCCTTTGTAAATCCATCTGATAATTGGATCAACACTGGCTCGATTTGCGTTTCATAATAGGCAATCCACTGGTTTTCCGTAAATGTGGAATTCACGATATTGTCATTGGTATTTAGTAAATCTAAAATCCTTTGACGTGTCGCAGCAGATTGCTCTTTTTCTGGTACATAGGAGTATGGTTGCACTTGGATAGCATCGGCTTTGGAGTCAACGCCCGCAGCACCAATCCCCTCACTATCCGTCCTCAAAAAGTCATCCACAAATTGCTTTGTGTTGGACTTGATATCTTCTGGACGGAGTGTCTGGTTAAATTTCAGCAACCACTTGACCACGTTTGAGTTTTTGATTGCCGAGATAATCCCTTGGTCAGTCGTCTGCACTACTTCCAAAAGCGGTAGCAGAGAGGGAGCCAAGCTATCACCTAAGATTTCGTTGGTTGTAAAATCATTGCGGATGTGGATTAGGTCTGCGTAACGGAATGTATATGGTTTTCCGTCTCGCAAATAAAATTTGATGAAATACTCCCCGCTTTGATTTACCAACAATTCCATGGAGTTTGAGACAATTGGATATAATGCAATCGGCTTGCCTCTATCATCTTTTTCCACATAGATAAAGGCATTTCCGTTTATGCGATACTGCCAGATTGTTTTTTCCAAAATCATTTGCATGCTCATGATTGGATTTGGCTCCATTAAGACCATTAAGACATTTACGTTTGGATTAATCTTGCTGTTAAACCGATGTTTCGGCACAGTCTTTCCGATAGCAGTCGCTAACGGACGGACAGCACTTCGCACGATATCGGCTTCAAAAACATTTCCACCAAAACCGACAAAACCAGAACTCGGCTCATCGACCATTTGAAACTTCGTTACTGTTTTCGGAGTTTCATTTACTTTCCTGTTAAATAATTTCAATTTCTCACCCCTTTCTAAATCAATCCAAGGTACTCTTCCATATAGCGCTCATACGTCGCATACGCGTCCAACAGGCTTGCCAAGCCATCTATCCGTTTTCTTGGGTTATTGCCCTTCACCGGCTTAATATTTGCATTTTCGTCTGTTTTTACGCGCGTGTTCGAGATACACCATTTTAATAGTCCATTATTGTTGTAATTAATCTTTCCGCTGGTTAAATCTGCCCCCAGCGCCTTCATTGGCGACGATAGGGAGCGGTAGCCTTGATAAACTCCTTCTGGCACTGATGGACCAAACGCATTTTTCATTTCGTCAACCAAGTAACCAGAACTCCAAGCATCATAGCCAATTTTAAACGGATAGATATCATGCGCCATTTGTAACTCGGTAAACCAAGCGGTGATATCTTTATAATCTACTTTGCTTTCGCCAGATAATTTTATAATCCCCTGCTCTAGCCATTTATCGTATGGCACACGGTCATCTTTAATTCGTTCGGCAAATAAATCAGATGGCATAAAGTATTTTTGGAGGACATAGAGCTTTTGCGGATCGTCATGCAATGCAAATAAAGCAGTCGCACACGTCAAGTCGGTTGTAGCGGATAAATCAATTCCGCCGATAAAGTACCGCGGTTTCAATTCATCAATATCAAACGTAGCCTCGCTGTTAAAATCGTTAAAGCTTAGCCAAGCATCTGTATCGGATTCGTTGATATTAAATTCTTTGCAAAGCATGTTCCGTACCATGCGTGGGTTTTGCTTTGCTAGGTCAACCTTTTCTTTCAACGATTGGAATTTCTTAATGACGCCAATTCCAGGGTTGGCTTTCACCCACATCTGTTCATCTCGCCATTCTTCGGCATCGTCCAACTCGTACATAAACGGAATTGTCCGTTCATCTTGGTAGCCTTCTGGATTGCTCCAACCGTCTATGATGTCGGACATTTCTTCTCGTAACTCGTCAAAGATATCTTCCCGGGTAGTGCCAGATGTTGTCGTGATTAAAATGAGCGGTTGTTCTCGTGCGGTCATACTATCTACAATTACGTCATACAGTGGACGCCCGCCCCGCCCTTTCCAAGAGTGGATTTCATCCATTAAGGAGCAGTGAGCGTTGAGACCGTCCAAGCTGTCGGAGTCACTCGCCAATGGTTTAAACTCGGCATCGTTAAAATCTGCAATCATATCTGCCACACGTGTCTTTATCATTTTTCGTAGCGTTGGCGATTTTTTCACCATCAGCTTTGCTTCTTGCCAGATAATTTTTGCTTGGTCCTTTTTCGCAGCAGTTGCCAAAATTTGAGAGCCGTTTTCGTTGTCCGCAATCATCATGTAAAGACCTAAAGCAGACGCAATGGCAGACTTCCCGTTCTTCCGTCCAATCAGCAAAAACACACGCCGATATTTTCGATTGCCTTCGATATCAACAAAGCCAAATATTGCTTCAATCATCGCTTTCTGCCAGAGCATTAACCGCAATGGCTTATTCGCTTGTTTCCCTTTTGACGGATGGCAAAACTTTTCGATAAATGTAATCGGATGTTCTGCACGTTTTCGGTCAAAATAAAAATCGCTGTCTGCGTTTTGCAAATCAGCGATTAGCTTTTTATAAAGTTTGTATATTTTTTCTGATACCAGCGTATCGCCACCGTTTTGTTTAAAGCTTAGCCAGTATTTATAAATGTAGGTGTCTTCCACATCAATCCGCCCTCTCATTCAAAAAGGCGTTAAATTCGGATAGATCATCATCTTGTTTTGGCGCATCCTTCGGTAGCAATCCTAACAATTTTTCGGTGACAGTCGTATACCGCTGGATTGTCGTGTTGTAAGATTTCAATGCTGGGTGTTCTCGGATAATGGAGTAGCTCCCTTGTTCCATTTCATTGACGACACCTTCTGATTGTATGATTTCTTTCAATTCAGCGAGCGTGGCCTTCATAAAAGCAGATTCTTCAACCAGACCTTTTACAGTCCGTTGTTTCTTTGTGTCTACTTCTTTTAAGATGTCGTTTAGTCGCTTAATCTCATTTGTTACCAAACGCTTTCTAGTTTTATCATCCATCCAAATTCCTCCTTTCTTTTCATGGTGGGGGGTTATGCAAAATTACCCTGTGCGTTTTTCGGAGGTCCCTTCCCGTTCCCTTTTCAAAAATTTAAAATCATTTTGAACAGGGGACTAGGTTTCCGTCACTATCAAACATCACATCATCATTCAAAACATTTTCTTTTTCGAAATGTTCTTTGTTATGACAATCCAAACATAGATACTCAAGGTTAGACCAAGCGAGACTTACTTGTGGATCGTGTATGCTCTCCTCAGTCAGGTGCTCCTTGTGGTGGACTATATATCCCTTGACTATCTTTCCGTTTGACAGACATCTCTCACACAATCCACCAACCGATTTGATATATCCCGCTCTACATTTCTGCCATGCTTTTGACTTATAAAACGGTCTTGATATCTCCCTAGGTATCATAGCTTTTATATACCACCTTAGCTCCTACTCGCTCATACCAATCAACCGTCTGCTTAAGATTAGGAAGCGTGTGCGACAACAAGGAGATAGTCAACTGATTACCAGATATCTCCACATGTGCATGATTCCCATTCCAATGGTCTCTCAATCCAAACGGACTGTTCTCCCGCTCGATTGCTTTTTGATAAACACACGCCATGCCCTCGTTAACATCTAACGTTAAGATAGCCTCACAAAAGTCTTTCATCTTCGACAACTCTCTTTCTAACAATCCATTCCTTATCACTATCAATAGTCAATGTTATCTCGTCAGTATAATTATCTAGATACTCAATCCTTATCAACTGTTCTGTTTGATTGCTTTCGTCGCTTGTATGCCAATTAACACGCAGGTCTACCAATCCTTGCTTTGGTAATTGGCCTATGCGTTCCCCTCGATACCAAACCTCCGGCACAGAATGGATATCTTTTTGCTTAATCTCTATAAGATTA
>ERZ894229.1114-NODE-1114-length-13762-cov-13.1129_pt1 | contig 13762 bp, 14 predicted proteins | sample MGYA00380295_ERZ894229 | MGnify/ENA primary metagenome ERZ894229 (study PRJEB32331, sample SAMN06328479) | human gut metagenome | biome: human gut microbiome; feature: stool | host: Homo sapiens | collected 2014-09-17 ... | reverse complement strand
GTTTCCGCTTCATAGTCCATTTCTGGCCGTGCGGCGCTGTCCATCATGTCATCCAGCGTCCGGCACAGGCTATCGGTGAACAGGGTCAGCTTCTTTTGAAAGTAGTGCAGGAAAATCCCGCCCCATACCAGAAACACAGCGGTCAGCAACCCGCCGTACAAAACCACCCGCAGGTTCTTCGTAACCAAAAACAGACAGAGCAGCACCAGAAAAGAGGTTGCAAGAAGTCCAATCGTAATGAGCCGCAGAAACTTTTCGACAGATAAATTTTCCAGCTTCATGCCTGCTCACCGCCGATCCACTGATAGCCCATGCCGTAAGCTGTTTTGATATACTTATGCTCGTCTGTTTCGATTTTTTTGCGGATACGGCTGATGATGGTGGTCAGGGTATGCTCGTCCACAAAATCTCCGTCAATGTCCCACAGTTTCTCTAAAATCTGCCGCTTGGTCAGGATAATCCGCGGGTTCTTCACAAACAGAAACAGGGTGCGGTATTCCTTCGGGGTGAAGTCCAGCGGCTCCCCGGCAAGGGACGCCCGCTGCTCGGAAAAGTCAATTTTCAGAAAGCCATCGTCAAACAGATCGTGCCGTGGAGCGCGGAGTTCCATATTGGCAAAGACCGCCCCCACTTTCTTACATAGCACCATCACCGAAAAGGGCTTTGTAACATAATCTGCGCCACCTACTTCATAGCCTTTGAGCATATCACTTTCCTTATCGTTGGCTGTAATGAAAATGATATAGGTGTGCTGGCCGCGCCCTCGGATTTCTTCGCAAAGGTCAAGACCACTGCCATCCGGCAGATTGATGTCCAGGAGCGCAACATCAAACTCGGTTTCTTTCAAATGGGAAACAGCATCCTTATGGTTATAGGCCGCTGTGATTTCATATCCTTCAGACGCCAGGTTATATCCCAGAGTCCGGTTCAGGAGGGTATCGTCCTCCACAATCAGTATCTTTCTCATGCGCTCACTTCCTCTCTTTTTGGGTATATACAATTTATCTTAAAGCTGAAATGTTGCAGAAATGTCCTAAAGCATAATGAACTTCATTTTTTCCGGCGAGGATCGGATGGCTTTTCTGCATTTTTAGGAATCATCCACATACGGCCGAACTTTATAACACCAGGGATGCGGCCATCTTCGCAAAACTTTTGTACCCGTCTTTGAGAAATACCCCATTTATTTGCAGCTTCGGGGCAAGAGATATATTCCATACGGTTCAATCCTCCCGCTTTTATATCTGTTGCTTTAATTATATACGGTCAAGCGAATACTTCAAGGCATCTATTGTAAACAAATAGGGAATTATATAGGCTAACTATGGGAACTGTATAGACATATTCAGAAAGAAAGGTGAACAGTAGAATGTAATAGGGTGAATCAATATGGCAAAAAGACCAGTACAAAAATATGATTTTACGCCTTTTGGAAAGGCAATTAAATCGGCAAGAAACGAGCAGAAGGAATCCCGCAACAAAGTCGGGAATGAAATGTATCTGTCTCCCCGCTATCTTGCCAATATTGAAAATAAAGGGCAACATCCGAGTCTCCAGATTTTCTTTGAACTGGTGACCCGTTATCATATCTCCGTAGATCAACTACTCTTTGGGGACGCAACAGAGAGCAAGTCCACGGCGCGTAGACAGCTTGATCCCTTGCTTGATGGAATGACCGAAGCTGAACTGAAAATTGTCATTGCCACCGCACAGGCTATCTTGGATGCCAGAGCGGAGGAAGAAAAATGATGTGGTTGATGCAACTGAATAATGATTAGAAAACGCTATGAACGGATGCCGTTTGTAGCGTTTTTCTTTGCTTTCATGGTTGCCAAAGGCAGGAGTTTCGGATTACTTAGGTACGGAGAGAGAAACGATAGCAAGCACAGCAAGCGAGTACCCGCTTGCGATTTTTGCCTTTAGGGAACCCTCCCCCTAAACCCGAAAAATGCTTGTTGGGAACATCCCAAACCCTGATACGAAAAGAGGCGAGATACCACGATGGCAAATAGGAAACGGAATATCCAGGTGAAGTTCTATGTGACCGCCGAGGAAAAGGAACTGATGGAACAGAAGATGGCCCAGCTCCAGACAAAGCGGATCGGCGCCTACCTGCGGAAGATGGCGATTGACGGATATATCATCCAGGTGGACACCAGGGACATTAAGGAGATGAACAAACTTCTGTCCGCCATTGGCCGGAACATCAATCAGATCGCCAAGCGGGTCAACTCCGGAGGTCCCACCTATCAGGCCGATATGGAGGAAATCCGGGAAAGGCTGGATCAGATATGGCAGTTACAAAGACGCATCCTATTAAGTCAACGCTGAAAGCGGCCATTGACTATATCTGCAACCCCGACAAGACGGACGGGAAGCTGCTGGTGTCCTCCTTCGGCTGTGCAGCCGAGACCGCCGACATTGAATTTGAATGGACACGCCGCCATGCCATCGACAAGGGTACACACCTGGGCCGCCACCTGATCCAAGCCTTTGAGCCAGGGGAGGTGTCGCCAGAGGAAGCCCACCGGATCGGCATGGAACTGGCGCAGGAGGTCCTGGGCGGCAAATATGAATTTGTCCTCACCACCCACATTGACAAGGATCACGTCCATAATCACCTGATTTTCAATGCAGTCAGCTTCACCGACCACAAGCACTACCATTCCAACAAGCGCAGCTATCACGAGATACGCCGGGCCAGCGACCGGCTGTGCAAAGAACACGGCTTGTCCGTCATCGTCCCTGGTCGGGATAAGGGCAAGAGCTACATTGAGCATCAGGCCGCACAGAACGGCACCAGCTACAAGGCAAAGCTGAAAGCCGCCATCGACCGGCTGATTCCCGTATCCTCCAGCCTGGAAGATTTGCTTGCCCGGTTGCAGCGGGAAGGGTACGAAATCAAGCGGGGAAAATATATCTCCGCCAGGGCGCCGGACCAGGAGAGGTTCACCCGGCTCAAAACCCTGGGCGCCGATTACACGGAAGAAGCCGTTGTCTCCCGCATTGCCGGAGGCCTCCGTCCCTCCAGACAGCCCCAGCAGCGCAGCGGGAAGGTCAGCCTGCTCATTGACATTCAGAACAATATCAAGGCCCAGCAGAGCGCCGGATACCAGCGGTGGGCGACCATTGAGAATCTGAAACGGGCGGCCGCCACCATGAACTTTCTCACCGAACACGGCATCGGCAGCTATGAGGAATTGGTGGAACGGTGCGACGCCGTTGCCGCCGCCTCCATCCGTACCAGGGAGAGCCTGCGGGATACGGAACAGCGGATCGCCGACCTTGCCCTCCTGGGAAAGCAGATTGACACCTACCGCAAGCTGAAACCTGTCTATGACCGATACAAGGCATCAAAGGACAAGGAAAAATTCCTGCGCGGCTTTGAGAGCGAGATCATCTTATTCGAGGCGGCAGCCAGGGAGATCAAGAAGGCCGGACTCACCAGACTTCCTTCCTCCGATAAGGTGAAAGCAGAACTGGAAGGACTCTCCGCCCGCAAGGCCGCCCTGCAAGCGGAACTTCGGAAGATACAGCGGGAGGAAAAGGAATATGACACCCTCCGCCAGAATGTGGACGCCCTGCTGGAAAGGCCGAAGGAACAGGAACAGCAGCGGCAGCGGAGCAACGACTTGGAGTAACGGGGATTGGGCGCTTTTTACAGTCTTTGCAAAACCCCTGGGCGCATGGTTATCCGGCTGATATAATGGAACCAGGAATGGAGGTGCTGACTGTGACGAAATCCGAAGTAATCAAAGAGTTTTTCAAAAAGAGTGTGTTGCCCGTGGCGGTGGCGGCTTTGCTGTACCGCATTTTCAAATCCGCTTGCACAAAAGATGGTGTCACCGACTATGTATGGCTGTTCATACTTTGCGGTCTGCCTTTTGGCATCCCACGGATGTTCGCCTGGATCGTACCGGGCGGCTCTTTGGGAACCGCCCTTCCGCTGTTCCTGCTGAACTTTATTATTGGTGGAGTGATTGGCGGTTTCGTCCTGGTTTGGCGGCTGTTGGTTGCAGTATGGTATATATTCCTCACTATCTACCGGATAAATGCAGAATGCATACTATGATATAAACACTGAAAACACACTATGTAGTGGATTTAAGTTGATTACTTTGTGAATATGTGGTAATTTTATTATAGTAACTTTAATGCAGTCGAATATAATTTGTTGTAAAATATCTCATACTGCACATACAAAGAGGTGAAACTATCATTGACAGAAGATTACCTTTCTAAAGTGCTTGAAAGTGCATATTCAAATACTATTTGTGAGTGGCAGGCACAAGGCATTTCAGATAAAGAAATAATTGATAAAATAAATCAAAAGACAGACGGTAGCATAGATATGCTATTAGAACAGGCATCAAAGGATTATCATAACTATTTTCTTGAAAAAAGTTTTGAAATAGCATATAACCAAAAAATTGAAGCAGATAAATTTATGGCTCACCAAAACGAGATTTGGGGGAGCTGTTTTGTAGTCTCAGAAACCATGTATGTTATGGCATTAGAAGCGGCTGAGCGATATAGTGCTTTTGTAAGCGAAAACATCTCGGACGATCTCAAAAAGGAAAAGCAATATACTTTTTTGGCGTTACAGTATATGCAAGGCCGCTGTTGCCAAGAGTTTTTGGAAATACTACATTTAATGAAACTTGGATTTGCTGACTGTGCTTATGCCAGATGGCGCTCAATGTATGAATTGTGTTGTAATGCTGCGTTCATAAAGAAGCATGGCGAAATAATTGCAAAACAATATGTTGAACAATCGCAAACTGATGAGCATAAATACAGTTGGACTAAAGGGGCAAAAAAAGACGACGGTACCGAATTAAAAATAACAACTTTTCAAGGCATCCAAGATAACTGTGATGTGGACGAGGCTTGGAAAAAGCAGTATAAGTTAGCGTGTTTTGTAAACCACGGTTCACCGCAGGGAACATTCAAACGATTAAGTTTAATGGACGAGCAATCTCTTATAGTAGTGGGCCAATCTGATTATGGGATTACTACACCTGCAGAACATTCAGCTATCTCCTTGCAATGGATAACCAGTATGTTTTTGAGTGTCTTTCCTTGTCTGGATGCATTGGCTCATGCTAAGGTGATCCATGATTGGGTTGAGGAAGTTCGGAAGGCATATTTTACAACAGCAGATAAATGTTTTGGAACAAATATCAATTACGATGAGAACTGCGGGAAATAATACATTGTCCTGAAATGTGTGCATAGATGTCATTCTTAACGAGCGCCCTCAAACTTATTCTGAGTTATCATTGACGCCAAACAAAAAAGCGGGAGCATCAGCATCGGTTGAATACATCCGATGCTGACGCTCCCATTTTGCTTGCCGAAAAGTGAAAATCCGGCGTTTTCCCTATGCAGAAACGCCCTTCCGCCCCACATGGGAAATCACACTGACTCTACACAGAAAAGCTGACACACGCGATTTTTTCGCCCATTTTGAACCCTAATTCCTGCACTTTTGGGAACGGAGAGAAAGATAGTGCGGACAGGACACTACTACCGCCCGGAAACTCTGTTTACAGGGATGGACACAGCCCTTGCAGAGCTTGTTGTACTGGCGCCTGCCGTTCTCGCCCAGGAAGAACGACCATTCCAGACGCCATTTCTTGCTCCGGCTCATAAGTCGCCCAGCTCCGGGGGCTTCTTCTGCGGGGCGGGCTTGTCCGGGCCTTTCTGTTCCGCGCACTCCCGTTTCGCGTCCTCCAGCCGCTCCCGGATGGAAGGCTTTTTCTCCGGCGTGGTCCTGCGCGCCTCGGCCTGGGCTTTCTCCAATTCCTCCCCGCGGCGGCCGTTGTTGATGATCCCGTCGATCATGCCGTAGTCATCCTCCAGGGTCATTTCCGCCGTGCGCAGCGGGTTTTCCGGCTCCACGGGAACGGATACGATCTGCCCGTTGATGCTGGCGAACAGCTCCGGTCGCTTGAATTGCTCGGTGTATTTCTGAATCATGTCCGGGGGCAGGGACGCAAAACTCTCCGGCCCCAGGCCCACCACCAAGAAGGTGCCTGCCACAATGTCGTAAATCTCCCCATGCTCGTCCCGGAGAGAGCGGTTCAGGTCCAGACCGATGAGCTTGCCTTCGTCGTTCAGCACCAGCCCTACCGGATCGTCAAAGGGATAGGAGGCGGCAATATCGCCGCCCACCTCCGCTTGCAGCGCATGGAGGCCGGGGGCGATCTCCTTCACATAGGGTTCCTTCATGGGCTCCACCACCAGAACGGTCAGCTTCTCCGGCGCGGTATGTTCAGGGGCGTCCCTGCTGGGGATGGCAAAGGCGCGGCTGCCGTTGGCCATGATGAGATACTTCCCGTCCTCGGACTCGTGGTGGAAACCGTATCCGGCCGCCTCCATCTGTTCCCGGCTCATATCCGTCACATGGAAGGTGCCCCTGGGGGTCCGCACCGTCTCGCCGGTCTCTCGGTCATCCGGGGTAGGCGCCGCTTGCTGCCCATACAACTCCGCCTCATACTCCCGGTTTGCCTGCTCCGCAAAGGCCAGCATCTCGTCCACATGGGACTGATCCGGGTTTTCAATGGCCTCCCGGATCACCTGCGGGTCCACATCCAAATATGCCTCGTAGCCCACAGCCTCCTTGAACTTCTCCAACTCGGAGGGAAGGTAGTCCTCCGGGGTCTGGCCCAACGCCTTCAGCTTTTCTTCCAGAGAGGCAATGCGGCAATCGGAAAGGTTTTCGTAGATTTCTTCCTTCGCCGCATGTTCCTCCGGGTGCTCGGCGGCATACTGCGGATCGTTCTGCCGGAAAAACTCGTCCATATCGTAGGCAAGGTCCATGGCCCATTCCGAAATTTCTTCTTCAGGGATGTCGTCCTGGAAGGTCATCACCCGGTATTCCTCCGGGATGCTGCCGCGCTCGCCATCGTAATACTCATGGAAACTGTCCCCGGTATCCCGCACATAGCCCAGGTCGGTGAACTGGCCGCTTTCCTCCAGGGCGATGTCCCGCCCGTAGGCCTCATAGTCGATGTAATTGCGCAGATGCTCCGGCACCTGCATGGCGTCCAGTTCCTCGATGTAATACCGGCCCAGATCGTCGTGGTCGTGGATGTCGGGGTAAACGTCGTAGCAGTCCAGGTTCTCCGTCAGGTTGATAAGTTCCTGGATGCTGCCCGTGTGGTCGCCGATTTCTATAGCAGCCTGGAACCGCTCATATTCATCCTGGCTCATATCATCCAGTTTGGAGGCCAGGTAGTTCAGTTCATCCAGGTTGGCATACTCGCCCAGCAGGTCATAGAGGCCGTCCACATAGCAGTCGTAGTCCGTGATGAACCATTCCTCATAGGTCTGCCCAAATTCGTCCTTCGACCCAATCCCGATGCGCTCAAAGACTTTTTTCAGTTCCTCCGCCGTGGTGGGGAACTTCACCCATTCGCCCACAAGGGCGCCCTCGTTGTATTTGCCCAGGTTGGTGATGAAAGCGGCAAAGGGATAATCTTTGTCATAGTCATAATGGGGCATAGCGACACCTCCTTATCGCTCCGGCGCAGGCTTTTCCCGATGGGGCTGCGCCTTGCTCTGGTTGGCACATTCCTTCCGGCTCTGTTCCAGCCGTTCTTTGATGGAGGGCTTTTTCTCCGTCTGCCTCTCCCTGGGGCGCTCATGTTCCCACTCGTCGCCGGAGAGAGTGAGATAGCCTCGGCTCGTAAAGCAGCCCTGTTCCTCCTGCATGGCATGATTGCCGAAGGGAACGGGATCAATAGCGTCCAGCAGTTCCGGGGGCAGAAGGACGTCCAAGTGCTGCGCCAGATAGCGCCAGCCCACATCCTCCACCTTGCGGATGTTGGGCTCCAGGACAAAATACTCGGTATTGGCGGGAAACTCCCGGAACTGCTCCAGGGTGGTCAACCGGAAGGGAGACTCCTGGACAGAGGCCAGGAGGTCACGGTCCTCCGGGGAAAGTCCGGCAAGCGCCTGGGCCGCTGCCTCCAGCTCGCTTGCGTCACCGCCTGCGGGGAGCAGCGGCTTCAAATGCTCCATGAAGTTGACCTCGGCTTTACTTTTTGCCATGCACACCATCCTTTCGTTTGGGAAACTCCAGCTTGAAATTGACATACTTGCCGCCGGTATCGTCCAGGATCACCACGGCGTCATAGGTGGAACCTTTCTTCTCCGACCACATCCCCTTGACGGAGGTACGGCCCTTTTTCAGAAGGTCGGCCGCCATCTTCCGGGTCATTTCCTTGCGGCGGCTGGTCCAGAAACGGTCATTCTTCCACATGACAAACTGGCAGGATCGGTCCGAACAGGCGAAGTTCTTCTTGCCCTCATAAACCGGCTTACCGCAGCGGGGGCAGAGACCCACCGTCTCCTTCTCCGGCTGGAACAGCTTTTGCCCATCCTCGGAAATGTGGGAGTATTTCCGCACCAGCTCCGCCGCCATCGCCTCGATCCCGTCCATGAAGTCCTCCGGCGACGCCTGGCCCTTTGCCACCTCGTTCAACCGCTGCTCCCAATCCGCTGTGAGCTTGGGAGAGGTCAGCAGCTCCGGCAGCACCGTGACCAGGTTGACACCTGCCTTTGTGGGGATCAGGTTTTTGCCCTTGCGCTCCACGAATCCGCCGGACACCAGCTTTTCAATGATGGCCGCCCTGGTTGCCGGGGTGCCCAGGCCGCGCCGTTCCGCGTCCTCCGGGATGTCCTCCTTACCCGCGTTCTCCATAGCCGACAGAAGGGTGTCCTCGGTGTAGGGCTTGGGGGGCGAAGTGAAGTGCTCGGTGACGGAGGCGGAGACCGGCTCAAAGACCTGCCCCTCGGTCAAGGCGGGAAGAACACCCTCGGCATCTTCATCCTCCGGCTTCTCCTTCAGGGAGGAACGGAATACCTCCTGGATGGCCCGCCAGCCCTGGGAAAGCACCTGCTTTCCTTTTGCCGTAAAGGTATGTCCGCCGCAATCAAAGGTGGCCGTGACCGACTCATACACGAAAGGCTCCGCCGCCGCACACAGCAGCTTGCAGCAGACCAGCAGAAGGATATTGCGCTCGCCCACAGGCAGCGCAGGCACATCCGCCTTTTCCAGCTCCAGAGTGGGAATCAGGGCGTGGTGGTCGGATACCTCCTTGTCGTTCACCAGCGCCAGAACATCGGGAAAAAACTCCGGGCAGGCGTCGAAGGGCGGCACCCGTGCCGCCAGATGCAGAACCACGGAGGCGGTCTCCGCCATGTCGCCGGTCAGATACCGGCTGTCCGTGCGGGGATAGGTCAGCAGCTTCTTTTCATAAAGCGACTGGGCGTAGTCCAGGGTTTGCTTGGCCGTGTAGCCGAACACCCGGTTTGCCTCCCGCTGCAAGGTGGTCAGGTCATACAGCTTGGGCGGTTTCTCCACCTTTTTCTCCCGCACCACGGATACGCACACGGCCCGTTGCCCGTCACAGGCGTCCCGGATGGCCTGGGCGTCCTCCGGGGAAACAATGCGGTCACTGACCGCCTCAGTTCCCTCCAGCGCCAGCCGCACATGATGATATTTCTCCTTGCGGAACAGGACGATCTTGCTGTCCCGGTCAGCCAGCATCGCCAGGGTGGGCGTCTGCACCCGCCCCACATTCAAAGTACGGTGGTAGAGGACAGAGAACAGGCGGCTCGCGTTGATGCCGATGAGCCAGTCCGCCTTTTGGCGGCAAAGCGCCGACTGATACAGGGGATCATAGTCCGCGCCGGGGCGCAGGTCGGCAAAGCCCTCCCGGATCGCCGCGTCCTCCATCGAAGAAATCCAGAGGCGGGAGAAGGGTTTGGAACATCCGGCGACCTCATAGACCAGCCGGAAGATCAGCTCACCTTCGCGTCCTGCGTCGCAGGCGTTGACCAGCTCCGTTACATCGGGGCGCTCCATCAGGGAACAGAGAATGTGGAACTGGGCGGCCTTTTCCTCGGACACCACATAGCGGAAGGGATCGGGCAGGATGGGCAGGTCCTCATACCGCCACTTCTTGTAGCGGCCATCGTAGGCGGCAGCATCCGCCAGCCCCACCAGATGCCCGATGCACCAGGAAACGAGATACCCATTTCCTTCAAAATAGCCGTCGGCCCTGGATGTGACACCCAGGGCCGACGCGATACTCTTTGCTACACTCGGTTTTTCGCAGATCACCAATTTGCTCAATTCTGGTCCTCCTGTTCTCCCTGTTCAGGAACATCCTCGTTTTCGTATTCCTCGTCCTCGAACTCATAGTCGTCCGGGTCGGCGCTGACCTTTGCGCCCTGCTTGGGCTTGATGAACTTGATGTAGGCGAAAGCTCCGCCGCCGCCCAGAGCCGCCAGCAGCAGGATCAGCACCAGGGCACCGCCGCTGCCGGACTCCTTTTCCGGTTCTGCCTCCGGCTCGGGCTCCTGCACTACCTCCGACTCCGTACCGGCGCACTCGCTCATATTCACCGCACAGACTGGACAGGTAGTATTTACCGCACCGGCCTGGCATTTCTCGGTACAGGTACAAGCCGCGGGCGTTTCCTCTGTCTGCCCGTCCTCCAGCAGCGCCATCAGGTCGGCTTCATCCACCTGGTTCAAGAAGTGAACGGCGGTCTCCTTGTCCTCGTTTGCCCGGTCGATCAGGATGTAAAAATAATTGCCCGCTTTCGTGGTCACGGTAATAAGCTGCTTGTCGCCGTAATAATCGTCCACCAGCGTGGCGTTGCCCTCCGGGGTTAGGGGCTGGCCCTCCGGCTCCATGCCCCCGGTGGTGGGTTCTTCCGCAGCATTTTCGGTTTCTTCTGCCGTGGTATCCTCCGTGAGCCATTCGGAATACTCGCCGATCTCGTCATTACCCCCTGCAAAAGCGGTGACGGAGAAGGCGGTCATGCACAGGACCGCCACCGTCAAGGACACCAGAAGGCGAAAAACTCTGTTACGCTTCATCTTCGCCATCCTCCATTCCTTCCACATCCGCGTCATCAGGGTCCGGCGCCGCCTCCGCCTCCATCATCCCGTCGGGCAGGGTGATAAGGCCGCTGGCGTAGGCCTTCAGGAAGGCGGTCAACTCCTTGTTGTCCATGCGTACCGCCTTGACCATGCGGACGATCTCCAGGTTTTCTTCCTCGGTGAGCTGCGCCTCCAGCTCCCGAAGGCGCTTCTGCTGGGCGGAGATTTTCTCCTTCGTCTTTTCAATATCCTTGCGGATTTTCTCAACCGTTGCCATGTGTGCAAAACTCCTTTCCAAATCGTTCTCTCCAGGAATAGTTCCGCCCCAGGCCCTTGACCGTTTTTAGGGTTTGCCGGGCGTTGTCCTCCAGCGCCAGGGCGCGGCGGAACAAATCGGGATGCTGTTCCCGCAATGCGGTGATCTCGTCGGGTTTCATGCTGGGGCAGAAAAACAGGACGATTTTCCCGGCTGGGGCAGCCCTGCCGCCTCGATCTGCCGGATGCAATCGTCCCGCGTCCATCCCCATTCCATCAGGGGATACCACTTGCTGTATTTTCGGTCGGCCAGGTCTCCCAGCAGCACCTTGTCGCTGCGGTAGCCCTCGCCCGCGTCGTAGCCGATGAACTTGACCACCCGTTTGCCCGCCGCCCACGCCTTTTGACACAGCGGGTAATGGTTGCAGAACTTTTCCTGCGGCCCGATCTTGTGTTTCAGGGAACACCGCTTGAAGCCGTAGGCTATGGATGGTAGGCTGCAACTTTGCAGACATTCATCCTCCAGCGTCAGGCGTTTCCCGTCACGGGTGGTCTTATACACTCTGGTAATGGGCGGCATCCCGTGGTCCTTCAGCCAGTCATCCATCACCTCCAGATAGGCATAGGTGTGGGGATGCTCTGCCCCCGTATCCGCAAAGAGGATCAGGTCCACCGGGATATGGTGCTGGTGCAGCCCGATCAAAAGGGCGGTGCTGTTGGCGCCGCCCCCATAGGAAACCATATTGATGCTTCATCACCTCCTGTCAGGGCAAACGCCCAAAGCTATAAAAATGAGACTGCCAATAGGTCGTGTTGACATTCGCATAAGAGATTGGCGATCCACAATGGATCATCATACCTCCGCCCACATAGATACCAACATGGCTTACCCCTGCCGTATCATAAGTGCCGACAAAGAAAATCAGGTCGCCGGGCTGGACTTGGGAAGTCGATACCGGCGTGCAGATGTTATAGAGGCCCTGGGCGCCCAGCCGCCCCACATTCCAGCCGGAGTGATTGATGACCCAACTCACAAAGCCGGAACAGTCAAAGGAGGTGGACGGAGAACTGCCGCCCCACACATAGGGATACCCCAGATACTTTTCCGCCTCTGTAATCATGGCCGCAAAGGTTTCATCCTCCAAAGCCTCCGGCGGAATTTCATAATAGGTGGGTTCCTGCAAGGTGGAGGCGTTTGGATACTCCGCCGTGCCGAACAAATCCGGCCGGTTTCCCAAAGTGGACATATAGGTGGCGTACAGGGAAAGCTGTTCCTCGCCCATCATGTAGACCGGCACATGGGAGAGATCGAAGTTTTCAAGCGTGACGGTACAGATATACCAGGTGTACGGAACCTCCACCTCATACTCGTTGCCCTCGCTGTCTGTTCTTGTCTCTGTCCGATAGCGGGTCTCCGTGGTCACGGTTTCGGTGAGGATGTATTGCTTGTCAAAGAGGGTTTGAAGGTCGCCCTGTACCTGGTCGATGGTGAATACCCCGTCATGGAGCGCCGACAGAATGGAGATCAGCACATAGGGGTCATGGCCGATCTCGTCCAGATCAAAGCGGTATTCATCATATCCGGGGTGAAGGGACTCGTAATGGTCCAATTCATTTTGAAGCTCTGCTTCCATCTCCGCATAGGCGGCCTCGGCCGCCAGCATGTCGGCATCCTCGGACAGATAGGAGGACGCCATGATGTTGGACACCCCGCCGCCAAACATGGAGGAACAGGATTGCAGGGAGCCCAGCAGCATCACCAGCAGAAGGCCGATGCCGCCCACGATCAGCGCACCTTTCCAATGCCGTTTCAGGAAAAGAGCGGTGCGCTTGGACTTCTGGGCGGTTTTCTTGGCCGCCTTTGCCGCAGCCTCCGCTGTTTTCCCGGCCTGGACGGTCTTGCCCGCCGCCCGGTATGCCGCCGCATATTGCTTTTGCAGCTTGCGTTTCTGCCACAGGCGGGAGATGGGATTGGATGCAAGCTGGGGGTTCTCCGCCACGGCTTTCCGATAGTAGAAATCCGCATTGGCCTTGACCGCCGCCTGCTCCGCCTTTGCCGCGTCCCGCCAGGGCTTCAGCTTGCGTTCCGCCCGCCAGTTCTGGACACGGCGGTTTCCGTAGCCCACAGCCTTCTCCAAACTGCGTTCCCCCAGGTGGCCCGACTGGACGCCGGAATTTTCCTGCTCCACCTCCCGGACCTTGCCGTGGATGGCTGCGCCCGCCTCCTGGATGGGGCGGGACAGCGGATTGGCGTGGGGCTTTCCCGGACTCTTATGGGGGATCGCGTCCCTGGCGGCATCCAGCCGGTCCGCCGCCTTATCCGACTTGCGGATGGCCCCTTGCAGCTCCGGCTTGGCCTGGTCCGCCTCGGAAAATTGCAATCGGGAGGATGGGCGGCCCACTGCCGCCTCGCCCTCCCGATAGGCCCTGCGCTGTTTTCGGCGCTTCTTTTTGGCTGCTCCCTGTTCCCAGTGTAGTTCCGCACGGTCCACCGCTTTCCCGGCGGCGCCCGCCGCGTCGCCGGATGCGGAATGATCCTGCTCCGGCGCGCGGTCAGAGGGATAGGTCGTCTCGCCCGTGACCAGATTGACGGATACCGCCCCGT
>ERZ894229.1112-NODE-1112-length-13791-cov-5.46753_pt1 | contig 13791 bp, 12 predicted proteins | sample MGYA00380295_ERZ894229 | MGnify/ENA primary metagenome ERZ894229 (study PRJEB32331, sample SAMN06328479) | human gut metagenome | biome: human gut microbiome; feature: stool | host: Homo sapiens | collected 2014-09-17 ... | reverse complement strand
CATAGGACGCGTACGCCGCCGCGGTGTTGCCATCCATTACTACTAGTTTTTTCTTCATCTTGTCATTCCTCGATCCTCTTTCAAAGACTATTGCCATAGGGGTTAACCGCCCGTCAGCATCTCAGCGCACAGACACTACAGGATAGGCAGGCTCTTCCCCCCGCAGAACCGCGGCTATATTTTTCGCGGCCTTTGTCTTCAGCTCTGTTACGCCCTCCACGGTGTTGTAGGCGGAGTGGTCGGTCATGACTACGTTATCCAGTGTCATAAAGCCGGAATCCATGGGGACCGGCTCTGTACAGTGGGTATCCAGCCCCGCGCAGAGGATCGTGTTGTTTTGCAGCGCATTGAGCAGAGCGTCCGCGTCAATGAGACCGCCCCGGCTCACGTTGATTAAAATTGCGCTCTTTTTCATCTGGGACAGCGCATGGGCATCAATGATTCCTCGTGTCTGGTCTGTCAGATTCAGATGCAGAGAGACAAAATCGGAGACTGCCAGCAGTTCGGAGAATTCCACCTTCCGCATGCCGTACTCCGCAAGCTGCTCCGCGGTCAGGAAGGGATCGCAGGCCACGATCTCCCGGAATCCGAAGCCGCTGACTTTCCGGACCAGTGCCCGCGCGATCCGCCCCGCACCGATGACGCCCAGGGTTTTCCCCTGCAGACGGTAACCGGGCGCCTGGATATTCCAGTGTCCCATACGGATTTCCCGGTCCCGCAGCACTACGTTCCGAAGACACGCGAGCAGCAAAGCCAGCGCGTGATCCGACACGTCTTCCATGCAGTAATCCGGCACATTGGTCACTCGGATATGGCATGTTTCCGCGGCCTTCAGATCTACATTGTCCACACCCACGCCATAGCGGCTGATCACCCGGCATTTCTCGAGAGAATGAATTGCCTTTGCGTCCATGGGCGCCAGATCCAAAAGGATCGCATCGGCGTCTGCGCATTCTCTGGAAATGTCTTCTGAAGTGACGCAGTTGCATAACACCAGCTCCGCGTCGCACTCGCGCAGAATTTTACGCTCGATTTCGAAGCTTGGCTGCCGCTGATCTGTTACATAAACCTTGAATTTACTCATCGTTGTCATTTGCCTCCTCAGGCGTCACAGGCCGTTTTGACCGGTCTATACGGCCTTGAAACCCGTGTAATTGTCGCTGGTGTCAAAGACCGGTGTATAGAGCCTGCCATCCGTCGTCAGAGCGGGATTGGCCCGAATTTCATCCCCCAAAGACGCAGAAGCATAAAACGCATCCATGTGCAGGGTGTCCTTCAGCCAGATGACTTTCATCGCCTGGCCAAGATTCGGGCAGGTTTTCAGACATGCCGGCAGGCACGCCTTGTCACTGTCCATCACAGCGGGGATGCGGCAGTATTCCACCCGCTGAGAGGTGATGCCGTTGGGGTAGGTCTCCTCAAAGGAGCCTTTTTCCAAAATGCGGCGGGTAGTCATATCTGCGTTGCCGATGCCGTGAAAGTTGGAACCGGTTTGGGGGGAGAGGTCCAGCACGCCGATCCGGTCAATAAACGGCCGATCCCGGCGGCTGTAAGTCCGCCCCACGACATTGGGATCCATGCCGTCTCCGCTGATGTCTTTTCCGATCTGTTCCAGCATCAAAACATTGATTTTTTCAAATGGAATGGAGGGTACAAGGGATTTGGCCAACAGCAGCAGCTCTGGCTCCTCTGCCTCTATGCATTCATTGGGAATGGCGCGGATCACGCGGGTCTGGTGATAGGCGTTTTCGACCAGCCCGATGGCAAAGGGAATCTTGGCGTTTTGCAGTGCCACCCGCCCAAAGGCCGGGACGTTTACGTGCATCAAGTCAAATCCCCGGGCGTGACAGATGCTGGCGCCATACTGATTGCCCAGCCCGATGGCCAGCATCTTCATGATGCCGCTTTCGAACGGCCCGTGGAAATCGGTATGCGGCTTGATGCGGGCAACCGGCACGATATAGTCGCAGGACAGGGCGAACGCATCCAGCCGGACTTCCAGACCTTCGGCGGTGAAACCAACGGGAGCTGTCTCCATGGAGGAATGAATTTCACAGTTGCAGGCATCCTCTGTGATTCCAAAGTGCGTCAGTACATCCCGCTGCCCCTGAGCGGTGGCGCCCCCGTGGCTGCCCATGCCGGGGACGATATAGGGGACGCACCCAATCCGCTTCAGCTCCTCGGCGAAGGTACGAAGGATCACTACACTGTTGGCGATCTCGCGGCTGGCGGCAGTAAAGCAGACCTTGCTGCCGGGCCGAATGCGGTCCAGCGTTCCCTCACGCTTCAAGGCACTGCGCACGGCCTGCGGGATGTCCTGGATGTGGGTGTCATCCATGCGGTTGGTCACTCTAAAAAACTGGGGAATGTCAACATCTTTGATCAGATCATGTATTACGCTCATGGGATGCTCCTTTGTACTCAAGCAACAGCCGGCCCCGTCAGCGGGCCAAGTATCCGCCGTCGATGGGCATGACCAGGCCGTTACAATAGGCTCCTGCATCCGAACAGAGCATCAGGACCGGCCCAACAAGATCATCAGGCGTCCCCCAGCGGCCCACAGCAATCCGGTCCAGAATCTCCTGATAGCGTTTGGGGTCCTGCATCAGAGGACGGGTCTGGTCGGTTTCGATGTACCCGGGGGCGATTGCGTTCACGCGGATGCCCCGGCCGCCCCATTCGTTGGCGAAGGCTTTTGTGACCTGCGCGACACCGCCCTTGGACGCCACATACGCAGCCATTTTGGGCCCGGCCACAAAGCTGTTCATGGATGCCAGATTTACGATTCTGCCATAGCCCTGCTCCAGCATGTATTTGCCAACCAGCTGTGAGCAGTAGACGGTACCGTTCAGGTTCGTGGCGATGACTTCGTCCCACATCTCCAGGGGGAAATCATCCAGCCAATAGCGGCGGTTGATGCCGGCGGCATTGATCAGGATGTCGATCCTCCCGCCCAGCCTGCGGGCAGCGTCCGCCACGGCGGTGTCCAGGGAGTTCCGGTCAGCCACATTGCATTTGATGGCATGGACGGCCGGGCCGCTGCCCTGCATCTGGCGGACCATGTCTTCCGAATAGGTGCTGTTGTAGAAGATGACGACTTCCACACCGGCATCATGCAGGCCCTGTGCCAGGCGCTTGCCGATTCCTTTGCTGCCCCCGGTGACAATCGCCTTTTTTCCGGTTAAATCAAAAAGAGTATTCATAGCAGATAATAACAGTGTCCTTTCCAAATAATGTGCGCTCGGGAGAACTGTGGGTTGCCTTTCACGCGCCTAAAACACTGGGCAGGAATAGAGAAATCTGCGGGAAAATCATCAGCAGGATGGTAACGGCCAGAAGGATCCCCAAAACCATAAACACATCCGGGATGGCATCTTCAATCCGGATTTTTACAATTTTACAAGAGGTGAAGAGGCACACAGCCAAGGGCGGCGTCACACCGCCAATGCAGATGCACAGCATCAGAACCAGACCGTAGGCAATGGGATCCACGCCGATGGCGTTTATGATGGGCAAGAAAAGCGGCGTCGTCAGAATGATGATCGTGAACGACTCCATAAACGTACCCAGAATAATCAGGATTCCCACGATTGCCGCATAAATCAGTGCGGGAGAATCCAGAACGGAGAACACCGCGTTGGAGAGTGTGGAGGTGAAGTTCTCCAAAGTGAGTACCCAGCCGAAAGGCGCGGAAGCAGCAATGATAAAGAGAATTGAGGCGCTGGATTTGCCGCTTTCCACCAGTGTGTTATAGAAAGATTTCCATGTCATCTCGCGGTAAACAAATTTGGCGAGGATGAAAGCGTACACCGTGGCGATGGCCGCGCTTTCCGTGGAGGTGCAAATGCCGCTCATGGTTCCACCCAGGATGATGACCGGCATCAGCATGGGGAGGAAGGCGTCCATAGTGATAAAAATAGCGTCCTTAGTGGTAATGTTGCCCATGGACACCTGCTTGTAACGCCTGCGCTTGGCAACGACAACGCTCAAAATCGCCAGCAGAATCTCGGCCAGAATGCCGGGGATAAAGCCCGCCAGGAACATGTCGCCAATGGAGCAGCTGGCATTCTGGGAGTAGACCACCATGCAGATGCTGGGAGGAATCACCAGCCCCAGGGTTCCGGACGCCGCCAGCAGAGAGGCGACAAAGCCTTTGTCATAGCCCTGCTTCACCATCTCAGGCCCCACAATGGCGCCGATAGAGGCTGTTGTGGCCACGCCGGAGCCGGAGATAGCTCCAAAGAAGCCGCAGCCCAAGCACCCTGCGGCGCCCAGGCCGCCAGGGAGCCTCCCCAGCAGCATATTGGCGAAGCGCATCAGGCGGGGCGTGGCGCCGTAGATCATGATCGCCCCGGACAGGACGAACAATGGCAGCGCCAGATAGGAGAAGGAGTTGATACCGTCAATCAGTTTCTGCACAACGCTATAAATGGGAATGCCGGAGTCCAAAACAAGAAACGCGGTAGCGCTAATGGCGATGGAAAAGCCCACGGGGATCGCCAGCACCATGCAAATGACAAAAATCACGAACATAATGCCGATCATGTGGCGTCACCTCCTGTTTCAGAATTTTTGGAAGCCAGATTCGGATCAGGCTCTTTGATTTTGTTGTAAATCAGAATGCCAAAATAGGGGATCATCAGGATGCCGCTGACCATTACGCTGCTGTATACCACAAACATGGGGATATTGGAGGCGGCGGTACGGTATCCGCCGTTGATTTGCAGCAGCTCGATGGAATGATAGCTGAGAAGCGCCATAAAGGCAAAGCAGACAAGGTAGTCAAACACTTCAATCCATTTGCGGATTTTGTGGGGGAACAGATTGATGAACACCTCAATGCGGGTATGCTCCCCATTTTCCAGACAGAGAACGGCGCCCAGAAAAGTGATCCAGATAACAGAGAAAATGGCGACCTCTTCCGCCCATCTGAACACAGTCCCAACAAAATTCCGCCGGCACACCTGAATGAAAACCAGAACCGTACAAACAACCATCAGGATCGCGACGATCACGCGGATCATTTTTGTCAACCATTCAAGTTTTTTCATTGTTCTCTCCTATTCGTGGTGAAAGGATTGAGCCTGACTGGACGCGGACCACTCAGGCTCATCCTCTGGCTCATATGCCAAACAATTTGGCCGGCGGTCAGTTCTGGGCGGCGCGGACAAGATCAACCAGCTCGGAGCCGTAAGTCTCCTCGTAGTAGTCCCAAACGGGCTGAGAGGCCTCCCGGAAGGCTTCCACGTCGATTTCATTGACTTCCATGCCGTTCTCCACGCAGATGTCCAGATACTCCTCGTCCATCGATTCGGTCAGATCACGGGTGACCTGCTTGGCCTCCTCGGCGCATTCATAGACAATGTTCTGCTGCTCTTCCGTCAGGCTGTCCCAGCACTTGTCGGAGAAGACGAACACGGAAGTGCTGTAAATGTGGTTGGACAGGGACAGGTAGTCCTGCACCTCATACAGGCAGGAGGAGACGATGTTGGACAGGGGGTTTTCCTGGCCGTCCACCGTACCCTGCTGCAAAGCGGAGTACAGCTCGGAGAAGTTCAGAACGATGGCGGAGGCGCCGAATTCCTCAAACATCATAAGCCGCAAGGGATTGTCGGCGGTGCGGAACTTGATGCCGTGGCAGTCCTCGGGGACAGTCAGAGGACGGGTGTTATTGGTAAAATGCCGGAATCCGTTTTCCCAGAAGTTGACAACGTGGCCGCCGCAGGGCTCCAGGACATTTTCCTTCATGTACTGGCCGAACTCGCCGTCCCACGCGGCGCGGGCCTCTTCGTAGGTGGCGAACATGAAGGGCAGGTTTTCGATCATGGCCCGCTTGTCATAGCCCTGCCAGATATCGGCGCCCATGATCATGGCTGCGTCCAGAGAGCCGGCGATGACCTGCTGAAGGTTGGAGTTGTCGTTGCCTAGAACGGCGCTGTCATAGATGTCGCAGGTCATGGTACCGTTGGACCTTTCCTCTAGCAGCTCTTTGAACTTTTCAAGGCCCGCCTGGGTGGGATGTGTGATGGCGTTCTGGTGGGAAATTTTAATGACAATCTGATCGCCGGACTGAGTGCCGGAATCGGTGGAGGCTTGCCCGGGATTTTCGTCAGAGGGGGAGTCCTGGTTTCCGCCGCAGGCGGCCAATGAGAAAACCATGGCCAGACAGAGAATGATGCTTAAAAATCTTTTTTTCTTCATGTCATTTTCCCTTTCTTACTCGTATTCCTGTCGCGTTCCGCAAAATTGGTATATCCAATTTTGTACTATAATTGTAGGCGTTTTCCTTAAGGGAATCAAGAAGGCGGAATCAACATCTCTGTTTTCACAAAACGCAGAAGCAGCAAAATATGCGGGCAAAATATCCAATAATTATTGTTTGAATAAAAAAATATTCTTTGAATACAGAGAAAAAGTGGTATAATATGTATCAAATAAAAAATTTTCAAATTTGCCGTCGGCAGCCTGCCCAAACAGGCCGTTTTAAGAGTAAAGTCACAATAATTCCACAAATTGGACCAACCAATTATGCGCGGTATTCAACAGCAAAAGCCAAATATATGGAAGAAACTGGAATACCGGGAGAGCGAGGGAAGATTTAAGGAAGATGAGAGATTGTTATTTGTTGGAAATATGCTATAATTTAGGAACCCGGTCTGCGGGAGGACCCTGAGCGGCTGCCCAATTCTGGCGGGGACTGGCCGCGATGCTATGGATAAGTGGTGATCATTTGTGAAGATAAGAAAAAGCGCGGTAAATGAAATGATTGCGGACATTCAAGGCATGATCGTCAGTGGCGAATTGAAGCTGGGAGCTCGCTTTCCAGCGGAGAGAGAACTGGCCCAGCGCTTTGGGGTGAGCCGCAATACCGTCCGCGCAGCAATCCAGTACTTTGTCATGATTGGAGTTGCCGCCACAAAGGCCGGCAGCGGTACATATTTGGTTAACAACAGCGATGTTTTGAAGCGAGTGGTGGAATCCCGTCAGATGCTGGAGATCTATAATTGGGCTGAAATCCAGCAGGCCCGGCGGGTCATCGAGATGGGCATTGTGAAAATTGCGGCCGCCAATGCAATTCGGGAGGATAAGGTCCGCTTGCAGAGTGCGCTGAATAAACTGAAGGACGCGGAAAAGGTGATCAAAACAGACGCGGATATTGACGCATACCTGGTTGCCGACTACGAGCTTCACCGGGAAATTGCTGCGATTACGCACAACACGATTTTGATGGAACTGCACTCGTCCCTGCGCAGCGAGAGCCTGGCCATGGGAAAGATCTGGAAACAATTTGCCGATCTGATGGACGTGGTCAACCCCACTCACGAGGAAATCGTCTCAGCTATCATGCGCAATGACGAGGAGGCGGCCTCCGCCGCAATGAACAAGCACCTGTGCTATATGGAGTACCGCATCAACCTTGCCAAAACCATGCAGGCGTAACCGGACTGCAAGGCCTGCGGATGGAAAGCAACCACCTGTGACGCTGTACTGGCGGATCAGGGAGCAGGTGGTGATTTGAAAAATGGGGGCCATGCAGGCTGCCCTCCGGAAACAACAGGGCACGGGTATCCGCAGAAAAGCCCTGGGGCTTTTGCGCTGTGGAGGCAGATTGGGAAAGGATGAGATACAGCCGCTGGAATACTGAAGCCGACGCGCCGGTGGCAAAAGCGCTCCGGCAATGTCCGTGTACAGGACGTGGCGATGGCAGAAGAACGACAAGTGCCATACTCGAAGACAACGGGTTGGTTGTAATACCATGAAAGCGCCTGAAATCCTGGGATTTCAGGCGCTTTTGCTGTAAATTTTGGCCCTGCTGCCATGCAGAATTCGGCGCAATTACCCACCCCGAATGGGGAACGGTGAGGCCGGCTTTGCCGCCAGCGATGCATTTCAAGGGAGATAGAAATAGCCGGCGCTGTCGGCGGGGCCGCACAGGAGATGTTCGCCCCCACCACCAAAATCCGTATCCGGTTCACCGCTTTTTCATGTGCGGTTATAATAGCGCATCCGGATAAAAGTTCCATTGAGGCCGCTATGACAAAAAAGCATGTGTTCTGCGCGACAATACCGCCTGGCCAAAATCCGCCGCGGGGGCGGTAAGAAGCTTTTTTCATAAAACGGCAACAAAGACAGCGGCACCCCTCTGCACTGGCCGATGCCAGCATCCGGGCCGGCCTGGGCGGACTGTTTACCTGGAAGAGCTGCATTCTGCTGGGGACGGCTCTGCTGGCGGTGTTTTTCTACCGGCCTTTCTGCAAGTGGCTGTGCCCGCTGGGGGCCTTTTACGGGCTGTGCAACAGGATTTCCGTCTACCGCCTGCAGGTGGGCTCGGGCCGATGCACCGCCTGCGGGGCGTGCAGCCGTGCGTGCAAGATGGATGTGGATGTGTTCAGGACGCCCAACCATGCCGCGTGCATCCGCTGCGGGGACTGTGTGGCCGCCTGCCCCCATGGGGCCATCACCAGGGTATTTTCAATCAAAACAATGCAAGAGAAGAAGGAGACTGCCACATGAAACGCGTTCTGACCCTATTGCTGTCGGCGGTGCTGATGACCGCCGCATTGACCGGCTGCAGCTCCGGAGAAGAGGACGCTCTGGTGTCCAAGACGCCTTTTCCGGAATTTTCCGAGGTGGACATCGAGGGCGATGAGATCTCCAGCGATATTTTCGCCGACTATGACGCCACCATCGTCAATTTCTGGAACAACGGCTGCGGCTCCTGCATCGCCGAGATGCCCGAACTGGAGGAGCTGGATCAGGATTTCAAGGAGGGGAACATCAACTTCATCGGCGTGGGCACTGACTCCGGCGAGAGCCAGGAGCAGCTGGAAATGGCCGGGAGATTCTGGAGGAAAAGGGCGTGACCTATCGCAATATCTCTCCGGATCCGGAGGGCGATTTCTACAAGGACTTCGTTGCGGACATTTCCACCTACCCCACCACATATATCGTGGACAGCGAGGGAAATATCGTGGGTGCGGACATCGTCGGCAATGTGAAGAAGCAGCTGGACACCGTGGAGGCCCGGCTGGCGCTGATCACCGGCCAGAAATAAACAGGGAGAGCGACTGACAGGCGGCCGCCCCGCGGAATGGGGCGGCCGCCTGTGCCGGATTCTTTGACCAGAGAGAGGGAACCGGACGATTTTCCGGCTGTTCCGGCAGGCCGCCGCGGCGGCACTTCCGCCAGCGCAGAGCGGGAATTCCGCTGCATCAGCAGATGCCGGAATCCCCGCCGCACAGGGGGCTGCAGATGGGCCGTCAGCACCAAATCCCGGAACAGTCAGGCGAGGGGGTATCAGATCAGCACGCGGCGGCTGGGATCACGCAAAACTTCCCGCTGAATGTAGGAGGCAACGATATCAATAAACTGGGAGGCACAGGGCGGAGCCGTCAGCGTGAATCCCGCCATTTTGACCATCAGCGGCCGGTTTGTATGCCACGCGCAGAGAACGACGGTCCGGATGTTCCGCTCCACGTTGGAGGGGCGGCAGCGGGTCTGCCGGGCTACGACCTCATAGATCTCTTCGGTGACGTTGAGCAGGCGGGATTCGTCTTCCAGGACCAGGGCGATGGCGCGGACCGTCTGCGGGTAACCGCGGTAATTGCGCGTGATGCCAAAGGGGCGCAGCGTTTCCCGGATGATCGTGTCCATGGAGAGCACCTCCTCGAAATTTGCGATGAGAAGATTGTACGACGAAAAACAGCAAAGCCTGAAAAAACGACATCTCTCAGAAAATTCGACATCTTCCATTGCGCGGGGAAGCTGCCTGGCCTGCTTTCCAGAATTTGGAACCCCTTTAAATCTATCATAATATAATTTTTTACTCTTGTCTTGAATCTGGATGAATTTTACAAAAATATGGGCGCCGGAAGACCGGCACCCATGGGGAAGAGGGAAAAATTTCTCTGAGCAGACAGCCGGGAGACCCGGTCAAGGAGATTTACGCCGCGGCTCTTGGCGTTCCCGCCGGCGGCCTGTTTGGGAAGCCGTCCTCCCGGAGGGGAGGGGACAAAGGCGGAATCGCCGCAGGAAAAAAATGCAAAGCCCCGCTCCTGAAGGAGCGGGGCTTTGCGGTGCAACGGCCTGTGCAGGCCACGCAGTCAGTTTGGGCGATCAGGCAGTCCGGATGGTGGCAGTGCCGCTGACAGTGTAGCTGGCACCGTTATTCCCGGTAAAGCTCATCAGCACATCCACCGTGATGGTGTGATCGCCGGAAGAGATCGCCAGACCATCGATCTTCATGGTAGCGTCAGAAGCGAGATCGGAGAAGCTGGAGATCGTACTCAGGGAGTTCGTGAATGTATCATACTCGTCGCCATCCACGGAGACCACATACTCGACCTTGACATCGTTCAGCTTCCAGCCGGAGATTTCATCGCAGGTGGCGGTGGTGAATTCGATGGTGTCGTAGTTGGAGCTGGACCCGCTGGCGGAAATGGTTGCCCGCAGGGAGTCGAACTCATGGTCCGCATCCACGGGAGTCTCCGTCTCGCCCTCGCCGTTGACGGACTGGACGCAGATGAAGGTGATCTCGCCGTCCCGCGCATACAGGTCGATGACCACAGTGCCGGGCTCATCCAGCTCTTCCACGGCCTCCACAGCGGCGGTCAGACGGGAGATGGAGTTGATTGCGCGGTCGTACACGGAGCTGTTGATGGTGGAGTTGCTGCGGGCGTCGATGATGGTAGCGTTGGCGATGCTGACATCGTCGAACGTGATCCCGTCAATAGAGCCGGTCAGAGCGCTCCGATAGATGCGGTCGGAGTCGTTCAGGGTCAGGCCCTCCACAGCAATGCCGTCGGAGTCGTCATTAATAGTGCCGCTGGAAATGACATCGTCATAGCCGCTCAGGGTGTAGATGCCGTCGGCGTCGATCTCGTCCACCTCATAGAAGCCCTTGCTGTAACGCTCGTCTGCGGAGATCTCCTCGCTGGTGTTGTCGTCCATGAACCAGAACTCGCAGACATACTCGTCGGAGCCCACGCGGTCATAGCTGCTGCCGGCAGTGTACAGGACATCAGCGGAGCCGGCGGTGGCGTTGCAGTCCACCAGGACCACATACACGGCGTCGCGGGTGTCAGAGTCGTCGGTGACCACGATGACCTTCTCCGATCCAGTACCGGTGGCCTTGATGCCGCCGCTGGTCAGAACGGTGTCGATGTCATCAGCCTCGTCATCCACGCCCAGGAACTGAGTGGTGTCATCCACATAGAAAGTACCGCCAGAGGTGGAGAAGCGGGTGTCATCAGCCGCGATATCCTTGCTCAGAGTGATGTTGCTGCTGACGTCATAGCTGCTGCCGCCATTCCACACTTCGGCGATGTCATCGTCGAAGGTGTAGAGACCCTGGACCTGGACATAGTCGCCCGCATTTGTAGCATCGGCCGAATCAGAAATGTATCTGTGCAGATCGCTTTCCGGATTAGAATCGGCCTGCCAGTTGTCAGATACGTCGAAATAGCCGTCCTCTTCATCCAGTTCAATGTCGGTGACGGAGCCATCCTCCAGGGACACGGCCTGGGCGTACCAGGTGAAGTTACCGGAGTTGTAGCGGCTCTCCTCGCCGTAGACACCGGCCACGTAGTACACGTCGGTCAGGTCTGCGCCGGCGGCGCCCTCCACGCCGATCACATAGCCCTCGGCGGTCAGGTAGATGGTGTAGTCCTCGTCAAAGTCGAAGCCGTCCACCGCACCGTCCACATAGACGTCGGTGTCGTCGCGGACGAACTCGTAGCGGCTGCCGTCCAGGGTGACGGTCTCATTCTGCCGGTAAGCAGAGACAGCGCCGGTGACGGACTCGGCCACATAGGAATCCAGGACCTCGCCGGAAGAGCTGTCCGCCTCGCGGAAGGCCACGGCCAGGATGGTGCCCTCGTCATAGGCGGAGGTGTAGCCCCGCAGGGTGTCCTCGGCCTCGTCGTAGTCGTCATAATAGTCGCCGTAGTCGGAGTTGCTGTCCAGGCTGGTCAGGGTCAGGACAGCGGAGGCGCCGTTGCGGCTCTCGGCGGTGCTGACGTCGGTGTCCACCTCGTCGATCCGGGCCACGGTGTAGCGGCGGACCACCACGGTCTCCACGTCGCCGTCGTCGTTCTCATAGGCTTCCACGATGTCGCCCAGGGCCACGGCCGCATTGGACCTGATCTCGTTGTCGTCGCCGTTGAGGAAGTACTCCGCGTTGCTGACCTCGCTGGTGCGGTAGTTCATGTAGTCGGAGCTGGTCACGACTTCTTCCACGGTCAGGTCATCGTCCTCCACCACATAGGTGGCGTCGGCGTCCTTGGCATAGGTGCCCAGGTCCTCGCCGTCATAGTCCCAGTTGGTGGCGGGACGGCCGAAGTCATCCACGGCATCCTTGCCCACCAGGTCCTCGAAATACCGCTCGGCGAACTGCATCTTGTCGTCGTCCTCAACCGTCTCACGGTTGGCGTTGTTCTCCATATCGTGACGGCTGGAGGAAGTGGTGACCTGCACGTCGCCCACGATGATGGTGTTGGAGCTGTCATACTCCACCATGGTGGCCTGCAGCATGTTGTAGGCATACAGGGCGGCCTCCTCACGGGTGACGGCCTGAGAGCCCACGAACTCGTCGTTGCCGTCGTCCAGGCCGATGCCCACGGCCTGCTTGATGACATTGACGGTCCAGTTGGCGCCGGTGTAGCCCTCGATGGAGCTGTCATAGCCCAGAGCGCCCAGCAGCATCTTCATGAAGGCGTTGCCGCTCAGAGTCCCGGTGGGCCGGAACGTGCCGTCGGAGTAGCCGTTGATGATGCCCTGCTGAGAGCAGTAGGTGATGTAGCCCGCAAAGGTGTTGGTGGTGGGCACATCACGGAAGGGCGCGGAATCCGCGCTGAGCGCATCCGCAGTGGTGGGCCCCAGGATCAGGTTGCAGATGATCTTGGCGGCCGCGCCGCGGGTCAGGACTCCGTCGGGGTTGAACGTGCCGTCGGAATACCCGTCGACAACGCCGATCCCCGCGATGACGTTGACAGCTTCCTGATAGGTGATGTCGCCGTCATCCTCGAAGTCCGCGGCGCCCGCGCTGACGGTGACCAGAGACAGGGCCATCACCAGAGAGAGCACCAGAGAAAGGAACTTCTTCATTGGGATTTCTCCTCCTTCAAAAAATTTGCGGTCCGCCGGAAGACCCCGGGCGGGTCTGGGATTCGTGTGGGGGCTAGCCAACCAACAGGTATCGGCCTACACCAACCACAGAGCCGGACGCGGGGCGCTTCCGCCGTTCGCAAGGCCAATTTACGGGAAAAAACTGCCGGTGTCCAGCGTTTCGCAAACCTTTTAATCCAATTGAAAAACGGCGCACAAACCGCATGGACAGCCATGTCATTCCATCATAACACGAAAGCAATTTCCGCTCCGGCCGCGGTGCGGGCGCAAAAGGAGAGCGGCCCCTGAGGACCGCTCTCCTTTTGCGCCGTTTACAGCAGAACCCCCTCCCGGAGGGGGAGGGCGTACCGCTGCCCGGCCTGCACCAGGCGCCCGTCCTCCACCATGTGCTTGAGGATCAGGGCGCACTGCCGGTCGCCGATGTGCAGGAGCGCCGCCAGATCCTGCCGGTAGGCCGGACCGGACTGCTCCAGAAATGTACGGATGACGTCGTACCGCTCCTCCGGCGGCACCACCTGGCCGGCGGGGTAGTATTTGCCGCCGACCCGCACCAGCTTTCCCCGCTCCGCCAGCTGCCGGAGGCGCTCATAGGCCGCCACCTTGGACAGGCCAAGCAGCGACATGGCCTCCGACCGGGAGATGGTGCCTTTTTCGGCGGCATAGGCC
>ERZ894229.1107-NODE-1107-length-13836-cov-10.6093_pt1 | contig 13836 bp, 12 predicted proteins | sample MGYA00380295_ERZ894229 | MGnify/ENA primary metagenome ERZ894229 (study PRJEB32331, sample SAMN06328479) | human gut metagenome | biome: human gut microbiome; feature: stool | host: Homo sapiens | collected 2014-09-17 ... | reverse complement strand
GCCCTTCTTGACAAACATACAAGTTTATCAAGAAGGGTAGAAGCTAATTCCCAGTCGGTAGTTGGACGTTGGATACCGGCCAGCAAGTTTATCAAGAAGGGTAGAAGCTAATTCCCAGTCGGTCCCGAGTGGTGCCGTGGATGCGTTCAAGTTTATCAAGAAGGGTAGAAGCTAATTCCCAGTACGCGTTCACGCCACTGTTCAGCTTCGTCAAGTTTATCAAGAAGGGTAGAAGCTAATTCCCAGTGAATCAGCCGGTACATGCTCGTACCGTTCAAGTTTATCAAGAAGGGTAGAAGCTAATTCCCAGTTCGGATTTCCTGTATTCGGCGCGTGTCACAAGTTTATCAAGAAGGGTAGAAGCTAATTCCCAGTGACGGCATGTCTCAGGACTGTGGATTTACAAGTTTATCAAGAAGGGTAGAAGCTAATTCCCAGTACGTCGACGAGTTGGGGACCGAGTTCTCCAAGTTTATCCACTATCCCAAGGAGATACGAGCTAATGGAACGCACAGTCACATTTGAAGATGAGGAGTCCGTCAGGGCCTTTTTATTGGTGTCATCATCGGTTACGTCATCATGTCTGTGATTCTCATCCATTGCATGCGCTGTACTGGATTTCGAGGATCGCAGGCGTCTGCTGCATGTTTTACGGTGTCGGGTCATCCGTGTAGCCGGCAAAGGGATTCGATTTCCTCATTCTCGGCGTGGCATCATTCTATATTCCAAAAGGCTGGATTCTCCATGGCATCCCCGTTCGAAGATGCCATGCGGCTTCTCGCCTTTTAATCGGCATTCAGGAAAGACGCGTATCTTCCCAGCGCGGACAGGAGATGGTCCTTCCTCGTTCGTTTCGGATCGATGACGGGCATTCCCTCTCGAATCCGGCTGTAAATGGGTGAGAATGCGTTGTATGTGTCATATGAGAACACGGTCTCGGACAGTTCGTTGGCGAGCTCGTCGCAGCCAACCGCACGTATGGATTCTCCGAGGTCCGTCAGGAATCGCAGTTGCTCCTTGGCGGTTCGTTCCGAGAGGACTTTTTTCGTCCTCCAGTGAGGAGTGACTGCGTTCCATTCGGCGAAAGCCGTCATTATGTCCTGTTCCATGTCCAACACATAGGCGGGCACATCCGCTTCGCGAACGGGTGCAGGTTCCATCGTGGAAGCCAGTTCGTGGAATGGTTCTTGGTTGGCGCATATGGTCTCTTTCCTCGCTTCAGGCAGATATTCCACGACTAGGAAAGCGAATTCCTGTCTGCCGTGGGAAAAGACCACGTCACCGCGTAGTGGACGTTCGGCGGTCGGCATGCCGAGGAACATCCTAGTGTCCGAAGCGAAACCATCCCCATTCTTTGGTCTTTTCTTCCCACTCTGTGCAAGCGCGTACAGCATGTTCTCCGCCACTGTGAATTCCGGAGAGAAATCCACAGCGCCGTCGTTCCATGCACGGCAGACCACTTCCGGCGGCTTATCCCTCTCGTATGGTTTTTTGATCAGGGACGCGTATCCCAACGATGGGCGCAGCGCACCGAGACGGCGAACCACTGCGATTCTCGAAACCCGGACTTCGTTCCTCTCAGCCGAGCACTCCCTTCCGTGCTCGAAGACAGCATGAATGTCCCTGGCACATGGGGAACGGTCGAGGACAAGCCATTTCGAGATGAATTTGTCCGGCAGGAGCGCCAGCGACGCGAACCGGTTGCACGCATCCTCCTCGAACCTCTTGCCGGCGTAATCGCTTTCGAACGAGCAGATCCGTTTCATCAGCTCGAAATCGGTCTCTTGGAGGTAATGACCGATTTCGTGCAGCAGTGTGAAATTCCGTCTCGTCGTGAACGATCCTTCATCCCAGGCCACATAGGCCTTGTCCAGTTCCGCCTCCGGATGGGAGGCGGGGGAGAAGAAGCCCAAAAGGTCAGCGAACGATGCGTTGTCGTCCACGGTTCGCCCGTCTTCCCTGATGGTCTTGATCTGGTCCTGTTCCCGTGGCGAATAGTAGATGATGTCCAGTTGCTTCGCCCAATGCTGCCGCAGCATTCCTGGATTGGACAGGCAGTCCTTTCCGAACGACCTGCTTTTCCTTCGGGCGAGTCTGAGCATCCCGTTGACCTGGATGTCCAGACCGGCACGGTATGCGGGGTCGGAGACCATCATTCGGCCTTCCGGCTTCTCGTCATGCTTCCGGCCGCCTTCTGCAATAATTCGTTGATCGCCTCGTCACCAGAGCCGTTGGTTCTGGCTGCGAGGGCGAACGCCTGATGTGCGAGAGCTTCGCGGGCGGTGTTCTCGATGTCGAACGAAGATGCGGACTCTTGGTGGCTGTCGATGTAATCGTCGACGACGAAACGCCAGCGTGGCTGTTCGGACAGTTCCACGAAAGCCTTCGGCAGCGTGTCCGTCGTTTGCGGATGGTTTCCGAAACCGGCCTTTGCCATGCGCTTCTCCTGCTCTTCGGTAAGCGCCAGAGTACCGCGTCGCACGGCAAGGCACTGCGCAGGCGCGAGACCAAGCACGGAATGCAACGCCTCGATGTAGTCGCCGATGTCCTCCCTGGTCCCGAATTCCTCTTCCGAGATGCCTTGCGGCTCGGGAAGCCGGTCGCACAGCTCGTGCCATCGTTCGAACTGGTCCCGGATGTTCATACGGTTCACGAGGGGGATGTTGTTGTCGTCGTAAGGATCGTACACGCCTTCGAACGATCGAATGTTATCCGAGACATGCCCATCGAACGAACCGTATGGAACCGACAGCAGTCTGATGGGTATCGTTGTCTCGAATTCCTTGTATACGATCAGCGGGAAACCAGTCGGGGATCCGTCTGGGAACACGACATGGTCGCGGGAATCGAAACCGTTTTCGTAGTTCCCGACTGGAATGACACGGACGAGCCGCCTGTCATCCGGTACTTCGGAGACGAATACCATCGCACACGTCTTGCGGTCATCGACCTCCCACAGCTGATCGGCTGCGACGGGCTCATCCAAGCGCGAGGCAATCAGATCCTCATCCGTCGCCTGCCGGAATTTGCCGGGCTGGTATTGTTTCGCGATGATGTCGATAAGATGCTTCTCGATTCTGCTGTCCATCACCACTCTTCCTCCTGTGGGTCCCTGAAGGAACGCTCCATTTCCAAAGCCGTAGCATCGGCCAAGGAATAATTGCCGATCTTCGATTGCCTGTTCTCGGCTCCGCCCAGATTGACGGGCCGCAAGACCTCGCATTTCTCCAATACGAGCTCGATGATCGAACGCATGGGCAAGGTGCCCTGCGCCACATCGAAACAGAATCCCAGATAGCGTTCCAATTCGCCTTTCTTGCCGATGTTCGGGCTCCTGCCGCCTGGCTTCATTTTATTGACTCTGATTTGGAGGGTTTCGAACTTGTGGCGGAGTTTCGGATTGGCTTTAATCGTTCTGATGACCAGATTATTCCGCTGTGTGATGAGTTCGGGCATCTCCGCGGGATTGCCGTAGTTTCCCCAACGCGTCGTGCTCTTGTTGTAGTTCCGTTTTTTCTCCTTGGCAGTGTCCCATTCTCCGCCGGAGGCGATAATCTGCCGTATCTGCTCGATGTACGGGTCGCCCGAGTCGCCCGATAGGACGCGGATGAACTCGCCGCGCTCTCTGCGCGCTTTGGCGAGCCGTTTCCTGAGGGATTCGTTGAGCCCGTATGTCGCCGAAGCCATGGCGTTCGCCTTGGATAGGAAATCCTCGACCGACGTCATCAGGAACTTGCTGAACTGCCGGTTGTCGAGATGCCTGTCTTCCCTGCTCCACAATCGTACGATCATGGGTCTGTTCCACGCCTCGCTCGTGGACCAGTAGGCGATGGGATGTGACCCGCGGGATGCTTCGCGTTCCTCTTTCGGAACCAGAAAACGGTAGAGGAAATAGCCTATGTACGGGGGCGGGGTGACCATCTCCTCCCCGGGATAGAGATGCGTCCGCGCATCAGGATCCTCTTCCACGACTTTGATCAGCGACGTCAGGAAGTCCGGCGGCAGACTCCTGAGCTCATTCTCGTCCCGTAGCGTGTGCCCCTTTCCTGCCAACGTCAGCAGCCATTCTCTCACGGAGGACTGCTTCGCATCCCGCTCGGCCCACGTCTCGATGACGGGGATTTCCCTTTCGTTCGATGCACCGAGGAACGCGTCCCTCAGTTTCCATACGATTGGCGAACTCGTGTTGAGTCTGGAACGTTCATTGGCGCAGTCGCGTGTCAGATCCGGATATTTCTCGCGCAGGGTTTTCGCGATGTAGTAGCGAAGACGCCAATCGCATGAGTTTTGGAACCAATCACAGGGATTCGGCTTGGCGAGCATGCTTCTCTCAAGGTCATCCACGCATTGATAGGGTCGTGCGTCGGTCTCGACCATCTCACCATCAATCAGCCTATCCCTGTTCCTTTCAAGGTCTTCCAGCGTGATGCAGATATATCCATCTTGTTCAAACGGATTCACTTTTCGTTTCCCTGATTGTCCCACGTTCATCCATCCCTCCCGCAATGTCCGACAACAAACGATTCTAATCATCGGGACCCTCGGACACGGGGAAATATATGGACGGTGTCGTAACCAATGCCGGGCATACGGATGTTCCCATGGTCCCAGCGCTCCTTTCCTCCGAAATATGGCTTGCGTGGCGAGACCACCGGACAAAAGCTGTTCTGTCCATTAGCGGGTTTCGATTATCCGGTGGTTGTCGGATGAACAATTTGACCAATAGGACGATTGCGGATATTTTGTATCGCGGAAAGGGACGGTCATGAACGGCGCCGACAGGGTGATGAACGAATACCTCGGACAGGTCGCTACGACGGAGCAGGGCAGAAGCGAGTATCTTAGGCTCGCGCAATCTGCCACGGATACTGTCGAACAATGGCGCGGACTAGAAGGATCCGTCGGCGGACCGATTGCCGGTGCCACGGACCATCTGCTTTCCCGCCTGCAAGATCCGCTACGGCTTTCCATCGATGGCCGCGCGTTGGACGGTCGCAACGTTGCGGTCGATGAGCTGTACCGCGCCACTTACACCCGTCTCGTGGAGAACAACGAATATCTGTCGGCAATGAAGAAGGCTTGGTTGGAAGGACAATCCGAAATTGTCGAGAACGCGTCCGCTATCCGTCTGCTGACATGGCAGTCCCGCGACGCCTACGACGAGTCCGAATATCTCGCCGGTCTCATCGGTCCACAGGCCGCGAGGGCGATACGTCAGCGGGTCAAACCATCCCGGACATCCTCCACAAGGGAATCGGTCGGCGCGCCCAAGCCGAAGCCGCGTCTCACGAAGACGGAAATCGCGGATCCCATCAACGTGTACAGAGAGATTGCTTGGCTTCAGGGCAGGAATCCGGACGATGTCCGCGAACAGGTCGAACGCAGGATCAAGAACGGCATGAACCAGACCGAATCCATCGTCACCGAATACGGGGCACAGCCCGTGGCGGGAGTCCTCGTTGGCATCGATCTGGAGACCACCGGCACCAGTGTGAACCAGGACTACATCATCGACGCCGGATGGGAACTATTCGACATGGCCATGGGGCGCGCCTTCGAAGCCCAACGCCGCACCTATGGCATCTCGAAGCAACGTGAACGTCTGGGCATCAGTAGGAACATCACCGAACTGACTGGCATCACCACGGCGGATGTCAGCGGGCGCATCCCCTTCCAAGAGGACGCGAACGCGCAGAAAACGATAATAACCGCGCTTGACGGAAGAATTATGGTTGCACACAATGCGAATTTCGAACGCTCCTTCCTCATCGGCAACTGCGAGGGCTACGCGGAGGCATTGCGCGACGGACGCATCCGCATCGTCGACTCCATGAAAGTGGCCCAGCACAGCGAGGATGTGCGTGTACAGGGTTTCAAGCTTGACGATTACGCGCGTCGCAACCACGCGTTGGACGCCGACCGCGACATGGAGGTTCCGTCCCATGACGGCGGCGCGATTCGTCTCGATCAGGGCGAGAAGGAGCGTCATCTTGGGCTCGAGGACGCGCACATCATGATGCGTGCCATGCGCAACCAGCTCAACGCACTGCATTCCCGTTACGAGCATGGCGAGCAAGTTATGCAAGACGTGAATTGACGCCGACCACGACCATTAAACGGCATGATGAGCGATATCGGTTGCCGAATCGCCTGTCATGCCGTTTATCGTATCCGTCCACGTCATTGCGGAATCCGTGGATGGAATCCGCAATGAATCTTGTTCAGAAGCATGCGTGCATCGCCGTTATCGGGGGTGAACGCCGACCACGCCCGTTCGAGGAAGTCAACACGTGCCAGTTGCGCGTCGCCATCGATTCCGCTGACTCGCGACACCTTATGCATCCATTCATGCCAACCGTCTTTTCCCCCGTCACCGGTGCCATCAAACAGAACGACGCCGTTACGGTCAATCACGGTGAACTGGTCAATTAGCGGAGATCCGGCAATCAATCGGACTGTGGATGCCAGGTTCCTGACGGTGTTCTCATGTGCGGACGTGGGTGTCCAACGTGATGGTAGCCCTACGGAGCGGTCCCGGTAGTAACGTTCCAGGATCGCGATGCGCGACAGGACCGGCGGCACAGCCAGTACGATCGCATGCGTCGTCCGTCCGTTGCGTTTCGCGTTCGAGGCCTCGTCGAGCACGGTTGACGCGTTCCTCCACGTGCCTTCCACGATGGTGGAGATCCGGTTCGCGGTGGCGTACGCCATGGTCCTGCGGATCCATTCCGCCGACGCCTCTGCGGTCCGGAGCGGCATGCCCAAAGGGTCTTCGTCGCACAGACGGTCGTAGTCAGGATGGTATTGGCGCAGATCGTCGCCGTTCACCGGCAGGAGCGTCCCCTCGTGCAATCCCATGTCGAGGATCATATGCACGGCGCGGGTCTTGCCTGCGCCGGGCTGCCCGCCGACGAACACCGTGCACGGATCATCCGATCCGGCCACGCCCTCAATCGTTGGCAGGATGTCTTCGTTCCAGATCCGGTCCACGTCGACCGCGGACTGCCGGCCGATCTCATGCCAGGGTTCGGCTTCCTTACAGTCCGATATGGCCGCCGTGGCCGTGCCTGCCGTCCTCCGCATCCAACGTGACGGACGGAAAACCGTCCCAACCGTCGATGAAGTCGTTGACGAGCCGCCATTGGCGGCGGCTGATGCCGATGCGCCAGTCGGGCCGCACCATCAGCACCGGAGCGGCGGGCTCGGCCGCTCTGATTTCCGCCATGGCGGCCTGGTCGCATTCCTCGTCGTCGATCCATATGGCCGGCGACGGGTCCGCCGACTTCCGTTCCGCTTGGATGCGCGACAGTATCGTCGACCGTTTGCCCGTCAGCCTGCGTTCCATGGTGACCGGGTCGTACCAGGGGACGGTACGGACGATTCCGGGATCCCAGCCGAGCATCGGATCCAACGTGTTCGTGCAGTATGGCTGCCAGGTGGTCAGCCAGTTCAGTTCGATACGGCCGTTCCTGGTGAGCCCGTACATGGCGTCGGACAGCTCGCGCGACCAGTGGATGCGGAACCGGCCCACGAAAAGACGCGCCTGCGCGTTGCCGTCCAGGTGGAACGCGCGTTCGGGACTGTACAGGGCTTTGCGCGGATCGCCGTCCTTCAGCCATTGCGTGCGGTTCACGCCGCCGCGTTGCAGGACCTTGCGGTCGGGGAACGCGTTCAGCACGCCGTCGAAATCCGTGTACACAACGGGAACGCCCATGTCTACTCCTTCTTGGTTTCGGGCCAGTGATCGAACCATTTGAGGAGCCTGTCCACGTTCGTGTCGTCCCAGCCGGTCATGCGAGGGCCGCCCAGTCCGCGGTTGTAGGGTTGATCGAACACAACGACATGCTGGCCGACCCCGCGCAGCGCACGGATGTTGGCGGGGGAGTCGTCGATGTGCACGGTCGCCTGGATGCTATCCTTCAATCCCGCGAAACACAGGCTCATGTAGGGGATATGTTGCTCGTCAAGCCACTGGGCTGTGTCGGACACGACCATGCGATGCTGGCCGGACACGAACAAACGATGCGTGACGATGCGGATGTACACGTGTTCGTCCGCTAGACGTCTGAGCGCGTGTGAGACCCCCGGGATCTGTTTCATCGTTGCGTACAGATGGTCCGACTCGGCGGCCTTATGCGCGGCGAGGTAATCGTCTCTGCCAGCGAACGGCCAGCCGTCGTTGGCGACCAGATTGTACTCGTCGCAGGACGGCACGACATCCGGATCCATGCGCCCGTGGGCAACGAGCCAGTCGCGCATCGCCCCCGCATAGTCAGCACACACGCCGTCGAGATCGAGGTTGAGCACGCGGTATCCGTTCACGCCGACCCGCTGGTCCTCGTATTCCTTGGGAATCGTCGTCATCGTATCCTCTCTTTCAAAAGTCGTTCGTTCTGTTTTCGATTATCGTCCCGCATATGGCCGGACGACGGGGAACCGCGGTGCCGCCGCCCCGTATTTCCGTATTATCGGGTTGGCGGCGGCACCGCGGGGACGAAGATCTATTCCTCGTCTTCTTCGATGTCGTCCTCGTAGTACCAGGGACGTTCTGTGATCTCATAGCCTTCGGCGAGGCGGCAGTTCTTGACCAGTCCGGCGAGCTCGGCGAGACGCAGAGCCTCGTCCTGGGAATCGACCCATGACGCGTTCTCATCGTCGTCCTCCCACGACTGGTAGACGCCGTTGAAATCGTCATCCCATAGGAATGCTCCGTCTGAGATGCGACGGATTGCGTATTCAATATTGCTGTTCGCCATGATTGGCGCTCCTTTCGTTCCGCATCGTGTCCCCATGACCCGATGCCTGTGTCGTTTTCGACATCTTTATGCATGGATGGTCCATGCATCGATGCGTTTCCTGTTACGACGGTACCGTCGCGCATCCTTCGGCGGTCCCGTCAAAATTCACTCCACCGGATAGTTCCCCGGTTGCTGGGGCATCTGTGATTTCCTATGCATGAGTTCTCTATTCGGCGGAAATGTCCGGTTTATCCAATCAGGCTCTTGAAAAAGCCGTATATGACGCCGGCGATTGCTCCAATCAGGCTCAATCCGCCAATCACTACGGCCACTGCGAGAAGCCCGATGATGAATCCGACCACGAACATAGCCATCTCCCTTTCCTCTGTCGTTTACGTTCTGGAGAACAAGCCCACCGGATAGTTTTTCCAAGTCGCTCCATACACGTCACGCAATTGTCCGGTGGGTTGGATGGCGAAAACGAAATGCGGACAATCCGCACATTCAGGAAAGAAGGATCGAAGAAAACATGTTTTGTGACAACTGCGGAAAAAGACTGATCGAAGGACAGTGTGTCTGCCCGAGCTGCGGACTGAAAAATCCTGCGAACGCGGGAACGAAGGGAACGACGCTCATCGTCCGGATCACGCGTGCGCGGCTGATTACGATTATCGCGGTCACAGCTGTCCTCTCGTTATTGGCCGGATCACTGGTCACACTAGGAGCCACCAGAAGCGCAGGGACAGGAAAGGTCTCCGGCGTCGCAGGCGCCGTTTCCACACAGGCCCCGCCGTCCATCGACGGAACCTGGGTCTCCCAAGGAGAACTGGACCGTCCGTTCACGCTGAACAATGGAGTGATCACGACATCCGAAATCGAGGATGAGCCCAAGAAAGGCACCTACACCATTTCGGATAAACCTGACGATAACGGCTATTACGTCCTCGATCTCAGGTTCGACGACATGGGTGAATGCACCTCCGACACCTCGGATACCCTTGATGCGTGCAAGGGCAAGAGCTTTGACATCACCCGCTTCGAAATCCAACCCGCTACAGGATCGGACGATGGCTACATCAGCGCGTTCTCACTACGCCCCGTTCTTTCCAAGAAGCAGCAGAAGAAGGTGGCGAAAGGCAAGTACTACAACAACTGCGCGTGGTCTTTGGGATACATGTGGTACAACGGCGGGAACCTCGGCGACTGCGCCCTTGACTCGTCATCCTTCGAACCCATTAAGCCCGAATACTGGACGATGATCCGCCAGTAGGAACCATCCCATTCTCCTCGGGCTGGCTTTATCAAGAATGGTGAGACCAGTCCGATGGTGGATGAGGATCTGCTCTTTTTCATTACGAAATCCATAAAAAGGAATGACATCATGCAATACAGCTATGGATATATTGAATTCCGCAGATGGAGCCGTGTCGCCTTCAAATGGGATGATGCGGAGCATGTCGGATTCATCTGCACGGTGAACCATCACGATTTCTTCGGTAACGAGCTTTCTTATGACATCGAGACCATCGAAGGTAATGGCGTGAAAATGCTCAACAAGAATTTGACGCCCGATACGGTCTACGCAGTCCCTGAAGGGAAAAGGTTGACCGATGCATTGAAGGAACAGTCTCAGCGGGAGCATGGTTTACGGGACGTGGAACGTATGCGGTGTGTCGAACTGGTTATCGCCGAAAGCGGGGATGACGATTCGCTCCAACGCATGCTCGACGCGTACAAGCCAGGATGTGAGGATATGGCGTCGGCCTCCTGCTTTCTCCGGTTGCGTTATCGGTTCACCGAGGCTTTGCAGCGGCTGGATTATGCGGGCATGGCTGAGGCTCTTGCAGATATACGTCCGTGGTGTTATGGAACGCAATCCGATGATTTCGAAAATGGTGCGTCTCCAATGCCATTGTTTGATATGGTTGCGGATTTGCTCTCCGAGACATTAAAAGTGGGCGCATGGCCATTCGGAAGGCGTCAGTTCGCAGCGTCCTGCGTCACTCCCGACGGTGAGTCAGGCTTCCGGAACGAGGCCCCGTTGCCTAATATGACGCATCATTGCCACATAGCGGAAATCGAGGGACGAGAACGGAGGGACGCCTTTCGAGAAGCCGCAGGAATCCTACGAAGCCGGTTCCTAACTTTAGAGTCACTTAACGATGCTAATGAAAAAGAGCAGCCTGAGCTGTGAAACGGTTCGGAGACCGCATAAGGGACATTGAAGTGAAACGGAGCGGTGAGACCACCCGTCCATCATCGGAACCATGAATCCGAGGACGGGCGTCGCATTTACAAAATCGGTTCAGGAATATCATCCGATACCCCCCCCGAGTGGGTAGAATCAGAAAACAGCAACCGTTATTACAAGGAGGTCTACAGTGTCGAAATATGATGAGGAGCTCAAGCTCGCGTTCAAACAAGATGAGCGGATGCGACCTGTGATTGCGAACGTTCCCTATTTTGGAGTTGGAGAGAAACAAGGTTGGAATCTTGTGAAGGAATCCGCATCACTGGAGGGTGACGCTCCAGAGGAAATCAGGCTGAAGGAGGACGCGGTCAACAGAGTTCGGGATAATTATGAAAGCGTGTTTCATGCGGCTCTGGATCCGGAAGACGCTTCCTATAGTGGCAGGTTCCTTCATCTACATGAGAAACCTTATTCTGCCAGTGAGTCGAGGGATTATGCGAATTTCCTGCTTGACGTCCCCGCTGTCTACATTGTCTACTTCCATGATCCCAGAGCGCCGAAGGGTAAGCCTTGGACTGTATACGTCGGCGAAACCAACCATATCGTCAAAAGAACCGTTCAGCATGTGATCAAGGTGAAGGTGCAGGACGATACGGCGGAAAACGTTAACGATCAGGAAGCTCTGTCAAAGAAGGAAACTGCAGCGGACATCGCAATCAGTAAGGCGGTGGCCGATGGCATCGAGGTACGCCAGTACGTGATTTGGCAGAAGCTCTTCAACAAATCCCTCACGTTGGATATCGAGAACAAGTTGATCGATTACATGCAATCCATTGAATCCGTGAATTGCCTCAACGGGCGCACCAATCCGCAAGGGCGCTATTTCACCAGCGACTCACTCGAATATGTCGTTTCCAATATCTGGTCGCGTCTTGTCAAGGACAACGTAAACGTTATTTCAGAAACCAAGGGAAAATCTGACAGGAAACTGTGTGCGCTTTTCCCAACTGAAACCAGCATTTGGAACTCAGCTATCTATAAAATCTCCCCATTCCACAAACTGGGTGAGAACCAAGAAAAGTCGTTGGATTGCATTGCGCAGCGTGTCGAGAAGATCCTATCCGAATGGGGGCCGGAGTCTCGGACGCAGCTCATCCTCATTCAAGGCTCAGCTGGAACTGGCAAGTCGATTCTTCTCAGCACACTCTTTTACAAGCTCTGCAACATGCCGACCGATCACAGACCATCGGTCAAATTAATGGTCTACAGTGACGATTTATTCACTCAATACCAAGATATGGCGAAACTGCAAGGCCTGAATAAAGGTACCCCAGGGCTGAATGCTTCCAGTATCTTAGCTGGGATCGATAATGTTCTCAAGCCTTCTGAATTCATACATGCGCTCTCTGTCAAGCGCGAAACCCAAAATGGGCAACACGTGAAACACAATTATGATTATTATGCGCCGACAGGTAAAGCTGATGTGGCATTGGTAGATGAGGCACATCTTCTGTTTACGCAAGGCCGACAGGGATATCAAGGGCATAACCAGCTTCATGACATCCTGAGAAGAGCCAAAGTCGTCGTTGCGGTGTTCGATCCCAATCAGATCATGAACAACACTGAAAAATGGGAAGTAGCTCAATTGGAGGAATTTCTTCGTGTTGTTTCCGACAAGGATAAGGACGGCGCTTTTATTCATGAGAAGCCGGTGATTTGCCATAATTCCGATAATCCGGTGAAGGTGGATGAAACCGCATACGAGACCTGTAGCGTTTATCTCACGGAGCAGTTCCGTATTTCTGCTTCAGGCCCGGTGAGCAATTGGATCCGTCAGGTCACTGCAGGCGACTCCAGACAAGTGCTCCTCAACAAGGAGCCTTCCATCTTCGATCGGGACAGACCGCATATAAGTAACATACCCACTGATGATATGAGCAGACCAGATGGTGTCTATGCCTCTCTGGATGATCTACCATACGAGATTAAGGTGTTCGATTCTCCGCAAGAATTAGCGGATGCGATTGAAAAGAAAAGGACGGAGATTAACGGGCAGCAGGAACAGAATCGAAAGAACCTGAATCGATCGCCCAGTGCGGCAGTTCCGAGGGATCTTTGTCGTGTCCTAGCCACGTATGATTGGAACTATTCCAAAGAGAAAGGCGGCGAAGTCACCCTATATAGGAACGGGGATAGCTGGCTGATGCCGGTGGATTGGAATGAAGATAACAAACCGATCGCTCCTCAATCTGCGGTCGAGGTCTTCTCCATGGGGTGGAATGGCACGAGCGATTCGGGAACGAAGAAAAATGGCTCGAATAAAGATCCATGGTCGTCTCGTCCAGATACGGAAAAAGAGGTAGGTTCCTATTTCACAATTCAAGGATTCGACTTGAATTACGCTGGAGTCATTATCGGCCCATCAATTTCTTACGATGTGGAACATGATTGTCTGAAGTTCGTTCCGGAATACTCTCGGGATAAGAAGGCCGCCGTGAATGCTGCTAAAGAATCCGGATTGGCCGAGGTCTTTGTCCGTAACCAGCTCAACGTCCTTCTTACTCGTGGAGTGCATGGCCTCTATCTGTTCGCGGTAGACCCAATACTACAGAACCAGCTCAAGAAGGCGTCTCGGGGTGAGCTCTAGAACTTGGGGTGAGAAACGTGTTCGTCTTCTTCCGCATTGCCGTGACTGGAATGCGGAAGAAGACGAACACTGATTTGACACTATCGGAATCCTTGAGATAGCGACGACTCGCAGGGCCTGCCGTTGGCCCATCCATGTTCCACCAAGTGCGAAGATTCAGACTCTGGTTTAGCCGCGTTTTATCCAGTGACATATGAATATGCGCCATCGTTCGGAAGGATGCGAGCACGATGAGGTTCATTCGACGCGAAGTGATATTA
>ERZ894229.1106-NODE-1106-length-13841-cov-11.3107_pt1 | contig 13841 bp, 10 predicted proteins | sample MGYA00380295_ERZ894229 | MGnify/ENA primary metagenome ERZ894229 (study PRJEB32331, sample SAMN06328479) | human gut metagenome | biome: human gut microbiome; feature: stool | host: Homo sapiens | collected 2014-09-17 ... | reverse complement strand
CCCTCCGTATTCCCCGTCACAGTAATCTCCGTCCTTCCTACCTCTTCTCTCACAATCTCAAAGAAGGACTTCTTCCGAAGGGCATAGCTTCCCACATTAACGGAAACCAGAAGCACCACACAGGCGGCGGTACCGATGGCAATACGGATGAGGCGCTTTCTCCATTTGCTGCCGCGGCCAGGCTTTGCAGACGTTTTGACCGTTTTGGCCGTTTCTGCGGCGGACGTTTCCGCCGCAGGCATTTCTTCGGCATGCAGTTCCCGATGCTCTGCGTCATCCTCTCCAGCAGCGGCATCGCCGGAAGCGGAGGCATCAGCCTCCGAAGAGACGGATGCATTCTCCTCTTCCTCCCCATACCGCTCCCAGAAACGCTTCAGGGCAGCATCAGCGCCAGGCTCAAAGGCCTGATCGTCGTGGACAGGCTCCAGCACGTCCAGGAGGCGGGTGATCGCGTCCACTTCTTTCTCATCAAATTCTTCTTCGCTGGCCTCGTAGGTATACCACCAGAGCCTTTCATATAGTTCTTCAATGAGTTTTTCGTCGCGTGGTTCCTTATTTTCTGCCATTTCTTCCACCTCATGCTTCACCGATAAATTTCAAAATCTCCAGAATCAGCTGACCGGCACACAGGAACAGCGGAAGCTGAAGGCTGTTTTTGATCTTCTGCTTCATTCTCAGAATTCTGACCTTAAAACAGGTTTCCGTGATTCCGAGACGCGTCGCCATTTCCTGCGAAGTATAGCCGTATTCGTAATAATGCCGAAGGATGTCGAGTTCCTCGTCTGACAAAATCTTTCGCACCGTACAGTATGCTTCCACCATTTTAAAATCGTCCGCGAGCCGTTCTTTTCCGCCGCTTTCCGTATTTTTCAGGACATAATCAAAATCCAGGCTGTACTTCTTCTGCTTTTCTTCCCACTTCATAATTTTATTCTTTGCCGTAACGCGAAGCCAGCCCGGAATGTTTGGATGAGTACGAAGATAAGCAATTTTCCGATAGGCCTCGACAAAGGTTTCCTGTACAATATCCTCTATTCCGTTGCCGTCCGTAACCATACGGCGGACATATCTTTTGATATTGTCATATTCGGAACGATAGAGCTCCTCGAAGAATTCCCTGTTTCCCTTCATCTGCCCGTATCCTCTTTCCTATAAACTTTTTCTCTGCCCGGCTACCTGCACAGCTCTGTCAGATTTGAAAGAATCTGTTCAAGCACCGGCCTTTTTTCTTCAGGGCAGCTTTTGAAAATTTCCATCACAGCCTGATCCAGCGGTCCTTTTCCGGTCAGAAGATAGTCAGGATCCATCCCTGTCTGTTCATAAACCAGAAGTATTTTCTCTATGGAAAGCCGCTTCCTTCCCCTTTCAATCCCTCCATAGAAGGTGAGCGACATCCCAAGGCGTTCTGCCATTGCTTCCTGAGTCAGCCCCATTTCCTTTCTTCTTTTATACAGCCTTTTTCCGATCTGGACAAGAATTTCTTCCATAGCCATTCCGTTCCCCCGTATTTTCCAGTTATTTCCAGCATCACGTAAATATCATACAGGGGCCAGGAATGGCTTATCAGCAACGATATGTTTGTATTTTATCTAAAAATATACTCGATATATTATGTTTTAATCGTTTATACGCTAAATACCAAACGTCACACTGCGCAATTTTTCCCGCAAAAAAAAAGAGAGAAGGGAGCCGTTCCTCTCCCTTCTTCAGATTTTTCAGGCATCTTCCGTCAGCCTTTTCAGATCTGCGATCAGCCTGTCTATATTGTCCTCCTTCGTGGCCCAGCTCGTGCAGAATCTCACCGCACTGTGGGTTTCATCCACTCTTTCCTGATAAGTATAACCGTAGTTCTCTCCCAGTTTTTTCAGAACAGAATCCGGAATTACAGGAAAAATCTGATTGGTCTGATTTTCCACCAGAAAAGGAAAGCCGACCTGCGTAAACGCTTCGCGAAGCTTATCCGCCAGCCGGTCGGCATGGCGGGAGATTTCCATATAAAGACCGTCTTCAAACAGCGCCTCAAACTGTACGCCGAGGAGACGGCCCTTGGCCAGCATGCCGCCTTTCTGCTTGATGAGATAACGGAAATCCTTTTTCAGCTCATCATTGGACATGACCACCGCTTCTCCGAAAAGCGCGCCCACCTTGGTTCCTCCGATATAAAACACATCGCAGCACGCGGCGATCATCGGCAGATCCAGCTCGTTGTCCACAGCCGCAAGGCCGTAGCCCAGCCTCGCGCCGTCCAGAAACAGGTAGAGTCCGTATCTGCGGCATACTTCATGCAGCGCTTCCAGCTCTTTTCTGGTATAGAGGGTTCCGTACTCCGTAGGGTTTGAGATATAAACCATTTTCGGCTGCACCGTATGCTCAAAGGAGGCATCGTTCAGGTGTGCCTCACACAGATCCTTCACCTGGGAAGCGCTGATTTTTCCATCCTTCTGAGGCAGGGCCAGAACCTTGTGTCCGGTGGCCTCAACGGCTCCGGTTTCATGGCCGTTGATGTGGCCGGTCTGTGCAGCGATCACGCCCTGATGGGGCCGGAGTGCCGCCGCGATCACCGTCATGTTCGCCTGGGTGCCGCCCACCAGAAAATGAACGGCAAGGCTGTCATCCCCGCAGGCTTTCCGGATCAGAGCCGCCGCACGGGCGCAGTGTTCATCTTCTCCATAGCCCACCGTCTGCTCCAGGTTGGTTTTCATCAGCTTTTCCATCACTTTGGGATGGGCGCCTTCGTTATAATCACATTGAAACAGGATCATTCTCTTCTTTATCCGCCTTTCGGTCATCATTTGCTGTTATTTCAAAATCTCAAGAATATAGTTCCACACTCTTTCCGTGGAGGAAATGCTCAGGCGTTCTCTGGGCGTATGAATATCCTTCATATCTGGCCCGATGGAAACGCAGTCCAGACCGGGCAGTTTGGAGGCCAGAATGCCGCATTCCAGACCCGCGTGGATGGCTTCCACTCTCGGAGCAGTTCCGAACATGTTTTCATAAATGCGGATCATTTTCTCCCTCAGGGCAGAGTCCTTCCGGTATTCCCAGGCCGGATATTCTCCGCTCACCGTTACTTCCGCCCCCTGAGAGGAAAGGAGCAGGCACACCTTATCGATGATCATATCCTTCTCGCTTCCCACGCTGCTTCTGACGGAGTAATCAAAGCCCACGCAGCCATTTTCCGTTTGGAGGATTCCCAGGTTCAGGGAGGTCTGCACCAGTCCCGGGATATCCGCACTCATCCGCTGGATTCCGTTTGGACACAGATACAGGATGTTGGTCACCTTTTCCGTGCTTTCTCTGGAAAAGGCTTCCCACTCTCCGTTTTCTTCTCCGCCAATCCGGATGTGCAGCCCGGAATCCGTCGAGGCGTATTCCCTGCGAAGCGTCTCTTCCAGCTTCGTCAGGGCATCTCTGACCGCGGAAACGTTTTCCGTTCTCACCACAAGAACCGCCCTGCTGGCAGAGGGAATCGCGTTGTCCGCGCTGCCGCCCTCCAGAGAAAGGAAGCGGGCATCCGCTTCTTTCGGAAGGAAACGCATCATGCGGCCCAGAAGCGCATTGGCATTTGCGCGGTCCTTATCGATCTCCGCGCCGGAATGTCCGCCCTTCAGCCCTTCGAAGAAAATCTCCATCCTTGTTCCGCTGACCTTCTCACAGGAGGCCATAAGTTTTCCATGCACTCTGGCGCCGCCTGCGCAGCTGGTCAGAAGCACGCCTTCCTCCTCGTTGTCCAGATTCAGCATCCTGCGGCCCCGGCAGATGGACAGGTCGATGGCATTCGCCCCTTCCATGCCGGTTTCCTCGTCCACGGTGATGATCACCTCCAGGCGGGGATGAGGGATGCTGTCCGAATCCAGAAGGGCGAGCGCATAGGCAACCGCAATGCCGTCGTCTCCGCCCAGGCTGGTGCCTTCCGCATACAGCCAGTCGCCGTCCACCTTCAGGTCAAGGCCGTCCTTCGTCATGTCCTTTGCGCAGTCCGCATCCTTTACCGCAACCATATCCATATGGCCCTGCAGAAGAACGGGTTCTTCCTCTTCATATCCCGGCGCGGCTTCCTTTATAATAATGATGTTTTTCACTTCATCCTGTACGCAGGCAAGGCCTCTGCTTTCCGCAAAATTCTTCAGATAATTGCTGATCGCTTCCACATTTCCGGAACCGTGCGGAATGCTGCAGATTTCTTCAAAAAAATGAAATACCTCTGCGGGTTTCAGTCCATCCAGTTTTCCCATTGTCTGTCTTCTCCTTTTTCTGTGATTCCCGAAAAACGGCCTGATAGAAAACTATCAGGCCGTCCCTTCGCATCTCGGAACTCCCCGAGTAGGGCTCGAACCTACAACAACTCGGTTAACAGCCGAGTGCTCTACCATTGAGCTATCGAGGAATATGTAATTACTGATCTCAACATATTTGATTATAGTTTTCCCGTGCGCTGATGTCAATATGCACTTTGGGTTCCTTTTACAAATTTTTTTTGCAATGTTACGATTTGCAGCCGGCGTTTCGCTTTTGTCCCGAAACGCCGGTGCAGCTTTTCCAGGCTCCCGCCTGCATCGGTCACTCCCCACTCCGGGTACTCACCTGCTCCCTGATCTCCGTAAGTCCCAGATCCATATTGTCAAGGGGCTGGATCCACAGGTGGCTGTCCGGATTCTGGGCGCCCTGACAGATGGGAACACGCCCTTCCTGGTCCCTTCCCTCAAAAGTCTCAAAGACGCCCTGCGTCGCGTTTCCATACCATTCCTGCAGGTTGCCGCCCGCGTCCTCGGTCACGATGTACATTTCCCCGTTGTACAGACCGTTCTGAAAGCTGCCGATCACATTCTGCCAGTAACGGCTTCCCACCGGAGCCAGATCGGTGTCAATGCCATACTGCTCGTGTCCCTCTCCATTGGGCAGGTTGTTCTGCCAGCTGCCGTTGTAGCTGTGGCTGATCAGCGCCCGGTCCGACTCCGTGTCGGAAGCGCTGTAATAGTACATCTTCAGCCAGGTGCCTTCTCCGCTTCTTGCACCATCCGTCCACTGGCCGTAATAGTACTGGTCCTCCCCGTAAACGGCAATACCGGTTCCGTCCGGTTTTCCCGCCTCATTTCTGTCCCCATAATAGTAAAAATAGGAAGGTCCCTGCAGGGATGCGGACATTGCCCGATAGTGAGACAGCCCGCTTAAATCCTCAACTGCCTCCACGTTTCCCTTCGACCAGTAGTCCATCATTTCCGCCAGCATTTCCACATTGGTTTTCTTCACCACAACCGTATTCTGGCTCACCCCGTTACTGGAGACGCTTTGCCCCGTCTTCTGTGTGGAAGTTTCCTCCTGCTTTGCGGCATCCTTTTCTGCGGCAGTGTCCTTTTCTGCGGCACTCTCCGCCTGTACCTCTCCGTCCAGTGCAATGGTTTCCTTCACCTCTGTCAGGGTTCCCTCTTCCCGGGCGGTTTCCGTTTCCCCGCCGGAAGACATGGCGCCGGATTCTTCGGTGTTCGATGCGGTCTCTCCTGATGCTGCGGAGGTTTCCGAACTTTCGCTCTCCTCCTGCACGGCCGCAGCATCTTCTCCATTTCCTGCGCCCCGTCCCGCGCTGATGGCGCACAGAATCAGAACCACCGCAATGAAAACGAGCAGGGCGATGATCGGTACCAGTTCCTTCTTATTTAATTTATGTCCATCCATATCCATCTGTCCTTTCCCGGTATGGCGGCTCAGGCGGGCCGCCGTTTGACTACGGCACATTATACCACGCGCGCAGGGGAGAAAGCGACGCCGCAGGCGGCATTTTCTCCACAAGCCGCAGATTGGGTATAATCCCCGCGCAGCGGGGCGGTCCGATTTATATCGGACCGGACTGCGCACCGCGCAGTTATTATACCATATCCCCTGCCTGAATCCCATAAAGGAATTCTTAATATTTTCCCAAAGAAACATAGATCTCCGACCATGCGGGAAGAAATCCCGCGCTGACAGCGGTATCCATGGAAAGAATATGGGACTGAGAGGTGGCGTAGAAGGGGATTTTCCCTCTCTTTAGAATCTCATTTTTCAGAAGCCGGACCAGAACGGCAGAGATTCCCCTGCCTCTCTGCCCGGGCTCCACATCCACGCCGATCTGCCACATTACAGCGCAGTCCTGTGTGGCCCCCGCGATTCCCACAATCCGGCCATTCAGGAAGGCCGCCGCAGCCAGCACATCCGGCATAAGCTGCGAGCCGCAGACCGCGTGCCGGAATGCACCGCCTCCAAACTCGCCCCGGCTCTTTCGTTCCGCCAGTTCTTCCGCCTCCAGCAGGCGCACTTCAAAGGGGGCAGGAACGTCCGCCAGATCCGCCGCTTCCTTCTTAATCCCTCCATCACAGGGAAGAAAATTCAGACGTACATCCTCGATTTTCCGTCCATACCGCCGGAGCATCGCATGCAGATGGCCGAGGCTGGAAAACTGGCAGAGCCATTCCGGATTTTTCAGGCTGCCCAGTTCTCTTACACACCGGTCAAAAATCTCTTCTCCCGCCAGAATCCTCGCCTTTCCCATAAAGACGATTCCTCTGAAAAACGGGTCGATCCCCTCGTAAATTCTGGGCCGGATCCCGGTTTCCTTTTCCAGTGTCTCACGCACCAGTTCGCCGTAGGCCGCATCTGTCATATATGCCTTGGGCGGGAAGTACGGTGCACGGCGAAACACCGTTTTGTTTTGCGCCGTCACAATCATGCCGTCCTTTCCCGCTTTTCCGATGCCGCAGTCCGCATCCAGCTGTTTTTCTGCCGCGCCCAGAATCTCTTCCGGAATTCTCATCCCTTTTCTCCTCCTTCCGGTATTTTCCTGATCAGGTCATCCGTCAGAGCCAGTCATCTGTTCGTGCAGCATGACCTCTGTCTGGTACTGGCGGATGAGTGAACTGTAACCCCATCATACCACAAAGTATGAATTCTTTGTGGCTTTACTTGACAGATTCCCTTTCCCTGACTAGAATGTAACAGAAATCATGGCATATTCTGCCCCAAAGAGGCATTGGAAAGAGGATTTTGAGGAGGAATCTGGAAATTATTATGAAAAAAGTGATACAAAAGATCCGGGAGAGCCGTCTCAGCCTGATCATGCTGTTTATCGCCCCGGCTGCCACATTTTACCTGCTGGAGTGGTACACCCACAACCCGTTTGAGACCATGAAGACAACGCCGCAGGTTCTGAACCTGATCATGTTTGAGCTTCTGGCTCTGCTTCTGTTTTCCGTCTTTGGAAAGCTCCATGTGGCTCTGATGGCGGAAACCCTGTTCTTTGCCATATACGGACTCGCCAATTATTTTGTTCTGAATTTCCGTTCCGTCCCGATCCAGCCCTGGGATCTGCTTTCCATTGGAACGGCGGCCAGTGTGGCGGGCAATTATGATTATACCCTGGACCGTCAGGCGCTTCTTGTGGTGCTTGGCTTCCTTTTTCTTCTGATCCTGGAATTTTTCTGCCGTTTCACCCTGAAAAAGGGTACCTGGAAGCTGCGGCTTCCCATGGCGGCCACACTCGTCGTCATGCTGGGCGCGTTCGGACTGATGTTCCATTCCGATGAAATTGTGGAGCAGAAACTGCGCCTGTACAACAAGCTTTTCACTCCCACCACCATCAGCTATAAGAACGGAACGGCCCTGGCCTTCGTCATGGAGCTGCGGTATCTGTCCGTGGATAAGCCGGCGGGCTATAACGCGGATACGGCGGCACAGGAACTCGCCGCTCTGGAGGAGGAATCCATGAGCGAACCGGCCATGGCAGGAGCCGGTTCTGATGAGGGAGAGTTTCCGAACATCATTGTCATCATGGACGAAGCGTTTTCCGATCCGGCGATTCTGGGTGATTTTACGGTGAATCAGGATTATATGCCCTTCGTCCACAGCCTGCTTGATGGCGCTGAAAACACCGTTTCCGGCTGGCTGAACGTTTCCGTTCTCGGCGGAAATACGGCCAATACCGAATTCGAATATCTGACGGGAAATACCATGGCCTTTCTGCCGCAGGGCAGCATTCCCTATCAGCAGTATATCAAGGGAGAGACGCCTTCTCTGGCCTCGCACCTGGCGGGTCTGGGCTATCAGACGGTCGCCATGCATCCCTACAATGCCTCCGGCTGGGACCGGGATACGGTCTATCCCGCAATGGGATTTTCGGAAATGTATTTCCTCCCGGATTTTGACAATGCAGCTAAGGTCCGCAATTATGTAAGCGACCAGTCCGATTTTGAAAAGATCGTTGAAATCTATGAAAATAAGGGCGACAACCCGCTGTTTCTGTTCAACGTAACCATGCAGAACCATTCCTCCTATACGGAAAGCTTTGATAACTTCGATCCGCAGATTGAAGTGGAAGGCGGCTCCCAGACGCTGAACAACTATCTTTCTCTTCTCAGCCTGAGCGATGCGGCGCTTGGTGAACTCATTTCCTATTTTGAAGAGCAGGAGGAGGATACCATTATCGTTTTCTTTGGCGATCATCAGACCACAAATTCGGTAATCGAGCCGATCCTGAAACAGAATGGGAAAAGCAGTTCCACTCTGACGGAGGAAGAGCAGGCGGACCGCTATAAGGTTCCCTTCTTCATCTGGGCAAACTTCGATATCGAAGAGGAAACTGGAGTAGAGACCAGCGTTAATTATCTCGGGGCAAAAACCCTGCTCGCTGCCGGGGTTCCAATGGACGGATATTTTACCTATCTTTCCGTTTTTTCCGAAACGGTTCCTGTGATCTCCGCCAACCATGTAACGCTGGCTGACGGTACCTTTACCAACGCCGACGATCAGTCCGAACTGCTTTCCGACTATAAGGGCTATCAGTATTACAGACTTTTTGATTATTCCGCTGACTGACAACAGGGCGCAAAGAATGGCTGACGCCGTTCTTTTATGATTTGAATGCCGCCTGCGGCGGCAAAACAGGAGGATAACATCCATGACAACAACCCTTTCGCAGCGTTTCTCTTTCCGAAAGCTGCCCGCGGCCGCGCGTCAGAACGCGGCCTGCCTGCTTTCCTTTCTTATCCCCCTCGCCGTCATGTGCGGCATTTTCATCATCAACGGCGTATATCCGTTCGGGGATGAGAGCTTCATGCATTCCGACATGTATCACCAGTATGTCCCCTTTCTCTCCGAAATGCAGAGCAAACTGAAAAGCGGGGACAGCCTTCTCTATTCCTGGAATGTGGGGATAGGCTCCAATTTTCTCGCGCTGTACGGTTATTATATGGCGAGCCCCATCAACTGGCTGGTGGTTCTGGTGCCCGATCAGTACCTGATCGAATTCATGACCTGGCTGGTGGCTCTGAAAATCGGTCTGTGCGGCTTTACCTTCTGCTTTTATCTGACCCGCCATTTTAAAACGAAGAGCTTCGTGCTGGTTCCCTTCGCCATTTTTTATGCACTTTCCGGCTTCCTGGCGGCCTACAACTGGAATGTGATGTGGCTGGACTGCGTCGTCCTGTTTCCGCTGATCGCGGTGGGCCTGGAGGCTCTGGTAAAGGAGGGAAAATATAAGCTCTACTGCATCAGCCTGGCGCTGTGCATTCTCTCCAACTACTATATTTCCATCATGGTCTGCATTTTCCTGGTGCTATATTTCCTGCTGCAGCTCGTCTGCTCTCACATGTCCCTGAGACAAATGGGCGCCGCGGCTGTCCGGTTTGCCCTCTTCTCTCTCCTTGCGGGAGGATTGGCGGCCGTGCTTCTCATTCCGGAATATGCGGCGCTTCACCTGACAGACTTCAGTGAATTTAATTTTCCGGACACGCTGACCTTCTATTTTTCCTTCCTTGATATGATCGCAAGGCACTGCATGAACGTGAATGTGGAAACGGGTCTGGATCACTGGCCCAACATCTACTGCGGCGTGGCCGTTTTTCTGCTGGTCCCCCTGTATGTGACGAATACCAGAATCTCCCTGCGGGAAAAGGCGGCATACATCGGGCTTCTGGCCTTTATGCTTCTGAGCTTTTCCACAAATATGCTCAACTTCATCTGGCACGGCCTGAACTATCCGGATTCTCTGCCCTGCAGACAGTCCTTCCTGTATATCTTCCTGCTGCTCACCCTCTGCGCAAAGGCGGTTCTGAACATCCGCGGCTGCTCGCTGAAGGCGCTGGGAGGCTGCTTCTGTCTTTCCCTGGGCTTTGTGCTCCTGTTTGAAAAGCTGATGGCGGATGAGGAGGCATACCGGACGGAAACCTTCCTTCTGACCGCTCTCTTCCTGTGCCTGTACGGCGTGTTTCTTTATTTTTACCGGAACAGAAATGCCGCAGCGGAAGGGAAACGTTATGGCATGTGTCTTCTCGCGGTTCTGACGCTGACCTCCGTAACCGTGGAAGCCGCCGTTAACACCTACACCACCAGCTGCTCTGTCACCAGCAGAAGCAGCTACCTGAACAACCTGGACAGCTATCAGACGCTGGTTGAGAGGACCAGGGAACGGGATACGGACTTCTACCGGTTTGAAAAGACCAGCCGGGTCACCAAGAACGACGGCACGCTGGTGGGCTATCCCACGGCTTCCCTGTTCTCCTCCACTTCCAACGGACATGTGCAGGATTTTTATGACAAAATGGGCATGAGCGACAGCAAGGTGTTCTACTGCTTTGACGGTGCAACGCCTCTTTCCTCCTCTCTGCTTGGCGTGCGTTACGTGTTCTCCCGCTCCGCCAATGAGGACCCCTTGCTCTATACCCTGATCGATCAGGAGGGGGATATTTACCTGTATGAATGCCGCTACAGCCTGCCGCTGGGCTTCATGATCAGCTCCGGGTCCGGCTTCTCCGCCTCGGCGCAGACCCCGGAAGCTTCCGGGAGTGCAGACGCTTCCGCAAGTGCGTTCACAGATGAGAACGTTTCTTCCCAGACGGCCGGAACAGAGGAGTCCGCTTCGGAGGCTTCTCCTCTTGACGAGCTTCTTGGCAATATTGACGATACCCGCACGGACGCGCTGGAACGCGCCCTGGACTCTGAAGGGGCAACGCCTCTCGATACGCAGAACCGCATGGTGCAGGCTCTGGGTCTGGAACAGAACCTGTTCACCTCCGTAGGCGCCCTTCAGGAGGAAGACGGCGCAACCACCATCACTGCCGATGTGAGCGGCCATTACTATGCCTATGTTGGAGATACGGGCGTCAATACCCTGAAAATGGAATCCGAAGCGGGAAGTAAAAGCTTCTCTCAGGTAAAATATCACTATATCTGTGATCTTGGCTGGCATGATGCGGGGGATGTGATCTCTCTGACCTCTGAAGACAGCAGCAGCCTGAACGTATCCGCCTACCGTCTGAATTTTGATGTGATGGACGAAGTGATTTCCATCCTCGGCGAGCAGACCATGACGGTGGATTCCTACAGCTCCACCCATATAAACGGCCACATCGACGTTTCCCGTGCAGGGGAGCTGATTCTCAGCGTCGCCTACGAGCCCGGCTGGACGATTCTGGTAGACGGCGAGGAGGTGCAGCCCGGCCTGTTTGACGATACCTTCATCAGCCTGTCGCTGACGGAAGGGGAGCATACCATTGAAATGCGCTACCGCCCCGCCGGCCTGACCATCGGAATCATTGTAAGTCTGATCTGCCTTGCCATTTTCGCGGCGATCGTCCTCCTGGAACGCCGGAGACGGATGCGGCCCAAAACACAGGCTTCGGCATTCCGGACACAGCGTCTGTTGTCCCGCCCGCAGGAAACGCAGACTTCTGCCGGTTCGGGCGAAGGAGGCGCATGATGAAAATGTTTCCAAACACCGGCGCGGTCAGCCAGGAAACGGCTGACCGCGCAGCCTCTTCCCGCCTCTGGTTTCTGGACCTGCTGCGCGGCATCAATCTGATTTCCATGATCGCCTACCACGGCGCCTATGATCTGGTTTACCTTTACGGCGTAAATCTCCCCGGCTACCGGGGGCTGCCCGGTTATCTGTGGCAGCAGAGCATCTGCTGGCTGTTCATCTTTCTGTCCGGCTTCTCCTTCTGTCTCGGCCGCTTTCACGGAGGCCGCCGGGTGAAGCGGGGACTGCTGCTTACCGCCTGCGGCCTCCTGATCACGGCTGTCACGGCTCTCGTCATGCCACAGTCCCTGATCATCATGGGCGTCTTAAGCTTTTTCGGCCTTGCGGTACTGCTCACGGCGCTGCTTTATCCCCTTTTCACACGCATTCCTGCCCCGGCCGGCCTGATCTGCTGTCTCCTTCTCTTTTTCCTGACAAGGGATGTGCCGTCCGGGTATCTCGGTTTTGAAGGCCTGCGCCTGTGCGCCCTTCCCGATTTTCTGTATCGGGGCGTTTTCATGATGATCCTGGGATTTCCCTGGCCCGGCTTCTTTTCCACCGACTATTTTTCGCTTCTCCCCTGGATCTTTCTGTTCTGGAGCGGATTTTTTACCTTCCGCTGCACGCCGTACGGACGCGGTCTGCGGCAGTGGCCGGCCTTTTTCAGACACCGTCTCTGCCCTTTTCTGGAATTCATCGGAAGACATACTCTTCCCATTTATATGATTCACCAGCCCGCGCTGATGGCTGTGTTTCTTCTCGCCCAGGGAATCGGTGTGCTGTAGGATTGTTCATTGACATCACTGCGGTGATGGATTAATATAATTAAGTGTCACTTGCATTCTGTGCAAATTTCTTTTAAACCAAATGCCGCTTTGCGGCTATCATCACGAGGTAGATATGGAGCATTTGAAAATCCCGAAAAACTATGAATCTGCGCTGTCCCTGCATGACACGCAGGTTGGAATCAAGACGGTAAAGGATTTCTTTCAGAGACTGCTGGCGGAACGGCTGAATCTGCTGCGCGTATCAGCGCCGCTCTTTGTGGATCCGGCTTCCGGCATGAATGACAATCTGAACGGCGTCGAACGGCCTGTTTCCTTTGGTATCAAGGAGCAGAATGAATACGAGGCCCAGGTGGTGCAGTCCCTGGCAAAATGGAAGCGCTACGCGCTGAAAAAATACGGTTTCTGCGAAGGCGAAGGCCTCTATACGGACATGAGCGCCATCCGCAGGGACGAGATCACGGACAACATTCATTCCATTTATGTGGATCAGTGGGACTGGGAAAAAATCATTTCCAGACAGGACCGCAATCTGGATACGCTGAAGGATGTGGTGCGCACCGTTTATAAGGTGCTTCGGAAAACCGAAAAATACATGTCCATTCAATACGACTACATAGAAGAGATCCTGCCCCATGACATTTTCTTCATCACCACGCAGGAGCTGGAGAACATGTTCCCCGACTACAGCCCGAAGGAGCGGGAATACTACATCGCCAAGGCGAAGGGCGCCGTCTGCATCATGCAGATCGGCGATGTGCTGGAATCCGGCGAGCGTCACGACGGACGCGCTCCGGACTATGACGACTGGTCCCTGAACGCGGATATCGTGGTTTATTATCCGGTTCTGGATATTGCGCTGGAGCTGTCCTCCATGGGCATCCGCGTGGATAAGGACGCCCTTCTTTCCCAGCTGGAAAAGGCCGGCTGTCCGGAACGGGCTTCTCTTCCCTTCCAGAAGGCGGTCATCGAGGAGCAGCTTCCCTTTACCATCGGCGGCGGAATCGGCCAGTCCCGCATCTGTATGTTCTTCCTCAGAAAGGCACACATCGGAGAGGTACAGTCCTCCCTGTGGCCGCCGGAAATCGTGGAAGAGGCGGAGAAGAACGGCATCCACCTGCTGTAGGCAGCTATCGGAAGACGGCCCTTTTGCAGCAGCTGTCAATTGAAAAAAGATTATCCCGCGTGCTCCAGGCTTTTCAGCTCCCTGGACCCTCACGGGATAATCTTTTTTATACAATAGGAAAGTTCCTTTCCTATTGTATAAAAAAAGACGTTGATGCGCACTC
>ERZ894229.1105-NODE-1105-length-13852-cov-8.39451_pt1 | contig 13852 bp, 9 predicted proteins | sample MGYA00380295_ERZ894229 | MGnify/ENA primary metagenome ERZ894229 (study PRJEB32331, sample SAMN06328479) | human gut metagenome | biome: human gut microbiome; feature: stool | host: Homo sapiens | collected 2014-09-17 ... | reverse complement strand
GGCAATCGCCACCCTCTGCTGCTGCCCGCCGGACAGCTTCAATACATTTCTTCTGGCTTCTTCTTCGCCGATCCCCAAGCTTTTCAGTATTGGCATCGGGTCTTCCTTTGCTGTCAAAAGTACATTCTCTTTTGGCGTCATATATTCGATCAGATTATAATTCTGAAAGACAAACGCCACATTATTCCTCCGGTGCCAGGCTAGTCCCTTTCCTTTTTCCATAATACTTTGTCCTTCATATAGGATTTCTCCGCTTTTGGGCTCATCCAGTCCTCCGATCAAAGACAAAAGTGTCGTTTTCCCGCAGCCCGATGGCCCGCAGATTGCATAAAATTTCCCTTTTTCAAACGACAGACAGATATCTCTTAATACGGGTTTATCACTGAAATAATAGTATCCAACACCCTTTACCTCTAATACAGACATTTTCTCCCTCCTCTTGCTCTGTCCTAATTCGATGATAAGATTTCCTTCGGCGTCATCTTGACAACTGTCAAAAATGACATACCCACTGCCGCCAATATAACCAAGAATCCTGCTGCCGTGGCGGCCATCATATATCCTATTCCTCCAGAATGGCCGGATATCAGTTCTGTCATTCCTGCTGTATCTCCTGTAAACACCATTCTTCCGACCACTCCCGATAAAGTCGCTGCACATAATCCAGCAGCGATCGCTGCTGCCATATAGAGAAGAAAACTCTCCAGGATTAACTGCCCGAAAATTCCTTTCTTCCCTATTCCAGCTGCCAAATAGATTCCCATTTCATGTTTTCTGTCCCTCATCCACAGAAACAGGATCAGATACAAAATGACTATTCCCAGTACGATCATAACAACGATGAAAATTCCCGTTAAAAAGCTAACCCGCTCCAACGGCTCGGCAGAACTCTGATATTTTCCATTATTCTGCTCTATCTCATAACCATCTGTATCAAAATGGAACTCATCTGCGACTTCCTCTAAGGTCTTTTCAAACTGTGCTGAATCCCGAATATAAAAATTCACGCCATTACGATACCAGTCAAACTCACCGCCCCGCAGGTCTGAAACGATCTTCCGATCCGTCTGTATATCGATAAAAATATAATTTTCCGGAAAGTCAAACTCCGCACGCTCACTGTCCGGCTCTGATTCATCCTTGACCTGGAATATTCCTTTAACCTGATAGGTATATACATTTCCAAGCGCCGCTTCGTTGGTTCCCCGATAATTTTCTGTCACCACGCTTTGAAAGGTATCTCCGATTTCCAGTCCGTTATCTCTGGCAAGTACGGTCGATATCAGCGCCTGTCCTTCATCGTCTTCCTCAAGGTGCTCTCCTTCTACCAGATTCAGATTGTCCAGATAGAACTGTTCCTGATACACGCTTCTTGTCGTTGCCAGAAAACAAGCCGCATGTGCATCTTCTTCCTCGCCTGCGACTGTAAACCTTCCCGGCGTCAGTTTCACATCAGGCAGGCTCATATAAAAAACATCATTTCCATTGTATGTAAGCAGGTTTTCTCCTTGGACTATTTCTTTACAGAGATCGTCATTCAGATACCTTGCAGTTCCGTCCACCTCAAGATTCGGCGTCACAGTAAAATATCCGCTCAATTTCTCCTTTAATCCGGCTGTCACCGCCTGGCTGGTTTCCCTGATACCAACCGCCACCATAACGCTAAGAAGGCTGGCCCACATCACCAGAAATAAAAGCAGGCTTTTCTTTTTTCTTCTTCCGATATACAGAAGGGCCCTTCTCCAACTATTCATAACTGATCTCCTTTATGCGATGAATTTTTATCCCAACAGTTCCCTGGCGCCATTCCCTAAAATTTTTCTTGTTTCCAGCCACACCGCAGCACCAAGCACCACATACAGCAGTGCGCTTGCTGCTGCTAATTCCTCTATATCTGGCTGACAGGAGATTTCTTCCACAGCTTCCGCTTCACTTTTAATCTCAAACTGTTCATTATAAGCCTCCAGAGCATTTATATCTGTCGGAAAGTCCATGACTTCCTGCTTGGAATTCTGCTCCTCCTGCCGATTCATATGTTCCAGCAAACCATTGCCAAGTCTGTTTCCGCTCCACATCGTAATCCCGACTGCCAGGATCAGCGCTCCCAAAAGAAGTATTCCTCCTTCCAGAAACATCTGCCCACGTATCTTTCTTTTTGTTTCACCTATGGATAGCAAGATCCCCACTTCTTTTTTTCTGGCTCCGATCCAGATCCGAAGTACCAAAATCAACAATACAATGCACACTGCTATCAAAAATACGATCAGAAATGTAGTGATTTTACTGACATTCTCCAACGGTTTCAGCGCAGATTCATACATAGAGGTGTCCACCTTGAGCTCATAGTCACTCCAGGTGATTTCCGGAATCTCCTTAATTTCTTCTATGATTTCATCCATCCTGGCAGGATCGTCGATAAAAAAAGTTGCCGTGTACTCCGGATCAATGGCTTCGCCTAAATCTTTTTTTGATATTCTCTCCATCTCTGTCAAGCCATCTATGTCCATAAACATATAGTTCCCGATAACTTGCTCCTCAACAGTATACTCATTTGTATACTGAGCGACATTCGCATGAAAAATCCCTGCGATTGTTAAATATTCCGTAGCAACAACTGTAAGGTCATTCAAATCTGTAATTCTTTTTGTATATGTCAATGGCAACGACAGCTGTTCAACACGGATCTGATCCCCCACCTTTAATTGATTCTTTTCTGCCAGTTCATCCGAAATCAAGATCTGATATTTATCCCCTTCCCGGATTGCTCTCCCCTCGACCAGTTCTAAGGTATTCGTACGAAAATAGCTTAATAATTCGCTATTGTTACATCCTTGTAAAATATTTTGCTTTTCGCTGATTTGATTTTGAATTCTCGGGTCATCTGAAGAATATTCGCCTGTTTCCCGCTCTAATTCTGCAAGCCGTGCAAGCAACGCATCAATTAAATCTACTTCTGGGAAATACGCCAAATATGACTTCGCCTCTTTACAGACATCCGTAACCCCTTCTACCCCCATAACCTTGTCAATTAGTTCGTCGTCTACGATCGAACCTTTATATCTGTATTGTTCAAATCCAGGTATATCTCCCGTTTGTTCCCATAAGTTTTTATCTTCTGCATTTTGGGGAATGATTGCCTTGATCGTAAAGCTGTTTCCGTAAGTTTTCTGGAGTTCCTGCATCCCGTCTTGGCTGCCTTTCCATATAGCAAGACCAAGCATCATACCCGACGCAATGACCGTCAATGTAAACATAAGCAAAATACATCTTAACTTATGAGTTTTTAGATAAATCAGACTCCTTCTCCAAATACTCATAACGCATCCCCCTCACAGTCTTTCTATATATAATTGATACTACAATATAATTTCAGAATTTTCAATTATATATCCTATAGTTGTCACATTTTTTATATATTTCAATTCCTTATTTCAGTTTTATCACCATCCTCTGCAGCCATTTCATATTTCCGATTTGTATGATTGCGTATATCATCCAGATCAGACCCTGCCACAGTACATACCGCCTGATATCATCCGTCTGGAAATCCCTGAGTCTCCAGACAATCCCGGTAAACAACATAGATATCACGGTTCCTGTTCCCAGTGGAATCCAGACAAACCTGGACACCTCCTTCTTCATATTGCGGACCCTCTCCGCCCGGCGCATACCAAAGCACTCCATAAACTGATACCTGGTCTTTATTTCCGGCAACTCCATATTGATCTTCACATGAAGCATCAGGATGCCTGCGGTCAGAAGCATGACTAACACAAATCCATTCATGACGGTCTCCAGGATATGCTCCATCTGCCGCCTGGTCACCGCCTCTTTCTTCGAATAAGCACTCTTTACCAGCGGATCAAAGGATTCATCATAGGCGTGCGCCTCTTGAAATTCTGCCATGATCTGATCTGCCCGCTCTTCCTGTTCCCGCACAGCGGATTTTGGCAGGTTTACCAGCGCCATCACCGTCGGGCCCTCGTGAATAGTATTTTCCAGTACCGCTTCGCCCGGCTCCACCGGTTCCCCGGTGTTCATATCTGTTGTTTTCCAGTAATCCTTTACCTTCTCAAAATAAGCATCCGAAAAAACAATCAGGTTTTCATATCTTCCCTGCCGAAAGCACCCGATCAGGCTGCTTGTCTCTTCTCCCACAATATGGCGCATGGGATAATACGTCCGATATTCATAAGCGTTATACGCGACCAGAGGCTGTCCGATATGCAGATAGGGTTCTTTCGTCATCATATACCAGTCGATGGGCTTCGCCTTGGCCCCCTGATCCTGCTGATATACCACATAAATATTTCTGCCTTCCGCATCCAGTCCCAGCTGCTTCTTTGGCGTTTCCCCCGCCAGCTCTTTCAGTTTCCGATAGGTGCTTTCGGATATGCCGATATTCTACCCCTGATGGAAACTGATCTTTGCCGGTTTATCTGGTTCCTCTGTCGTATCCATCGTAGTCGCCCTGATCATTGGGAGGGTCAGCACCTCTGCGCCGCAGTCATCTTCAAAATCCTGCAGGAAACTTCCATCCTGGCTGTTTGCAAACAACACATAATCATACGGGCATCTGTCTTCCGGAGCCTCAGCGATCTGATTGGATATCAGCTTCATAGAAAAGTAAAACATTACGCTGACATGGATCACCGTCAGCAACACCAGATACCGGACAGTCGTCTGGAACCGGTGCAGGACCATATGCTGGCCGGGAAGTGAATCCAGATATTTTGTAAGATTTCTTTTTCTTCGCTGCAGTGCGATACCCCATCCGTTGTGGCAGATCATATACAGTCCTATAAAAAACAGGCAGAGTACAAGCATACTTTCCACAGACCGGCGCTGGCTGTAACGGTATATACTGTACCCGGACAAGAAAAGACCTGCCAGAAGCCCCGGCAGCCTGTATCGTCCCGGAAGTTTTTCGCTTCTTACCGCTGCCGCTCTTCCATCCACCGTCTGGCGCGCCGATTCAATATCATGGGAAAATCCAAAGGCAAACAGGCTGATTACAAGAATCGCCACTACCGTCCACAAATAGTCCGTCCCCTCTGGTGTGCTCAGTTTCCCAAATAGAGGAAAAACTTTTTCCATTACAACGCAAAAAATCTTAAGGAGCAATCTTCCTGTTATCAATCCCGCTGCCAAAGCCAGAAAAAAGCCTGCCGTCAGTTCTCCGATCCATGCAGCTGTTCCTGCACCGCTTCTAATTCCCAGCGTATGAAAAATCCCATTGTCTGCCGCTCTTTTTCTACGATAAAAGGTCAGCACACCCAGGAGCAAGAAAAAAGAGATCAGAAGCAGGACGATCAGAAAATCCCTCATAATCTCTACCAGCCCCAGGCCTAATAGTCCCTGGTCCTCTCCGTAACTGTCTGCAAAGACACTCTGCATACTGATTCCTGTAAATAAAAACAAAGCCACGAGAAACACTGCCAGGAACACAAAAGAAAAATCTCTCCACCGGTGCCGAAAAGATTTCCATAAAATCTCATAATATAAATAGGAATATCTGCCCGGAAACCGCAGCCGTTTTTTTCGTTCTTTCCGGTACCATTTCTTTTGCTCCTGCTCTTCCTTTGCACGCCTGGAGGTCTCATCCCACTGCTCTGCTGCTTTTCCCGCCAGATACCATACCCCGTCCAGTGCCAGAAAGCCACTCAGATATACACATATCCCTGTAGGAACCAGGAAAACCACCTGCTCGTCTAAAATGGAAATATTCATCATTCCATACTGAAAAAGCATAGCTGTGACGGCACACATTCCCAGCCATCCAAATGGCTGCAGATATGGGTACCGTTTTCCCCCGACAGATAGAAATAAATGGACAAGCTCGCCAATCTGGACCCCCAGAAGAATTAATACCGCCGCTAAAAACCAGACAGCGGTCGTTTCTGCATTTTCCGATAGTTCCGCCATATCTTTCAGAAAAGCCCAGTGATACACCTGTACCGGATCCTTCTGCTCCCATATCCACAGCAAATATAGGTGGATACTGGCACGTCCTTTCTCTGTGACGATCCACGGGAAGAATAAATATAGCTGCAACAGGATCCCCATCACCACATCCAGTTTTTGCTTTTTCGTCTTTTCTGCCATTTGCTTCACACTATACCTCCCTGCGAAAAGAACAGAATCCTGACACAAAAAGTATCCTCCTGATCCTGAATAGCGATTTCCCCTTTATGTCTCTCTACAATCTGACATACATTTCTCAATCCGTAGCCGTGGATGCCTGTTCCTGTTTTGGAAGATGACAGACCGGCACTGTCCTCTTTTTCTATTTTTCCCTTACTGTTTTCAATCTTCAGTAGGAGAATCTGATGGCTGATCCTGATCGTAAGCCTGATCCATTTTTCCTCATCCCCTGATCTTTTGCAGGCCTCTAACGCATTGTCCAGCAGATTTCCAAACAGGGATACCGCCTCCTTTGGAGAGACTGGCATAGATTTCAAAAGCGGCACGTCAATTTCCATCTCAATCCCGAGTGCCTTGGCCTCTCTTCCTTTCTGATCGATCATGAAATCTATCTCCTCAATCCCAGTCAGGATCTGTCCGGAATTGGCACCCATCTCCGTTCCGAGTTCCCCAAGATACTGATGGAGTTCTTCTATCCGGCCTTCTTCCGCATATTTCTGCATCAGCAAGATATGATTTCTCATGTCATGGACGGTCTGTCTGCTTCGGTACATATCCTGAAACTGTTTTTCCATCAACTGCTCATGGATCTGCAAAAGCTCTGTTTCTTTTTTTAATAACTGGTACCGGAAAAACAGAACTCCGCCCGTCATAAATAGCGCCAGCAAAACAGCAATGGAAATACTCTCTGTAATCCCGCGGATTCCCCGGCTTCCGAAAGTTGTGTCTTCCAATATCAGCTGATACCGGATCAAAAGCAGATATATCACCACCAGGCATACGCAGGCTTCATTTTGATAAGAGGACAGTTTCTTCCCAATTCCCTGGAGCAGCCGTTCTGATAATAAAAGTAAGATCAGAGTCCACATCCTGGACAATATGTAGATCAAAAGCCGTTCTTCCACTAAAGCATCCACAGATATTGGCTCCGGTGACAATCCTGCCTCTTTTTCCATGTAGAGAAAGCATAAAAACAGGTCAAAAAAGGAAAGCAGACTGTAGTATGCCCCTGTCAGTGCAAAACCCGTACGGAAGGTTATGTTCATTCCCCTGCAGGCACACCCGGAAATTACTACAATACACGCCAGAAACATGACTGCCGAAAAGAAATAAACCTCCCTGGATATACCAAGTACTGTTCCACATAAAAAGATACATCCCCACTTGATAAGTCTTTTCCAATGCCCGGATACCCATTTATCCGCAAATCCCCCTTCCAGCAGTCGCCAGCACATCCAGATCTCACCCATGGATATCAATATCAGTAGTGATAAATATACTTCTCTGTTCATCATACGCCCTCCAGATATTCCAGAATCTGATGTTTGACTTTCGCAAGCTGAACTCTGCTTACCGGAAACTCTTCCCCGCTTGTCAGATATATGACGCCGTTTTCCATTCTTTCGATATGTTGGACATTCATCACATGCCCCCGGTCCACCAGCATAAACCTGGGATCAGAAAGTTCTTCCAGAAGCTTCCCTAGTGCAATCCGTTCTCTGTAAGTCCCGTCTATCATTACATACTCTACATATTTCCCGCCTTTGGAAGCCTTCTGTATGTATCGGATTTCCCGGTAAAAAAGCTTCTTTTTCCCGCGCTTTATTCCAACGATACGATAGTCCTTCTTCTGTTCTATTTCCTCAGAAATCATCCTTTGCAGAATGTCGGGCAGCCGCCGGTCCATGCTTTCCTTTAAGATATACTGACTGGCTTCCACAAGGTAGCTTTCTGCTGCATACTCTGCATAGGAGGTCAGGTAAAGAAGCTTTGTGTCCTTTCCCCGTTCTCTCAATATTCGTCCCAGTTCTATACCGTTGATCCCCGGCAGCCTGATATCCAGAATCAAAATCTCGTACTCGCTATTTTCTTCTAAAAACCGCTCCGCACTCTCATAGGCCCGACACTGTATTTCCGCAAAATCTCCGGCTGTCTTTTCCACATACCTGCATACCTCTTCCCGCATCCGGGCCTCATCCTCAATTACCCCAATCCGAATCATTTTATCTCCTCCTTGCTCATACGGAGTTTAAAACGATTATAATATACTCCACTGCATTTTTCAGCAAGGTGGCTGTTAGTGTCTATTTTTCAGGCCATGGATTTAAGTAAAAAAATAACCGGCACCCTCTCGGATGCCGGTCGTCCCTTTTCTGTCTCGAAAATAAATTGTCTGTTATTCTGTCCTAAGCGCCGTCACCGGATCGCTCTTTGCCGCTTTTCTCGACGGGATCAGCCCGCCGATCAAAGTCAGGACCACGCTTAGAAGAATCAGAATCACCGCCGGCCGCACCGGAAGCACGGCATTGACGGCATCTGTTCCTGCAAGATAATGGATCAGTGCGTTACCCGGTATCAAAAGCAGAAGTGAGATAATAATTCCCATTGCCCCCGCACAGAACCCAATGATAAAAGTTTCCGCATTGAAGACCTGTGAAATATTTCCCTTGGACGCTCCGATGGCACGCAGGATACCGATCTCCTTCTTCCGCTCCAGTACACTGATATAGGTGATGACACCGATCATGATCGAAGAAACCACCAGGGAGATTGCCACAAATGCAATCAGTACATAGCTGATGATATCAATAATATCCGTCACGGAAGACATCAGTGTTCCCACCACATCCGTATAGGTGATGACCTGCTCTTCTTTTCCTTCCTCTTCCATCTTACTGTTATAATCATCCAGGATCTTTACCACCTGCTCCTTGCTCTCGAAGTCCTTCGGATAGATATCAATCCCGCTTGGCACATCAAAATCCACATAGCCAAGAGTAGCCAGATTATTTTCATAAGATGCGCTGTCGCCGGAATTCATAGACATCATAAGCTCCGTCAGCTGATCTCCTGTCATATTCATCTGAAATGCATCTGCAAATGCATCCCCATCAATATTCATGGCGTTTTCCAGACTGCTCCCTACATTTGCCATTGCCTGGCTCATGGCTGTTCCCATGCCGTTGGCAAGCTGGCTCATCATCTGCTGCATTGCGGATGAAATCTGTGCGGACAAGGCCTGACTGACAGCGTTTCCATAGGAAGACATGGCATTTCTCATATAATTCTCTACCACCTGCGTCAACTGGCTTTCCACATTTCCCATATCAACAGTACCTGCAAGACCTTCTGCAAGACGGTTCTGTGCATCCTCCGTCTGCAGATAGTCCAGGAAATACTCGCCTATCTTCGAAGGATCCGGACCATTCCCCGCCTGCGCATAATCGTAGTAACCTTTCATAATCTCTTGCGCTAGTGCAGTCATCTGATCATCCGTAACCGTAATATTCCCCATTTTCCCTTCAAGCAGCTGATTAAATTTCTGTACAGCCGTAGGGTTCGTACCCATAAAGCTGACCAGCGCATTATAAAATTCATCCACATTCTGGAAATTCTGTTCTGCCACGGATGCTGCAAACTCTTCCTTCAGCCCCTCAAAAAGACTGGAAAGCTCCGAGCTTGATACCGTCATCGCACCGCTTTCCTTTATGATATTCACCACCGATTCCTTCATGATCGTTTTGGCGCTATCACTGGTCAGATAGTTCTGAAAGCTTTCCAAAAGCCCCGAATAATCCGCCTCCGGATGATCCTTCACATAGAGCTGGTAGCCTTCCATCAGGCTTTCCGCCATTTTCGCAAATCCTTCTGACGAGATACTGATATCCAGATTTCCCAGCATCTCGCCCAGGTCCATCGTCCCCGTTTCCGGCAGGTTAATGTTGATTCCGCTTAGATCGACCATTCCTGACAGGTCCACAGAATCGTCTGCATTTCCGAATACGCTGGAAAAGTCAAAGGAATCCGACAGGTTTGAAAACGCGCTTTCATCAAAGCCAAAAGCCTCCTGAAGCTTTTCCTCGTCCACTGTAATCAGGGACTCCATATCAAACGTATTTTCAGAGTTCTCCTCTCCAAAAGCCTCTCCCGTAAATACATTAACAGAAGGATCTGCAAGCTGCTGTTTGACGATCTCGGTATCCCCCGCATACTCCGACATATGTTTGGTCAAAGAAGCCGGATAACAGATACCCGCACTTAAGGCAGAGGCATTGGCATCCTCAGAAGGCTGCACGACGCCGACAATGGTCAAATCCTCCCCGTTCTCCACCAGCCCTTTCACATAATCATGATCGCCGGACTTGTCTGTCCATACCTGGTACTGGCTGTCATACGCATAATAATCTGCACTGTTTACCAATTTGAAATTGATGCCGATAATATCATCATAATCATAACTTCCCATATCCTCCGGTACAGTTATATCTTCTTCATTCAGGAACTGGCTGACCATCTCATCCAGCTCCAGCGGATCTCTGAGTCCCAGCGTATAGAGCATGAAATCACTGATCGCTCCGCCCTGGGTCAGGACCAGCACACACTCGTTGGAATTTTCCGGCCACCGCCCCGCCTTTATGTCATATTGTCCCTCATACAGTTCTTCGTTTTCCGGCATTTCATAAAATACATCCGTGCTCATCATACTGGACATCATGCTGTTCGTATTAGATGCTGATCCCAGGCCCAGCGAAGAGAAAGAACTGTCCGGATGCACCTGGCGGATCTCATCCCCATTTTCTTTATAAATCTGAGGCTCCGTATTATACGAATACTCAACCGCATTCGTATACTTTTCAATTCCGCTGTCACCGCTGTCCAGATAGGATTTCAGAGATTCCAGATCATTGGTGTCCATAGTGGAGAACATATCTGTTACCATATTGACCACATAGATATCTCCCTGCTCTTCTTCCTGAGTTCCGGCTTCCTCTCCGCTTTCTATCATAGAAGAAAAGTCGACACCGGTACTCTGGATCTGCAGCGGATATTCAGATAACGTCTCTTCCTCTATCTGCTTGATATAATCATTTACCCCTGTAGACAAAGCTAAGATCAGCGCTATCCCTATGATTCCGATCGAACCTGCAAAGGAGGTCAAAAGTGTCCTTGCCTTCTTGGTTTTCAGATTGTTAAAGCTTAGGGACAGGGCTGTCAGAAAAGACATGGACGCCTTCCCCATGTTTTTGTGCTCCGGCTCTTCAAGCTCCTGTTCATTGACCATAAAGGGATCACTGTCGGAACGGATCTTCCCATCCTTCAGATTCACGATCCGGGTAGCATATTCATGCGCCAGCTCCGGATTGTGTGTAACCATGACGACCAGCCGGTCCCTGGCCACTTCCTTTAGCAGTTCCATGACCTGCACACTGGTCTCGCTGTCCAGCGCTCCTGTCGGCTCGTCGGCCAGCAGGATCTCCGGATCATTGACCAGAGCCCGGGCGATGGCAACTCTTTGCATCTGTCCGCCGGAGAGCTGGTTCGGCTTCTTATGAACCTGTTCGCCCAGTCCCACCTGATCCAAAGCTTTCTTTGCCCGTTCTCTTCGCTCAGATTTCCCAATTCCTGAAATGGTAAGCGCCAGCTCCACATTGGAAAGAATGGTCTGGTGCGGGATCAGATTGTAGCTTTGGAACACAAAACCGATGGTGTGATTCCGGTAGGAGTCCCAGTCTCTGTCTTTGTATTTTTTCGTGGATATTCCGTTGATGATCAGGTCTCCGCTGTCGTAGCGGTCCAGACCTCCGATGATATTTAGAAGCGTTGTCTTCCCGGAGCCGCTGGGCCCCAGGATGGCAACAAATTCATTGTCTCTCAGATTCAGACTCACCTGATCCAGCGCTTTCTGGACCAGACTTCCGGTACGATATTCCTTACAGATGTCTCTTATCTGAAGCATTGATGTATTATCCCCTTTCTGTCACGCGCCATGCTTTGTTCTATCCCCCTCTAATGTTGTTATTATAGCGAAAAAACATCTGTTTGTCATCGTACAAAACAAAGGATTTGTATCATTCTATCCTCAGATTCCCAGACCGCTGACCCAGTCGGTTACTTCCCCTTCCGCATCCGGCACCGCATTTCTTGAAATCGCAAGCCCGTCTTCTTCTACCTGGGCATCCGGCTCCAGTTCGGCAATCGTATCAATGGTCCTGGAAAATCCGCTTCCCCCGTGGGTCGTAAATGGGATGATAGTCTTTCCGCTAAGATCATACTCCTCCAGGAACGTATAAAGAGGCATGGGAAGGTCTGCATTCCAGTTTGGATATCCGATAAAAAGGGTATCATAGCCGGAAAGATCCGCCGGAAGATCCTGAATCTCGGGCCTTGCGTTATTGTCTCTTTCCTCAAGAGCCACATCTCCGCACTCATTATAGTCCTCCGGATAAGGTGTCACCGGCTGAATCTCATACAGATCGCCGCCGGTCTGTTCCTGGATATACGTAGCCATTTCCTCTGTGTTGCCTGACCAGGAAAAATAGGCGACCAGAATATTACTGCCCCCGGAAGCATCCGTACCCGTGCCTTCATCTGTGCTTGTGTCTGCGCCATCATCTGTACCGGTGCTGCTGCCGCTCTGGCCGCAGGCCGCAAGAGCCAGAGCCATAGCTGACGCCAGAAGTACACTGATCAATCGTTTTCTCATCGCTTACATCTCCTCCTTACATACACTCCATCAGGATGTCGTAGATCTCATCCCGTCCAAGCTCTCTTGGTCCGCATTTAATGATGTTGCAGGTGTCCGCCACCTTTCTTAATATTTCCGGTGTGATCTCTACCTTTGATTTCAGCTCTCCCATCTTTGTAGGAAGGCCACACTCTTTAATAAAGTCTGCAAGCGCTTCCACGGCTGCCTCGGCAGTATCCACGCCGAAGACTTCCTTTCCGAATTTTTCAAATTTCGTTTCTGCATCTTTCACAATATGGCGGTAGTAGACCGGATGGATCACTGCCAGTCCCTGTCCGTGATTACAGTCGGTGTAAGCTCCAAGCTGATGCTCCATCTGGTGTGCCTGGAAGTCTGTCAGGCGCCCTACCTTCAGGATTCCATTTTCTGCCATTGCAGAATCCCACATCAGATTGCCTCTGGCCTGCATATCATTGACATCAGCCAGGAGACGGCGCATATTGACAACTGTGTTTTTCATGATGGCAAGTGCCACATCGTCAGATACATTGTCTTCATCCGAGTGTCCAAGATAGGTTTCCATCGCATGGCTTAAGGTATCAAAAGCACCGGAGATTACCTGCATCCTTGGAACAGATGCCATATATCCCGGATCCAGAACAGCAAATCTTGCTGAGCTTCCAACGATCGGTCCCTTCCAGTTTTTATCTTCGCAGGTGATGACTGCACCAGAGTTCATCTCCGCTCCCGTACCGGATGCCGTCACTACTGCTCCCATAGGGATGCCGTCTGCAGGGAATCTTCCGGAGCCGTACTCCATCTCCCAGATATCCTGATCTGCCTTTGCCTGCGCAGAGATTACCTTACAGCAGTCGATGACACTTCCTCCTCCTACTGCCAGGATGAAGTCTACCTTCTTTTCTCTTGCAAGCGCGGCGCCTTCCTGTACTTTGGCATAGGTGGGATTCGGCATGATGCCGGAGAAGTCAACCACTTCTTTTCCCGCCTCTTCTAAGATTCCTTTCACCTCGTCATAGATGCCGTTTGCCTTTATAGAGCCTCCGCCATAAGCCAGCATCACCGTTGTCCCTACGGCCGGCGCTTCTGCGGCAAGAGCTTTTTTTGCAGCTCCTTCACCAAAATAGACTTTTGTGGGATAAGTAAATGTAAATTCGTTCATGATCCATTCCTCCTAGTATAATAATGGTGTAGTCAATAATGACTACGGGTTAATAGTTGCAA
>ERZ894229.1100-NODE-1100-length-13923-cov-12.5592_pt1 | contig 13923 bp, 8 predicted proteins | sample MGYA00380295_ERZ894229 | MGnify/ENA primary metagenome ERZ894229 (study PRJEB32331, sample SAMN06328479) | human gut metagenome | biome: human gut microbiome; feature: stool | host: Homo sapiens | collected 2014-09-17 ... | reverse complement strand
AGCGCAGAAAGAACGCTGAAACATATCATACCGTATATTACGAAGAAGCTATACCTGAAAGTCAATCTCGAGAAAACGACAGTGAGTCACGTCAGCAAAGTGAAATACCTCGGATATGGATTTTACCGAAACAAAGGGAAATGCCGTATGCGGGTACACCCCAAGTCAATCAGGAAGATGAGGAACCATTTCAGAGAATTGACAGTAAGGGGAAAAAAGTGGAGCAACCCGGAAAGAGAAGAGAAACTCAGGAAATATACGACAGGGTGGATAAACTACTACCGGTATGCAGACATGAAAAGCCTGATGGAGGACACGGACAAATGGTTACGCCATAGAATCCGTGCAGTGTACTGGAAGCAATGGAAGAGAGTGCGAACGAGATATAAAATGCTACGTGCACTTCACCTGCCGGAATGGAAAGTACACGAATTGGCAAATTGCCGAAAAGGAACATGGAGGGCAGCGGAGATGTTGAACTCTGCGCTTACCAGGACGATAATAGTGGACAGACTGGGATACCCATCCATGACTGCCCATTATCTGAAAGTACGTGTAAACTATTGAACCGCGTAGTACCGAACGGTACGCTACGTGGTGTGGAAGGGGAGAGTCAAATCTCCCCTATCCGATCTCCGGCTTATGCCGGATAAGTCGGCTCCTGTGTAGCAGCGGCTTCCGCTTCCAGCACCCGCGCCATTTTGTCGGCGGCGGTGGTGGTAGTGTCTTTCTTGAAATAGCCGGACACGACAAGGACGGAATTGCCCATGCGGATTTCCGTCACGCAGTCGGGGCGGCGGGCGGTGAGGGTGTCGTGCTGCTTGTTATCTGTCATAGGCAATACTCCTCCTCCTGCCGCTTCTGCGATGAGATCCTGGTCTTTCATCAGGGACAGCTGGTGCAGCGCGGGAGCCATGAGGAACTGGTGAAGGAAGGAGACGGTCTTTATGCTTCCATGTGGCGGGCGCAGGCGCAGTATTATGAGCAGGATGGCGCTTTCGTGAAACAGCCCTGTTCGACAGATTCTCCCTCTTGTGAATTGTTATCATATATGTTAACATTAAAGCAGTGAGGTGAGAGTATGGATGAGCTGCACAAACGACAGAAAATCATATCCCAGCTTGTGGAGGTCCGTTTAGAGCAGGGCATTTCCCAGGCAGAGCTGGCAAGGCGGCTGGGAATCCAGCGTTCCGGCATCAACCGCCTGGAAAGTGGGACACAGAACCCCTCACTTGATATGATCCTGAAGATTGCCTCGGCGCTGGGAAAGGATGTTTCCCTGAAGCTGAACGACAAGGAGGAGCCTATGAGTCATGTTTACAGTCTCCGCATGTATGATACGGAGCTAATGCGCTTTTCTATGGAAAAGCAGGGCTTGTCCGGCCTCGTAGCCGAAATCTTATACACCAGCGAGAAACAGGCCCATTTGCTGCCTCTGGATATGGAGCGCACCGGCGAGGGCGTTATTCATTGGCTGGAGCGGCGGGTTATCCCTAAAAACCGCGCCTTTGCGGACGAGATTTTAAAGACTCTTGGTCTCAGCCATAACGATACCAAGGGAATCATTGACGTGTGCAAGGGGCTGTCGCTTAACGACAGCTATTGGGTGGTGCCGGAAGGATTTGAGGGAAAATTTTCCCAATATAATCTTTACGAAAATCGCTTTTCCGAAATATTGGCGCTGGTGGCTTATACCGGTGCAGGCGGGAGCAGACAGGCCTTTACCATATCCCCGGAGCTGACCACAGGCGGTATGCTGCCTAAGGCGTGGCGATATGTGGAGCATGATGGGATTTATCTTTACAAGGGTGGCACGACCGGTGCGTCAAATGCGGGTCGGGAGCCGTACTGCGAGTATTATGCTTCGCAGATTGCGGAAACCATGCGCTTGAACGCCGTGCATTATGACCTGGAGAACTGGAAAGGCATTACCGCCTCTAAATGCGCCCTGTTTACCAACATCGACACGGCTTATATCCCCATTGGGCGCATTGTCCGAACCGGGGGAATTGCTGCCTGCCTTTCCTGGTATGACAAGCTGGGGCCGGAGTTTTCCGAGCAGATCCGCAGTATGTTGGTGTTTGATGCCCTGATTTACAATGAGGACCGCCACTTTGGAAACTTTGGCGTCCTGCGGGATAACCACAGCGGCAACATTATTGCGCCCGCCCCCATTTTTGACAACGGGCTGTCCCTGTTCTGCTATGCCGGTAAGGAAGATTATGCGAACCTGGACGAGTATGCAAAAACCCGTTCTAACCCCTACAACATCTCTTATGAGGAAGTGTGTGCGGAGGTCATGGGGCCAAAGCAGAAAGAGCAGCTTCGGCGCATGATCGGGTTCCGGTTCAAGCGCCACGAAAGTCTGGGTCTGCCGGAAGAACATTTGCAGGCCATTGAGAAGCATTTGGAAGGCCGGGTGCGAGGGCTCCTGGCAATCCCCACCCGCCATCTGAAACAGGAGAAGGCGCGGTAAAAACGAATATCTTTTTTAGAGAGCGTTCTGAAAATGGACGCTTTTTTTACAATCTAACTTTGAAAGTCCGGTACCATATCAGAGAGGACAAGGTTTTTCGCGAGCCTTGTCTGTCGGAGGGTAGGCCGCGGATTACCTTTCATGCGGTCATGCGGCGTGAAAAAAGAATAAACCATCGTCGGATACGGTGCAAAAAGGGATTCCTGCGTTTTTATCCGTAGAGAAAGCACAGCCATACGGATAGAATCACAGCTTTTGTTATATGCACCGTAGAAATAATCGGCTTTATACGGATAAAAATCAGATTTCGGCCCCCTACACCGTAGTATGGGATTCATTTATACGGTTAGAATGGCGGTTTTTTTCATTGAACCGTATTCCGCAACGATTTTGTACGGTTAAAATGGGAAATTATTCATATTTCACCGTATTTTTGCCTATCCGGTGGAAAGGGTCGGATACTTCCGTGAAAATAATCCGAAGAGGTGGAAACGAACGTGCGTTTGTGATATAATGCCTTAACAGGTTATGGAAAGGACACAAAATCAATCCTTTGAATTTGAAATTCAAGATAAAGGAAAGCTATGACGGTGAAGAATATGAAGAATGAGAACACGAATTGGGGACAAAGTGTTTCTGGCGTTGTGATTTATGAAAATAAGGTTCTGCTTGCAAGACATACTTATGGCGGCGGTTTGGGTAAACTGATTATTCCCGGAGGATACGTTGAATATGGAGAAACTCCGCAGCAGGCATTGATTCGTGAATATCTGGAAGAAACAGGCGTAACGGTTGAGCCATTGGATATCATTGGCATACGTTTTAACATGCACGACTGGTATATTGTATTCAGAGCCAGATACATATCTGGCATACCTGAATCGGACCATGATGAAAACAGCGAAGTAATATGGGTTGATGTGGATGAAGCCTTTAACAGGGAAGATGTGCCAGATCTGACAAAGAAGCTGATAAAAAGCGCAATTTCCAGAAGAGAGGGCCTGAAATATACGGAATATAAAAGTATATCACATCCGCCATTTTCTTTATATTGTTAAACAGAAATATTTTGCACAGCATTAAAAAAAGAAGGAGACATATTTCATGAATCAGCCAGACAACATCGCAGAGAAAGCCGGAAGCAGTGTTCTCACCGTCGATACGGCCCATCCGCAGGAGCGGCTGGGAGATCTGTTCGGCATTTTTTTTGAAGACATCAATCATGCTGCAGACGGCGGCCTGTACGCGGAGATGGTGCAGAACCGGTCCTTCGAGTTCGATCGCATCGACAATCCGCAGTATCATGCCCTCTACGCCTGGGAGAAGGTGGAGGAAGGAGCGCAGGTTCAGCTTCAGATCGAAACGGCGCGGCCGTACCATGCAGACAGCCCGCATTATCTGGTGATGGAAACGAAGGGGAATGGCCGCGCCGGGATTGTGAACCTGGGATTTGGAGACGGCTTTTATCTGGAAAAGGGAGAAACCTATCTTTTCACCTGCTATGCCAGGGCGCTGGAGGACCGGGAGTGCCTGCTTTCGGTGAGCGTGGAAGGGACAGAGTGCTGCGCTTCAGCCGCTTTTGCAGTCCGGGATATGGAATGGAAAAAATATGAACTGCGTCTGACCGCAGAGCGGAGCACCACAGCCGGGCGGCTGCTTCTGACTCTTTCGCAGGCAGGACGGCTGGCGCTGGATTATGTTTCCCTTTTCCCGGAGAAAACCTTTCTGGGACGGAAAAACGGACTGCGCAGGGATATCGCGCAGCTCCTTTGCGACATGAAGCCGAAATTCATGCGTTTTCCCGGCGGCTGCCTGGTGCATGACGGATCCCTGAATCCGTCGGACAGAGATTCCATGTACCGCTGGAAAAATACGCTGGGAGAACCGGAAAACCGTCCGGCCAGACGGAGCAACTGGGGTTATAACCAGACGCTGGGGCTGGGCTATTACGAATATTTTCAGTTCTGTGAGGACATTGGCGCAAAGCCCCTGCCCGTACTTCCCGGCGGATATGATCCTCATCACCAGAGAATGGTTCCTCTGGATGAGATGGGGCCCTGGATTCAGGACGCTCTGGATCTGATCGAATTCGCCAATGGTGGAACGGACACCGAATGGGGAGGCCTTCGGGCTTCGCTGGGCCATCCCGCGCCTTTCGGGCTGGAATATCTGGGGATCGGAAACGAAGAGGTGGGGGACGCCTTTTTTGAACGTTATGTGCTGATCCATCGCGCGGTTCGGGAAAAGTATCCGGAGATTAAGCTGATCAACACCGCGAGTCCATTCGCCGCCGGAACGGAATATGAACGGGGCTGGAAAAGTGCGCGGGAAAACGGAAGCGATCTCATCGACGAGCATTATTATATGGCGCCGGAATGGTTCCTGGCGAACCACCACCGCTATGATTCCTTCCCCAAGGACGGGCCGAAGGTATTCCTGGGAGAATACGCTTCCTGGGGAAACACCTGGTATAACGCGCTGGTGGAAGCGTCCTACATGACAGCCCTGGAGCGCAACGCCGCTTCCGTGGGACTGGCCTGCTATGCGCCCATGCTGGCGAACGTGTCCTATGTGAACTGGAAGCCGGATATGATCTGGTTCGACAACCACAGGGCATTCGGTACACCCAATTACTATGTGCAGAAGTTGTTCATGAACCATCAGGGCAGCCGGAGACTTTCCGTTTCAGCGGAAGGGATCGGCGTGGTGGACAGCCGTGCGCCTGAATACAGGGGAAAGATCCGGCTGGAAGGCTATGAGACGAAATCCCGTTTTGACGAGGTTTCCGTCCGCAATCTGGACACGGAGGAAGTCCTTGCCTTCGGAGACTTTCTAACGGAGAAAGGAGAGCATGCCTGGCTGGAAGGGTGCGCAGATTGTGCGGATTATGAGGACTGGGAAAACTACGAGATTTCCCTGAAGGCCTGCGAGCTGGAGGGCTGGAAGGGCTTTCAGATCCTGTTTGGCTGGAGGGATAATGACAATTACCTGGCCGCCACCTTCGGAGGCTGGCAGAATCTGGACCTTTTCATTCACAGACAGGTAAAAGGCCGCGGCTGTGATCTGACGGAAGGGTGGTTCCAGGCGGAAAAAGGCCGGGTTTATGATCTGAAAATCCGAGTAAAGGACTGTCGGATTACCGTATTTATCGATGGGGAGGAATACCTTGCCGTCACGGAAAATCCGGTGGAGGTGGAACGGCTGTATTATGCCGCATCCGTGGATGAGGCGGACGGTTCCGTGATTTTGAAGGTGGTTAACCTGCAGGAAAAGGAGGAAACCGCGCAGATCCGGCTGGACGGATGGAGCGTTCCCGTCACCGCGCAGGTCTTCACCATGACCGGAAAGCCGGAGCAGGAAAACAGCTTTGAACAGCCGGAGGCGGTGAGCCCTGTGGAAAGCAGCGTCGTGCTGGAAAGGGAAAGCTTTTCTTATGCATTCCTGGCCCTTTCGCTTACGGTATTTCGTATTCCTATGGCGGAAAAAGAACCGGAATCGACGGAGAAATAACGGAAAGCTTTGCTGAGGGGCTGGAGAAGGGCGCAAGGGTGCGTGCTGAAAAAGGAGGGTCTGTATATGGGAAGAAATAAAAAGAAAATCCGCAGGACAGCAGCGGCGGCAGCCGTGCCGCTCCTGCTGCTGGCCGGAGAGGCGGCTTTTTTCTATTATTATTCGATAGTCCGCTTCCCGGAGCGGAAGAAGGAGAAGACGGAGCGGCAGCTCCGAAGAGAAGAGAGAAAGCGGGCGAAAAAGCCCCGTGCCAGGTTTGAGAAAGTGGTGCAGGAAGGTGTGAGCTGGTTTCTGGGGCAGGAGCCGGAGCTGGTTTCCATCACCTCCTTTGACGGGCTCAAGCTGTGCGCCTATTATCTCCCTGCAGAAGGGACAAAGAAAGGGCAGCCTGAAGCGTCAGGGAACTCTGCTGATGCAGGAGAAAAGGCATCAACAGGGGCGGGAAGCGGATCAAATGCCCATCCTGCGAAAAATGTTCTGCTCCTGATGCACGGCTACCGTGCGGGAGGGCTGACGGACTTCGCGGGACTTTACCGTTTTTATCATGAGCAGGGCTATGATCTGCTGGTGCCCTTCCAGAGAAGCCATGGGCCAAGCGAAGGGAAATATATATGCTTCGGCGTGAAGGAGCGATACGACTGCCGGGACTGGGCGGAATATGCCGTCTGCCGGGCCGGAAAGGACTGCAACCTCTATCTGTCCGGCATTTCCATGGGCTGCGCCACCGTGCTCATGGCGGCGGGACTGCCCCTTCCTTCCAATGTCCGCGCCATCATTGCGGACTGCGGCTTCACCTCTCCAAAGGAGATTTTGAAGACTGTGCTGAAGCGGGACTATCATCTTCCCGCGTTTCCGCTCATGAACCTGACGGAGCTTCTGACCAGATGGCGCGCGGGCTTCGGCTACAGCGACGCTTCCACTCTGGACGCCATGAAGAACTGCCGGATTCCTGTGCTGTTCATCCATGGAGAAAAGGACTCCTTCGTGCCGGTGCAGATGACGCTGGATAACTATATGGCCTGCAGAGCACCGAAGGAGCTTCTGATCGTTCCGGGTGCGGTGCACGCGGCGGCAAGCCTGCAGGATCCGGAAGGCTATCAGAGAACGGCTCTGGCCTTTCTGAAAAAATATTCATAAGGGAAAGGAGGAGCCTATGGAACCGAGGCCGGTCATTTTTCATATTGATGTGAACAGCGCCTTTTTAAGCTGGAGCGCGTCCTATCGGAAAAATGTGCTGGGGGAGGAGCAGGATCTCCGGGAGGTTCCCTCCATTGTGGGCGGCGACCAGGAGGCCCGGCACGGGGTGGTTCTCGCCAAGAGCACGCCGGCGAAAAAATATGGGATCGTGACGGGAGAGCCCATCGTTTCCGCCAAACGGAAATGTCCGGGCCTGATTGTGATCCCGCCGGATTTTCACCTGTACGTGGAGGCCTCCCGTTCCCTGATCAGCCTTCTGAAAAGCTATTTTGACCAGGTGATTCAGTACAGCATCGATGAGGCATGGGCCGAGTTCACAGGCTATGAGCTTTTGTACGGGGAGCCGGTGGCCTTTGCGCACAGGCTGAAGGAGCAGGTGAAGCGGGAGCTCGGCTTCACTGTGAACATCGGCGTTTCCACAAACCGCCTGCTTGCCAAGATGGCCGGAGACCTGAAAAAGCCGGACTGCGTCAACACCCTGTTCCCGGAGGAGCTGGAAAAGAAGCTCTGGCCCCAGCCTGTGGGAAACCTCTTTCTGGTGGGAAAATCGGCGGCGGCCAGGCTGAACGGGCTGGGAATCCATACCATCGGGGATCTGGCGAAGGCGGACCCGGAGATGATCAGGGCTCATCTGAAAAAGCACGGCGAGGTGATCTGGAACTATGCCTGGGGGCGGGAGGAAGAGGACGAGCCAGAGGCGAAGGAAGGGAACAAGGTCTACGGAAACAGCATCACAACGCCTGTAAATGTGACGGATATCCACTATGCCAGACAGATTCTTTTATCCCTGTGTGAGTCAGTGGGCATGCGAATCCGCGCGGATAAGGCGAAGATCAGCTGTGTGAGCATTACGCTCAGGGACAATGATTTTGTGAACAGGAACCGTCAGATGCAGCTGGACAGCGCGACGGATGTGACGGAGGAAATTTATGATACTGCCTGCCGCCTTCTGGATTCGCTCTGGGACGGAAGGCCGCTGAGGCTTCTCGGGGTGTCCACCAGCCGGGTTTCTTATGAGGAATACCGCCAGTACAATCTGTTTGACCGGGAAAAATACGACCGTCTGGAAAAATGCAATCAGGCCATCGACACCATCCGGGCCCGGTTCGGAGAGGACTCCGTCATGCGCGCCAGCTTTCTGAAAACGGAACTTTCCCATACCAGCGGCGGTCTGAACAAGGAGAAGCGGGCGGAGCTTCTCACGGTGAAAAATCTGCGGAAGAAGGGAAAAAAAGACGGCTGAGGAGATTGTCTCAGCCGTTTGCCTTTCTGTCCCGTTTCAGGGATATGGCGGATTGGGTATTTTGTACGTTTTGGGTGTGCAGAAACTCCGAGGGCGTACAGGCGCTGTAACGCCTGAAAACCACAGTGAAGTAGCTGCTGCTTCCGAATCCAAGTTCCATGGCAGTGTTCGTCACGGACATGCCGTCAAGAAGCATTTTCTTTGCCAGCTGAATTTTGTGATAATTCACGTAATGTCTGGGAGCCATGCCGACCTGCGCCCGGAATTTCTGTTTGAACTGGGAGACGGAGAGGCGGCACAGCTTTGCCAGCTCCTCCATGGAAAGCTCTCTGGTCAGGTTGGAACGGATATAGGAAACCGCCTTTTCAATATCAGGAGAAAAGGCCTTTTCCTGCCCGTCAGGTCCCTCTTCCTGCCGTCTGGATGCTGCGGTCAGTTCATACAGGGCGAGAGTCAGATAAGCGCAGACCAGATGGCGCTGACTGTATGCGCTGGCAAGATCGAAAGCGCGGCGGATGTCGCTGAAGACACGGCTGCCGGGCCGGAATACGTGCCCGCCCATGGCGGCCAGGTCGGCAATGAGTTCTTGGGCCGCTTCGCGGGAGAGAAACAGGAAATGATCCGGATCGGAAACATCCAGCTGAAACCAGATGATTTCACCGGCGGAAAGCGGCCGGAAGTTGGTGCTGTGAACCTCATCGGGCCGGGTCATGAAAACATCGGAACCGGAGAGTTCATAATCCTTTTCCTGTGTGGTGAAGTGGATGGCTCCTTCCGTCACAAAGGTGAATTCATAGGCATCTTTATGAAAATGGGGAGACAGGGGAGCGCATGCCTGGGTCATGGTGTGCTTCCCGAACATCCGAAGGCCTGGAATTCCAAGCTCCTGCCAGGTATAAATGGTGCGGTATCTGGAGACAAAATAGCTGTCGTTTACTTCTCTTGCGTGTTCCATTTTTCCTCCGTTGCGAGGCTGAAAATGTCAATTTTATACGGCGTATAGAAATAGTAGCGGTACTTTTTTGATGATTTTATAATAAAAGAAGCTTCCGGATCACTCCGAAAGCTCTTTCAAATCAGTGCAGGAAAAGAGACTTGAACTCTCATGGTATTGCTACCACACGGACCTGAACCGTGCGCGTCTGCCAATTCCGCCATTCCTGCGCGACAAATAATATTATATACTTTTTCTCCAAAAAGTCAATACCAAAAATGAAAAAAGCAGCACGAACTGAAAGGCATGTTGAAACGGTTTGTGCAGAAGGAGGTCATTGCATGAAAGTCATGAATGCGGAGTGGAGGGACCGCGTTGACCATTGGGTCAGAACATTGAAGGAGGATTTTTATGAGCCTCTGGGTGAAATATCCTGGCGGGCATCCCGCACCATGGAGTATCTGAGTCCGGAGGAGGCGCAGAAGCTTTCGTTCGTTCCCGTTCAGCCCGGATTTGTCTGGGGGGACACTTGGGAATACTGCTGGTTTCAGGGGAGCGTGATTCTTCCCCAGAGGGCGGAGGGAAAGCGGATCGTGCTGAATCTTGCGCCGGACGGGGAGTCCACCCTGTTTGTCAATGGAAAAAGCTTTGGAACCTACCGCGCGCCCTGGGTCAGTGAGAGGCATCATTATGTGGAAGACAACGTGCTGACCAGAGAGGCAAAAGCAGGAGAGCAGTTCGATATTCTGATGGAAACCTATGCTGGACATTATTATCCGGAAGCGCCCACCGGAGGCTGCGCCACCGGCCCGGTACTGCCCGGACTGTATCAGGATCCTCTGGAGGAGGGAAAGCGGCGTACCCTGGGCGTATGTACCTTCGGAATCTGGGATGAAGACGCCTATCAGCTCTACATGGATGTGCAGACGCTGCTGGGACTTCTGGAGGTTGTGGACCTTTCATCCCTGCGGGCCGCCAAAATTGCGGAGGCGCTGGAGCAGTTTACACTGACCGTTGACTTTGAGCAGGACAAAGAAGCGAGACAGGCTTCCTACAGAGAGGCTTCCAGACAGCTCAGACCGGTAATGGAGGCGGTGAACGGTTCCACACAGCCGGTATTCTATGCCATCGGAAACGCCCACCTGGATCTGGCATGGCTGTGGCCCATGGCGGAGACACACCGGAAAACCTCAAGGACCTTTGCCGCGCAGCTGAGGCTTCTTGAAGAATATCCGGAATACAGATTCCTGCAGAGTCAGCCGGCATCCTATGAAATGTGCCGGAAATATTATCCGGAGCTGTTTGAACGGATCCGCGAAGCGATCGGAAAGGGACAGTGGATCGCGGAAGGCGCCATGTGGGTGGAGCCGGATACCAATATGGCATCCGGAGAGGCTCTGATCCGGCAGCTCGTCCATGGAAAACGGTATTATAAGGATGTGCTTGGAACGGACAGCGTGATTCTCTGGCTTCCGGACACCTTCGGCTATACCGCCGCGCTTCCTCAGATTCTTCAGGGCTGCGGCGTGAAATATCTGGTGACCCAGAAAATTTTCTGGTCCTATAATGACGGGGAACCGTTCCCCTATCACTATTTTACCTGGAGAGGAATGGACGGCTCCGAGGTGACCTCCTTCCTGCCCACCAGCTATACCTACCGCACAGATCCGAAGGAGATCAACGATGTGTGGAAAAATCGCGTACAGGCCAGGGATCTGGACGCGTTCCTGTTCCCATTCGGCTACGGAGACGGAGGCGGCGGACCGGCCAGAGATCATGTGGAATATGCGCTCAGACAGAAGGACATCGAGGGCGGTGTGAAGGTGAAAATGGCCGGGCCTCTGGAATTTTTCGAAGATATGGAGAAGCTGGGTGGACCGAAGAATAACTATGTGGGAGAGCTGTATTTCAGCGCGCACAGAGGAACCTATTCCTCCCAGGCGGACATCAAGAAGAACAACAGAAAGAGCGAGCTCATGCTTCGTGAAATGGAGATGTGGGCCTGTGCGGCATCCCTGAGAGGCTGGACTTATCCCATTGAGCAGGCGGACGGACTCTGGAAGACGCTGCTTCTGCATCAGTTCCACGACATTCTTCCCGGTTCCTCCATCGCCAGAGTTTATGTGGAAGCGAACGAAGCGCATGAAAAGCTGCAGGCGGATGCGGCGCAGATCACGGCAGATGCAGCAGCAGCCCTTATGGAGAAAAAAGAGGGCGTTACGGTGTTCAACTCCCTGAGTTTTGAAAGAAACTCCATTGTTACTCTGCCGGATTCGTTTGCGGACGGCGCAGCGCTGTCGGACGGAAGCCCGATTCCGGTTCAGAAGACACAAGAGGGCGTAAAAGCGCTGGTTTCCATACCTTCCTGCGGCACTGTGTCCCTGTACCCGAAGGCGGCAGAAAAGACGCAGGAGGCAGCGCTGCCCGAAGCAGAAGCCGCTTCCATTCAAAAGACAGCGGATGGTTTCGTGATGGAAAACGGCCTTGTATCCGCCAGGATAAACGGACAGGGCGAAGTGGTCTCCTTCCGCCTGAAGACGGGAAATGGAACCGCGGACGGATTGTCCAGAGAATATGCGGCAGGGCCGATGAACCGGCTGCGCCTGTTCAAGGATGTTCCCCGCAAATTCGATGCCTGGGACATTGACTCCAATTATGTCTGCCAGGAAATCGAGGGAGCCTGTGAGGTTGCCGTGGAGCCTGTGGAAGAGGGCCTTGAGGCGGTTCTGAAGGTGACGGGAAGAATCAGCCAGTCCGCCTATACGCAGTATATCCGTCTGGCAGCGGACAGCAGAAGACTGGAATTTGAAACGATCATAGACTGGAAGGAACTGCACCGCCTGCTGAAGACATCCTTCCCTGTCAATGTATATGCGGAAAACGGAATCAACGAGATTCAGTTCGGCTATGTGGAAAGACCGGCCCACCGTTCCAGACCGTATGACCAGGAACGTTTTGAGGTATGCAACCACCATTACAGCGCCTTCCGGGATGCAAATGGCGGAGCGGCCGTTCTCAACGACTGCAAATACGGCATTTCCATGAATGAAAACAGCCTGGAGCTGACCCTTCTGCGCGCCTCCGCAGCTCCGGAAATGCGTGCGGACAACAAGGTGCATCATTTTACCTATGCCTTTACGGCCTGGGAAGGAAGCTTCATGGATTCCGATGTGGTAAGACAGGGCTATGAACTGAATGTGAAGCCCTATCTGGCCTCCGGAAGCGGACAGGACTTCAGCATGCTTTCCATCGACCAGGCCAACATCATTCTGGATACCATGAAGCCCGCAGAGGACGGAAGCGGCGATATCATTCTGCGTCTGTATGAGAGCAAAAAGGCGGCAACCTCTGCCAGCGTACAGCTCTCCCGGGAGCTTTTGACGGCCGGCAGCTCTGTTTATGCCTGTGACATGCTGGAAAATGTGACAGAAGAGCTTGCCGTATCGGATGGAGCGCTCGTGCTTTCCTTCCATCCATTTGAAATCAGAACCATCCGGATTGCCGGACCGAGGTGAGACAGAATAAAAGACAACTGAAAAAGGGGGCTGCGGGATTCAGATTTCCCGCAGCCCCTCTTGATCCGGCCCGCCTGACTGGATATGGGATGGAAAGGAAGCGTGGAACCTCCACAAATAGATGGACTCTACACGCTATGCGACATAAGATGTATCAGTTTGATTTTTTAACGGGGAATCATCCCCTGCTGTCTGAGAACTTCAATGACCGTGTCCATCTCGTCATTCAGATGATAGATATCACGGCGGATGTTTCTTTCAGATACTTTCACATCAAGCTGAAGATCAGACAGTTTACGGGAATCCCTGCTCTGTTGGGCGCGGATACTGCTTACCGTGCCTTCCAGTTTCTCGAAACGTTTGTCCATGCCATCAAGCCGCTCATTGATTGTTTCAAATCGTTTGTCCATGCCGTCAAGCCGTTCATCCATTTTATCAAGGCGCTGGCAGACAGGCTTTATTTGTTCGCTGATAATATCAGTTAGCATTTCCCTTAATTCCATATCCATGGCATCTCCTCCTGTATCTGTTTATCGTATCACAGACAGTGTGTAAAGTCCATTTATTTGTCAAGGTTCCGGTGGCGCTGATCGGTCGATCTGACTGGTAAATGAAAAAATAGATCGCTGACAAAATACAGATTGATACAGAAAATATAGAAGTAAAAAAGAAGGGAAATAGTAAAAGCTCTTGAAGACTCAAGAGCTTTTGCTATAAAATAAATGCGGAAGATGGGACTTGAACCCACACGATATTGCTATCACAAGATCCTTAGTCTTGCTCGTCTGCCAATTCCGACACTTCCGCATGCCCACACCAGCGTACTGCCGTGCTGCGAATAGTATATTACCATTTTGAACTGCAGAAGTCAAGGTAAATTTTCAAAAAAAATTGTCAAAAAATTTCCGGGAAAAGGGTTGACTTTCTTCCGTCAATCATATAAAATACAACTTGTCGCGCAGGAATGGCGGAATTGGCAGACGCGCACGGTTCAGGTCCGTGTGGTAGCAATACCATGAGAGTTCAAGTCTCTTTTCCTGCACTGATT
>ERZ894229.1098-NODE-1098-length-13945-cov-11.5336_pt1 | contig 13945 bp, 12 predicted proteins | sample MGYA00380295_ERZ894229 | MGnify/ENA primary metagenome ERZ894229 (study PRJEB32331, sample SAMN06328479) | human gut metagenome | biome: human gut microbiome; feature: stool | host: Homo sapiens | collected 2014-09-17 ... | reverse complement strand
ACATCAAGGCCTGCCACCGGCAGGAGCGGTATCTTGGCGACCTGGAGGCAAAGCTATCTGCTATGGAAGGCAGTTCCATCCGGTCCGAGTTGGCCACCGGCGTGTTTGTGTGCTCCGCTCAGGCATTCCTGCGCCTGGGGCTTGCCACCACGGTGCTCACCGGCGGGGCGCTGCTGCTGGCCGGGGAGCTCTCCTTCCTCTATTTCCTGGGCTTCCTGTTCGCCGCTGCCCGGCTGTATGATCCTCTGGGGGTGGTACTCCAGAATATCGCCGCCACCTTCAACACCAAGCTGCAAATTGAACGGATGCGCTCTATTCTGGAACAGCCGGTGCAGACAGGAACAGAGAACTTCCACCCCGACCGATACGACATCACCTTTGACCATGTCTCCTTTGCCTACCGGGAGGGAGCAGGGGTGTTGGAGAATGTGAGCTTCACCGCCCGCCAGGGGGAGGTCACCGCCCTCATTGGTCCCTCCGGGGGCGGGAAGTCCACCGCCTGCAAGCTGGCTGCCCGGTTCTGGGACGTCACCGGCGGGAAGGTGCTTTTAGGTGGGACGGATGTGTCCACGGTAGACCCGGAGACCCTCCTGCGCTCCTACTCCATGGTGTTCCAGGATGTGGTGCTGTTCCGGGACACGGTGATGGAGAACATCCGTCTGGGCCGCCGGGGTGCCACTGACGAGGAGGTGCTGGAGGCCGCCAGGGTCGCCCAATGCGACGAATTTATCCGCAAACTGCCCCAGGGCTACCAGACGGTGATCGGCGAGAACGGCTCCACCCTTTCCGGCGGGGAGCGGCAGCGGATCTCCATCGCCCGGGCACTTCTAAAGGACGCGCCGGTGGTGCTGCTGGACGAGGCCACCGCCAGCCTGGACGTGGAGAACGAGAGTGCCGTCCAGACCGCCCTCTCCCGTCTGCTTCAAGGCAAGACAGTGTTGGTGATAGCCCACCGGATGCGCACCGTGGCGGGGGCCGACCACATCGTGGTGCTAGAGGACGGCCATGTGGTCCAGCAGGGCACTCCGGCGGAGCTGATGGAGCAGGGCGGCCTCTACCGCCGCATGGTGGAGCTTCAGAACGAGAGCGCCCAGTGGCGGCTGGGTTAATTTTTCCGTCTATTCAAGTTCATTCGGTTTTTCCTTCGGGAGTACAATATCCTTTGGCTGTTCAAGCAACATGCTGACGTTTTGACTAAGGGTATCGTACTCCCGTTCTTTATGCTGTGCCTTCCGATATTCCGATTGCAGGGCGGTCCGCCTGGCGGTGAGTTCGTCCATCTCGGCCCGGAGCCGCTGGGTGGCGGGCAGGGGTACAGCGTCCAGGCGTTTCAGTTCCCTTGCCGCCGCCTCAAACAGGATGATCTCCCCCTCATGCCCCCGGAGGAATTTCTCCTTGTCCCTGGACTGGCGGTATTGGTCATACAGGGGACGGAGCTGACGGTAAGTGGCGGCGTGCTTCATGGTGAGAGTCAGCCGCTCCGCTTCGTTCTCGATGGATCGGAGTTCCGCCTTTATCCTGGCGGTGGCGGCCGCCGCCCCGTCGCACCGCTCGGACAGCTCCTCCAAACTTCCAATCCCATGTTCAGTCAAGAAGTTCAGCGTTTCCGCGGCACGCTTCAAATTCTCGATGGTCGCCCAATGCTTGTAGCCGGCACTCTGCTGGGCTTTGATGTTGTTCTGGATGTCGATGAGTAGACTGGGCCTCCCGGTGCGCTGCTTCGGCTGGCGGGAGGGGCAGGACCTTCCGGCAATCCGAGCAGCCAGGGCTTCCTCGGCGTAGTCGGCGCCCAGGGTTTTCAAACGGGTAAACCGCTCCTGACCTGGAGCCCTGGCAGATATGTACTTGCCCCGTTTCAGCTCGTACCCTTCCCGCTGGAGGCGGCGGAGCAGGTCCTCCAGGTCGGTGCAGCCGGGCAGGAGCCGGTCGATGGCGGAGCGCAGTTTCGCCTTATAGCTGGTGCCGTTCTGTTCCGCCTGATGCTCGATGTAGCTCTTGCCCTTATCCCGGCCGGGGACGATGACGGACAGGCCATGCTCTTTACAGATACGGTCACTGGTGCGGCGAATGAAGTGATAGCTCCGCTTGTTGGAGTGATAGTGCTTGTGATCCTGAAAGCTGACCGCATTGAAAATCAGGTGATTATGGACGTGATCCCTGTCTATGTGGGTAGTGAGGACAAATTCATATTTGCCGCCCAGGACCTCCCGCGCCAGCTCCATGCCGATCCGGTGGGCTTCCTCCGGCGTCACTTCCCCAGGCTCAAACGCCTGGATGAGGTGGCGGCCCAGGTTCGTGCCCTTGTCGATGGCATGGCGGCGGGTCCATGCAAATTCAATATCGGCGGTCTCCACGGTGCAGCCGAAGGAGGACACCAGCAGCTTCCCATCCGTCTTGTCGGGATTGCAGATATAGTCAATGGCCGCTTTCAGCGTTGACTTAATAGGATGCGTCTTTGTAACTGCCATATCTGCTCCAATCTCGCCCGGATCTCCTCCATGTCGGCCTGATAAGCGGGGCCGCCGGCGTTCAACCGCTTGGCGATCTGGTTGATGTTCCGGCCGATGGAGCCCAGGGCCTTTGTCATCTCCTTGATGTCGCTGGTGTCCACCTGAATAATGTATCCGTCAATCGCCATTTTTCGCAGGTACGCCCCATACCGCTTTGTGGGGAGCTGCGCCATCTTCTCGTCGATGAGCCGCTTCTCCTCCTCCGTCACCCAGAACTTCATCTGGATGTTCCGCTTTCTGTTTACCATTCCGCTTCGCCTCCGTTTCTTATAAGGGTCTGGGACTATCCCAGCAAGCAATTTTCGTGTTTAGGGGCAGGGGTCCCCCTAAACCGAAAATCCGCCAGTGGGTACTCGCTGGCTGTGCTTGCTATCGTAACCCTTCCCTTGTTTTCCCCTCTATCAATACTACAATTCTTGTGGTCCCAAATGGCAGAAGGAAAATAAAATAATTCAAAAAAGCTGTTGCAGGTCAGATAACTCTGCAACAGCTTAACTTCACTTTGATAAAGAAACATAAATCCGGCAATTTCAAATCGTTGAACGGAATACTTATAGTTCACCCGGCGTAATTCCATATCTTTTCTTGAAAGCCTCAATAAAATGGCTTGTGTTGCTATATCCCACCATCCATACAACGTCTTTCACCTTATATCTCTCTTTCTGCAACAGCCTATAAGCCATCTCCATACGTTTTTCCACGATATATTCATAGACGGTGCAGTTAAAGCAGGTTTTGAATCCCTGCTTTAATTTTGTTTCGCTCAAAAAACACTCCTGCGCGATTTGCTGGATGGTAAGGGGATGGAGAAAATGATTGTCAATCATTTCTCTTGCCTTTTGTAGACAGCGATAATCTTCCCTTGAGATTTCTTTATCTTTATTCTGTTTTCCAACCACTTCATCGCAGAACAGAGATAAAAGCTCCAGGACTTTTCCTTCCAGGTATATCTTTCTCAACTTCCGTTCCGGTGGGCAGTCTATCAAATGCTGCAACACCAGACGAATCTCAGATGTGGTGGGAAACACATGGGAGCAGATTTTTTGTTCCGGACAAATCAAATGGGCAGCTTCCAGATGTTCCGTCAATTCCGCAAACTGATTTCTGTCCATAACAATGCCAAGGGTACGATATGCCTCCCCCGGCTTATAGTAGCTGGAGCATTTGGAAAAACGTCCGCACTGAAGGCTGCACTCGGTGGGGGAAATCTCATAATGTCCACCTTTACCTGCTTCAAAATCCCACTCCATGCAGCCATTCAGACAAAAAGAAAGCTGAAAGACGCTGCTTTCGGGATATTCTTCCCGCAACTCTGTCCCTCGGTCAAATGTCATCTCCGAATGGATGAGAAACAGCCCTGGAGAAAGTTCCTGCATATCCACTCGATGACCTGCGCCTTTTTGGTATTGTCCCTGGCTTCTCCTGGGCAGTGTGGACGGATTTTTCCAGACGCTCTCCGAAACCGGAAGGTCGTGTTGTATGCAAATCGGCGTATGTACAGTTGAAATCATGCCATGCGCCTCCTTTCCTTTTAGAAGGTTAGCATAAACTAACCAGTCTTTATTCTACCATAGTGCGCGTAAAAAATCAAGCTACAAGAATAATCCGCCGGATTGGGGTATGGAATTGCCGGATTCGGTTACAAAAGCGGAAAAGGGCCTGATAAACTAATTGTGTATCTGAATGTGTGTAATCCTCTAAAGAAAGCCAGGTGAAACGATATGAAGAAAGAGAATGTGAAGCGGGAATCACCCTACAAAGGGATTTTCCGTTTTGCCAGCGCAAAAAAGCAACAGCTAACATTTTCCGTCATTCTGTCCGTCCTATCTTCTATATTCGGAATTGTCCCGTATATTGCGGTAGCAGTGCTGCTTCAATCTGCCCTGGAGGGCAGATTGACGACGGGGTGGGCGGTCTTACTTCTCGTAATTGCCTTGTGCGGTTTTTTCCTAAAGCACTGGCTCTATGCCAAATCCACCTTGTGTTCCCATAAGGTAGCCTACGAGATCATTAAAAATATCCGTACCGCTATTATGCGGAAGATGTCAAAAGTATCCATGGGTACGGTGCAGAGCAAATCTTCTGGTGAATTTAAGCAACTTATCATGGACGATGCGGATCGTCTGGAAATCCCCATTGCCCATGCGATTCCTGAAATGATTGCAAGCACCCTGGTGCCTGTCCTTGTCATTTTATATTTGCTTTTGATTGACTGGCGCATGGCTCTGGCGGCTCTCGCTACCGGCGTTATTGGCAATGTGGTCTATTACTGTATGCTGATTGGCCGTGGCGAAATGATGAAGGAATACATGGCTTCCAATGCCAATATGAATGCCACGATTGTGGAATATGTGAACGGAATGGAAGTCATCAAAGCCTTTAACCAGACCGCCTCCTCCATGGATCGGTTTCAGTCCTCTGTTTTGAAAGTACGGGATGTGACAACAAAATGGTATAGGCACTGCTGGCCCTTTATGAGTATCAGCCAGGCTATTTTGCCATCCTCTATCGCATTTGTCCTGCCAGTTGGAATGGCGCTTTTTTCAGGCGGTGCAGTTAGCCTATCCGAACTCATTTTGTGCATCTTACTCTCCATGGCCATTGTAGGTTCTTTGCAGACCTTTTTGGATTTTTGGGAAAGCACTGCTGTTGTTGCAGAGGTACAGCCCCGTATCCAGGCGCTTTTAGATATGGAAGAACTGCCGGAACCGGCGCAGCCGAAACACAGCGCCGGGGCGAATGTGGAACTGAAAGACGTTCATTTTGGATATGGAGACAGCGAGGTCATCCATGGCGTTTCCTTTGCGGCAAAGGCAGGGACTGTCACGGCCCTGGTAGGGCCCTCCGGATCGGGCAAATCTACGCTTGCCAAGCTAATCGCCCGCTTTTGGGATGTTGACGCGGGTGCAATTCTGGTAGGCGGCGCAGATGTCCGGGAACTTGCCCTTTCCGATTTGACGGAGAAAATCAGCTTTGTATCCCAGGATAATTTCTTATTCCATATGAGCCTGCGCGATAATATCCGCATTGGGAAACCAGATGCCACGAACAAGGAAGTAGAATGGGCGGCTTCCCAGGCAGGATGTGATGAGTTCATCGCCCGCTTCCCCCAAGGGTATGATACGGATGCCGGTGATGCGGGCGCAAGACTTTCTGGCGGTGAACGCCAGCGCATTGCGATTGCCAGAGCGATCCTTAAAAATGCGCCCATTGTGATTTTAGACGAGGCAACAGCCTTCACTGATCCAGAGAACGAGGATAAGTTGCAGAGATCCATTGACAAGCTGACAAAAGGAAAAACGCTGATCGTCATTGCCCATCGCCTGTCCACCATCATGTATGCGGATCAGATTTTGGTTCTTGAAGATGGCCAGATTACCTCACGAGGAACCCATGAGCAGCTTCTTGCTGATTCAGAAACCTATCTGGATATGTGGAAGGCCCATATCAGCGCAATGGACTGGAGTATGAATCAGGAGGTGAGTGAATCGTGATAAAAATCATAAAAAGAGTATTGCGGTTAAGCGGAGATTTATCAAAGAGGATTTGGGGCAGCTTTGTCTGCGGCTTTTTGGAATCCATGTTTGGATTGCTGCCGATTGGCGCTGTGTTTTTCGTTTTGAGCCAATTGCAGAGCGGTCATGGAATTACAGGCCAGACCTGGGGTATTGTCCTTGGTCTGATTATAGGAGGACTTGCACTACGCAGCATTTTCAAATATCTGGTGTATCGTCTGCAAAGTACCGCAGGGTTTGAATTTGTAGCGCGGGAACGAATCGCACTGGGGGACCGGCTTCGCAATGTGCCGATGGGCTTTTTTCACGATCACAGCATGGGAGAACTGACCGCCACCATGACCACCGACCTGAATTATCTGGAGAACTACTCCATGCACATTCTGGATAAAGTTACCTCCGGTGTTTTGACCATGATCGTGATGGCAATTTGCGTTTTGGTTTTTGATTGGCGCATTGGAATTGTATTTCTGATGGGCATTCTTCTTTCTTTCCCGGTCTACAACTATATGCAGAATAAGGGAAAGGAATTATCTGAAAAGCGGCAAACGATCCAGTCGGATGCGATTGCGGCCACCCTGGAATATGTACAAGGGATTTCGGTGGTCAAATCCTTTAACATGTGTGAAAAGAACATCAGCGAGATTGAAGGTGCTTACGAAAAAAACGCTGATTCCGCTTATGAAGTGGAGAGCGTGTTTACGCCGCTGAACATGAGCTACTCTTTGGTGTTTCGCATTTGCGCCTGCGTGATGATGTTCTGTGCGGGATTGCTTGCCATCGGCGGTGAACTTACTTTTGCCAGGCTTTCCGTTATTCTGATTGCCTCATTTACCATCTTCAATCCTCTTGAAGTTATGGGACAGATGACTACCTTGATCCGCATGCTGGACTCCACTCTCGACCGGGTGGAGCGTGTCAAGAACGCAAAAAAAATAGATGAAGATGGCCGGGATGTCAAATTGGACTCCTTTGATATTTCTTTCGACCATGTATCCTTTGCATACGAAGATGGAAACCAGATTTTGAAAGATGTGACTTTCACCATTCCCCAAGGGAGCATGACCGCCATTGTTGGCCCCTCTGGCAGCGGAAAGACCACCATCACCCGGCTGATTGCCCGCTTTTGGGACGTACAGAAAGGCAGCGTTACAGTCGGTGGCCATGATGTAAAAGAGTTTACCTGCGACAGCCTGCTTGACAACATGAGTATGGTATTCCAGAACGTCTATCTGTTCCACGACACCATTGAAAACAACATCAAGTTTGGCTTTCCAAACGCCACACATGAGCAAGTCGTAGAGGCGGCGAAAAAAGCCTGCTGCCATGATTTTATCACGGCACTTCCAGACGGATACAATACAGTCATCGGTGAAGGCGGCTCCACTTTGTCCGGCGGTGAAAAGCAGCGGATTTCCATTGCGCGTGCCATGCTGAAAGACGCCCCTATTATTCTGCTGGACGAGGCAACAGCCAGTGTTGACCCGGAAAATGAAGTACATTTGCAGCAGGCCATCAGCGCTTTGGTGAAGAATAAAACACTGGTTGTCATTGCCCACCGTCTCTCCACCATTCGGAACGCGGATCAAATTTTAGTTGTAGATGATGGAAAGATCGTCCAGAGAGGCACGCATGACGAGTTGGTGAAGCAAAAAGGCATTTATCAGAGTTTCTGGAATATTCGTCAGCACGCACGGAACTGGAAAGTGGCAAGATAATGAATGCTGACTGCGGTCATTCTTTTTGACTGGCCGCAGTTTATTCGGAGCAATGGTTAGCAAGCTCTAACCACGTATTTTACAAAGGAAGGGGGTTAAAATTATGGTTTTCCATTGGAGGAAACGAATCCTGCGATTCGTTATCCTGCTCATCGGCATCAGTATCCTGTGTTTTATCCTGACTGCCTTGTCCAGTATAGACCCTGTTACTTATATCATACGCCGGGGAAACCTCTCACCCACGCCGGAAGTCATCGAGCAGGTCAGCGAGGAACTGGGACTTGATAAGCCCCTTCCTGTCCGATACCTGACATGGATTACCGGGGCATTACACGGAGATTTTGGAGAATCCGTATTTACCAGGAACGCCGTTTCGGAAGATTTGGCTACATATTTTCCGGCAACACTCCGGTTGCTGTTGCTAACGCTGGCGGAGATTATTGTCTTTTCCCTTCTGCTTGGGGTATTATGCGCGGCAAAGCAAAATAAGCTGACCGACCACATCATGCGGGGTATTTCACTTTTGGGTATCTGCCTTCCGTCTTTTTGGCTGGGCTTCTTGCTTCTGATTGCCTTTGCTGTGGAAATCCCCATTTTCAGCGTAACACCGGCACCAGGGATTAAGGGGCTGATTTTGCCCTCCATTACATTGGCATTTCCCGTGATTTGCTCCACCGTCCGTTTGTTCCGGGCATCACTTTTAGAAGAAATGCACCGGGACTATGTACGGTTTGCAAGGGCCAGCGGTATGAGTACACGACAAATCATTTGGAGAAAAGCGTTTCGTAATGCCCTTCCGCCGGTAGTCACGCTGTTTTGCCAATATGTCAGTTATTTGATTGCCGGGAGTGCCGTAGTGGAAAAAGTCTTTTCCATCAAGGGCGTGGGAAATTATCTGATGAACTGTATCATGGCCGCCGACTCAAATGCCATCGGTGCCTGTATGCTGATCATTGCCACGCTCTATCTGCTGGCAGAATTGGGTGGAGAAATCCTAAATCATTTCCTGTGCCCGTGGAGAAAGGAGGAGAGCGATGTTACATAAGATCCTAAAAAATCCCCAGGCCGTCATCGGCCTGGTTCTCATCGGTCTTATCTGTGCCGTGGCCCTTCTGGCTCCTGTTTTGGCACCGAATGATCCAAACGCAGTAGACCCCTTGTTGAAATACCAGCCAGCCAGCGCACAGTTTCCTTTGGGGACGGATCACCTGGGCCGCTGCGAGCTTTCCCGCCTTTTGTACGGGGCCAGGGCATCCCTTGGTCTTGCCCTTCCCATATTGATTTTGTTGGGCGGGATCGGCATGGTGCTTGGTATGATGACAGCCTGCATCGGTGGCCGCTTTGACCAGATCATCACGGGGATCAGTCAGATTTTTATTGCCTTTCCTACCCTGATTATAGCGGTGGCTATCATCGGCATTCTGGGAAATGGGCTGCAAAATATTATATGGGCTGTTGTGATCTCCATGTGGGCCAGATTCATGCAGCTCATCCGAACCTATGCCAAAACAGAACTGAGCAGGGATTACATTACCGCCGCAAAAGTATCCGGCTGTGGGATGTGGCAGATCATTTTTCACCATCTCATTCCGAATATTCTGCCTCAATTTTTGGTGTACTTTTCCACAGGCGTCGCCTCGGCTATCCTCACTGTGTCCAGTTTTTCCTTTCTCGGATTGGGTCTGCCCAGTGGCACTGCCGAATGGGGTGCCATGCTGGAGGAAGCGCAGACTGCCCTTTACTCTCATCCGGAATTGTTGATCTACCCGGGCCTTTGCATTTTGCTGGCAGCCGCCGGGTTTAATCTCTTTGGAGAGGCCCTGCGGGATATTCTCCAACCACAGGAGGACGTCCTATGAGTCAGCCGCTTTTGCAAGTTGAAAACCTTACTATCTTACATCGAGATACACAGAACGTATTGGTTAGCAATATTACTTTTTCATTAGAACAAGCAGGGATTTTGACGCTGATTGGACAATCGGGAAGCGGCAAAACCATGACCTGCCGAGCTATCCTTGGAATACTCAGCCGCCATGGTTTTCAAATCAAAGGGAATGTTTGCTTTGACGGAACGGCTCTACTGTCTTTGAAAGAAAAAGAGCGCAACCGATATTACGGCAACCAGATTGCCTTTGTTCCGCAAAATCCTATGACAGCATTAGACCCGTCCAGAAAGGTCGGGCACCAGATGGCAGAATTCCTCCGGCTCCACCAACCTATGACGAAAAAGAATGCGCTTTCCCTGTGTGAAAAGGCTCTCATAGAAACAGGGCTTAACGATACAGGACGGATTTTAGGCAGCCTTCCCGGACAGCTTTCTGGAGGAATGTTGCAACGGGTTTTAATTGCCCTTGCTATTGCGGGAAACGCCCGACTCATCATTGCCGATGAACCTACTACCGCCCTGGACGCAGTTCACCGGGATCAGGCGGTGGAGCAGCTTCTTCATTTGCGGGAACAGGGATGCGCGCTGCTTCTTGTCACTCATGACTTTCATGTGGTTCACCACGCGAAGGGGCAGGTTCTGATTCTAAAAGATGGTCGCATAGTGGAACAGGGTGACAGTGAGGAAATCCTACAAAATCCACAAAGTGAATACACAAAAGCACTTCTGGATGCAGTGCATTTGGACTGGAGGTGAGTGTGTGCTGGAGATTCAAAATGTAAGCAAAAAGTACCAGGATGGAGATAAGCGAATGTTTGACGCCGTTTCCGGCGTCAGTCTGACGCTGAACGAACATCGCATTTATGCTCTCGTCGGAGAAAGCGGCTGTGGGAAAAGCACACTCTCTCGTCTCATTTTGGGATTGGAAGTTCCTACAACTGGACAGGTGCTTTTGGACGGAACAGCTATTTCCCGCAAAGGCAAGGCCGGGCGTATTCGGACAGCAAAGGCGATTCAACTGGTGCTTCAAGATGGCGCAAGTTCTCTTGACCCACATTTTACAGTGTATCGGGCCATTGCGGAACCCATCCGAACGGTTTTGAAACTGCCGAAAGAGGAGGAGCAGCAACGGGTTTTTGAACTTATTTCTCGTATGGGACTGCCAGAGGAAACCGCAAAAAAGAAAACCGGAGAACTTTCCGGCGGACAGCAGAAACGGGTCGGCATTGCCAGAGCCTTGGCCATCTCACCACGCTACATTGTTTTCGATGAATCCATCAGCGGTCTGGATGTCCTGTTGCGAAAAGATATTCTGAACCTGTTAAAGGACATACAGCATGAACAAGGATGCAGCTATCTGTTCATCACCCATGAGATTGATGCGGCGCTTTACCTTGCGGACGAGGTCTGCGTGATGCAAAACGGAAAAATGACCGAACAGTGCGTCTGGAAGGGCGATTTGAACGTTTTTCAACATCCATATACAAAAAAACTTTTGAAGGCTTCTCATCTCATTTAGAAACGATATATTCGCCCTGCTGGGCGTGATATATACAAAAATCCATGAAAGGACGGTAAACTTATGAAACTAAAATCACTTGCGGCACTCGTGATGGCCGGCGTTATGGCGCTTGGCCTTTGTGCCTGCACAAGCAATGAAACTCCAGAGAACACTTCGGAACCTGACACCTCCGAAGTCAACGCAGAACCAGTCAGCATTACAACAACGGAAAGCTGGGATTTTTCCACAGGCTTTTATCCGGCCCTGTCTTCCGCCAATTCTAACGGCACCATGGGATTTACCTACTATGCCCGCAACTGCTATGACACCCTCGTCACCAGAGAGGGGGATGAGATCATTCCCGCACTTGCAGAAACTTGGGAGATCAGCGACGATGGCCTGACTTATACCTTCCACCTCAAAGAGGGGGTAAAATTCTCCGATGGAGCGGACCTGAACGCTGAGGCGGTGAAAACAAGTATTGAGGCCGCTTTCAGCAATATGGGCCAGAGCATTGCCCAGTTTGGCAAAATCGGCGTTCTCACCGAGTCCATCGAGGTGGTAGACGAATACACCGTCGCTTTGCACCTGACCTCGCCATATTATGGCGTTCTGAGTGATCTTGCCATGTGCAATCCCATGGCCATCGTGTCCCCCAATGCTTTCAACGAAGATTTGACGCCCAAAGATGAGATGATGAACCAGACCATGGGCACCGGTCCCTATATGTACGCCGGGGACGGGGATGGCACTTCGTATACCTTTGTCCGCAATCCCAACTACTGGGGTGAGGAACCGGATGTTGACACCTTCACGGTGAAAGTGATCTCCGATCCGGAAGCCGCTGTTCTGGCGCTCCGCAACGGAGAAGTTGATTTGCTGGCCGGCACCTCCCGGTTGAGTTTTGCCGGTTATACGGAACTTTCCTCTGCGGATGGAATCGGGACGACCTTGGATGACAGTGTTTCCAACAGCCGCTTTATCGGCTTCAATACCCAGGCAGCGCCGTTCAACGATGCAGCTGTCCGTCAGGCGGTGGCCTATGCCATTGATAAGGAGACCATCAGCACCAGTGTGTTTTCCGGATTGGAGTCCGCATCCACCTATCTTTTAGATTCCACACTGCCATACTGCGATGTGGAAACCACCACTTACAGCTATGACCCGGAGAGAGCCATGGAGCTTTTGGAGAGTGCCGGCTGGGTAGATAGTGATGGCGATGGCGTCCGGGAAAAAGATGGGGAAACGCTTAGTGTTACGCTGGACTATATCACCAACCAAGGCACCATGGATGACGCCGCCCTTGTGATTGCCCAGGAGCTGGGAGAAGTGGGCTTTGAAGTGACGCTCCGCGGTGCAGACAACATGACTTGGTTTACTCAAGTGTTTACCGACTTCGATTTCTCTCTGCACACCACCTATGGCGGATATTACGACCCGTTCCTTACTATGTCCAATATGAACCCGGAAATGATGTCTGACCCGATCTTGTGGCAGGTAGCCCTCACCATGGAGAACGGGACTGCCCTGATTCAAGAACTGGACAGCACCGCCGACCTGGATCGTGTGCAGGAGATTTATGACGAAGTGCTGAACTTTACTGCGGATCAGGCAGTGCTTGTTCCGTTGACATCGGCACACCAATATGCGGCATTTAATAGTGACAAAATTGCTTCGTTCAGCTTTGGCAGCGACCAGTTGTTTATTGAGATTGCCAATGTAGAAGTAAATTAGCACGGATGCCATTTATTTCTGACAAGGAGGTGTGCCATATGGCCTTGACATCATCGATGGAAGATTATCTGGAGGCTGTCTTGATGATACAACAACGGCATGGTTATGTTCGTTGTGTGGATGTGGCAGAGCAATTAAATGTTACAAAGCCTTCCGTAAGTCGAGCGGTTAAAGAACTATCCAAAATGGGATTCTTGGTGAAAAAGACCGATGGCACACTTTCCTTGACAGAAAAGGGGTTTCAGATTGCGGACCAGATTTATGAAAAGCATCAGTTTTTCACCCAGCAGTTGATTGAAGTAGGAATTTCCCCCGAGTTAGCTGAAATTGATGCCTGCCGGATGGAGCATGTTATCAGCCAGGAGTCCTTTGAACAGCTGCGGGATGCCTACAACGCACATAAAGATGATTGATTTGCCCGCATGAAGATGGGGTAAAACAGTAACGCGGCCGGGCACATCGAACCCGACCGCGTTACTCGTCTTTCTGGAAGGCTTCCGCCTGTTTGCAGAGCGCGATATATTTTTCAATCTCTGCTTCGCTTTTCCCGGCAAAGAAGTCTACGACGGTTTTCGAGACTGTCTGATTTACCATTTCCGGGAAGATGGCGGCGTCCACGCTGATATTCAATTCTTTGGCGACAAGGACCACTGTTTCAAATTTCGGATTACTCTGGCAGGTCTCCAAATCTATGATCGTGCGGGAGTTCATACCGAGGCGTTCAGCTAACTGCTTTTGCGTCAGATGCTGCCGCTTCCGTTCTGACCGCACCTTCCATGCAAATAGATCCAGCGGATTGTTCACTACACATCACCTCTACATCATTGTAGGGTGTGCTTCCGCTCATATAAATAACCATAGAACTCATGCAAGGTGAATTGTAACTCATATTTCGGAGTAAAGGGAGATATGGATGAGAGCGCCAACACAAAGGAGGTCAAAATAAGGCGGGGTTTACCGCTTATGCGGCGGACGCCCATGCCACTACGAAGAATATTCCTATAACGTAGCAACGAGCCACGCTCATGGAAGTGAGTTGTGGCTCGCTTTTTATATATCAGGGCTCACCCATATTGTTCCCC
>ERZ894229.1095-NODE-1095-length-13990-cov-12.5373_pt1 | contig 13990 bp, 12 predicted proteins | sample MGYA00380295_ERZ894229 | MGnify/ENA primary metagenome ERZ894229 (study PRJEB32331, sample SAMN06328479) | human gut metagenome | biome: human gut microbiome; feature: stool | host: Homo sapiens | collected 2014-09-17 ... | reverse complement strand
TCAGGGCCAGGTCTTCTGCCTGCTGAACGCGGTCCGGTGCGGTTTCGGTGGCAGAGGTGCCGGGGACAGAGGCCTTTTTCTTTTTCTGGTCTTCCAAGATACTCCTTTCCGGAAAACCATAGGGATCTTCTGCCGTTATAATGGGAGTCTGATACAGCGCAACAGGCGGAAAAAGCGGCAAAGACGGATATATGAAAAGCATTCGTCTGAAAATGTACCCGAAACGGGTGAAAATGATAGAAAAAAAGATAAATCGTAAAGATGGGAACAGAAGAATTCAGCTTCCATTATGCTGACAGGGGAAACATATCGATTTTCCTGCAAAAACGAAACATGAACTCCGGCTGTTGTCTGTGTCTCTACATTAACACGAACCAGCGGATGAAGCAAGAAAAAATACAGATAAGGGGAAAAAATCGGGAAGACAGTGCCGGCAATGGAACGATCTGCCGCACAACACAGAATACCGCCGCACGATACAGGATGCCGCATGATCTTGACAGCAAGCCGGAAAAAACTTATAATATGCAAAAGCATAAAATGAAAGCATAGGAAGGCTGCTCTTCGGCAGCAGAAAAAAGAGGCGGGGAAAATCAGAGATTTTCCCCTTGGATTGGAGTGTCGCCTTTTGGCAGCAGAAAATGAGGGAGATATGATAAAATTACCGGAATCGGAACTGGAAGTGATGCTCATCCTGTGGGAGAAAAACGGGGAAGAGGTGAGCGTAAATGAGGTATGGGAAGCGCTGGACAAACAAAAGAAAATCACCATGGGAGCGCTTCACAGCTATCTGAACCGCCTTGAGGAAAAGGGGTTCCTGGCGTTTCGGAAGGAGGGAAAATACAAAATTCTCCGGCCGCTCGTGAAAAAGGAGGACTACATGGAGCAGGAGGGAGAAATGCTGCTCGGCAGATTTTTTGGAGGCTCCGTGGGGAAATTTGTGAACTGTCTGTATGACAAAAACAGGCTGAGCGCGGAGGATATCCGGGAACTGAAGCGGTTTGTGGAGGAATTTGAGGAGAAGCCGCAGTAGCAGGGAGGGGAAAATGAAAATTTTATTTTTGAATATGCTGTCGGTATCCTTTTTTACAACGGTTTTTATCGGAGTGTTCTGTCTGGTCTGCCGTGTAGTGAACCGGAGGTGGATCAGCGCGCTCACCTGGACGGTGGGGATTTTCGTGGGGCTGAGGCTGCTGTTTTTCGTGCCGGTTCCTCTTCCGTATACGGTCACGTTCCCGGAAGGGATGCAGATGGAGCTTCCGAAAACCCTTCTGGAACAGCGGCGGAAGGAATATCTGGAAGAAAAGGAGAGGGAGAAGCTGGATGCGGAGAAAGGCGGGCAGAGACAGGGAGAATCAGCCAGGGCATGACTGACACGGCAGGTGAAAGCGCTGACAGATGAAAACAGGGGATTTTCTGCGGATATCCTTTCGGCGGCGGCATGGATCTGGTTTACGGTCTGCCTTTTTCTGCTTGTGTTTCGTTTTGCCGGGTATTTCAGGCTGCGGTTTCTCATTTTCCGGAAGGGAAAGCCGCTGCCGGAGGAGGAAACCTGGATTTACCGGCGCTGCGTAAACGAGATGCGCTATGGAATAAATATCCGGGTAAAACGTCTTGCGGGAATATCCTCCCCTTTTGGAATCGGATATTTTTCCCAGATGATCATTGTGCCGGAGGGCCTGACAGATGCGGCGGCGCTGGAGGATGTATTTCGTCATGAAATTGTCCATGCGCGCCGTTTTGATAACTGGTACAGGCTGCTTCTGCTCCTGGCACAGAGCGTTCACTGGTTCAATCCGGCGGTGGCCCTGTTTTTTCGGAAAATTGAAACGGCCCGGGAATCGGCCTGATCCGCCTGTTTTTTGAGGGGGAGGGCACCTATACCGAGGACATCGGGGACTACGGGGAGTTTGAAGGCTTCCGGGGATACAGCAAGCTGTACATTTTCCCGGAGACCATTCCCGAGGGCGCGCGGGCGGAGGAGTACTTCTATTTTTATCAGGATACTCTTTTTGATCCCTCCGCTCAGATTTATCTGGAGTGCAGCTATGATGATATGGCGTATGCGAGGGAGCTGGAACGGCTTTCCGGGATACGGGAGATTTACAGGGGAGAGAGCCAGGTTCTGCAGCTGGATGAAGTAAATTTTGCCTGGCCTGCTTTTGTGACCATCTATGGGGATAATCACTGCTGGGAATATGCGCTGCTTCTGGACGACAACCGGATCGCCTATGTATTTCTCCAGTTTCAGAACCGGCGGGAGATTGCATTTCCCACGGAATATCTTCCGCATCATTATGGAATGGGAGTGGAAGAGGAGAGCTTTTCCATTTATCTGTTTGATGTGGGAGGCGGTGCGCGTGCCGGTGACTTTTAAGAAGCGCCGGAAGGCGCGTATTGAGGAGACAGGCTTAAGAAATGCTGGCGAAGGCGGCGCGCAGACCGACCGTCTATTTTACCTGCCGCCACTTCAGATTCAGCGCCTTAATCCAGGTGCACTGGCCGGAAGGATTTTCCTCTGTGAGTTCGTCGTCCGCCCAGAAAACAGATTCCTCCCGGAAAAGAAGCGTGGCAGAGAAAATTACTCTGGAGCAGTTTTCCAGAGGAGGGCGCAGATTCAGGGCAAGCAGTCCTTCAAAGCACAGTTCGATAACACCGAACCAGCCTGAGTTATCAAAGAGGGCTGTCAGTTTCGCCTTTCCGTATTCCTCTTCATAGGTCAGCCGGTCCAGCGTGGAATCGTGAAAGCCTGCGAACAGCTCCATCAGCGCATCGGCATCCTGCTGCGTCCGGATATAATTCCATTGCTCCGCATCTTCATTGGTAACGATCGGGATGGCAGCATCAGCCACAGGAACATGCTCTCCCCTCATCAGACGCAGCAAAAAGACCTTTTCACAGATAATCCATCCATTCTGGCAGGAATTGATGCATTGATACCGGGGTGTCAGCTGTCTGGTATCCTTATTCAGATAGTCCATAAGCAGAAAACACTTTTCATAAGGATTGATCACGATTGCCTGTTCATAGCAGCCCGTATTGAGCAGGCCGTAAACCATGGATTTGTAAGGAGGGCAGTCCTGATTGCCGGAAACGAGAACATACATGGAGAAGCTCCTTTCAAAAAAACGCTGTAAAACATACAGGGCGCAGACGGCTTTAGCGATAGCTGCGGTTTCTGTTTCCCCTGCTGGCATCACTATAGCAGATGGGAAAAAGGTTTACAAGCGTTACAGGAACTCATTCCAGAGAATGAAAACAGTTCACTTCGCGCCATTCGCAAAGCCGCGCTTCGCGCTCTCCGCTGCTTCGCAGCTTTGCTCATAGCATGGCGCTCCCTTCGTCCGCTCGGAGCCAGTCATCTGTTCGTGCAAGCACGACATCTGCCTGGTTCCGGCGGACGAGTGAACTGTAACACCAAATATGACAGATCATCCCGTTTCCCTGACAGCAGATAAGTAGATTCTGAAGAAAGCTGATATAATAGAACAGATTATACGGAGGAAAGATACGAATGAAAAAATGGTGCGTTATTCTGGCAATTACGCTGAGCGCAGTTCTGTGTGCATGCCAGCAGAAGACGATTCAGGAATCCCGTGCTGAAAGCATGGAGGAAGCCATGGAAAAGTCCGTGGAAGAATCAAACGGCGCCGGGATCACATTTTCAGAAGCACCGGAACAGGATGCGCCGATTCCCTATGGAGAAACGGTAACCTTCAGCGGGTACCAGCTACAGGACGGAGCCTCTGTGGCAGTTACGGTGTCTATGAAAATCGGTGATGTACTGCGGGGAGAGGAGGCATATGCCGTTCTTCTGGATAATGATCCTCAGCTGTCGCCGCCGGATTCCATTTATAACTGCACCATAAGGGCCGGAGAGCGCGCGGAGGGAAAAGCAGCGTTTCTTCATGGCGTGGGAGAAAATGAGCCGCTTGTCTTTGCAGGCTTTGAGCAGGTGCTGAGATTTTCTCTTGCCTCTTAAGGGAAAAGCTTTTGGAAAGAAAGGGGAGTAAACGGGGATGGAGGAAGCGGGAACTGTCCGGCGGATCATTTCAGTTGTGGTTTTGACGGCCGGCGCGGCTGCCCTGCTGCTTTTTCTCGCTGTGTCCATGGGATTTTCTTCCCATAAGCAACACCTCATACAGGATGAAAATCTCCAGAAGTATGTGGATGAGATCCGCTCCTTTCTGCCCCGCGGCATCCCGGCGGCCGCTTCGGATGTGACCTGGCGTTATTTCAGGCATGAACCCTTTCCCTGTGAATTTGCAATTACTCTCTCAATGCGGCTGCCCGAGAACGAATACAGGGTCATGAAGAACATGGTTCTTGAGGAAGCTGATATGCCGGAAGACAGAAAGGGGAAGGGGATGAAGGTGACGGTATCCCCTGCAGGCAGGGGCAGTCCGGAAATGACGATCCACTTTGATGATGACAGATACTGGATAGAGTTCGTTCGGTACATTGGAGGAAACGATGCTTCAGATTGGAATATGTGACGATGAAACGGTCATAGCGGCGCGGATGGAGGAGCTCATCTTTGAAACCTGCCGGGCAGAAGGAATTCAGGCAGGCGTAGAGGTGTTTTACAGCGGAAATACACTGTTGGAGGAAGTGCGTCGGGGAACCCGTTACGATCTGCTTTATCTGGATATCCATATGCAGAAAGGAAACGGGATTTCGGCGGCAGAGCAGATCAGAAAGCTGGACGACAATGTGCTTCTGATTTTTGTATCCGGCTATGATCAGTACCTGATGGAGCTGTTCCGCCTGGATGTGTTTGAGTTTGTCAAAAAACCTTTCGAAAAGGAATCGTTCGTACAGACCTTCCTCCGGGCTGTCCGTAAAGTGGGAGAAAAGAGCCACTATTTTGTATATGCCTACCGGGGAGAGGAATTTAAGCTTCCCTGCATGGAAATTCTGTTCTTTGAGAGCAGGGGCAGGAAAATATGGATCCATATGAAAAACGGGGAAACCGCCTTCTTTAACGGAAAGCTGTCAGACGTGGAGGAAAAGCTGCGGGGAGGAAAGGTGCCTTTCTTAAGAATCCACCAGTCCTATCTGGTCAATTATCATTTCATCCGGTCCAGAAACAGATCGGAGGTCAGACTGCTCAACCACATTGTTCTGCCGATCGCTGAAGACAGGCGGAAGGATTTTGGCAGAGAGTACGGAAAGCTGCTGGGAGGGGAAATCGATGTATGAAGTCGGAAAAAGCATCCTGAACCTGATGCTTTTGATCTCGACCGTCTGGATCATATACAGGGTTCTTGGGACATTTTTTGAAAAAAGGAAGTGGACGGTGCTTTCCTGGATTTCCTGGGGAATTCTGATCGCTTTTCAGGCTGTTGTGGAATTTCGGGATCAGTACGGAAACGGAAGGCTTCTTCTGGGAGTTATCATTACTTTGACAATGGTTTCAGCAATATGTTATCAAAAAGCAGGCATCAAGAAACTGCTGATTGTTGCTTTTTTGTATGTGATCTGGGCCGGAGCGGAAATGATAGTCATAAGCTTTATGAGCGGATTAAGTATGGATGAAAGAAGCCGGTACGACATAGGGGAAACACTATCTAAAATGATAGTTGTTTTCCTTGTCTTTCTGCTTCGGATAATTATAAAAAAGAACGGCAAAAGTGACATTGCCCTGCGCTACAATATCCTTCTGCTTTTTATCCCGGCCGGCAGCATTTTTTTTATGTATAATCAATTCCAAATGATCAGCCAGGAAGTCAACTTTGTTTTTTCTTTTATTTCCTTTGGCATTCTCCTTCTCATCAACATCCTCGTTTTCGAAATTTATCTGAAGCTCATCCAGCTTTTCCGGCAGGAGAATGAACAGACTGCCTACATACGCCAGCTGGATTTCATCGCCAATCAGATCAACGAGCAGAGCCGTTTCACGGAGGAATTTCACAGGGAAAGGCATGACCTGGCGAATCAGCTTGTGGTAATCCGGGAGTGTGTGGAATCGGGCGAGAGGGAAAATGCGGTTGAGAGTCTGAACCGGATCATAAAATCTGACGACAACGGCTATTCCATATCCCGGAGTGGGAATGCGGTTGTGGATGCGGTGATCAATTTCAAGTATGCCGCCGCCAGAGAATGCGGAATCCGCTTTGTCCTGCGGATTTTTATTCCGGAAAAGCTCCCCGTTGATCAGTGTGATCTGGGCATTGTGCTGGGAAACGCTCTGGATAACGCCATCGAGGCTGCCGGAGCCTGCCCGGAAGAGGACAGGAGGATTGAGATTCGTATGGGAGTGAAAAAGGATGCCCTGATTCTGGTCGTTAAAAATCCCTACGCGCACGATCTGAAGCATTCCGAAGCCGGGGAGCTTTTGTCCACGAAAAAGGATTCCCAAAGGCATGGATATGGGTTAAAATCGATACAAAGGACGGCGGAACGTTATTCCGGAGAGGTGCTGATTGATGGAAAGACCCGGGTATTTTGTCTGACTGTGATCATGAATCTGCAGCAGACGGAAATGAAAGAGGAGCAGGGAAATTCCTGGTGGGACGAAGCGGAGGAGAAAGAGTGAAAAAATGGCTGATACTGATTGCGGTAATAACAGGGATCCTGCTTGTGGCCTGTGAAAACAGCGGGAGTGCGCAGGATGGCACGCTGCAGGAAGAGAACGCATCTGAAGCGGCCTCTGGGGAAAATACTGTAGCTGCAGAAACCGAAGAGGTGCCCGAAACAGAAACCGCTTCTGAAGCATTTTCTGTTTCCATCGATGTCCGGGATCATTATACAACCAATATCGGAGATCCCTCGAATTTGTACCGGATCGATGAGAACGGCGTTCTCTGGGGCTGCGGCAATAATAATTACGGCCAGCTCGGACAGGGAACGCAGGATGTGGAGTTCCATTCGGAAATGGTGAAAATTGCAGAAAATGTGGTGCATGTGGATGATTCCCAGAGCGGATTCGTGATCTGGCTGACGGAAGACGGGGAGCTGTACGGCTGCGGAATGGCCGCCACCGGAGCGCTGCGGGGAAGAGAAGCCTTTTCAGAAATGATGCTTGCGAACAGTAAGGAATTTGTTTTCACGGAGCCGGTGCTCCTGTTCACGGATGTGATATACGCCTGCTGCGGAAGGTATGATGTGGCCTGCCTGACTTCGGACGGTTCTGTGTGGATATGGGGGCTGGTGTGGTATGAAAGCGGTGGATACGATTTCCGAAAGGAACCGGAAAAAGTCCTGGAGAATGCGGTCTGGATCACGGGAGGCTTTTTCAATCATGCCGCACTTCTGAAGGATGGAACCGTCTGGACCTGGGGCTACAATTATTCCGGAAACTGCGGCGTGGAAGGGCCGGCGCTGATTTCTGAGCCGCTGAAGGCTGCCGATGGCGTGGAAATGGTCTGGACGGGCAGAATGGAAGAAAATGTGGATTGTGACAGTATAGAGGAATTTAATGGAGAATACCCGCGGGCCATGGAGAATACGGTGATCCGAAGAAGTGACAGCTCTTACTGGATTTGCGGAGCCAACGTGGGAGATGAGGAAAAAGTTCTGCCCGTTTATTATGAAGCGACGGATTTCCCACTGGTATGCACATCCGAGTTTCTGCCCTTTGACTATGACGGCAGAGAGGAATAACGTTCCGGACTGTGCGGGAGATGGCGGAAAAGGAAACTGGAGGAATTATGCCGAACAGAACGAAATATGACCTGGAAGCGTCCCTGAAAAAGCTGCTTCTTCAGAAACCGCTGGATAAGATCACCATCAGTGACCTGACTGCGGACTGCGGCATCAGCCGGATGGCCTTTTATTATCATTTTAAGGACATCTATGATCTGGTGGAGTGGGTCTGTCTGGAGGACGCACAAAGAGCGCTCCAGGGGAAAAAGACCTACGACACCTGGCAGGAGGGACTGGAACAGATTTTTGAAGCGGTGCTGGAAAACAAGCCCTTTATTCTGAACGTCTATCGTTCAGTCAGCAGGGAACAGATTGAAAATTATCTGTTTCAGCTCACGCGTGCGCTGATCCGTGGCGTGGTGGAGGAAAAGGCGGTCGGAACCGGTCTTTCTGAGGAAGAAAAGGAGTTCATTGCCGATTTTTATAAATACAGCTTCGTGGGCGTCATGCTGGACTGGGTCAGAACGGGCATGAAGGAGGATTATCAGGAGATCACGGACAGGATCAGTATAGTGATGAAGGGGAATATCACAAATTCCATACGGAATTTTTTATCAGATGAGGGCGGATGATAAGTTTTTTATCACCGCCCCCTTTTTGTAAATGGAAAAGAGTTCAGAGCCGTCCTATGATACGGATAGAAACAAAACAACCGCTTATGATATCTGGAAAGGATGGTTTGATATGTCAAAAAAGGGAACGAAGCTTGGCACGGCATCGGTGCTTTTTGCGGGTGCAGGAGCAGCGGCGCTTGCGGTAAAAAAGTCAAGGGAAAATGCACAGAAGAAAGCACAGCAGGCTGCCTCTGTCCAAAGCGCCTGGCGAAACACAGAACTGGGAAAAAATGCCAGAAACAGCAAGGGCATCTATTACAGCAGCGGTAACTATGAAGCTTTTGCCCGGCCGGAAAAGCCGGAGGGCGTGGAGGAGAAAAACGCGTATATTGTGGGGAGCGGACTGGCATCCCTTGCGGCGGCCTGTTTTCTGGTGCGTGACGGACAGATGCCTGGAGAGCGCATTCATGTTCTGGAAGCCATGGATATTGCGGGCGGAGCCTGTGATGGAATCAACGACCCGACCCGCGGATATGTGATGCGGGGAGGAAGGGAGATGGAGGATCATTTCGAGTGTCTGTGGGATTTGTTTCGAAGCATTCCCTCTCTGGAGATTCCGGGCGCATCGGTGCTGGATGAGTTTTACTGGCTGAATAAGCATGACCCCAATTATTCTCTCTGCCGGGCCACGCAAAAGCGGGGACAGGATGCGCATACGGATGGAAAATTCAGTCTGAGCCGGAAGGGCTGTATGGAAATCATGAAGCTTTTCATGACCAGAGACGAGGAGCTGTATGACAAGACCATAGAGGACGTGTTTGACGATGAAGTGTTTGACTCCACTTTCTGGCTGTACTGGAGAACCATGTTTGCCTTTGAAAACTGGCACAGCGCATTGGAAATGAAGCTGTATTTTCAGAGATTCCTTCATCACATCGGCGGCCTGCCGGACTTCAGCGCGCTGAAATTCACCCGGTACAACCAGTACGAATCCCTGATTCTTCCCATGCAGAGATATCTGGAAAATGCGGGAGTGGATTTCCGGTTCAACACAGAGGTGACAAACGTACTTTTTGAGCACAGAGGCGGCAGAAAAATTGCAACAGCCATCGAGTGCCGGGAAAACGGCGTGGAAAAGGGGATTCTTCTGACGGAGAAGGACCTGGTATTCGTGACCAACGGAAGCTGTACGGAAGGGACCATTTACGGAGATCAGCATCATGCCCCGAACGGAGATGCGGAGGTGAAAACCAGCGGTTGCTGGAATCTCTGGAAGAATATCGCGAAGCAGGACCCGGCCTTTGGACGACCGGAGAAATTCTGCTCCGATATTGCGAAAACCAACTGGGAATCCGCCACTGTAACCACGCTGGACGACAAAATTATTCCCTATATCACCAATATCTGCAAACGGGATCCCCGGAGCGGAAAAGTAGTGACGGGAGGGATTGTAAGCTGTCAGGATTCTTCCTGGCTCTTAAGCTGGACTATCAATCGCCAGGGACAGTTTAAGGAACAGAATCCGGAACAGGTCTGCGTCTGGGTCTATGGACTGTTTACGGATGTTCCCGGAGATTTCGTGAAAAAGCCGATGAAGGACTGCACCGGAATGGAGATTACGCAGGAATGGCTGTATCATATCGGCGTTCCGGTGGAGCAGATTCCGGAGCTTGCCGAAAACAGCGCGGTCTGCGTACCCACCATGATGCCATATATCACCGCGTTTTTCATGCCGCGTAGGGAAGGAGACCGTCCGGATGTGATTCCTGACGGCTGTGTGAACTTCGCTTTTCTCGGCCAGTTTGCCCAGACACCCAGAGATACGGTCTTTACTACCGAGTATTCGGTACGGACAGCCATGGAGGCGGTATACGGACTGCTGGGCGTGGATCGGGGCGTGCCGGAGGTGTGGGGAAGTGTGTATGACATCCGTGATCTGCTGGATGCCTCCGTGAAGCTGATGGATGGAAAATCTCCGCTGGATATCGAACTTCCGGGGCCGCTTACTGCCCTGAAAAAGCCTCTGCTCCATTTTCTGCATGGAACGGTAGTGGAAAAACTGCTGGAGGATCACGGGATCCTGCGCAGAGAATAGGAGAGGAAAGGCGGCCTGTCCAGGCCGCCTTCGGTCAACGCCTTACAGCGTCATATGTCCTTCTATTCCATCAAAATTCACCTTGCGGACCGTCCCGTCCTTCAGCTCGATGGTGACGGTTCCGTATGCGCCGGTCTTCTTCATATCCTCGTAGGAAATGGAACGAATGGGGAAAAGCTCCTCATCGGTGAAGTCCTCCGCGTTTTCCTTTGTGATGACCTGGGAGATCATCACATAGGGTTCATAGCCTCCATACTGCTTTTTAAAGGTGGAAGAGGCGTAAAGAACGATGGACCGGTCGGAATCCGGATTGGTGCCCTGGCTGGTGACCAGATCCAGTGCCTCCCAGCCGTCATAGACCGTCATGGCCATCTGCCTGTCCTTGCCCTGAGAGTCCTTTCCCTTCAGGATGATGGCCCTGGCAGTTTTGGGTGTGCCGCCTGAAAGGTAGAAGACCTGGGAAGCGTAAACCTCATTTTCTGCATCGCAGCGGATGATCTGCGTGCCGTTGTCCGGGAAGCCGTAGGAGCCCAGCGTCAGGGTCACGGGCCTGCGGTGCAGCTTGTGACGGTCCACCCGCATGATGCCGCAGGAAACCGGGAAGTCTGCAAGGTTCATGGCCTGGATCCAGTGCTCTTCGGTTTGCAGATGAAAGTTAAAATATTCTCGGCGGTACAGAATGCTGTCTTTTTCTCCGCTCCAGAAAATGACGTTGGGATTCTGAAGCGTACCGGTGGTCACATCCTTCAGCACGTACTGCTGAGCCTCCACTTCGCCCTTTTGGACAGGACTTTCATCCTGAGGAACGGGAGTGGATTCCCAGGGATATTTGGTGTTGAAGGAAAGCTTTCCATAATTCCACATGCCATGGATATCATCCGGCGCCTTTACCACCTTTCCGGTACGAAGGATGGTCTCCCCGTTCGCTTCGTGGTTGGTAAAGCACAGAGCGGGACCGTTCAGGGCGGTACCCTTTACCTCGCCGGGCTTCAGGCTTTCCCAGGTTCCGTTGTTCTCTTTCGCGGTCCAGAAGGGATGGTCTGCGGGAAGATGCAGACACAGGAAGGCCTTTCCCATCCAGAAGGGGGATTCCGCGCAGGAATAGCCCTGCACCAGCGGGGAGAACTGTCCGTAGAAGCCAAGGGTGAAGGCTCCCTTATACAGCACGTCGTCCCTGGATAAAAACTGCATCAGCGAACCGGAAGAGATTCTTCTGGCAAGTCCGGGGTCCACCGCCGGATTTTTCAAAAACAGGTTTCCGTCAAAGGCGCTGGTGGCAGCGTTCCGGTAGATATTGCTTCTGCCCCACATGTTGGTGAAGCCGTCTCTGTCAAAGAAATCCGCATAGGTTTCCATCAGTTTGTTGGAATGCTCCTCAAAACGGGCGGCGATATCGGGCGCGTTCTCATAGCCGTACCACTGATTCCAGATGGGAGCGTATACGTTGAAGGCCCAGCAGGAATAGTAGTCGAAGGAGTGGCCGTCCCGGTACCAGCCGTCCCCCACATAAAAATTCAGCACCGCCTGAGCGTGGTCCAGCATGATGTCCTCTTCGATCGGATAGCCCTCCATATGCAGAAACGCCATATCCAGCATATTGAAAAGACGCCAGTTCTGCGGTACGGTGCTGGCATGGGCAAAGCCCGTCAGAAACGCGGCGATGGTGTCCTTTTCCTCCTTCGTATAGGAGGCCCAGATTTCCTCGCGGCAGATCCAGAGGCAGATGACCAGAGCACAGGTTTCCACCGTCTGCTGATAGGCCCGGAAGGGCTGATGTCCGTTTATTTCCTGAAGCTGCTCGTAGGTTCCTGCGGATACCGGATCCCCGGGCGTACAGGTGCGGAGCACCTGGCTTTTATAGTATTCCTTCATGGAATAGCCGCGGATGTTCAGTTCCGGATCGTCGTGGATCAGAGGGGCGGCGATAAAAAAGCTTCTGGCGAGCCCTTCAAACATCTCCGCTTTTTTTTCAGTTTCCAGCGCGTCCGGGGACGCATCTTTATGAGGATAGGTGATCTCCGTTTCCTTTCTGGGGAGCACCACCGGATCTTCAAAACGGGCGATATTCTGAAAAATTCCGTCCAGAAGATATTTCCCTGCTTCGATCCAGCTCTCCCGCACCAGTCCGGTATAAGGGCTTTTTTCAAAATCAAGTGTCTGAGGCTTAAATGCCATGTGATTCTCCTTCCTGCCCTGCAAAAAGGGCTTATACGCCAACAGGGATGTCCCGAAGGAACGGGGCACCCGCTGTTGGATATATTTTATATGTATCTTTCCGACATCAAGGAGAGTTATTTACCAGATAAAAATCTCGTGTCCGGTCAGCTTCCAGATCGCTTCGATGAAGTAATAGTCTCCATAGATGATGGGGAACTCATGCTTTTTATCGTGGAAGGCGGCGGTACATTTCTGAACGATGGAATCCCGGTTCACATCCCAGTCACAGCGCTTTGTATCCAGTGTGTACAGAAGAGAGATGGCGGCGTCGTGATAAATTTTCTGCTCTCTGCCCTCGACGCACTTCGCAATTTCCAGAAGGCCGCAAGCGGCAATCGCGGCGGCGGTGGAGTCCTCAAGCGCACAGTCGGCCGGCTGGCGGAAATCAACGGGAACCAGATTGGAATCCGGTGTGTTCACCAGGAAATAGTTCGCAACCCTCTTGGCACAGGCCAGATACTCCGGATTTTTCGTATGGATGTAGCTCAGCGTAAATCCGTAGAGCGCCCAGCTCTGTCCTCTGGTCCAGGAGGAACCATGGCCATAGCCCTGGCCGCCATGGGAGCAGACATATTCTCCGGTTTCAGGATTGAACTCTACAATATGCTTCGCGGAACCGTCCGGACGGATGAAGCACTTCATCGCCATGTCCGCATGATCCGTAGCGATCTTCAGATAACGGGGATCCTGAATCTGGTCATAGGCCCAGTACAGGAGCGGCAGGTTCATCATGCAGTCGATGATGGCCCAGCCTGTCCGCTGTCCTTCGCCCCAGTCATTCCAGGCACGGATGAAGTGGCCCGCCGGATTGTAGCGCCCTGCCATGTTGTCTGCCGCCAGCCGGGCACGGTTATAGGATTTTTCATTTCCGGTCAGCCGGTAATTGACAACGGAAGTGGGCAGCCAGCGGAAGCCGCTGTCGTGATCCATTCCTCTGTGGTCCATCAGACAGAGATCCAGCGTATCCTCCACTTCCTCCGCCATTTGCCGATACAGCTCGTTGTTGGTGGCGTGATACAGCTGCCACAGAATACCACCCCAGAATCCGTTAGTCCACCAGCACGGATTGGTCTTTGTCTGATCGTCAAAAACGCCGTCCTGAGCAGTATAGGGGATCTTGTGCTGATTCCGCTCTGCCGTAGCCAGCATCTTTGCACAGATTTTTTCATACACCCCGTCCAGCCATTCCTTTTCGTTGATGTTTACAGTAACCATACCTCTCCTTTCTGCCGCCGCAGGGCGGCCTTCAAATAATGGAGAAATTGGCCGTAAGGCCAATTTCCAGGGAAAAGCGCTGCTTTTCCCGCCTTTCCGCCGCCGCAGGGCGGCATTCAAATAATGAAAGTCTAACTTTTTATGCCAGATACAGGAGCATTCCCTCTTTGTGCGCGCAAAGGGAGCATAGCCTGTTTTCATGTGTTAATTGTATAATATTGACTGAAAAAAAATAATATCCTATAATATGAAAAAACTAACG
>ERZ894229.1094-NODE-1094-length-14005-cov-6.42609_pt1 | contig 14005 bp, 10 predicted proteins | sample MGYA00380295_ERZ894229 | MGnify/ENA primary metagenome ERZ894229 (study PRJEB32331, sample SAMN06328479) | human gut metagenome | biome: human gut microbiome; feature: stool | host: Homo sapiens | collected 2014-09-17 ... | reverse complement strand
GTTGTCCCCTGTTATCATCATGCCTGGTGATTTTCCGGCAGAGAGGGCATATTATGTATTTCTGCATGAGCTCACCCATGTCCGGCGTATGGATGGGTTTTACAAGTGGCTGGTGGAGGCGGCCGTATGCCTGCACTGGTTTAACCCGGCTGTGTATGTGCTGCAAAAGGAGGTATCCCGGGCCTGTGAACTGTCCTGTGACGAGGAGGTAATCCGCCGTATGGACGGCAGGAATAAACACCTCTATGGCGAGATTCTCCTCACCGCGCTCAGGCGCCGTCCCATGCCGGTGAGTGCAGATATGAGCCTTCCTCTCAGTGAAAATGCAAAGTGGATGAAGGAGAGGCTGGTTTCTATCATGGAATTCAGAAAGAGAAGCAGGCCATGGTCCCTGGCAGCCTGTATAATGTCTGCAACAATCGTGTCCATGGCTGTGCTGTGCGGATTTGCTCCGTTACAGAGGGAAAATGGGACGGTTGGGGCAGAGAATGTTCTGACAGGCGCGGCAGATAGGCTGGGAGCGCAGACGATAGCGGGAATTGGGAAAGCAGATACATCCGTCAGGTCCGGCGGGAGCTTTGCCGATTCAGAAACGATCAGCTGGAATGAGTATGAGGATGTGCGCCGCAGTCCGGACCAGAAAAGCCTTCAGACAAAAATGTTCTGGGCCAATGGTTATATCGTGGTTCTGGCCTGGAACGTGGACCCCGGCCAGTATGATGTAGTCCGGCAGGTTGACGGAAAGCCTTTATGCTTTACTGGCAGGACGGAGCAATATGCAGATAACAGCGCCATAGCTGAGGCAGTGCGGCAGTCCATTGAAAAGCAAAAGCTGAGTAAGAGCAAATACGGGTTTCGGCCGGAGCAGATGGCCCTGTTGGAAGCGGCAGGCCCCTTTGAAGGTACGGCGGATGAATTGGCCCGGCGCTTTTATGAGGCGGATAATCTGTCCTACTTTGCAGCCGTGTCAGGCAGTGTAAGCCCGGAAACCTGCGCCAGCCTGATGGAACAGTTTTATGCCGAGAACCAGATAGAGTATTTTGCCATTATCTCGGAAAATGATGCCCCATCCCTTAAGGCCAGAAAAACAGAGATGGCAAAGCAGGCTGCCAGGGCCGGGAATACGGACATTTTTTCCATATTAAAGGATGAGCTGACGGATGCTGATAAGGCGGAAATCGCCCGGAATGCATACCAGACAGACCATGCAGATATATTCTATATGACATATGAGTCATTGAATCAGGAACAGGCCGGGGAAATGGCTATTCAGGCTTATGAAGAGGACCGGGTGGAATATCTCTATGTTCTTAAGGAGCGGCTGTCCTCCAGCCAGATTTCATCCCTGAAGGAACGTGCCGGAAGGGATGGGAAGCAGGAGTTCTTATATGTGCTGGATTAACCGTATGAGGTAAGTAAAAATGTGTTTGGCCATGCAGCAGGGCAGCGCAGGAATTTGGGCGCCGCCCTGTATTGCACATCAGGTTCCGGCAGTTTGAATGGCAGCTTTAATGGCTGTCTTAATGGAAACCTTTACAAGGAATTAACTTGTAAAAGCAGATGGAGGGGTGTTAGAATATATTATTTAGTAAATGGATTGGCACAGAGCCCGGAACAGGACTGTGCTCCCGGGACGGAGGAGCTACATGAATCAATTTGTCACGGAACAGCTTATCTACGTATTACGGCTGGTGGCCGCTGCTCTCTGCGGCGGCCTTATTGGCTGCGAGAGGCAGAGTAAAAAGAAGACGGCAGGCACCAGGACCCATGTAATTATTGCTGTGGCCTCTGCCATGATGATGATTATTTCCAAGTATGGGTTCGGGGATGTGCTGAACGAGTATGTAAAACTGGACCCTTCCCGTGTGGCTGCGGGGGTGGTTACGGCCATTGGCTTTATTGGTTCAGGCATCATTATTTTCCGGAACAACAGCGTGAACGGAATCACTACCTCGGCCGGAATATGGGCGACTGTGGGCGTGGGTATGTCCATGGGAGCGGGAATGTATATTCTGGGGGCTGTATCCACGGCTATCGTGATGCTCTCGGAACTGTTCCTGGGCAGGAAAGGTTATTTTTCCAGAAGGAACGGGGAGGACAAAGAGGTGGAGATTGAATACTGCGAAAGTCTGGATGAGGACATCTTCCAGTTCATCAACCGGACATTGCAGGACCAGAACTGCAAGATGGTGAATATCCAGCTTACAGAGGAGGCGTCCACCTATGTGCTGACGGCCCAGTTAAAAACGCCTGCGGATTACGATATGTCCGGCCTGGTGGGAGAGCTTAAGAAAAAAGGCCAGCTGAAGCGTATATCCGTGCAGTGAGCCTGTCATAGAACATGATTGGCAGCTGAGTGATGAACGGGGGCAAAAGAGGATGATCAAAGAGACTCAGAATAAACCGGAACAGGAAAGAAAGGCGGAAAAGGCCGTGCTGTCCGGCCGGCAAAAACTGCTTATCAGGGCGCCCCGGACTATAAGAATCATAGGTGTGATTGGAATGGTATTCGGGGGCCTGATGTCGTTTTGGTGCTATCGGGATTACCTAAATGGCAATGAGACTGCGTCGGCAGGTATGTCCCTGGGATTTTTACTGATTTTTGGCACCATGGGTTTATGGCTTTGGTGTTATGGATGCAGAATGCTCCAGGTCAAAGGGGAGGAGATCCTGTTTCGGGATATATTTTTCAGAAAACACAGATACACCCTGGATGATATATGCAGTGTGAGATGGAACCATGACGGCTTTTTATTTTCAGGCAGTACCGGTAAGCTGTTTAAAATTTACGGCTACTGCCCGGATTGTAAGCGGCTGTTTGAACTGTTGGAGGAACGGGGAGCACAGGTGGACCTTCCGGGGCGAATGTTCAGCCCGGAGCAGACTGCGGCGGTTCATCCGGATCCTGATAAACGCCGTTTCCTGGTCAGGACTTCCCCGTGGCTTCCAAAAGAAGTGTCAAAGATTGAGGTGAGAGGAAGGCAGCTTGCTGTAAGTAAGCTGTTCCGGAAAGAGTTTACATGCAGCTGTCTGGATGTTGCAAAAATACAGCTGAAGGAAAATAAGGAAGGAAGACTGAACGCCCGGATTTACGGCGGGGAAGGAACGTGTCTGGCAAAGGTACGGACCTTTTCAGCAGATGCGTCTGATATGCGCTGCGCATTTGCCTTCCTGCGTCACATGATAGAGCTTGGCATTCCAGTCGAGGGGGCGGAGAAAACAAGTGAGTATGTCCGGTGCCTGCTGCAGAACAGATTTGTGTCTTTTTCAATAGGACAATCTCTTTTTAAGGAGGAATACCAACGGATTTGCCCGCTGCTTGACAGATATGCGGCAGTTTTTTCGGATTTGGGAATACAGATGGAATATGGTCCCATTGACAAAGAGCAGAAGGAGGAACTGGAGAAGAGCCTGGCGTTGGAAAAGATTACGTATGATACCTTCAACCGCGGATTTTTCATATGCCTTCAAAGAGACGGTCAGATGCTTTTCGATAAAAAGGCATCCCTGCCTTTGGCTGAGATGGTGATGCTATTGGCGGAGGCGCCGGAAATGGGGAGGGGAAGGCGGGAGGACCGATACCTGGAGGACCAGGGCATGGCAGCCGTACAAAATCTTCTGTACTTCCGGCCCATACCGGAAATCGTGATACAGCAGATACTGGAATATTTTCTGAATAAGGTCAAAAAGAAACAGATACATATATCTGACATTAAAAGGGACTGGTCGTGATTTTGTCCCCGCCTGTATCCTGGGTCATGTTTTTGCTGTGCACAACAGGTGGGCCAGAACATATGACAGACCGTGCGGCGGGAAGTCTGCACAGTCTGCACGCTCTGTCCGGTACTGTAAATTATTTCTCCCGAAGCCTGACCTTATTCCTGGCGCTGCGTCTTCTCTCATCCTCCAGCGCGGCATAGTGCCGCTTAGTGGTATTGACATCGGAGTGGCCAAGCACATCGGCCACCAGATAGATGTCGCCTGTCTCCCTGTACAGGTTGGTACCATAGGTGCTGCGCAGCTTGTGAGGGGTGATTGGTTTTAAAGGAGCTACGGTGCGGGCATACTTTTTAACCAGATTTTCCACGCTGCGCACAGCCATTCGCCTGCGCTGCAGGGAGAGAAAAAGGGCGTCCTCATGTCCCTGCTCCGGGATGATGCGGTCGCGTTCCTCCAGGTAGTCTAAAAGGGCGTCCTCCACCTCTGTTCCGAAGTATACGGTCACCTCCTTGCCGCCCTTGCGGTATATGCGGATGCCGCCGTTCTTAAAATCAATGTCGGAGATATTCAGCCCCACACATTCAGACACACGGATTCCGGTTCCCAGAAGGAGGGTAAGAAGGGCCAGGTCCCGCGTCTTTGTTTTGGCATGGTAACTTTTCTGTTTATCGGTCAGCTTGTCACCCTGTTCCACCTCGTCCAGAAGAAGGGCCACCTCATCCACGTCCAGCCGGATGATTTCCTTTTCATGGAGCTTGGGCAATTGTACCAGGGCCGCCGGATTGTTCTTAATTCGCTCGTTCCTGTAATAGTAATTGTAGAAACTTTTCAGGGAGGAAATTTTGCGCATGATTCCCCGTTCCTTGTTCATGACCTCCTGGTTCTTGTCATTGAAACGATATTTCAGGTATTCCATATATTCCTCAAAATCCGTGACAGACAGCTGGTCCAGCTGGTCCAGTTTGATATCCTGCACCGTAATCCTGGCAAGGGCCGGATTTTCCTTATGGAGGAAATCAAAGAACACATGCAGGTCATAGGCATAGGCGATCCTGGTCCTGGAGGATGTCCTGGGCTCGATTCCGCGGAAAAAGTCTCCACAGAATGGCGGCAGGTCTTTTATCAGATTGCGCAGCCGCAGAATGTTTTCCCGGTCTACCTGTTCATGGTATGATAATTGACTCATGTAAGTGGATGCCTCATTTCATAAAAAGTATTGTCGTGTCAGACACGCTATAATATATATTTTAGTGTCAACTGCAAATGATTGTCAATTGATTGTTTTTTCCTTATGGATTTTGTTGTATAATAGAGCAATTCAGATAAACAAACAGAGAAAGAAGGCAACATGGAATTAAAATTAGAATTTGGCGGCCAATCCTGCGGCGTGTCCATCTTCCTTCCTAATGGGACAAAGCCGGAGAAAAAGGCGGCGGATGAACTGAAATCAATGATGGAACTTACCGGTACTGTGGAGCGGATGAAAGAGTCCGGCGTTTTTTCGGCGGAAAAGGAACACTCTGTCATAAAGGCAGCAGTGACTCCGGATTTTCACAAGGGAGCCGGCATTCCTATCGGCACTGTGCTGATGACAGAGGGATTCGTGATACCCCAGGCCATGGGAAATGATATTAACTGCGGTATGAGGCTCTATACTACGGATTTAAAGGAGGAAGAACTGGAATGCTGCCTGGTGTCCCTGCTGCCCCAAATCCGCCGTATCTTTTTTGAAGGCGGACGCAGTATACCTATGAACGGAATACAGAGGGAAGCCATGCTGCGACATGGGCTTACGGGATTGCTGGAGACTTCGGGGGAGGCAGAAGGAAGGGGAATATGGTCCCTTTATAACAGGGATGAACAGGAAAAAGCCCTGGAGTACACGGCCTTTAAGGGCAGCCTGTATACGACCGGCACCGAGGGCCTGGGGGATTTTATCGGGGCCGCCCATACTTTGTCCTATGATGACCAGATTGGATCCATTGGAGGCGGAAATCATTTTGTGGAGATGCAGCGCGTGGCGGAGATTTACGACGGCCGGACAGCCAATGCATGGGGAATCAGGAAGGGAAGTATACTGGTCATGATTCATTCCGGATCTCTGACCATCGGCCACCAGAGCGGCAGAATTAACCGAATCATAACAAAGGAGCTGTATCCGAAAGGAGTTCCCCATCCGGACAACGGAATTTATCTTTTGCCCGAAAGGGAAAAAATGGAAATAAATAGCAGAGAAAATGTTCCGGTAAGCGATGAGACAGACAGCCCATGGCAGCGTTTCTGCAGCACTACATACAACGCCGCTAATTTCGGATTTGCCAACCGGTTATTCCTGGGGCTTATGCTTCAGCGTGCCGTGACAGATAAGGTACGGCCCTATGAGATGAAGCTTCTGTACGATTCACCCCACAACTTTATCTGGAAAGAGGAGATGGAGGGCAGGAATTATTTCATTCACAGGAAAGGGGCCTGCTCAGCCAGGGGGAATGGAGGGGATGGAGGGAACGCCCTTTGCCTACTACGGGGAGCCGGTGATGATACCTGGTTCCATGGGAAGCTCCAGCTATCTGCTGAGAGGCATGGGAAATCCGCAATCCCTGTGGAGCGCCAGCCATGGAGCCGGGCGCAGGCTTTCCAGGGGAGAGGCGATACATGGAAATGACCGGGAATTTAAGGAATTTATGAAAAAATTCCATATCGTGACACCCATTGATCCAGACCGAAGTGATTTAAAGGGCCGGAACGATATACTGAAAAAATGGGAGGAAACCATCCGCTCTGAGGCGCCCTATGCCTACAAGGATATCCACCAGGTGGTAAAGGTCCATGAGGAACACGGGATGGCAGGACTGGTGGCCAGGATGGAGCCGGTGTTTACGGTGAAGGCGTAGAAGGGGAAACCTTATCAGAATATGTTAGGAAGAAACCGCTGTATGAAATGAGGAATTGCTGACGGAATTTTTCGCGGTGACACCTCATATAACAGCGGTTTTTTTTGCGGGAACAGGAGGAAAATCTGGTAAACAGGAATCATATGGATGACAAATGTGAATGACAATGACATATGTCACTCACAAAATGGCAAATGACATCTATCTAATTCCGGCATTGTATCTTATAATTGCCACATAGTGATAAGGAGGTGTTATTATGGCGGAGAGGCCGGCAGAGGATAAGAGTGGTATACTGCCAGAAACGTCTATCTTCTTTTATGGAATACCGGCTTACGGGCATCTGCATTCAAACCTTTATTTAACAGGATGCCTGTCTGCTGCCGGATACAGGGTTGTTTATTATTCAATGGAGCCTTACAGGAGAGAAATTGAGGCAAATGACTGTGAGTTCAGGGCTTATCCTTTGGACCGGGATTCCATTGATGCTTCTGACGGGGACAAGCCGTTAAAACTGTACCGTCTGATTCTGGAATACACCCGCGATATGCTTCCTCATCTTCTGGCAGAGGCAGAAAAGGAGAAACCATACCGTGTCATATTTGATTCTCTGGCCCTGTGGGGCAGGGCTGTGGGAGAAATCATGAAGATACCTTCATACAGCTTTTACAGCATTGCGGTCATGGACCGTGTAGGAGGGAACGCATTTTGGGCGTATGCATCCGGGTTCTCAGCCTCTTTTCTCCGGTATGCGGGAGAATTTAATCGGGCCATGGATGTCCGCCGCAAGCTAAGGCAAACATATGGAATCAGAAAGCTGGGTGTGCTGTCTGTTTTGATGAACAGGGGAAGCAGTAATCTGATGGGATATTCCAAAGACTTCCAGCCGGGCGGAAACAAATTGGGAAACGGTTATGTATTCCTGGGACCCTTGGCGCCCTTTAGAAAGGTCATCCAGACCAATGATTTTGTTTGTCCTGATGACAGGCTGATTTATATTTCCCTGGGAACCGTATTTAACCGGGATGAGGGACTCCTGCGGGAGATACTGCGCCAGTTTGGGCAAAAACATCCGGTGGATGGGGAACCGTCTAAAAATGAGAACCCCTGGAATATAGTCATGGTCTGGGATATGGAAACGGCCGGCAGGAAAACAGACACCAAGAAGGATGAATGGAAACACAGGGATAACTTTATTATCCGTCCTTTCGTCAACCAGGGTGAGATACTGAAACATGCGGACCTGTTTATCACAGCAGGAGGAATGAACAGCATTCATGAGGCATTGTACTACGGCGTACCCTGTCTGATGTGCCCCCAGCAGGGAGAACAGCGGCTGAATGCCGGTCAGTTTGAAGCTTTGGGGTTTGGACGGATACTGAGGGACAGGTTGGATTTATATGGGGAAGCCATGGCTGCAATGAAGCTGAAAGACCAGTGGGATGAAGGACTCAGAACAGAAATGTGTGCTGTGCACATGGAAGCGGCACTGCAATTATTTGATGAAAACAAATGAAAAGGCCGGCTGAAATATATGGATAAGAGGGGAAACAAAGTATGGGAAAGACCGTGGAAAACGGAAAAAATACAGTTCTTATAACAGGTGCAACCGGATTTCTGGGAGAATATCTGGTAAGGCGTCTTACAAAGGAATACCGGGTCCTGGCAATGGGAAGGAACCGGGAACAGGGGAGGAAACTTGAAGGGCTGGGCGCTGTGTTCTGCCCGGGTGATTTTACAGACCGGAAAACGTGTGAGGCATATTTTAAGGGAGTCCGGTATGTGATTCACGCAGGCGCACGTTCCACTGTCTGGGGCAGATGGGAGGATTTCTACCGGACGAATGTGGCTGGTACCGCCCTTGTGGCAGAGCTTTGCCTGGAAAATGGGATTGAGCGTCTGGTATATATATCGTCTCCGAGCATCTACACGGTAAAATGCGACCGCTATGATATCCGCGAGGAACAGGCACCAAAGTATAATGACCTGAATCATTATATCAGGTCCAAGCTATCAGCGGAACGAGTGGTTGAGGACGTACACCAAAAGGGATTGGAGACTGTCATCCTCCGCCCGAGGGGGCTGATTGGGGTTGGGGATACAAGTCTTGTGCCCCGGCTGCTGCGGGCCAATATGCGGATTGGAATTCCGCTTATGAGGGAGGGCCTTAATACGGTAGACCTTACCAGCGTGGAAAATGTGGCTCAGGCCTGCCAGTTAGCGCTGACAGCCCGGGCGGCTGATGGCATGGCGTTTAATATTACCAACGGCGAGCCGATGGAATTCAAGACATTGCTGGAGCATTTTCTTGCAGCTATCGGAGAGAAGCCCCATTACAGAAAACTGCCCTTTGGAGCTGTCTATGGCATGGCTGCGGCCATGGAATGGGTATACAGGAGCCTCCATCTTCCGGGAGAACCGGCACTTACAAGATATACAGTGTGTACCCTGGGATTTTCCCAAACCATGGATATCAGCAGAGCCAGAACCATATTGGGCTATGAGCCGGAAAAGACATTGATGGAATCCATAGAGGAATATGGAAGGTGGTGGAAAAACAGGGACGAGCCGGTTCCGGATCGTATCGCCAGGGTAAAGATGTATCACTGCGGCTCCTGTACCAATGACCTGGGTCTCCTGTTTAAGAGGCATCCCGGCCAAAAGAGGGAGTTTCCGGCCAGAGCGTTTCTGATACAGCACCGTGACCTGGGCAATATACTGTATGATACAGGTTATTCACAGGCTGTGTATGAAGATGGATTTCTGCTAAAGCTGTACCGCCGGCTGAATCCGGTCCATGTGAAGCCTGATCAGATCATTGATGAGAAATTGAGGGCAGACGGCATAAATCCTGAGAGCGTCCGGACCATCATTCTGTCCCATGCACATCCGGATCATATGGGAGGGCTTAAACATTTTCACGGGTATCATCTGGTGGCAACAGAACAGGTACACAAGGCGCTTCTGAGACCCTCTGTGAGGAATCTGGTGTTTGCGAATATGCTTCCGAATAGGTCTGCGCATATGCATCCCAAGCGTTGGGGCATGTTTTCCGGTACGCCCAGGGAGGCAGTATCAGAGCTTCCTCAGGATATGATGACAGATATTCCATCGGGAAAATGCTGTGAAGTAATGGGGCGAACGCCCAAAAAACGTCTGTCAGAACACTTTTTATGCAGATATTTTGAACAGGTGTATGACCTGTTGGGAGACGGGAGCATCATAGGTGTGGTGCTGGACGGACACTGCAGGGGGCAGATGGGGATATGGATTCCTGATTTTAAGCTGCTTCTGGCAGCAGACGCCTGCTGGGGCGGTGATTTGGTCCGCCATACGCTTGAAATGAGGCTGTTTCCGCGTCTGATACAGAATGACTTTACGGAATATAAGAAAACATTAAAAAAGCTTTGTGAGCTTCACAGGGACCATCCGCAGATAAGGATTGTGTTTACCCATGAAAAAGGAAGCGAGGAAACATATGGCTGACAGGTTATCTGTTCTCAAATACTATCTTTACTACAAATACAAAAAGCGGTTTTCAGACAGAAGCGCCCTGGAACGGTGGCAGGTACAAAAAATCAGGAAGCATCTGGAGTATGTGGGGGAGCATTCCCGGCTTTACAAGGGAATGAAAAAACTGTCCTCTTATCCGGTTATAGACAAGAAGTTTATGATGGAACATTTTGATGAACTGAACACAGTTGGAATTGGCAGGGAGGAGGCCCTGGAATTTGCGGTCCTGGCAGAGCGCCAACGGAATTTCTCACCTAAGCTTAAGGGGGTAACAGTAGGGCTCAGTTCCGGCACATCGGGAAAACAGGGGATCTTTCTGGTATCGGATGATGAGAAAAACCGTTGGGCCGGATATATTCTTGCAAGGTTCCTGCCGGGAAGTCTGTTTGAGACGTATTCCATAGCATTTTTCATGAGGGCGGACAGTAATTTATACCAGGCAGTGAAGTCCAAAAACATACAGTTCCATTTCTTTGATATTTACAAGGATATGGAGGAACACAGAAAACGGCTGGAAGAAATCCGTCCCCGGATACTGGCAGGACAGCCGTCGCTCCTTCTTATGATTGCAGAGGATGTAAGGAAGGGGAAAACGGATATTTGTCCCCGGATTGTCATATCCATTGCCGAGGTGCTGGAACAGGCGGATGAACAGAGGATAAAGGAGGCGTTTGGCCTTTCTGTTATTCATCAGGTCTACCAGTGCACCGAAGGATGCCTGGCAGCCACCTGTTCCATGGGAACGCTGCACTTGAATGAAGATATAGTGTACATTGAGCGGGAGTATCTGGATGACCGGCGGTTCGTGCCGGTGGTGACGGATTTAGAGAGAAAGGCCCAGCCCATCATCCGTTACCGTCTGAATGACATATTGGTGGAGCGAAAGGAACCCTGCGGCTGCGGCAGCCCCTTCCTGGCTCTGGAGAAGATAGAGGGGCGCGAGGATGATGTGTTTTCCTTTAAAGGGAAGGACGGAAGGAATGTGCCTGTGTTCCCGGATTTTATCAGGAGATGCATCCTGTTTGGGGATAAGGGCAGCGGTGAAAACCAGGCAGGGTCTTCCGGAGATTACAGGATTGTACAGGAGACGGATGGGCGTCTGACTGTGTATGCGGACATGGCAGACCCTGGTAAACAGAGGGTTTTAAAGGAGTTTGAACTGCTCTCAAAAGACTGCGGCTTCCTGCTGCCGGATATTTCCTTCCAGCCGTATAGTTGTGAAAAGGGAAGGAAAATGAAGCGTGTGGAGCGCAGAGGTGCAGAGCCGGTGAAGGGAAGGTACATATGAGGGAACGCAAGGTGAAAATTGCCGGCTGGGGAAACACCCTGTCGGGAAAGAAAATAGAATTTGATGGCCAGACCCGGTACCGTCTGGATAAAGACGAAACCTTACTAATGCTTGCGGTCAGGTCTGTCCGAAAGGCATTGGAGCGCGCGGCCATGGATATCAGTGATATGGACTGCATTGTATGCGCCATGGCAACCCCGCTGCAGGCCATTCCCTGCAACGCTGCCCTGGTGCATGAACAGCTGGCCAAGGGACTGGACATACCGGCTATGGATATTAATACCACCTGCACCAGCTTTATATCGGCATTGGATGTGATGTCATGCCTGATTGAAATGGAGCGGTATAAGAATGTGCTGATCATATCAGGCGACACTGCGTCCGCGGCCCTGAATCCAAGGCAGAAGGAGAGCTATGAGCTGTTTTCAGACGGCGCCAGCGCCTGTGTTTTGACGAGAGCTGGGGAACAGGAGTCATCGAAAATTCTCTACAGCTGCCAGAAAACCTGGTCGGAAGGCGCCCATGATACGGAAATCAGGGGAGGTGGAGGCATGATGCCGGCATTTTCCATGAATGATGAAAACCGCGAGGATTTTTACTTCGATATGAAAGGCAAACGTATCCTGAAGCTTTCTGCCCAGAATCTGCCCGGATTTGTGGAGCAGTGTCTGAAGGAGGCGGGGGTAAAGCGGGAGAGCATTGACCTGGTGGTTCCCCACCAGGCCAGCCGGGCGCTGGATGTTATTATGCCCAGGCTGGGCTTCAGGAAAGGAACCTATATAGACCGTGTGTCACAATATGGAAATATGATTTCGGCCTCAGTACCCTACGCTCTCTGTGAAGCCATTGAGGAGGGACGGGTGGGGAAGGGAGACCTGGTGCTGCTCATCGGTACGGCGGCCGGTCTGACGGCAAATTTTCTTTTGATGCGGATTTAATGGGGATGTCTGAAGGTGTTCATTTCCAAGCCGGAACCTGTAAATCTATATTGCCAGATCCAGATATGCCCTGTATCCTTCCTCCTCCATCCTGCTGCGGGGAATGAAGCGGAGGGCAGCGCTGTTGATGCAGTAGCGCAGTCCGCCGGTCCCGGCAGGACCGTCTTCAAACACATGGCCCAAGTGGGAATCACCCTCGCGGCTGCGCACCTCCACGCGGTGCATGCCATGGCTGCTGTCAGGATGTTCCGTCACAGCCTGGGACATGACCGGCTTTGTAAAGCTGGGCCATCCGCAGCCGGAATCAAATTTGTCGGCAGAGGTAAAAAGAGGCTCTCCTGTGACGATATCCACATATAGACCTGGTTCGTGATGATTCCAATATGGTCCTGAAAAGGGCCTTTCGGTGGAGGCATTCTGGGTCACGTCATATTGCTCCCTGGTCAGCTGTTTCTGAAGCTCTGCCCGATCCTGCTTTATGCCCGTTCTGCCGTCCGGACGGACAATGAGGTCCTTGAGACTGCTGAAATCAATATGGCAGTAACCGTGGGGATGATTTTGCAGATAGTTCTGGTGGTAATCCTCAGCCGGATAGAAATTCCTCAATGGTTCTAACTCCACAGCCAAGGGCTGGCTGCAGTCCTTCTGGATTTCAAACATGACAGACTGGATGGGGCCGAGATCCTCATCGCTGATATAGTAGATACCGGTCCGGTACTGGCTTCCACGGTCATTTCCCTGACGGTTTATGCTGACAGGGTCAATAATTTTAAAAAACTGTCTGACCAGTATGCGAAGTGCAACAATGTCCGGATTATACAAAATACAGACTGTTTCAGCAAAACCAGTGGTGTCTGAGCAGACCTCCTCGTATGTTGGATTTTCCACGGCTCCGTTGGCATAGCCGCACTCCGTATCGCAGACTCCCGGTATACGGGAAAAATATTCTTCCACCCCCCAGAAGCATCCTCCTGCAAAATATATTTTCTGCATGATCCTATCACATCCTTTTCTATGTTTTTTCTGAATTGAATCCATGATTCTATTATGCCCTGGTAAAGGACTAAAATCAATGAATAATGAATGCGGCAATCAAAAGGAGTGCCGTCTGCGGCAGAGAGAGCTGTTTAATTTGTTGCAGACTGTAAAATTCTGGTGTAAAATCATATTTATACAGACGGTTACTACAGATCTTTGGGCTGGAGGTTCTATTTATGGAAATGTTGGTTTTGGGAATTGCCGCAGCAGTATCCTATTGGTATGAAACAGAGGTTTTTTTGTTTTTGGGCAGCGCGTACGGTACGTGCAGGTTTTTGTATAAATGGTATATGCCGCTGCTTGAGACCTGGCCGCCTGAACATGGGGAGACGGGGCGTCGGGTTTTGGGCTGCCTGCCCCCTGTTTCCTTGGCCATCATACTTTTTGTTCTACTGACCATGGCTTCCTATGACGTGGTTGGAATTTGGGTTGTTTTTTATATTCTTATGGGATATGCGTGGATATGCGGCGGAGTTTTCATGATGGAATGCCTGGATTTATCCTGGCCCTCTGACGCTGTCCACCTGGATAATAAGGCTGCGGTTTTTCCGGCTGCCGGGGGATTTGTGGGAGTGACTCTTATTTACGCGGGAGCCAACACAGGGGATGGACCCGGC
>ERZ894229.1092-NODE-1092-length-14014-cov-11.2484_pt1 | contig 14014 bp, 15 predicted proteins | sample MGYA00380295_ERZ894229 | MGnify/ENA primary metagenome ERZ894229 (study PRJEB32331, sample SAMN06328479) | human gut metagenome | biome: human gut microbiome; feature: stool | host: Homo sapiens | collected 2014-09-17 ... | reverse complement strand
ATTCGAAAAGTTTCTTACGCCGCAAGCGGCGGGGAATGTACCCTCTCTCATTCAATCAATCAGCTTCCAGAGGAACACTTTTGTACGTCATCCCAAGCCTGTTCCTGGTCAAAAGATATCCATCACCGATAGAAGTTTCGATCCACTCGCTGTATTGCAGCTCATCTTCTGTCCCGTCGTCAAAGTGGACGAAATATTCCTCTGCCCTTTTCGTATCCCTTTCCTTTTCTTCAAGGGTGTAATCCTCGTTCCAGTATGGATCCTGGTCATTCCCGGAGGAAGGATAATCTTCTTTGTTTACCCAGTGGTCGATCTCGTAGTAGTATCTTGTATCGTACACCGGCTGTTGCCTGTATACGGGTTTTTGGACTGGCTCCTGGTAATACTCTGTCTTATATACAGGCACTTGGGTAGTTTTTGCGGTAAATGTACCGTTCCCGTTGTCCACATAGGATGTTTGGGTATCGTAATGGGATATGACTTGTCGGGTTCTGGTTTCATACACGGTTTCGTAATGGTCCAGAACCGTAACGTATTCCTTCAGTTCAACCCGTTCATCATAAACCCTTCCGTCAGTCGGTACGCTCCAGCCGCTCTCATCAAACGTCTTCTCTTCCTCAACGGTGATGTTCCTTGCCCAGGAAAAACCGGAAACCCGGATTTCTTCCTTAACAGGCCAGAACAGAAATGCAAGCAGGGCAAACAATGGGATGCATCCCCCAAGCGCAGCCACCAGCTTTTTCTTCCAGTCAAAGCCATGTTTTGTGTCTGCATTCACATGATCTGAGGAAAAATCATTATCGTCATTGCCGGTATCCTGCCACCGGACACTATCTTCTTCCTCTATGTCCGCCGTTTCGGATAAATCCGTTGTATCTTTCCCGGAATCCTCGGCTTTCCTTTTGCGCATGCCGTACTCAAACTCTGACTCCGTTTTGGGAGCGCTGCAGGCGGCACAGGTTTCATCCGACCAATTATTGAGCTGGTTGCAGTAGCTGCATACCCAGTCTTTATGTTTCCCGTCACACTCAGCCCTGCTGATCCCAGCCTCTTCCAGCTCAGCATCGGTGAGCTCTTCCTTGATGTCCTTCAGGTAATACTTCGTGTTCTCAGGCTTCCTTTTCCCACAGTTCGGGCAGACATCGGCAAGCCCATCAATATCTTTTGTCCCACAGTATTGGCATTTCCAATATCCTTTGATTATTTTATCCATTTTCTTCCTCTTTCAGTTTCCACATAGGATTCGCTTTTTCAAAACATCTACGGAAGGTCAATGCTGAGACCTTTACACGAAGAAATGTTAGTTTCCTGGTACATAAACTGCCATTATATCCTTGTGTATAAATCAATTCCACTTCCCCTGTATCGGGAAAACTATCATATTCAGCAGCATAAAGCTCGCCGTTCCGAATCCTCCATTTATCCCAGCCATACCAGGACGGGACATATTCCGCCCCTGTCTGATCATAAGCCCTACATTTGGTTGTATCCGAATGGCATGAGTACAGTACCATCTTTCCTTCTCCTTTCCTTCGGATAATCACTATTCAGCTTCCTTATGAAGGAATACTGATGAAGGTTTTCCACTGATTTACCTCAATTATCCTTAAAGGGGATGGAATTCAGCCGTTTCACCATGGCTGGGCTGATCTCATGCCAAGTGATCCCTTCCTCAGCGAGATACTTTTTTCGGAATTCAAGAGTATCCTTATAGGAAAAGATTTCTCCATCCCATAAGGCTGTGATTTCCCTGTCGGACAGGATCTCGTTCGTGTTATTGTCTTTCGCGTTAAACACAACTTCAAACATGCCGTGTATCCCATCCCTCATATAAGCTTTTGCCAGGTAAATGATCTCTTCCATTTCATCCTCTGTGATTTCACGGGAAAGATAACCTATTGTAGCATTTCCCCGGAAATTCAGAGAATCGCAGAGGGCAACGAAACAGCCCTTCCTTACCTCCACTGATGGAACATAGTTATACATGAAACTCCTGTTTTCCACATTTAACCCTTGCCTTTTCGCATATTCAATTGCTGATTTCTGCTGTTTCCAAATATCCATTTCTTTTTCCTTTCAAATCATTTTTTTCAGTTAATTCCGCCGGTATCCGTATGCAGAAGACCAGGAAAAGCCCGTCTGATCCCTTCTTTAAGCATCACACGTTCTATCCGCATGTAAGTGTATGATGGGTTGTTCAGGATTTCCCACAGCCGGAACTTCTGATCTGCCCCGATTATATCCGTAAAAACATACCAGCCTGCTTCACCCTGTTCGGTAAGGAGCCTTCGTATCTCTTCCTATGACACATCATGCAGTCTTGCAATCTGGTTCAGGCTGTAAATCACTGACCTGACCATGAATCTGAAGCTTTTTGATGGCTGCGGGCAGGATGCTCCACAGAGACCATTACAGATCAGACTGATACTACCGATACATTGGCCAACGAACAGCAGATCCATCTCTTTCCTTTTTTCTGCGGTGAACATATCCTCCAGCCTTCCGACGGATCGGATATTCTGAGCCGGGATTGGCTTAGAGAAAAAGTATTCGCAGGTTCCTGTCTGCAGAAGCGCCTCTTCCGTATGGACTTTCAGGACGTAGTCACGTCCAAGCATACGCCCATACAGATATGCAGATTCAAGGCTGTCTGTATGGTATATCCCTTTCCCATTTGGATCGTGCACGAATGTACATCTGCTTCCATAAAACAGAAGCAAACCGTTTTTCCTTATCCAGGGGAGGCATTCTTCCCCTGTAACATGATAATATGTTTCCATATAGCTCCTTTCTGAATGGCTTTCAACTGTTACAAAAGGAAATATGAGTAAAACTGATTTTTGTAACTGATGCGTGTGATTAAGGGGAATTAAAAGTTATACTTTGTAAGGGTTTTGGATTGTACCGTTGAAACAGCAACCATAAAGCAAACAACGCATCGCGGGATAAGCCGTGGTGCGTTGTCGAATGTTCCTTCTACTCATGGCAGACGAGCCGGTATATAAAGTTTGAGCTTACTTGACAAAATTCCAGTCACATAACATTTCATTCTGTTTTACCCGGCGCAGCTCATCTCTCACTTCCATCAGCGCAAAGCCCAACAGATTCTGTCCCTGCCACCCTATCTGATTCTGATCCTCTGGAGAGCTGGCTGCGAGGCGGATACCCCAAATGTCGTCAGAAGGGCTGGCTGCCACCAGTACACTGTCCCCGGTGGAGAGGAGAAATTCCCTCAGGTCCTGGTTCTGGCTAAATTTGCGCCAGTTGCCGTTCAGTACAATGGAGTATTTGAACTTATCCCATACCGTCTGGTCAAAGCCCCGCACCCTGCGGCCCAGATCCCTGCACAGCTTCGGATCATTACATTTCAGGATTTCCCAGCGGATCTCCTCGTCATCAAACAACTGGGCTTTGAACGCCATCATATACTGCTCCATGCAATGGTAAGGATCGGAAAAAAAGTGAAAATCCTCCATCCATAACTGGCTGAGGCAACCTATTGTCAGTTGGTCATTCTCTGCAGGCTGATGTTCCCAGAACAAGCGCAGCTCCCTCATTTTTCCAGCGGCAAGCTCCTGCTGGAGCCGCTGGTAGGTGAACTTTGGCTGGCCTTCCGGCTGCCACACATTCACCTTAAAGTAACCATACTTCAGCACTTCTTCGCTTTTCCTGTCATCCCACCAGCCCTTCCAGGTCACCGGTTCGGGAAAGAGGGTTCGGTATTCCGTCCGTTCCTCTGGGGGGAGGGTGTTCAGCCAATCGACAAATCGGCACATATAATCCTCCCCGTAGCCCATACGCCAGCCAATGGAATATCTATCAATTTCTGGGTAGACCAACCATGGGGGAGGCATTAATTTTTTATCTTGCTTTTTTCCTGTCACATGACAATATCTTTCCATATAGTTACCTTCTCGGTTTTCAACTGTTGCATAAGGAAATATGAATGAAATCAATTTTCGTGACCTGAAAACAGGTCCATCATGAGTTAGAACTGAGATATGAGTTAACTATACATAATGAGCTTTGCTATAAAAACTCTGATTGCAGAAAATAGTTCTCCGGAGTAAAATGAAATGCAGACTACAGAAAGAGGTGTTACTATGAGAACAGTGGAATTTAAGATGGAACGTCCTGGCCTTCTGAATGAGGGGGACCATGTAACGGTTACAGAAGGGAAATTGCCGAGTAACTACTACTATACGATTGACCCTTCGCTCGCAATGTCCGGGAATTTTCCGTTCCGCGAACGGCTGCTTGCCAGGGAGGGCGATGTGATATCAATTGTCGAAAATGAACGCGGATTTTATGTAACGGTGGCTTTTGAAGAGGCCGAGGCACAGAAGTAAACCCTAGAGAGTGTTCTACGATCATTCTGGCACGATTGAATACCCCTTTCATCCCTATCCCCATCCCAGCCAGTCCCGTCACGGGTTGGGCTGGGAATAAGGAAAACATGAATACCAGAATCGCCCTACAGGATCGGTTTCCGCAATGGTACCATAGTGGGGAACAGCAATCCGTTTTGTAAGCGGAACAGATTTCTAATATCGATTGTTTCCAAAGGCAACCTATCACATCCCGTCTCTCAGGTCATCCTTTTTAAGAATCGCTATCTCTGCACATAATCCATTTTCCCACTATCCAATCCCAAAAGAAAAAGAGCGGTGCCGCCGCTCCCTTCTTCTGTCAATCTGTCAAACTGCTGCCCGTTGGGGATAATCATAGGAATACTCTTCCGGTATCAATCCCTGCAGGATCATTTTTTGCACCAGGTTTTCCAAAGCTACAAAGCGCTGCTTCGCATCTCTGGTTACTTCGCTCATTGGGTATCTGGTGGAGGCATATTCAAAAACATCTCTCGCCTCATCCCTTTCCCTGATAACTGCCTCAACCATTGAAGCTGTCAGATCTGCACCAGATGGATAGAAATCAATGTTCCTTATCCGAATCATATAAGAAACCTTTCCCATATGCACGTCCAGCCGATCCGAATATTCTTCCACCCTATATTCCGGATAAGCCTTGCCTTTCCCGATAAATACTGGATGTCCCACTTTCCGGCTTAACTGGCTGTCCAAGACTATCTCAGCCCTGAAAAGCCTTGTTGCCACAATCCAAGCCGCTTCTTTGCATGAAACCCTCATACTTTACTCCTTCTCCCTGTTAGCACAGGGGTTTAAAACCCTTCAATCATTACAGAAGGAAATATGAGATGTTTGGCGTCATATAAAACTGTAGGAAGGCTCTAGTTCTGTGAAATAGATGCATCATAAGCAGGCCTTCTACTGTAAACCCTGACAGTCATATTTTCCTTGTAAGAATTGATAGTTTTTCAACAGGAAGGAGAAAACAATGAAGTATATTTTGAACTGGAACGACGAATACCTGAGCATGGCGCTTATCGCCGGACCACTTGACGAAAGATCCTCCAGACGGATGCTGAAGGAGATCGTCCAGAAGAGGCTTGTGGAGCTGAACGTGGCCGATAGCCAGGCGGATGCCCAGGAAATCTATGATGCGGCTGCTTCTGCTGACCTTGACCGGAATGCTGAGGTTGAAGATGTACTCAGCCTCTCGGATAACTGTGCTTCCATCAGATATGGAGACTGCAACGAAGACCGGTATGAGATCGTCGATTACGATCAGGAAGCAGCGGCCGGTGATGGGGAGGAACAACAGGGATGAGAATGGAAGAAAACTGCGGGGCAGGTATCCACCTGCCTCCTACAGATTACATCCATACCGACATTGAGGGCAAACACGTCATCTATACTACCCTACGGCAGACAGCCAAACATACGGTAGGACTTGACCGATGCTGCCATAACGGAAGGTTATACACCAGGCATGGGAAAAAATATTTCAGACCATATCGAAATTTTTTCGCCGGGAAAAACAGGGAGCTGGATATGCTTGTTGAGGCTGGGTTTATGGAGTATTCTGATGATGTCCCTTTTCAGGGCTGCCCGACCAGAGAGATGAGGACCTACCGGTTTAACCGGCTCGGGCTTGACTGGCTTGGGGCTGAGCTGGGGATGTATATTTATGACGTAGAGAGTTGATCAGTTCGATCTGGATACTTTTCCTATACTTACGGAGAAAAGTATGTTAAAATGGTCAGACAGAAAGAAGGGAAAACCATGAAGAATGATGAACTTATCCGCCGTTTTCAGATTGAACGGAAAAAATTTGACAGGTCAGGTATATATGCTTATACCCAGCGGGCAATGGCATACAATTCAAATAAGATTGAAGGCTCGACTTTGAATGAAGAGCAGACTGCTGCACTTTTCGATACCGGAACACTACCGTCCAACGACGATTATTACCGGGCAAAAGACGTTGAAGAAACCAATGGACATTTCCTGATGTTCAACAAAATGATTGATACACTGGATGAACCGTTAAATGAATCGCTCATCAAGGAATTCCATTACGAGTTGAAATGTGGTGTATTTGAAGACCGGGCGAATGGTTATGCCATCGGAGATTATAAAAAACGTCCAAACATCATCGGCATGTATGAAACTACACTTCCCAAAGATGTCCCACTGAAAATGCAGGAGCTTCTGGCATGGTATCATGGCATATCCGCCAAAACACTTGAGGTCATGGCAGAATTCCATGCCCGGTATGAATCCATTCATCCTTTCCAGGATGGAAACGGTCGGACTGGAAGGCTTATACTGTTCAGGGAATGTTTGAAATCAGATCTGATCCCGGTTGTCATTCAAGACACAAACCGGAACAAATATTTGGCTGGGTTGAAGGAATACCGCGAAACTCAAAAGATCGCTACACTTCTTGAGCTCTTTGAAAAGGAGCAGAAGGTATACGTAGACAAGATTACTTATTTCCTTGGCTGTGATAACTGAACGTATTTGACATGGAAAAAGGGGCAGAATTGCCCCTTTTCTAAATTGAATTACATTCTCAAATGTCATTTTACTCATTTCCACGAATAATCTTAGCAGCATTCAAATACGCAGCCTGAGCTCCGTACCTCCCATGAATCGAGAATATCCCCCCTCTTTCACTTTCTCCTATGTTATTGATCACCCTGTACTTTGATTCTCTGTCTTTCACAACTTCAAATATAAGAGGATTTTTCCCAGCCCATTCAGGGTTATTTTCAGCATATTTTTGCCATTTGTGGTAAGAAGCAACAAACGCCTCATGGATATCTTCCTCTGCTTTTTTTCGAACAGCAATCGCTTTTCCCAAGTCGGAATAAACACCCAGATAGTACCGTTTTCCCTTAAAACCAATGTTGACCCGGTACTTGCCATTCTTCAATCTGGATACACCTTGGCAGCCACTGGTATTATCACTTCGACTTTTCCTTTTTTCAAGCCAATCCAGACATGTCCCGTCTACCAGGTGGAGGGTCTCGTTGATATGTTTCTGGTTCATCCGTTTCAAGCAGCCGCAGCTCAGGTTATTCCCTGTCCTCAGCCCATCCGCTGGTACATCAATCTCATTTCCACAATCACAACGGCAGTGCCAGTATACTGATCCTTTATAGTCCCTTTTTGAGGTTTTGTATTCAGCAACTAGCCTTCCGAACCTCATCCCCGTTAAATCCAGTGACTTCCTCATTTATGCCACTCCTTCAATTTGTCACGAAAGCCACTTCAATCTCATATCCACGGGAAACGGCTTCGTTTGCAAGCTCACATAATACTTCATAAGTCGTTTTCTCACGATGTCCCCTTTTCCCGGGTTTTTGCTTCGGAAAAAGATAGACCTTATCTCCTGCGGATACGAAATCTTCCACCGAATAAACTGAGACATAGCCCTCGGGGGCATATTCTAAGGCGTATCCTGCATGAATTTCTCCTTCCCAGTTTTCAGGAGTCTCAACAATAGGTAAAACTGCAATACGTTTATTCTCCATGATTAGTCCTCCTCGCCTTGTTATAACATCTCTTATGCCAGTACACTGTTGAATGTCTTTTAGACTGGCTATAGTCAAAATCTTCGTGCTGCAGAATTTCCTTCCCACAAATAGAGCAAAATATTATGGGAGGGCGTTTAATTTTCTCTGTAGTCTCCATCTTCTACTCCTTCCTAATTGATAATTTTCATTGTCCATACGGAAATATGACAGAATTGAAGATTATGAAAAAACGATAGTGACTTTGCTTCAGTCTGTTTTGCGTTTAATGAGGGGATGAAAAAGAGAAATCAGGGGCTTCCCCACAGTAAATCAGGCGAAACACTTCATCAGAAATGTAAGCCGAAAATCATATGAAAAACTGGAGTCCAATTGAACCATGAATTGAGAAAAATTGCTCGAAAATGGAATGAGCTGATGTTGGGCTGAAATTGCTTGAAATGGGCTGAAAAAAGCCGTAAGAAAAAGTACAACTTCTTCCGGATGGAATGCAGCTTTCGATGGGTCAGGAATTCAGTACAATGACCTGACAGCTTTAAATGCTGTTGGTGCTGACTCCGGGGTATCGGTACTCACTCTATATGCGAACTGGAAGACGAATGTCACGTTTGATGCGAACGGTGGTACACTGGCAGGCGGCGTTACAGATGCCGAGAAGGCAGTCGTTGGCAAAGCTTCGGCTGAGATACCTTACAGTGTAAATCAGACTGCCGCTACAGGCCTTACGGCAAACAAAGCAAACCATGTTTATGTATACTGGAATACGAAACCGGATGGTACAGGTATCAGAATTGAAAATTATGGTAAGATTACAGGACCAGTAACATTTTACGCAGTATACTACCAGAGTATTTATAATTACACAGGCAGTTACCAGGTGTTTAAGGTACCAATTACCGGAACATATTCCATATGAATGTTTCATATTAGGAAAACACACTGCCAGAAATGGTGTGGCGGGCATCAGCCCGCCGCGGCGGGAATTTCAGAAATGTTAATTTCAATGTATTCGACAATTCTGTGAAACTCGTCAGTAAACTTGAATTTCACGCTGATATTGCCGTTTTCGTAAACCTTGATGTAGATTACAAGAATTTGTATTGACTACTTCAGATAATCCATTTGATACCCGCTTTTATCTGATGGACCTTATCAATAGCAAGTACGTAGCATACTCCATACAGGATGATCCGATTGCAAAACTACAAAAATTCGTTCCAAGGGAAAAGACATCCGATTGACAGCCACAGCCGATGACGCATGGTACAAATTAGCTCTGGACAAAATGAAATAGTTTCCCGATTTTAAGCGAGTGAAAAACCACGCCCACCCAAGAGTAGGATGGCATTTCAAATATTCTTTTAATAAACTTTGGGACAAAGTGTCCCAAAGTGTTTATCCTTGTTGTGTACTTTCTGCCTTCCAATGAAATGTTAATTATTTGCTCGTTAAGCCAATAAGAGCGCAAGCAATCAACAGATTGCTTGCGCTCTTATCATACAACGGTATTTTGCTTGTATCCACTCTCAATCATTCATCATCATCCAACTCGCGGAGAGCTTCCTCATATTCTTTTCGATATTGGTCTTTCTTTTCATCTCGCAGGAACTCTCTGCGGCGGTAGGTGTCAGCATCTACTCCATCCACGGGGATGCGAGAGTCATGCCAATCACTATAAACAGTGCCGTCCTGAGCGGACGCAATAGCATTGAACCAGTCATCCACCTCTTTCGTTTTTTCCTCATACTGGTGCCGAAGCTTGGCTTCTTTCTCGGCTCGAATCTGACGCTTTGCTTCTTGATACTCCGCCTCCAATTTCATCTCCTGCATCGCCTTTTCCGCCGCAGCCCGACGAGCAGGGGCAGCTTTTACCCAAGTATCATAATCCGCTTTTTCTCTCTGCCAGTGTTTCTCATACTTAGCTTCCACAGAGGGATCTTTTTCGTTGTCAGGAATCCTTGCATACACCAACCGATGAAGCTCCAGTGCCTGATACAGCGTAGTCTTTCCTTCGTATTTCCAGTTGCGCTTCTTGGCAATCTCCATCATGCCCTCCCGGATAGCGTCGGCTTGGTCGCTGACAGAGGAAAGGGCAGCGTCCAGCTCCGCAAGGGTGGAAATGCTATGCTCGGAAAGATAGTTGACCGCCTTTGCAACGGTTTTCAGTTCATCGGCGGCGTGCTGCCTTTGCCAACTCTGCGAATACTTCCGGCTCTTTTCTCTCTGAACGCTTAAATACTTCATCAGCAGATTTGCAAGGCCGGGGGATTGCGGGGGCTGCTCCGGGGCGTTTTCCCGCGCCTTGAACAGTTCGCCAATCCATTCTTTGAGCTTTCCAATCTGCGCCCGGATTTCCCGGATAAGGCGGTTTGCCTTTTGGATATTCCGGTTCAGCTCGCCTTTCTCGGTGGCTATACCTTTCTTCTCCATTTGACAAGCCGCTACGCCCATGTGGACGGTAGGCAACTCGTCAATGCCGCGCTCGGCGTTGCTGCGGTGGTCGATACGTTCCGGGCGTCCGGCGTGTTCAAGGTAGGCGTTTGAAATATCCGCCCATGTCTTGCGCCACAAAAGCGCGTTGTCCTTGTCGTTCCAGCCTGTGAGGTCAACTTTGTGTGTCTTGTATCTGCTTCAGGATTTTCGTTTACTAATTGTAATATGATCCAGGGTCTACGCTTAGGTAATGGTTATGCGGAAATTCATCTTATTTCAATAGGTTAAAGAAAAGGACATGTCCCGAGGGTATAACCCTTCTGGCATGTCCTTTTTCTAACTAATCAACACTGATAAGTTGTATCCTTGCACGGCAGGCACCGGAGTGTCCGACTTCTGTGCCACCTTCGGGGGTAGGCATTGTCTGATTTCCCGCAAGCATATCACCATTACGGAACGTATATCCGGTATAGCTTGTTACACATCCATCGAATCCGGACAGATACGATGAACCGCCACCGCCACCGGCATCGCCGTTTCCAGCACCGCCACCATACCAGCCGCCACCTCCTCCGCCACCATCGGGTGAAGGTGTTCCGCCATATCCAAATCCGCCGCCATTACCAGCACTTGTCTGTGTTCCTCCAGAACCTCCTGTACCACTGCCTCCAACAAGTGCTCCGCCGTAGCCACCATTTCCATTGGCTCCACCTCCGCCACCGCCAGCAGCGACAGCAATACGAGAATTTAGATTTTGGTTCCAGTTTCCATAAACCGTTCGTATATCTGTTGCTCCGCCTCCAGCACCGGACCACCCAGATGAACCAGGATTAGCACCGCCATTATAGCCAGCACCTGTACCTGTTACATTGTCCCGTCCGGGAGCTCCAACATATACATACAAATTTGTACCTGCTTCAAGGTGAACCTCACCCGAAACATAAGCACCTTTTCCGCCTGTACCCGTATCATTTCCGCCTTTAGCACCCCAAAGCTGGACTTTATACCAGCCTGTTACGGGTACTCTAAATGTTTGGGGTGCTCCTGTATAATAATAATCTGACTGATAATAGATAGCGTAGAATGTCACGGGTCCTGTAATCTTGCCGTAATCCTCAATGTTCGTGCCGGTACCATCAGCTTTGGTATTCCAGAGAACATAGGTAAAATTCGTGCGGTTACCATATAGACCTGTCGCCGCCGTCTGATTCACACTGTAAGGTATCGCAGCCGAAGCTTTGCCAACGACTGCCTTCTCGGCATCTGTAACGCCGCCTGCCAGTGTACCACCGTTCGCATCAAACGTGACATTCGTCTTCCAGTTCGCATATAGAGTGAGTACCGATACCCCGGAGTCAGCACCAACAGCATTTAAAGCTGTCAGGTCATTGTACTGAATTCCTGACCCATCGAAAGCTGTATTCCATCCGGAAAAGGTGTACGATTCACCCCTGCTGTTCAGTCCGCCGTTAGCGACATCCTTATACACACCGGATGTAACAAAATTGCTGCCGGTGCTCTCGTCATAACCGAACATTACCGTGTTCCTGGAGCTGCCGTCCGCAAAGGATCCGCCGTTCGCATCAAAGTTAATCTGGAACTTATGGATCGGTTTCAGGTCTACACCCACACGGAAACTGTCAGATACTGTCCGGCCCTTTTCGCTGTAGTATACCGTTACAGGTATTCTGTCATTCCCGGAATTCATGGTGTTGTACACCGTATCCGGGGAAAGCGTCAGCTGGTCAAATTTCAGCGTCCCTTCAGAAAGGCTGATCGTGGAACCATCGTCATAGGTCACGATGATGTCCCCGCCCTTCCTCGGCGCGAAGTCGTTCTGGCTGAAGCTATATTTCACTGCGCTCTGGTCACTAATCGGGTCATCCCCGACATAGACCACTTCCAGGCTCACCGGGATCCTCATGTTGATCCAGTTTGCCGTATTCCCCTGGTCCCCGCCGGGCGGGTCTTTCTCCAGGGTATTGTCAATCTTCACTTCAAACTCAAATTCCCCGGAGGTAACAGGGATCGTTATCTTCCCGGAACTCTGGTCATATCTTACATTTGGGCTGTCAGAATCCACACTGCTGATCGCATACTGCGAATTGCTGACTTCCGTTAATTCATAGGTTCCCAGATCGAGATTGTTGAACTCAGCCCATACCTGCGGACGTCCGTTCTGCTCGCTCATGGTATCTTCATTTAATGTGATGCTCTGTGTAAAGACTTCCCCGGTACCGGTATTCCTTAACTGGAACAGGAAAGATACATTATATTCCGCCCGTTCCCCTTCTGTCATGGAACTCGGATAATAGATCTCATCCAGCGTCTTCCCTACCGTGATCGTCCCCTGAATATTCTTCAGTCCGATATTCTGGTCAGGGACACCTGCATCATTTACATGAATTTCCTTAATCCATACAGATTTTGCAATCTGTCTTTCTGCGTCTGTGTTTGCAGGGAGGATCTTCTCTTCCGCTTCCGAGTCGATCTTGGCGGAATTGGTATCTCCCGCGCCTGTCTGTTTCTTCGTCACTTCGTACTTATCCGGTACCGTATCGGCGACCACATAGTAGGTCCCCGCCGGGACGTCGTCGAACAGGAAGGAACCGTCTTCCAGCGTCAGTACCGGGGCAAATTTATCGCCTTCCGTATTATACGCCCTGGAAAGCTGCACGCCCTCCACCGTCCGGCCGGGGGCTCCTCCATTCCTGGGATCGTACGGTACATACAGGGTTACGGTCACATCGCCGATTTTCGGCTCGCTGTTTCCCATCAGCCCGTTGAAGTCCGAATCTTCCCAGACCGTGCCGGAAATATACAGGTTCGTAACGGTGGTAGCAACCACCTCAGAGTTTGTGATGCCGTTCCCGTTCATCACGCCTGCCTGGTTATGGTAATAGTCACCGGCTTCCTGTACGGACTGGTCTGTAAGGTTTGCCGTAAGGTCGATGCTTACGCCTTCCTGCCAGCCGATCGTTGTATCCAGCCGGATCGCCACCGCATTGTCAGGGCATCCGGTGAATGTAACTGTGCTGCCATTCACAGATCCATCCAGTTCCTGCCAGGAAATATTCCCTGACGCAGCCGTACCCAGGATCTGGGCTTCGTCCGCCGTACGGACTTTGGTATCTGTTGTGTAATAAAGCTTCCCTTTCCCACTGTTGAACGTATCCAGAGCAGTCCGGGAATCGGAATAGTCCACAACGATGGACTTATAGTACAGATTACCATGGAACTGGCTGCCTTCGTGGTTCGTCGCCGGGTCAATCCGCCCGTCTTCCACATAGGGCAGGATATCCACCATGGAGGACTGTGTCGCCCTTTGGTGGGGGTTCTTCGCCCTGTTGTCATTATCCAGGCGGATGTTCCATTTGATGTCCTCCCCGCGGGTGATCCCCGGGGTGCTGGTCGTCTTTTCAATGTCCGGTACAGGGTTGTCCTGTACATGGATCAGGTACCTTACTTTCCCCCTGCCGCTGGAATCTTCCGCCGTGCCGTAATCCTGTGACTCTGCGAAATCATTCGCGGTACATTCGTCCACGATGTCACACTCATGATCCCATACAACGGAGGAAAACTCCCCGTACAGGTGGTCATCGTCCTTCATATAGGTAAGCGTCTGCTTTACCTGGTCCTGGTCGGACGCGGACTTGTTCAGGTTCCCGACATTCCTGGAAA
>ERZ894229.1089-NODE-1089-length-14041-cov-11.7101_pt1 | contig 14041 bp, 15 predicted proteins | sample MGYA00380295_ERZ894229 | MGnify/ENA primary metagenome ERZ894229 (study PRJEB32331, sample SAMN06328479) | human gut metagenome | biome: human gut microbiome; feature: stool | host: Homo sapiens | collected 2014-09-17 ... | reverse complement strand
TTCTTACCAAAAAGGAGTCATTTTCTTCCAAAGACACAAACTTTTTTACACTACCTGAAAAGCCATCGGTCACTTTCAAATGTGTTGTCAGGAAATCGTTCCGGCATACCGTCTTTTCCTGCACGTTCCAATACCCATTTGCCGTTTTTCAAAGCAGTGGGGTAATGCTCCGCAATGGAAGCGGTAGAGTCGTAATCACCCTTTTTATAAGAAGGCATATGAACCTGCACGCTTTTCATTATTCTATCTTTATCGGCTGGCGTTGCAATGGCGGGAGCCGATCTTTCATAATGAAGAAGAAACCAGTATTCGATACAGCCGGTAGTCATAAGCAGCCGAATGCGTAAGGGATTCCTTTTGGTGCGGGAGGAGATTATGTCCGACAAACATCTGATATTCTCCTCCCACTGGCCTCCCTTCTCTATTTCGGTATCAAAGAAAAACCAGATTTCATCCAGTTCTTTAACATTATTTTGAAAGCGTTTATTTCCTCGAAAATAGGATTTGGCCGTGTGAAAGGTGCCTTTTTCTCCATGGATAATAATTGTCGCTTTATTTGAAAATCTTTTTTTCAGGTATTTCGTGTAGACTTCTTCGCTTTCGCCTTCCCAGAATACGTAGATTGCTTTTCTGGGAGACAGAAATCCTGCTTTTCGTGCCAACTAATCCACCTCCTCAATGGAAGGAACTGCGCCAAATTTTCCAAGAAGATATGCTTTCTGAATATTGGCGTCATTCCGAATATTGAAATCAGCTAATGAATAAAGGGAGGAAGCGCCGTCTTCTCTCCTTTTATCAACAAAATAGATCTGATCTCTCCGAAGAATTTCCTGATTGAGCAAAGAAGTATCATGCGTTGTAAAAATCAACTGTGCATGAGCGGGATTATTTCTTTTTTCCTGATACCGCCCCAGTACGTATTCGATCAACATCAGATGCATTTCTCTCTCAAGTTCATCAACGACAAGAGTACCGCCTTCCTTTAAGGTACGTTCAATAGCAGGAGCCAGTGTCATGAGCCGCCGTGTGCCATCAGATTCATCGCTTAAAGTAAGTTCATAGCGGGAAGCTTTTCCTTCACAGTTCAGACCTGTATGATAGGTGGTACTTTTCAATTTCCCCATATTCAGACTTACTTCCGCTTCATTCCCATTTTGCTGAAGCGCTTCGCTGAATGCACGGAGTGCAGCAATCATTCCGCCCATTTGTCCGGGAATATTCTGGCTTTGTAAATCAAGCGTTTGCTGGTCAATTTCAAACTGAATGTCTTCAATTCCTACATCGGCCTTTTTTGCAGCAGATACAATGGCCTGAAGCATGGTTTCATCTTCTCTGTAATCAATCAGATTGCGGTTGATATCGGTGAAATCACGAGAAAAAACAATTTTTTCGCGAAACCATTTCATGGCCTCAATGCAGGGCTTGTAATTCATTGTACAGGAAATGGCAAAAAAAAGCTGGTTTTTCCCAACCGCTTCCTTTATTAATTCTTTCCGTTTTTTTTCATTGTCCTTTGGAAAGATGAATGACTGACCATGACGCAAAAAAATATTTTTTTCTCTGCCCTTTGGCCAGGCTTTCAGATATTCGCTTACGATATGAGTTCTAGTTGCTGAAAAACCGTAAACATATTTTGCCCCATTTTGTACATAAGCGAATTCAAAAGCTGTTGGCTCATTGACAGAATAATCGTTGAGCATGAAAGGCCTTACGGGAACAGGTTCATTTTCAGTCTGTGTTTTCTGCGCATTGCAGATAAACTGAACTGCGAGCCACATGGAACGTATCAGATTACTTTTTCCACCGCCGTTTTTCCCATATATGGCAACGGCAGGAAGATACTCTTTTTTCCCAAAAGGCAGAAGATTTTTGGCTGCATCATGCAGACCTGCGGCTTCCATGTCCAATACTGCCTCATCGCGAATGGAACGGTAATTTTTTACTTTGAAGTAAAGCAGCATCAGTATCACCTCCTGGAAACAGTATACTTCAATATAAATTTTTTATCAATAATTTGCGAGAAATATTCTCGAATTTCTAAGATAAAATATTTATAACAAGAGTAAAAAATATTGAAATAAAAAAATATAGACATATAATCGTAACTGACAAAAGATATTTCAGATTTTGAAGTACCTCCTGAGAGCGATATCGTTTTACATAAAGGTCCTTGTGAAGAAAAAGAGAAGAAAGAGGTAGAAAATTGAAAGAAGCAGTTTGGTTACGATATTTGAACACAAGTACATATACATATGCAGGAGCATATAAAGATTATATTTTATCCCTGCCGGATGATATCCCTTCTATAGGGATGCTGGTATGCGATCAGATTACGCATCCAAGTATGTATTTTACACCGTATTCTTCCTATCTGGAGGATCAGTATTATGGAAAATTCGACACCTATCCGAAACATCGCTTTCGGAATGAGGACGAACTGTTCATTACGGCGGCAGGCATGATTGCAGAGATATTCCGGCTGGATGAGTCCGGATTTACAAAGGGAAAGGATGTAACCAGAAGAATTACGGTATCCTGCCGTCATGCGTCTGTGTTATTCAGCACCATATTAAAGGCAAAAGGTATTCCATGCCGCTCCAGAGCCGGTTTTATGGACTTTGGAAATGATGGAGCCTGTTATACGGAGCATTGGGTAAATGAATACTGGAGCGGGGAAAAAAAGAGATGGGTTTTAGTGGATGTGGACGGATATTATGAATATGAGCAGCGGTTTGGATACAGTCAGTTCGATTTGCCCAGACGCAAGTTCATTACCGCCTCAGAGGCGTGGCTTGGGACAAGAAATGGTACGTTGAATAAAAAATTAGATATATTCGTGCCAAACCTGTTGGAAGGAATCCGGGAATATCTGTTCATGGATTTTCACGCGTTAATGAACAATGAAATTTTTTATTCCTATCAGCCGGCATATCTAAGGAACTGCTCCGGCATGCTGGATGAAACAGAATTGAGGGAAATAGATGAGTTGGCAGGATTGTTGCAAAATCCGGACGAGAATATGGAAGAAATCGAAAAGATCTGGTATGATAAAAATAAATTTACGATCCTGACAAACAATACGCAGAATATTTATTGCGATGTGTTTGAAAAGGGATAATACTGTTTGGACAGAAAGAGTAAAATACATAAGGGAGGGTAACAAAGCAAAGCGCTTTGCTGCACTCCGGAACGGAGGAAAATATGCCCTGTACAACAATACTGGTCGGAAAAAAGGCGTCCTACGACGGATCGACGATGATTGCGAGAAACGACGATTCCGGCGCGGGACGTTTTACCCCGAAGAAATTCGTGGTGGTAAAGCCCGAAGAACAGCCGAGGATTTATCAGTCCGTGATTTCCCATGTGAAGGTGGAACTGCCGGAGAATCCCATGCGCTATACCGCAGTGCCGAACGCCATGGAGGGAGAGGGAATCTGGGCTGCCAGCGGCGTTAATGAGGCGGGCGTTGGAATGACGGCTACGGAAACGATCACTTCCAATCCCCGGGTGCTTGGGGCTGACCCGCTGGTGGTTTATCAGCCTGCGGAGGATGGAAAAGAGGAGGTGCCCGGCGGCATTGGGGAGGAGGACATCGTCTGTCTGGTGCTTCCCTACATACATAGTGCAAGAGAGGGCGTAAAGCGGCTGGGAAGCCTGCTGGAGCAGTACGGTACCTATGAAATGAACGGCATTGCTTTTCAGGATCATGAGGAAATCTGGTGGTTGGAGACCATCGGCGGACATCACTGGATGGCAAAGCGGGTGCCGGATGAAGCCTATGTGGTGATGCCCAATCAGCTCGGCATCGACAGCTTCGATCTGGAGGACGCCCTTTCTGCGCAGAAAACGCATATGTGCTCTGCGGATCTGAAGGAGTTCATCGACGCCCATCACCTGAACCTGTCTCAGGATGGCGTGCTGAATCCCAGGGATGCCTTTGGCAGCCATGATGACGCGGATCATGTCTACAATACGCCCCGCGCCTGGTTCATGGAGCGTTATCTCAATCCCCACACCTGCAGATGGGACGGACCGGATGCTCGCTATACGCCCGTTTCCGATGACATTCCCTGGTGCATGGTGCCGGAAAAGAAGATCACCGTGGAGGATGTGAAATATGTGCTTTCCTCCCATTTTCAGGGGACGCTCTACGATCCCTACGCTTCCTACGGCGACAGCTCCATGCGTGGCGCGTATCGTTCCATCGGCATCAACCGGAACGATTTCTGTGCGCTGATCCAGATGCGCCCGGGAAAACAGGCGGACTGTGGATGCCTGGAGTGGCTGGCCTTTGCCTCCAACGCCTTTAACGTGCTGGCGCCTTTCTACGCGGACGTGGAGGAAACGCCGGAGTATCTGGCAAATACTACGGGAGAGGTATCCACGGATAATTTTTACTGGACCAGCCGTATGATCGCGGCCATGGCGGACGCGTCCTACAGCAAATCCCTGATCCATGTGGAGCGCTGTCAGGAGCAGGTGGCGGCGAAGAGCTACGAGCTTCTGAACCGGTATGACGCGCTTCTGGAAAAGGAAGCGGACACAGCTGCCAGAAAGGCGCTCCGGCAGGAAGCGAACCGTGCTGTTGCGGATATGGTGAAAAAGGAACTTTCGGGGACGCTGGATAAAGTGCTGTATGAGCTGAGCGGACAGATGAAGAACGCTTATTCCAGATCGGATGCGTAAAAGAGAAACGCCGGGTTTGGGAAGGCAGGGACATTAACCAGCATTCTCTGGTGCGAATGGGAAGCAGACATGGAAATGCCGGGGGATTGAAACAGAAGGTGAGAAGATGAAGCTTTGGGATTCCATTAACCATAAACAAAAGAAACGGTCTGAAATATGTAGAAGTGTGCCATGCTTACATACTTCCGAAAAACCGATTAAAAAAGTAAAGTCCAGAATGCGCACTGCCGTGATAGCGATCATCAGTTTGTCGATCATGCTGACTGGTTGCACCTCTCAGTATGAAGAGAAAGAAGAGCACACGTCCACATCAGAGTATACGGATATTGAGACAGAGGAGATCCTTTCCACGGAAACCCATTCAGAAGAATCGGATGCAGAAAATGAAATGGAAAGTAAAGATTCCGGCGCGGCCATGGAAGCTCAGGATGAGGCCCCGGAAACAGAACCGGACGCAAGCGCTCCCGCAGCGGCGGACATGTCCCCCATCCATCTGGAAAACCCCGGCGTCGGCTACTATCTGGCCGAAGAGCCGGAAACCGTGCAGGAGCATACGCTGCAGCTGGAGCAAATTTATGAAAAGGCGAATGCCATCACGGACGAGGAAGGCTGGTTTGCGGCAAATCAGCTGGAGATCCCGTTTTATGGCATGCCGGGAAGTTTTGCAGAGGGGAAACAGCTGCCGGAGCAAATTCCAGACAGCTTTAAGAGCCTTCCCCTGACGCAGTCCTGGTTTGACGATTCCTTCATTTACTGTGTTTACGGAGAGGTATATTATGAAGGGTATCTTCTGAACCTGTATGAAAAAGACACCTGCGAGCCGGTGATGAGCCTGGATTTTTCTGCCTTTTGCAGCGAGGAATATGAATACGGCGAGTATCAGTGGGTCAGATGGGCGAGGGTGGACGGCCAGATGCTGTATGTTTCCCTTTCCCACAACACCTACTCAGAAAACGCGCCGAATCACGCTTATATTACGGCGATTGATCTGACGGATATGAGTATTCTGTGGAAAACGGAGCCGCTGGTGAGCAATGCCAGGAATTTTGAGATCATCGGAAATGAGATCGTCTGCGGTTACGGTTTTACGGCGGAGGATGATTTCCTCTACCAGATCGACCGGGACACTGGAAGGATCCTGGAGCAGATTCCGGTCAATTCTCAGGCGGATTATATAATCCGGAAGGATGACCAGCTGTTTGTCAGGACCTATGATACGAATTATGTGTTTCAGATTATCCAGTGAGCGTTGAGGAGAAAAAGATGTACCTGACCTTTTTATACGGCAATAACAGACTTCGCTGAGAATGCGGACGAAAAAAGAAGCTTTCCGGGGTGATATCCCGAACTGTCATTTCGGAAAGCCAAAATGCAGGGCTTATTTGATAAGCCCTTATTGTCGTACAAAAAAGGAGACGAAAATGAAAAGAGAAAAAATGGAAATATCCGCCAATATCCTGAAAGCCCTGTTTCAGAATGTTTATTTTATCAACGGAACCGCCTACGCCGGAAAATCCACAATGATAAAGCTTCTTGCTCAAAAGTATGATGGGATCTGTTGCGGGGAGAACTATCATGATCAGCTGACGGATCTGATTGATGGCGTTCACCAGCCGAATCTGTGGTATCTCAAAAACTGTCAGGACTGGCAGCAGTTTGTTTCCAGGACGCCGCAGGAATATGCCGCCTGGATAGAGGGATGTTCCAGAGAGGCGGAAGAGCTGGAAATGGTGCTTCTGATCCGTTATGCCGGCCTGGGCAGGATGGTTTTTGTGGATACCAATCTCTGCCCGGAAACATTGAGCCGGATTTCCGATTATCATCATGTGCTGTTTCTGCTTTCCGATGGGGAAACCGCTGTGAACCGCTTTTTTGATAGGGAAGACAGGGAGAAGCAGTTTCTCTATCAGGTTTTGCAGCAGAGCGAAGAGAAGGAAAAAGCCTTTGAAAATTACCGGGCGTGCCTGAGGGCATGCAACAGCGAGGAGAACCGGCGCGTGTTTATGGAGAGCGGTTTTCGATGTGTCTGGCGGGATGAAAGCAGGAGCATCCAGGATACATTGGAGCTGGTGGAGCGGCACTTTGGCCTGAAACAGGGAAGCGGACATACCGAACGGTAAAAATCAGAGAGAGGATTTGTTTTGAAATATTGACTGCTCAGTCTGTTTTGCATATAATGGACTGAGCAGTTTGTTTTTTGGAGGATATGCCATGAAGCAGGAGGAAAAAACAAAAAGGACAAGGGAGCGGATCCTGGAAGCGGCTCTCACCGAGTTCGGGACAAAGCGCTATGAGGCTGCGTCCATCAGCAGTATCTGCAGCGAAAACCATCTGTCAAAGGGGCTGCTTTACCATAACTTCGGGAGTAAGGATGAGCTCTATTTATACTGCGTGCGGTATGTATATGACCGGACGCTGGAATATCTGAAAAGCTGCTCGAATATGGCGCGGGCGCAGAATCCCGTCGTGCAGATGCTGAAGGACAGGCAGTCCTTTTTTCACGAGAATCCCCTGATGGGAAACATCTTTTTTGAAGCGCTTCTGACTCCGCCGCCGAAGCTGGCTTCAGACGTGCAGGAGATCCGCATGGAGTATGAGACGTTTGCCAACCAATGTTTTGCTCAGATGCTGGAAGAGACGCCGCTTCGGCCCGGCGTCACCGCTGAGGATGCCAGAACGTACTTTTTTCTGGTGCAGGAGGCGTTTAACAGCAGGCGTTCCGGTACGGCCCGGGGAGCCGGAGAGGGCGCCGGAATCGAAGAATGGGAAGAGCATGCTCTGAAGATGCTGGATCTGATTCTGTACGGAATCGCGTCAGCAGAGGAGAAAAAGGCGTGAGCCGTTCCTTTGAAAATCGATTGTTTCAAGAGATTTTATAAAATCACATATATCAGCAGGAAGGAGACAAAAAATGCTGCTGTTTCTTCGACTTTGTATTACTGTCGGGCTCGCTTTCCTGACCGGAAAGCTGGTCTCAAAAATAAAACTGCCGTCCATTCTGGGATGGCTGATTGCCGGAATGGTTCTGGACCCCATGCGCTGTCCCTGATGAACCAGCAGATCCTGGACGCTTCGTGGTACCAGACTGCGGTACATGTGCTGGAATGTGCGGTCGGACTGATGATCGGCACGGAGCTTGTGTGGAATAAGCTGAAACGTTCCGGAAGGACCATTATCATTACAACGCTCACCCAGTCGGTAGGGACGTTTCTGCTGGTGTCCCTGGTGTTCGGAATCGTTTTTTACATTTCGGGCATTCCGGTTTACCTCGCTTTCATTTTCGGCGGAATTGCGCTTGCGACGGCTCCGGCCCCCGCGCTTTCCATCGTCCGGGAATTTAAAACCTCCGGCCCCGTGACGGAAACGCTGATTCCCATGGCGGCGCTGGATGATATTGTGGGATGTGTGATCTTTTTTTCCACAATAGCGATCGTTGCGGGCAATCTTTCGACAGGAGAGCTTCCCGCCTATATGATCGCGCTGATGGTTGTGCTTCCGCTGGTAATAGGCGTCGTGGTGGGCCTTCTGGCAGGACTGGTGCTGAAAAAGGAACGGAGCACGCCGGTAACCATGGTTCTTCTGATCGTGATGATTGTTGCTGCCTCCGGCGTGGGATTCTGGTTCAACAATTATGTCATGCCCAGCCCGGTTTTGAATTTCATGCTGATCGGTATGGCATTTTCCGCCACGTTTTCCAATATGGTATCGGAACAGCGGCTGGAACAGATCATGGACGGGTTTAATCCGTTCCTCCATTCAGGACGCCTGTCTTGACAGATTTCCGGGAAAGGTATAAAATGAACGATGTTCATTTTGCGGTGAGGAGGAAAACTTGAACAAAGTTGTGACATCCAGGGAAGAAATTTTGAGGGCGAGCAGAAAGCTGCTGAAGGAGCAGAATGGCGCGGCGTTGAATATCAGAACGGTGGCTTCGGCGTGCGGGGTATCCGTGGGCTCCATCTATAATTATTTTCACTCGAAATCGGAGCTGACTGCGGCTGCGGTGGAGAGCATCTGGAATGACATTTTTTGTTTCCCAGAGAAGGAAGACGGGTTTGACAGCTTTACGGACTGCGTTGCATGGATTTTTGCGTGCATGAAAAAAGGCAGCGAGAGCTATCCGGGGTTTTTCATGCTCCATTCCACGATTTTTCCGGGAGAAGAAAAAGAGGATGGAAAGGACCGGATGCTTCACTCCTGGAAACGGATTCAGGATGAACTTCACGAAGCGCTCAGGAGGGACAGGAAAGTCCGGCGGGAGACATTTGATGAAACGTTCACTCCGGAAAAATTTTCAGGTATCATTTTTTCCCTGATCATTGCCGCCATGCTGCGACAGGATTATGACTGCAGCGGAGTGCTGGAAATGATAAAAAGAATTCTTTATTAGGCAGAGAATCCCGCAAGCGGGATTCTTTTTTATCAATAAAATGAACATTGTTCAGAAAGCGAGGAAAACAATATGCAGGCCATCATGGAAACTCTGTTTGATATCGTATACCTGGTTACGGTGATTACGATTGGAATCCGTATGATTGTAACGTGCAAAAGAAACCGGCAGTACCGCCTGTTCGGCATCATGGCGGTGGTGCTCGGCGCGGGAGACGCGTTTCATCTGGTGCCGCGCGCGCTGGCGCTCTGCACGACGGGACTGGAAAATTATACCGTCGCTCTGGGAGCGGGGAAATTTATCACCTCCATCACCATGACCATTTTTTATGTGATTCTGTACTATGTGTGGAGAATCCGGTATGAGGTAAAAGGAAGAAATGCGGTCACTGCAGCGGTATATGCGCTGGCTGCGCTCCGAATCCTTCTGTGCCTTTTCCCGCAGAACAGATGGCTGAGCGAAGATGCGCCGCTTTCCTGGGGGATTTACCGCAATATTCCATTCGCGTTGCTGGGCCTTTTGATCATTGTCCTGTTTTATCGGAGTGCAAAGGAGCATCAGGACAGAGAGTTCCGGCATATGTGGCTGACGATCGTGCTCAGCTTCGGCTTCTACATTCCGGTGGTGCTCTGGGCGGACGCCATCCCCGCCATTGGCATGCTCATGATTCCCAAGACCTGCGCCTATGTCTGGACGGTTCTCATCGGATATCGGGCAATGGTTCACAGTGAAAATACCGGTGCGGGCGCATGAAAAAAGCGTTTACATGCGGTTCGCTGTAAACTTTCGGTTTATGCCCTGAAAACAAATGGAGTCTTCTTTCTTTCCGGCTGCCGATATACAATGAGGAAAACGGAAAGAAAAGGAGACAGTTAGAAATGAGCAGAATGCTGGTTGTTTATTATTCCTGGTCGAATGGAAATACGAAGCGGATCGCGGAACAGCTTGCCAACAGAACGGGCGCGGATATCGCCCGGATTGAGACCGTGCAGCCCTATACCGGAGCTATGATGAGGTGGTGGACCAGGGACAGCGGGAGGTCAACGAGGGCTATCGTCCGCCGATTCAGCCCCTTGGTGTGAATGTGGCGGATTATGATGTGATCGCGGTGGGAACCCCTACCTGGTGGTATACGATGGCTCCGGCCGTGCTGACTTTTCTGGAAGGGAAGGATTTTACGGGAAAAACAGTAATCCCCTTCATGACGAACGGCGGCTGGCCCGGCCATGTGCTTCGGGATATGAAAAAAGCCTGCAGGGGAGCTCAGTTTGCCTGCGAGATGGAGGTGAAATTCGATTCCCAGGGCGGAGACCATCTGGAAACCCCGCAGACAGAGCTGGATGCCTGGATGGAACAGGTGAAGAAAATTTCCGGATAACGGGAAGTTATGAATAATTGATCATGTTGCGGCCGCAGGATTTTCCTGCGGCTGTTTTGCACGAATGCGCCAATTCCGGCGGACTTGCCGAACCTGCACGGGAAAATACGGGACTTTTCAGCAAATCCGACCCGTGCTATACTTACTTTTTGATACATAAAGAAAACAGTCGGGAAAGCATGCGTTTCATGGCTGAAATGAGAGAAGAAAGGCGGGGGTATGATGGTGGAGTCAAAGGGCTGGCAGTGGGAAATGGTGAAGGAGGACGAAAACAGTATCTGGAAAAACCCCTGTATAGAATCTTATTATCTGCTGAACCGGTGGAAAATGGCCGGGAAAATGGACTTTCTGGATCTTGGCTGCGGGCTGGGAAGATATTCCATGCTGTTTGGACGAAATGGTTTTCATGTGCGCTGCTTTGATATCAGCCGGGAAGCGCTCGCCAGGACGAGGGCCTGGGCGGAGAGCGAGGGACTGGCTTTTGACTATGCGGACGGCGACATGCTTGCCCTTCCCTATGAAAAGGAAAGCGCGGACTGCATTCTTTGCCGGAACGTGATTTCCCATACGGATACGAATGGGGTAAAGCGGGCTGTTTCAGAAATCGGACGCGTGCTGAAGACGGGCGGAGAATGCTATCTGACGCTTGGTTCCAAGGCCACCTGGCAGGAGAGGCACAGGGAATGGCCTCAGGTGGATGAAAATACCCGGCTCTGCATGGACGAGGGACCGGAATATGAGGTGCCGCATTTTTACGCGGACTATGCGCTGGTGAAGGAGCTGTTTTCGGCTTTCAAAATTATCTGGATCAATCATGTGGAGGATTTTTGGGAGCAGGACGGGAGTACCCGTTCTTCCTTTCATTACCACGTTCTCGTACAGAAGACGGCTGGAGAAAAGGAGGCCAAATGAACAACCTTCTGAAAGATAAGGAATTTGTTTCCGGTCTGAAAAAGCTGATGATTCCCATCACCTTTCAGACCCTGATGCTGAATGCGGTGAGCTTCGGCGACACCCTAATGCTGGGCCTTGTGAGCCAGGAAAGCCTTGCGGCGGTGTCGCTGGCTTCTCAGGTTTCCTTTGTGATGAGCCTGTTTATCAGCACGCTCACGGGCGGGGCTACCGTCCTTTCCGCCCAGTATATCGGGAAAAAGGATATGGATACGGTGGAAGGCGTATTGGCGCTCATTCTTCGGGATGCGCTTCTGGTATCCCTGATCTTTTTCGGTCTGGCGGAATGCTGTCCGCAGCTTCTGATGCGGGTATTTACCGGAGAAGCGGAGATGATCGGCATAGGGGCGGAGTATCTGCGGATCGCGGGCGTATCCTATCTGTTTTCGGGCTTCAGCCAGTGCTTTCTGTGTATGCTGAAGGTGAATGACCGGGCAAAGACGGGAACGTTCATTACGACGGGCATTGTTTTTCTCGACCTGTTTCTGAACGCCATCTTTATTTTCGGCCTGTTCGGCTTTCCTGCCATGGGCGCGAGAGGAGCGGCGCTGACAACCGTGCTTTCCAAGGGCGTTGAGCTGATTGCCGTTGCCGCTTATTTCCGGGCGTCGGGGGTTGTCCGCGTGAAAGGCAGGAAGCTGCTTCGGCCGGACTTTTCTCTGGAGCAGGAGTTCTGGAAATACAGCTTTCCTATTTTTTTAAACGATATGGCCTGGGGCGGAGGTGTGACCGTGTATTCCGTCATCATCGGCCATCTGGGAACCGACGCCACGGCGGCCAATTCCATCGTGACGGTGGTGAAGAATCTGGTGATCTGCATCAGCACGGGCATGGGCAGCGCCAGCGGCATCCTGGTGGGAAGAGTGCTGGGAGAGAACCGCCTCAGCCTTGGGAAGCTTTATGGAAGAAGGCTTTCCCGGCTCGCCCTGCTGTGCGGTTTTCTTACGGCCTTTCTGGTGCTTCTGTGCGGCCCGTTTATCACCGCTTTTTTCAAAACAGGCGAAACCACGCGGGATTTTCTTGCCTGGATGCTTGTATTCTGCGCCGCAAACTGTATTGCGCGGTGCGTCAATGATACGGTGATCTGCGGCATTTTTTCGGCGGGAGGCGATACGAAATTTGACGCCCAGAGCCTGCTGGTCACCATGTGGGGGATCATCATCCCTGTCGCCCTCTGCGCGGCGTTCTGGTGGAAGCTGCCGGTGGTCTGGGTGTATTTCATCCTCAGCATGGACGAGATCATCAAGCTCCCCTGGGTATATGCCCATTATAAAAAGTATGGGTGGGTGAAGAATATCATGCGGGAGTGAGAGGCGGAAAGTGACCATAAAGAAGGGGGAGAAAAGCAGGTTATGACTGAACTGATATTTATCGAAGGTGTTTCGGGTGTGGGAAAATCCACGATGGTTTCCAAAATTGCGAAGGATTTAGAGGAGCAGGGATATAAGATAAAGGCGTATCTGGAATTTGATTTTGCAAATCCCATTGATTTTTACAGCACGGCCTGGCTGACCGAAGCGGAGTATGAAGCACTTTGTTTCAGACATATTTCTGAACGAAGTGCCATTTGGCGTTACACGATATGTGTGAAAAACGGAAAGCTGATTAAATATTATAATCAGGATAAACCTCTATTTCAGGAACCGCTTCTGTCTGAACTGAAGGAAAAAGAGTTTTGTTATAAGCCTGAGCATCCTGTATCATTTGCTGAATATACTTCCATTTACGAAAGTGTGTGGAAGGTATTTGCTGCAGGGGTTGATGAAGCTTATGATTTTATTTTGTTTGACGGTTCGTTGCTTCATCATCCAATTAACGATATGATGCGTAATTACCATATCGCGGGAGAACAGGCAGTTTCGCATATCGTTACGCTTCTCCATGCGTTGGGAAATAGAAAACGATATATTTTTTATCTGAGGACAGAAGACGTTGCGTCGCAGTTAAAAAAAGCCCATGTGAATCGAAAACAGCATGAACCGACAGAAAAGGAAATTGATTTCTGGGAAAAGCACCGGGAGAATGACAGGATTGTACTTGAGAAACTAAATGAAAGCATAGAAATTTTTGATGTTTCGAATGATGGCTGGGAACAGGCTCGAAAAAGGATGGAGGGGATACTTATCGGATCAAAGAAGTGGGATGGAAAACAAGACAGCTGAAAAACAAAGGGGTTTCCCATAATTATGGATATCTGCAATTATGGGATTGAAACCTGATAACCGGGATGATAAAATACAGCTAAGAATAAAAATTCTGTAAGCCGTTCGGCAACTGGCGGATTTCCCGCCGTCTGTCAAATCTGACATTTCATTCAGAAGCTCTACGCTTGATTCCAGAACAAATGCAACAGAAGAAACGGAGGTACTTATATATTTTGAGGTAATCTGATGAATGAAAATAGATAGCAGAGCAGATAGTCCAATTATATCAGAAAACCTGAGAGGTTTATTTGCCAGTGGTTGAAGAATTTATATCCTGGTTGTATTAAGGATTATATTGAAGCATATTAGGAAATGTGGGGAGGAGAATAGTTATGGCGAAAATTGTTAAGGAGACTATTCATGCAAAAGGCATTGATATTGGAATCTATACTACAAATTTTGAAAATGAATTTATTTCATTAACGGATATTG